>Ga0210401_10006166_pt1 | contig 12231 bp, 13 predicted proteins | sample IncBWH32MmetaG_FD_150866 | JGI IMG/M metagenome (GOLD analysis project Ga0210401, IMG submission 150866) | Forest soil microbial communities from Barre Woods Harvard Forest LTER site, Petersham, Massachusetts, United States - Inc-BW-H-32-M | ecosystem: Environmental > Terrestrial > Soil >... | reverse complement strand
TCGGAAAATCCGGACCCTTGACCCATTTGAGAAGCGTCTTCGACCTTGCTTCAGGCTTGTCGATCAGATGCAGCGCCGCTTCGCAAAGTTCGGCCGCGTTGTGCGGCGGGATCGAGGTCGCCATGCCGACCGCAATACCCTGCGCGCCGTTGGCGAGCAGGTTCGGAAATCCGCCGGGCAGCACCACCGGCTCTTTCGACTGGCCGTCGTAATTGGGGCGGAACTCGACGCCGTCCTCGTCGATGCCCTCAAGGAGAAGGCGGGCGACATCGGTCATCCGCGCTTCGGTGTACCGGTAGGCGGCCGCGTTGTCGCCGTCGATATTGCCGAAATTGCCCTGGCCGTCGACCAGCGGGTAGCGCGAGGAAAAATCCTGCGCCAGGCGCACCATGGCGTCGTAGATCGCCTGGTCGCCATGCGGATGGAACGAGCCCATCACGTCGCCGACGATCTTGGCGGACTTCTTGAACGGCGTTCCCGGATCGAGCCGCAACAGCCGCATGCCGTAGAGAATGCGCCGGTGCACCGGCTTCAACCCGTCACGGGCATCCGGCAGCGCGCGATGCATGATGGTGGAAAGGGCATAGGCGAGATAGCGCTCTTCCAGCGCGTCGCGCAGCATGACCTCGTGGACTTCAGCCGGGTCCGGCGGAATCAGTCGTTTTCCCATGGGGACGGGTTATCCGGTGCAGGGAAGTTGAACAAGGCGCGAATCAGCGGCCTAATTTAGGCTGCCCCGGGGCGTCACGGAACAACCGCTTTTGCGCGGTGTCTGATCACCGCATTGATAAAGCCGTCGCGGGCGTCGGAATGGCCCTGCCCGCGCGGCTCCAGCACGTGACGCAACAGAAAAAGCCCCGTGAGCGCAAAGCCATCACTCAAATCCTGGTCCGACCAGCCGTTCGCTCCGTCCTCGCTCTCACGCAAGAACGCCGGCAGCCGCAACAGCCGGTCGTGGAACGGCGCGCCCGCCGCCCGCGACACCGCGCCGCCGGATTTCGGCGAGACATAAATCAGCTCGGAGGTCTCCCCGGTCGCGGCGCAGGTATCGAGATCAAGCCCGAAGCCGAGCTCGGCGAGCATCGCAAGCTCGAATTTAATCAGATGCGCCGCGGCAGCACTCGCCTCGTCGAAATCGTCCAGCGTGCGGTCGAGCATCTCGTAGATGTCCTCGTGCGGATCGCGCTCGGGCAAAAGCCGCGCCAGCGAGGCCAGATGGGTCACGCCATAGACCGCGTGGGACGAGGCGAGTAGCGTCGCCGCCCGCAGGCGCGTGCCCTCGATCTGATAAGTGCCGAGATGCTCGTCGAGCCGCGCCCGCCACACCGCGCTCACGCTGTTGCCCGGCTGCAGCAAGGGCCGCATCCGCGAACCGGAGCCACCGCGCACGAGGCCAAGGTGGCGGCCATGTTCGCGTGTCAGCAGTTCGACAATGGCGGAGGATTCGCCATGCCGCCGCACCCCCAGCACGATGCCTTCGTCGGTCCATTCCATGGGAAGAGTTTACCATGTGGGGTGGGCTAAGCGAAGCGAGCCCGCCATGCCAGAGCCCAATGGTGGGCACGGCGCGAGGGCGCCTTTGCCCACCCTACGCTGTCCGGCGGCTAAGCATTGAACCAGCCCTTCGCGTCGCCGGTGAACGACAGATACAATCCGATGGCCGTCAACGCGCAGGACACAATCTCGATGGCACCCTCGAGCTGAAGGCCGTTATCGCCCACGAATTGGAACAGCGAGATCACCGAAAGCACCAATGCTGCGAGCAGCACCCAGCGCGGCCAGTTCTTGCGCCGCTGGGCGGCCAGCCAGACGAAATAGAACAACAGCAGGATCATACAGGCATCAAGCAAAGTCAGGATCATGTCCGCGTTGGCCGTGCGATCCTGAAAGGCGACCGACAACGCGTCAAGCACGAGCGACGCATAGAGCAGCACTTCAAACCACAACACGTTTCTGGGTATGTTCATTTTTGCTGCGCCGGTTATTGCTCGACTATTGCTCGACTATTCCTTGGGAAATTCCAGTCCCATTTCACGGTAGCGGTCGGGATCGTCGCCCCAGTTTTCCCGCACCTTCACGAACAGGAACAAGTGGACGGGTACGCCTGTGATTTCCGCGATCTCCTTGCGGGAGTCCGCGCCGATCGCCTTGATCGTGGCGCCGGCTTTGCCGAGCACGATCTTGCGCTGGCTTTCGCGCTCGACAAAGATGGTCTGGTCGATGCGAATGGATTTGTCCTTGCGCTCGGTCCAGGAGTCGGTCTCGACCGTGGACTGATACGGCAATTCCTGATGCAGCTTCTGGAAGATCTTCTCCCGGGTGATTTCGGCCGCCAGATGCCGCATTGGCGCATCCGACATCTGGTCTTCCGGATAGTGAAACGGCCCCGGAGGCACCATCTCGGCCAGCGTCTGGCGCAAATCGTCGACGCCATCACCCGACAGTGCCGAGACCATGAAGGTGCGCGCGAATGTGAGGCGGTCATTGGCGGCCTTGGCGAGCGCCAGCAGCTTTTCGCGCTGCACCAGATCGATCTTGTTCAGCACCAAAATCTTTTCGTGCCCGACGGTGGCGAGCTTTGCAAGGATGGCGTCGGCTTCCGTGTCGATCCCCTCACGCGCGTCGACCAGCACGCAGACGAGATCGGCATCATGCGCCCCGCTCCAGGCGGTGGACACCATGGCGCGATCGAGCCGCCGCTTCGGCGAAAAGATGCCGGGCGTGTCCACCAGAATGATCTGCGCATGATTCTCGATCACGATGCCGCGGATCAGCGCGCGCGTGGTTTGAACCTTGCGCGAGACGATCGTGACCTTGGAACCGACCAGCGCATTGACCAGCGTGGATTTGCCGACATTGGGGGCACCGATCAGCGCGACGAAACCGCAAGCTGTCGCGACCGGTGCGGTTGCGGCCTGGGATTGGTCAATCATTGTTGCCGCCGCCGACGCCTTCGCGCGCGATCATCACGGAGGCGGCGACCTTTTCCGCGGCGCGCTTGCTGCCGCCGAGGCCTTCGGCCGGGGTGAGTCCCGGCAATTCCACGGCAACGCGGAACTGCGGATCGTGATGCGGTCCGGTGCGTTCGATCTCGCGATAGACCGGCGTCGGCAGTCCCTTTCCTTGCGCCCATTCCTGCAGCACCGTCTTGGGATCGCGCAAAGGCCGCCGCGGCTTGCGCATCCGCTCGGTCCAGTTGCGTTCGACGAATTGCGCCGCCGCCTGGTAGCCGCCGTCGAGAAACACCGCGCCGATCACCGCCTCGCAGATGTCGCCAAGCACGGACTTGCGCAAGCGGGCGCCCGCACCGGCGCCAACCGCGCCGAGCTTGATGTCATCGACCAGTCCGAGCGACTTGGCGACGTCGGCGCAGCTTTCCTTGCGCACGAGCTCGGCGAGCCGCTTCGACAATTCGCCTTCGTCCGCATTGGGAAAGGCGCGGTACAGCATGTCGGAGACGATCAGGCCGAGGACGTGATCGCCGAGGAACTCAAGACGCTGGTAGCTATCGCCGCGCTTGCGCGAGGATTTCAGCGCCGAGACGTGGGTGAACGCCGTGGCGAGCAGCGCAGGGTCGGCGAATTTGTGTCCGATGCGCGCTTCCAGCGCGGCAGAGGCGGCTTTGGCTCTCGCCTTGGAGCGCTTTTTCTTGCCCGCCGCAGGCTCGCGCGCGGCGTCAGGCTGAAGGCTTGCGTCGCCTGATGACGATGAGGCGTGGATATCCGGTGCGTCGTCGTTCATCGCACAATGGTGAATAGACGATTCCAGCGCACGGCGGTGGGCCAGCGCCAGAACATCCAGGCGTGCTCGCCCTCGGCAATCGAAAAGAAAATCATCTGGGCCCGACCGACGATATTCTCAAACGGCACGTAGCCCACCGCCGATAACACCCGGCTGTCGGTGGAATTGTCGCGGTTGTCACCCATCATGAAGAAATGGCCGGGCGGCACGTTGTAGACAATGGTGTTGTCATAGAAGCCGTTATCAACGCAATCGAGCGATTCGTAGCTGACGCCGTTCGGCAGCGTCTCCTTCCAGCGCTTGACCCGCGCGGTGGCATCCGACCCGCAAGGATCCTCGCCGATGAAGTCGCTCAGCCGCTCACGTTTTACCGGAACGTCGTTGATGTAGAGGAGCCCCTCCTTCATCTGGATACGATCGCCGGGCAACCCGATCACGCGCTTGATGTAGTCGGTGGAGTCATCCTTGGGCAGGCGAAACACGACGATGTCGCCCCGCGCGGGTTCCACGCCGAAGATGCGGCCCGAAAACAGCGGCGGCGACAATGGAAAGGAGTAGTGGCTATAGCCATAGGAAAATTTCGAGACGAAAAGATAGTCGCCGACCAGAAGCGTCGCTTTCATCGAACCGGAGGGGATGTTGAAAGGCTGGAACAGAAAAGTGCGGATCACCAGAGCGATCAAAAGCGCGTGGATGACGACACGGATCGTTTCACCCAAGCCGCTTTCGGATTTTGTGCCGGTTGTCACGCTCATGGCTTTCCTGTTTCCCCGTCGCGATCCCCGCGCGGTGACAGAGCATTGTCCTCACGCGAATCGATGTTCGCTCCGCGTCGAGGAAATGCTCTGGCTTCTGATGTTGCGAGCGATCTCCGGCGCATGGTCCGAATTCGCCCTGCTTCGAATGTTCCCTGGCGTTTTAGACGGTTGTTCGCAACCGCGCAATAAACCGTCCCATCAAAACTTCATAAGACACTGAAAAGTTTCATATTTTAGTTTTGGTCGGTCGCCCGCCGGCAAGGCTCAGGGTTTGCGGGCGTCGACCGCGGAAATTATGACGAAAGCCTGCGCCAGCGGCCAGTCATCGGTGATGCTGAGGTCGATTCGCGCCTCAAAACCTTCTGGCGTCAGCGCCTCCAGCCGCGCCAGCGCGCCGCCCGTCAGTTGCATTGTCGGCCGGCCACCCGCCAGGTTGACGACCCCCATGTCCCGCCACCAGACCCCGCGCCGGATACCGGTGCCGAGCGCCTTGGAACAAGCCTCCTTGGCCGCGAAACGCTTGGCGTAGGTGGCGACGACCATCTTCTCGTTCTTGGCGCGGCGTTCGGCCTTGGCCCGTTCGGCGTCGGTGAAAATACGATCGAGAAAGCGATCGCCGTGACGCTCGATGACCTTGGCGACGCGGCGGATGTCGATCAGGTCGGAGCCGATCCCGATGATCATGCCTTGCCCGCCTGTCTCGTGCCGGCGGCGGCGGAATTCAGGTTTCCGCGGCCGCGATCCATCGCGGCGCGCATCATGCGGACCGTTTCCCCAAGGCCGACAAACAGCGCCTCCCCCATCAAGAAGTAGCCGATATTGAGCTCGACGATCTCGGGTAAGGACGCAATTTTCTCGGCGGTCGCATAATCGAGGCCGTGCCCGGCGTGCACCTCGAGACCGGCTGAGTGCGCGCGCGCCGCACCTTTCACGATGCGTTGCCATTCCGACTCCGCCTTTGCCGCCCGGCCGTCGGTGACGGCATCGCACCAGGCGCCGGTGTGAATTTCGACGACCGGCGCGCGCACTCTGGCCGCCATGTCGATCTGGGCGGGATCGGCAGCGATAAACAGCGACACCCGTATGCCGGCATCGCTTAATCGGGCGACGAACGGCGCCAGCGCGTTGTGCTGGCCGACGACGTCAAGACCGCCCTCGGTCGTCAGCTCCTCCCGGCGCTCCGGCACGAGGCACACGGCGTGGGGTTTGGTCGCAAGCGCGATGCGCAGCATGTCTGAAGTCGCCGCCATCTCGAAATTGAGGGGCTTTGAGATTTCGGACCTGAGCCGCGCCATATCCTCATCGCGGATGTGGCGCCGATCTTCGCGCAAATGCGCGGTGATGCCGTCGGCGCCCGCCTCGATCGCAACGAGAGCGGCACGCAACGGATCGGGACGATGCCCGGCGCGCGCGTTGCGCAGGGTCGCGACGTGATCGACATTGACTCCGAGACGCAGCGCAGATGTGGCCATGCAGAGACTCGTGGAATTGAGTTTCGATGTCCTCATCCCCGGATGAACGCATTTACGTTCACTCGGGAGGAGCGGCGTCTTAGCCGCGTCTCGAGGGATGAGCCGCGCATTGTGGCCTCATGGTTCGAGACCGCGCAAGAGCGCCTCCTCACCATGAGAAGATAATCCTACCCGTTGACGCGCTCCACCCGTGCAACGACGGCTTTGGCGCGCAACTGGGCTATAATAGCGCTGAGATGCTTCAGGTCATAGACCTCAAGATCGATGGTGAGCTCGGTGAAATCGGGCGAGCGGCGCGACATGCTGATATTGTCGATATTGCCGTCGTGTTCGGCGATCACGGTGGCGACCTGGGCGAGGCTTCCGGGCTCGTTGACATTGTCGACAAGGATCCGCGCCGGAAAGCGCTGTGGCGTTGATTCGTCGACATCCCAGCGCACGTCGAGCCAGCGCTCCGGCTCCTCCTCGAAATCCTTCAGGGCCGGCGACTGGATCGGATAGATCGTGATGCCCTCGCCCGCGGAAACGATCCCGACGATACGATCGCCGGGCACGGCGCCGCCGTTCGGCGCAAACTTGACCGGCAAATCCGAATTGATGCCGCGGATCGGGATCGCCGAGGGGATTCGACCGGGACCGGCGGGCGACTTCAGCTTCAGCTTGGCGGCGAGGCCCTTCTTGACGCCATAGCGCGCCACCCTTTCCTCCTTGTAGTCTGGATACATCGCGCGCGCGACGTCGGAAGCCTTCATTTCCCCGCGCCCGACCGCCGCCATCACGTCGTCGACCGAGGCACGGGCCAGCCGCGGCAGCGCACCCTTCAGCTTGTCGTCCGCATACTCGATCTTGGCCCGGGCAAACAGGCGCTCCACGATGCGGCGGCCGAGGCCCGCATATTGGTCGCGAACCGCGGTACGCGTGGCCCGCCGGATCGCCGCGCGTGCCTTGCCGGTGCGTGCGAGCGATTCCCATGCGGATGGCGGCGAGGATTGAGCCTCCGATGTCAGAACCTCGACTTCGTCGCCGTTCTGAAGTTCGGAGGACAACGGTGCGAACTTGCCGTTGATCTTGCACCCGACGGCGCTATTGCCGACGTCGGTATGCACGGCATAGGCGAAGTCGATCACATTGGCCTGCCGCGGCAACGCGATCAGCTTGCCCTTTGGCGTGAAGCAGAACACCTGGTCGTGGAACAGCTCGAGCTTGGTGTGCTCGAGGAATTCCTCGGGATTGGCGCTGTCGGAGAGGATCGCGATGGTGTGGCGAAGCCAGGCAAACGCGTTGGATTCGCGCTTCAAGAGTTCGGTCGGCGAGCCGATGCCGTCCTTGTAGAAGGCGTGCGCGGCGATGCCGAACTCCGCGATCTGGTCCATCTCCTCGGTGCGGATTTGCAGTTCGACGCGCTGCTTGCCGGGACCGATCACGGTGGTGTGGAGCGAGTGGTAGTCGTTTTGCTTGGGCGTTGAGATGTAATCCTTGAACCGGCCCGGCACCACCGGCCAGGTGGTGTGCACGACACCGAGCGCGCGATAGCAGGATTCGACATCCTTCAATACGATACGGAATCCGAAGATATCGGACAATTGCTCGAAGCCGACAGACTTGCGCTGCATTTTGGTCCAGATCGAAAATGGCTGCTTGCGCCTGCCATAAACATGCGCGGTGACGCCGTTCTTCTGGAGGTTCTTCGAAAGCTGGCTCTCGATCTCCCCGATCAGATTGCGGTTGCGCTCGGCCAGCGAATCCAGCCGCTGCCGCACCACCGAATAGGCGTCCGGATCGAGCGTACGAAACGAAAGATCCTCAAGCTCCCCGCGCATCTCCTGCATGCCCATGCGACCTGCGAGCGGCGCATAGATGTCGAGCGTCTCCTCGGCGATGCGCTGGCGGGCGACAGGCGCCACAAACTCGAGCGTGCGCATGTTGTGCAGCCGGTCGGCAAGTTTGATCAGGAGAACGCGCACGTCGTCGGCGATCGCCAGCAAGAGCTTGCGGAGATTCTCGGCCTGCTTGGCCTCGCGCGATACCAGTTCGAGCCGCTTCAGCTTGGTCAGGCCCTCGACCAACGCCCCGATTTCCTGGCCGAACACCTGATCGATTTCGGCGCGGGTAGCCTCGGTATCCTCGATGGTATCGTGCAGCAGCGCCGCAACGATGGTCGCGTCGTCAAGCTTGAGGTCGGTCAGGATCGCCGCGACCTCCAGCGGGTGGGAAAAAAAGGGATCGCCGGACGCGCGGGTCTGGGAGCCGTGCGCCTTCATGGCGTAGACATAGGCGCGGTTCAGCAGGTCTTCGTTGGTGTCGGGATTATAGGAGCGGACGCGTTCCACCAGATCGTATTGCCGCATCATGCGCCCGCGCGGGGACTTGGCGGGCCTGGCCTCCTCCAGGGCCGGCTCGGCCGATTTCGCAGCCATAGCGACCGAATCGGTCGCGGCTTGCATCTGCTCCGAGTTGCGGCGCCCAAACGCCATCGAATCAACATCCTTACACGCGGACGCCGGCATGCGCCCCGCCTCCCAATATGATTGGGATAATCTAGTGTGTTCTCGGGCGAAGCGGCACCCTTTTTGGCGTGCGGAAACGCTCGATTTCGGGAAGCGAAACTTAGTCTAGCTCGAAACCGCCATCCGTCCGATCAAATCGAAGACAGCTAAGGCCCGAAATCGCCCGCATCCGGGGCCAATAGTAACCATGAAGGTACAAAAAAGAGCAAAGGCCCGAACCATGTCCGGGCCTTTGAGAAATCCGTTGGCAGGGATTGGTCTAAACCCCCGGCGCATCGTGGACGATTTACTCGTCTTCCTCTGGAAGCTCCTCGGGGGGTGCAAGGCCCTCCAGACCCTTCAGGAGCTCTTCCTCGGTCATGCGCTCGACGGCAACCTCGGTATCGTCGGCATCGACGCTGGCACCGGCCGAACCAATCAATGGAACCGTGTCCGGCTCCGGTTCGTCGACCTCGACGAATTTTTGCAAGGAATGAACCAGTTCTTCGCGCAAATCCTCCGGCGAAATGGCCGAATCGGCGATTTCGCGCAGCGACACAACCGGATTCTTGTCGTTGTCGCGGTCGACCGTGAGCTGGGACCCGGACGAGATCATGCGGGCACGGTGCGCGGCCAACAGGACCAGATCGAACCGGTTGTCGACCTTATCAATACAGTCTTCTACGGTGACGCGCGCCATCGCCTGTCGCTCCGTTAAATGGGACGGAATATGTTGATTGACCTGGGGTAGTTATAGGGGCGAAGGTCTTTTCGCAAGACAAAATTGTGATTTGGCCTGCGTAATTTGCTCTGATAACCCATTTATGTCCTAACAGCGGAGCGTTTCTAAGGCCGTCACAAACGGCTGAGCGGACAAGGAAACGCTTCATTGCGTCGGCCATATCCACCTTCGATTGCCCTGACCTTCCTCATTTCCAGCGGCGTCAATTCCGACAAATCTGCGGGGGCTTTGGCAGTGTCGTTTTTGAGAATGCGCGGACAGCTGCCGCCGCGCCAAGAAGCTTACCGGAAACAACCTTGTGAGAACTCTGAATGTCGCCTGCTTCCAATAAGATCGCGCTCTTTATCGATGGCGCCAACCTTTACGCAACCGCCAAGACGCTAGGCTTCGACATCGACTACAAGCGACTTCTCAAGGAGTTCCAGAGCCGAGGGACCTTGGTCCGCGCGTTCTATTACACCGCGATCATCGAGGATCAGGAATATTCGTCGATCCGGCCCCTGATCGACTGGCTCGATTACAACGGCTACACCGTCGTGACCAAGGCGACCAAGGAATTCATCGACGCCAGCGGGCGGCGCAAGGTGAAGGGCAATATGGACATCGAGCTCGCGGTCGATGCGATGGAACTCGCCGAGCATGTCGACCAGATGGTGCTGTTCTCCGGCGACGGCGACTTCCGCTCCCTGGTCGAAGCGGTGCAGCGCCGCGGCGTCCGCGTCACTGTCGTCTCCACCATTTCCAGTCAACCGCCAATGATCGCCGATGAATTGCGGCGCCAGGCCGACGTCTTCACCGATCTGGTGGAATTGCAGTCCAAGCTTGGCCGCGACCCGTCGGAGCGTCCGGCTCCGCGCGAGCCGCGTCATCACGCTCCGCAATTCCTCCAGCGCGCGACCACCATGGCGCCGAGGAACGGCGACGACGAATTCGACGATTGAAAACAATCCGGCCATCGGGCTTGCCGCCATCTCCCGCTCCGCTCCTGCGCTCCGAACCCGACCGCAACTGCCCGCTCTGCCCGAGGCTCGCCGCTTTTCGCGAGGCCACGCGCGCCCGCGAAGCCGGATGGTTCAACTCTCCGGTGCCGTCGTTCGGCGATCCAAACGGACGGTTGCTGATCGTCGGCCTCGCACCGGGATTGCAGGGCGCCAACCGCACCGGGCGGCCGTTTACCGGCGACTTCGCCGGAGACCTGCTCTACGCGACACTGATCGAATATGGTTTTGCCAAGGGCACCTATCTGGCGCGGCCCGACGATGGGCTGACGCTGGCCGATTGCCTGATCTCCAACGCGGTGCGCTGCGTACCGCCGCAGAACAAACCGCTGCCGGCCGAAATCAACAATTGCCGGCCCTATCTGGCCGCGACCATCGAAGCCATGCCGCGGCTGCTTTCGATCGTGACGCTCGGGCGGGTGGCCCACGACTCAACGGTGAAAGCCCTTAGCCTTCGCGGCGCAGCGGCGCCATTCGCGCACGGCGCGATCCATCAGGCCGGCGCCTTGAAGCTTTATGACAGCTATCATTGCTCGCGGTACAACACCAATACCGGGGTGCTGACGCCGAAAATGTTTCGCGCGGTATTCGCGAAAGTGCGCGCGGATCTGCTCTAGATGCGGTGTTCCTTGAGCCAGGCGAGCACGTCGCCGGCATTCCGGTCTGGTGGAAATACCGGATAGAACACGTGGGTGATGCGCGCATCGTCGATGATCAGCGCCAGGCGCTTGATCAGGGTCAGACCCGCCACTTCCATGGTCGGCAAGTCCAGCGCGCGCGTCAGTGCGAGTTTTTCATCCGACAAGACTGGAAACGGCAGATGCAGCCGTGACGCCATCTCGGTCTGGTATTCGTTGCTCTGGGTCGACAGGCCGAACACATGGGCGGCACCGGCGGCCCTCAACTCGGCGAACAGGTCGCGGAACGAGCAGGTTTGCGGCGTGCAGCCCCGTGCGCCCGGAATCATGTCCCAATCGTCAACCAGCGAGATTTTGCCGGGTTCACCGGTTCTCGGATAGGCGAAGACCACGCAGCGCCCCGTTAGCGCCGACAGCATCACCGACGTATCGTCGGTGGCAACCAGGCTGACCGGCGGGATCGTCATGCCGACGAGGTGCGCAGTTCCGCCATCATCGACCGGCGCCGGTATCTTGCTCCAATCGACTTCGAAAAGGTTTTTCTGGTTCATCGCATATTTCTCCGTCGATCGTCATCCCCGCGCCCGCAGCAGCCGGCCCTTCTCCCTGCCCCAGTCGCGCTTTTTCTCGCTCTCGCGCTTGTCGTGCAGCTTCTTGCCCTTGGCCACCGCAAGCAAGAGCTTGGCGCGGCCGCGCTCGTTGAAATAAAGCTTGAGCGGGATCAACGTCATGCCTTCGCGGTCGACCGCGCCCATCAGCCGGTTGATCTGTTTCTTGTGCAGAAGGAGTTTGCGAGGCCGCTTCGGCTCGTGATTGAAGCGGTTGGCCTGCAGATATTCGGGAATGTTGGCGTTGATTAGCCATATCTCGCCGTTCTTGGAATCGGCATAGGATTCCGCAATCGTGCTCTTGCCGTTGCGCAGCGACTTGACCTCCGTGCCGGTCAGCGCGATGCCGGCTTCGACCGTGTCTTCGACTGCATAGTTGAAGCGGGCCTTGCGATTCTCGGCAATGACCTTGATGGGGCGCTCTTTCTTCTCGGCCACGTCAGGATTTCTTCAGGATATCGCGAATCTCGGTGAGCAGCTCTTCCTGACGGGTCGGCTTGGGCGGCGACGGCGCCGCTTCGTCCTTGCGCTTGAACTGGTTCATTGCGCGAATGACCAGAAACAGCACGAAGGCGACGATCAGGAAGTTCAACGTCAACGTCAGGAAATTGCCCCATGCCAGCACGGCGCCCTGTTTTTTTGCGTCCGCCAGATTGGTCGCCGTGACGGCTTTCGACAGGCCCAAGAAATAATTGGAAAAGTCGAGGCCGCCAATCGCGCCGATCAGGGGCATGATGATGTCGCCGACCAGCGAACTTACGATACTGCCGAAGGCGGCGCCGATGATC
>Ga0210401_10006165_pt1 | contig 12233 bp, 8 predicted proteins | sample IncBWH32MmetaG_FD_150866 | JGI IMG/M metagenome (GOLD analysis project Ga0210401, IMG submission 150866) | Forest soil microbial communities from Barre Woods Harvard Forest LTER site, Petersham, Massachusetts, United States - Inc-BW-H-32-M | ecosystem: Environmental > Terrestrial > Soil >... | reverse complement strand
TGGATAATAGAGCATGCCGTTATACTGCTCGAACACCGGCAGCACCGCCTTGCGCGAGGCCGACGTCCAGCAACCCATGACCGACGCGCATTTGTCGTTGACGAGCAGCTTCTTCGCCTTCTCGGCAAAGGTCGGCCAGTCGCTCGCGCCGTCTTCCTGAATGAACTTGATCTTGCGGCCGAGCACGCCGCCGGCGGCATTGATCTGCTCGATCGCGAGCTTTTCCGCTTCCACCGAACCGGTTTCCGAAATCGCCATGGTGCCGGTGACGGAGTGAAGGATACCAACCGTGACTTCCGTATCAGTCACCGCGAGACCGGTGGTGTTGACCGTGGAAGTTGCCGGAACGTCCGCGAATGACGAGCGCGGCAGCATCATGATCGCCGGCAACGCGGCCATTCCCATCAGCAATTTGCGCCGGAGCGGAGACTGCAGGCCCCGTTTGGTTTCGTCTGTCATGAGCACCCCATTTTTGTTCGAGGACACGCGATTGGTGAGACGAGGATTACCGAATTTGTGCAGTGCACAGATACGCAAGATCGCGTATATTGCACCGCAAAATAACGACGTAGGTTTTTGGTACGGATCTTGCGAGGGGTGTTCAGTCAAGGAGCAATGTAAGTGGCAGGGCGGCAGCGGATAGACCGCGTCAGGCGCCAATATAATCAATGGGTTGCCAACCAGACGCTGGAAGACTACGCGCTGCGCTTCACCGCCAAAAGCGCGCGGCGATGGTCCGCCGCCCGAGTCGCCAACACCGCGCTTGGCGCGATCTCGTTCCTGGCCCTGGAGGCGATCGGCGGCACGATTACGCTCAATTACGGCGTCACCAACGCCACCGCGGCCATTCTTGTCGTCAGCGTCATCATTTTCTGCTGTGGTCTGCCGATTGCCTATCATGCCGCAAAATGCGGCATCGACATCGATCTCTTAACGCGCGGCGCCGGCTTCGGTTACATCGGCTCGACCATCACCTCACTGATCTACGCCTCCTTCACCTTCATCTTCTTCGCGATCGAGGCGGTTATTCTCGCAACTGCCTTGGAAATGTGCTTCGGCATCCCGCGCCCGATCGGCTATCTGGTCAGCGCTGTCGTCATTATTCCCCTGGTCACCCACGGCATCACGTTGATCAGCCGTTTTCAGTTGTGGACACAGCCGGTCTGGATCGTCCTTCACATCCTCCCCTTTGCTGCGATCGCTTACGCCAGCCGGCACTCCTTTGCGGAATGGACGAAATTCGCGGGCGAGCACGGCAACCCCGACGGCCATCTCGATTTGCTGCTGTTCGGCACCGCCGCATCGGTGGTGTTCTCTCTGGTGGCGCAGATCGGCGAACAGGTCGACTTCCTGCGCTTCCTGCCGCGCGACAGGCGAACCAGTAAAACCTCGTGGTGGATCGCGCTGCTAACCGCCGGTCCCGGCTGGATCGTGCTTGGCGCGCTCAAGCTGTTGGCGGGGTCGTTCCTGGCGTTCTTTGCCCTGAGCCATGGCGTCACCTATGAGCATGCCGCCGAACCCGCGCACATGTATCTCGAAGCCTTCCGCTACGTATTGTCGCAACCGGATCTCGCGCTCGCCCTGACCGGCACGTTTGTCATTCTCTCGCAGCTCAAGATCAACGTCACCAACGCCTATGCCGGCTCGATCGCGTGGTCGAATTTCTTCTCGCGTCTCACCCACAGCCATCCCGGCCGCGTGGTCTGGCTGGTCTTCAACGTCGTCGTTGCGCTGCTCTTGATGGAGATCGGCGTTTACAAGGCGCTCGAGCAGACGCTCGCCTTGTACTCCAACGTCGCGATCGCCTGGGTCGGCGCGCTGGTATCCGACCTCGTCGTCAACAGGCCGCTCGGCTTGCGCCCGCAGCACATGGAGTTCAAGCGCGCGCATCTCTACGATATCAATCCGGTCGGCGTCGGCGCGATGACGATCGCAACCGTCGTTTCCATCGCGGCGTTCTACGGCCTGTTCGGACCGACTGCGAAAGCGCTGGCGCCGTTCGTGGCGCTGGCGGTCGCCTTTGTCGCGGCGCCGATGATCGCCTACTCCACCGACGGCAGATATTACATCGCGCGCAAACCGAAGCGGAGCTGGCAGAATATCGAAGCGATCCAGTGCTGCATTTGCGAGCATACGTTCGAGCCCGAGGATACTGCGTCATGCCCGGCCTATGCCGGGCCGATCTGCTCGCTCTGCTGCTCGCTCGATGCGCGCTGCCAAGATCTCTGCAAGCCGCACGCAAGAATACAAACGCAGTTCTCGGAAACGCTGGGCAAATTGCTGCCGCAGCCGATCTATGCCCGGATCAATTCACAGCTCGGGCATTTTCTCGGCGTGTTCGCGGTTTCCGCTGGGTTAGTCGCGCTGACGCTCAGCCTGATCTACCTGCAGACATCGGCGACGGTGCACGCCGACAAGCTCTTGGTATCCGATGTACTCCGGAAGGTGTTCTTTGCGCTCACCATCATCATCGGGGTCGTCGCCTGGCTGTTCGTGCTGGCGCAGCAAAGCCGCCGCGCGGCGGAGGCCGAAACGCGGCGGCAGACGACGCTGTTGATCCAGGAAATCGATGCGCACAAGCGAACCGATGCCCAATTGCAGCGCGCCAAGGAAGTCGCCGAAGCAGCCAATCTCGCCAAGAGCCGCTATGTCGTCGGACTTAGCCATGAACTGCGCTCGCCGCTGAATTCCATTTCCGGTTACGCGCAATTGCTGGAGCAGGATGCGAGCCTCAACGCAAAACCGCGCGAGCAGGTGCGCGTGGTCCGCCGCAGCGCCGATCATCTGTCCGGCCTGATCGACGGCATCCTTGACATCTCCAAGATCGAGGCCGGCCGGTTGTATCTGTCGCGGGACGAGGTCCGCTTGAGCGAATTCCTCGATCAGCTGGTCGGCATGTTCCGCTTGCAGGCTGCCGCCAAGGGCATCGACTTCGTTTTCAAGCGGCCGGCGGTGCTGCCGGTCGTGGTCTATGCCGACGAGAAGCGGCTGCGCCAGATCCTGATCAACCTGTTGTCGAATGCCATCAAGTTCACGCAAACGGGCAGCGTGCAGTTCGTCGTGCACTACCGCAGTCCCGTTGCCGAATTCGAGGTGATCGACACCGGCCCGGGCATTCGGGCAACCGATCTCGAACGCATCTTTGCACCGTTCGAGCGCGGCGCGCTGGGCGTGTCGCAGCCGCAAACCGGGACCGGCCTCGGCCTTACCATCAGCCGACTGCTCGCCGGCGTGATGGGCGGCGACATCAAGGTAACAAGCATGGTCGGCACCGGCAGCACTTTTCGCGTGAAGATCCTGCTCTCGGAGGTGACCAATCCAACGCGGATTGCCCCGGTCGAGGCGCCGGTGTTCGGCTATCTCGGCCCGCGCAAGACCATCCTGGTCACCGACGACGATCCCCTCCATCGCGACCTGTTGCGCGAAGTGCTGACGCCGCTCGGCTTCATCCTGTTGAGCGCGCCGGACGGACCGGGCTGTCTCGCGCTCGCCGCGCACTGCCGGCCCGACCTGTTCCTTTTGGATATTTCGATGTCCGGCATGGACGGCTGGACGGTGGCGGAAACGCTTCGCTCGAGTGGTCACCACCACGCGCGCATCCTGATGGTTTCGGCGAGCGCGCTGGAGGCGCACGGGGCGCCGCTGGCGCAGCCGTTCCACGACGGCTATCTGATGAAGCCGATCGACATTCCAAGGCTTTTGGAAACGATCCGTCAGCTTCTCAAGCTCGAATGGCGGTATGAGACCGACCAGATCATGGTGGCGCGCTGGAAACCGGATTCCGGCCCGCGGCCGCCGGTGAAGCATGTCGAGGAACTGATCGGGCTCGGGCAAATCGGCCATATCAGGGCGATCCAGGTCAAGCTCGATGAGATCGGCAGCGAGCACCCTGAGCATGCGGACTTCGTCTCGCAAATGCGCATCCTGGTCGACCGCTTCGATCTCGATCAGTACATGGCAACCCTGAAGACTCTGCACGGCTATGACCACTGAGCCCAAAAAACGCGACGTCGCACTGGTCGTCGATGATTCGCCGGAAACGTTGCGTCTGCTCACGGACGCGCTCGACGGCGCGGGCATGACGGTGATGGTCGCGATGGATGGCGCGGCCGCGATGCGCATCGTCGACCAGATCACGCCCGACATCATCCTGCTCGATGCCGTGATGCCGGGCATGGATGGCTTTGAAACCTGCCGGCGCCTCAAGCGAGAGGCGGGCCTCTCCAACGTACCCGTGATCTTCATGACCGGGCTCGCAGAAACCGAGCACATCGTGCGCGGACTGGAGGCCGGCGGCGTCGATTATGTCACCAAGCCGATCGTGATCGAGGAGATGCTGGCGCGGATCAGGGTTCACCTCGCCAACGCGCGCCTGACGCAAAGCGCACGCGCGGCGCTGGACGTGTCGGGACGATTTCTGCTCGCGGTCAACCGGCAGGGCAAGATCATGTGGGTGACGCCGCAGGCGCAAAAGCTATTGTCTGACAATCTTAGCTTGCCGGCGAGCGACGACTTCGTGCTTCCGGATGCGCTGCTGCAATGGCTGGAACAGGCGCAAGAAAGCAGAAGCGGTTCAAAGACACCGGCGATGGCGTCGTTTCCCGACAATCCGCAGCTGCGGCTGCATTACATGGGCAAGGCCGGCCCGAATGAATTCCTGCTCCGGCTGGCCAAAGATGCCGGCGCTGGCCTACCGGCTGAATTTTCAAGCGCACTTGGCCTCACCATGCGCGAGGGCGAGGTGCTGGCCTGGCTCTCCAAGGGCAAGACCAACCGTGACATTGCCCAGATCTTAGGGCTAAGCCCACGGACGGTCGACAAGCATCTTGAGCAGATCTACGCCAAGCTCGGCGTCGAGAACCGTACGGCGGCTGCGGCGATCGCGGCGACCGCCCGCCGCGGCAATTGACCGCATGATCGCGGCCTCTTCAGCGAGTGCTGCCGATCGCAAAGTCCACGGCCTTGCCGATCCAGCGCCGCAATGCGGCGATCCGCGCATCCTTGGCCTGCTCGGCGCGTGACACCAGATAGAGCGTTTCCTGTGATCCGGCCTCAAGATCAAACGGCGCGACCAACGTCTTGCCAAAACCTGGCCGGACCTTGATCAAGGGAGCCATCGCTAGCGTGACGCCAAGTCCGTGTTCGGCTGCCTCCAACATCGCAGGCACGGTGTCGAACCACAGATTGCCTTCCGGAGCTAGATCCGGTAGTCCGATCGCGGCGAGCCATGAAGGCCAGGCCTTGGGCTGCGCCGCCAGATGGATCAGGGTGCAGCGGGCGAGGTCTTTCGGTTTGCGCAGGCCCGAGCGCAGCAGCGACGGTGCACATACCGGCAGTCCCCGGACTTTCACCAGCGGATCGAACCGAAGGCCTGCGGAATGTTCTCGCCCGTAGCGAATGGCAGCGTCGATCGAGCGATCGGCAAAGTCGGCATATTGATGTGTCGCCTCGATCCGCAAGGTCAGCTCAGGATGGCGCCGCCTGAAATCGGCGAGAGCCGGCATCAGGACCACGCTGGTGAAGAACGGCGTCGCGCTGATGCGGAGTTCATCCTTGTGCTCGCGGCGTTTGAGCATCAACTCGCGGCTCGCGTCATTCAAGAGCTTGAGCGCGGGTGTGACCGCTTCGAGATATTCCTGACCGTCCCTGGTCAATTGCACCGACCGCGTGCCGCGCTGAAACAGTTTTACGCCGAACAATGTTTCGAGACCGCGAATCTGGTGGCTGATGGCGGACGGACTGAGCGCGAGATCGCGCGCGGCAAGCCTAAAGCTCAGCCGTGACGATGCCCGCTCAAAAGCCAGCAGCGCCGCAAGCGGCGGGATCGACCGCAGCGGAGATGCCCGCGTGTTTTTGGGATGAGTTTTTTTCATGTCGGATGAAAACATAGCGCTTGCTGAAGGCACAAGCCATCGACGATGTAGCCGGATCGATCAATCTCACTCACCTTTGGACCATCGATGTGACGATTTTTTCACCCCTGCCCGGCCCGCATTGCTGGCAACCGTCGCCGCTTGCCGCCGGCCCCTTCGCGGGATTGCAAGGCGGCGCGGTCGCGAGCCTGCTCACCGCGGAAGTCGAGGCAATGGCAGCCGAACGGGATTGGGGCACGGCCATCGGCGTGACGGTATGGTATCTACGGCCATCGCCGCTCGCCGCCTTGCGAACGCAGCCGGCCACCATCGCCGCCGGTGGACGCGTCACGGTCGTCGACAACGTCCTCTGGTCCGGCGATGAAACGCAGCCTTGCGCGATGGCGCGCGTGACGCTGTCGCGGGAACGGGAGATCGCCGTTGCCGGCTTGCCGGATCGCAGCGCCAAGCGTGTCGATCCGACGTTGCTGCCGGAGCGGACGCCAACAGCGCCTCATCGCCGGCCCTGGTTCACGGACGCGATGGAAGCGCGAGCCGGCGACGGGATGGCGTGGTTTCGTCTCAGAGAGCCGGTTGTCGATGGCGCGGGGCCGCTCACCGGCGTCCTTGGTCCCCCGGACTGGACCCACAATATCAACGGCCGGTTGAGCAGGTCGTGGCGGATCCCAATCCCAATCTCACCGTGCACCTGTTCAGGAATCCGCTCGGCGAGTGGATCGGTATCCGTCCGCAGACGCGATGGCAGGCCTCGCGCGGCCTAGGCATCGGTCACGGTGTTCTGTTCGACGTTGAAGGCGAGATCGGTTGCGTCTCGATGTCGGTCGTACTGCTGCCGTTCCCGAAGGCTGATCGCTAAGACCCGCCAATCGGCTGCGCCTAGGCCGTGCGCTTGGGGATCGGCTCGACGAGCGTGAGCCTGCCGAAGGGGACGCCGGCCTTCAAAAGCCCTTCGCGATAATGGGCGGTGTCGGCCGCAGACTTCCAGTGCAAATTCCGCAGATGCCGTTCGACGGTGAACCCCGGAAACTTGTCCAGCAAGACCTCCCTCGCCTTCGCCGCTTCATCGGTACGTCCGGATTGCGCGAGCGCGGCGGCGCGGACCGCGAGCACCTGAAGATGATTGGGATTCAAATACAGCGCTTCGCGCGCCCAGGACAGCGAAGCGTCATATTGTCCCAAGAGGTAATGGCTGAAGGCGTTCAACGCCGCCCATTGATATCGGGGGTCGGTGTTGCCGCGCTGCACGGCCATCGAAAACAACTCGATCGCCTGCCGGTGCTCGCCGATCACGAGGTGACAGATGCCGAGAACGCCGCGAGCCCCCATGTCGTAGGGATTTAGCTCGACCGCGTTGTTTGCGGCACCCAGTGCAGCCTCATATTGTCCCTGCATCGCGTGCAAATACGACAGGATCGAAAACGCGAACGACGAACGAGGATCAAGCCGCACGCTGCTTTCTGCGAGTTCCATCGCCTCGGCCCACAATTGCCGCGTACTCCGGATCCATCCATATTGCACGCCCTGCACCTGGATCGTGGCGAGGTAGGCGCGTGCAATCGAAAGCGCCGGATCGAGCGCGATGGCCTCCCGGAACAGAGAGATCGAGGTTTCGAAATCAGCCTTGGTCTGCCGATAATAATGAGAAAGCCCCCGCAGAAACCGATCCCATGCGGTCAAATCGGTGGACAATGACCGGGCGGGGGTGGAAGCTTCCGCACGATATATCTCCGGCGCGATCGCCGCGGACAGGCTGGTGGTGATTTCATCCTGCATTGCGAACAAGTCGCCGATGTCCCTGTCATATCTGCCGGTCCACAATTGCTCGCCGTTTTCCGGAGCTATCAGGTCGGCGGTGACACGAATCTTGGTTCCGGCACGCCGCACCGAACCCCGGATCAGGTAGGTCGCGTCAATCTCCCGCGCGATCAGGCGCGTGCTGAGATCCGTACCTTTGAACGAAAACGTCGAACTCCTGCTCAGCACGCGGTAAAATGACTGCAACGAAAGCGCGTGGATCAAGTCCTCGGTCAATCCGTCTGAAAAGTATTCGTCGGCGCGGTCGCTGAGATTGATGAACGGAAGCACGCCCACGATCGCGGTCCGGTATTGCGCCGGCAGGATTGGTTTGTTGCTCGGCCCCGGATCGCGGGTGCTGGACCCACCCGGCTGCCAGGTCCAGACATCGATCGTTTCTTCAATGTTCTTCAATCGGTAACTGCCGGCGGCGACGAAGCTGGCGGTGAGGTGCCTGCTGGCCTCGTTATAGGCTTTCGCCGAAACGGCGACGCCGCCGGGAGCGGCGATCGCTTCGAGGCGGACGGCGATGTTCACATCGTCCCCGAAGACCTCGTCCTCGTCGGCCAACACATCTCCCATGTGGACGCCGAGGCGGAATTGCATGGTCCGGTCTGCGGGGAGATGCTGGTTCCGTTCCGCCATCATCTCCTGCATCGCGATCGCCGACTCGATGGCTCCGACGATGCTCGGAAACTCCAGCAAGAAGCCGTCGCCGGTGTTCTTCACGACCCGGCCGCCGTGATTGAGGATGATCGGGAAGATCGCGCTACGATGGGCCTTGAACGCGGCGTGCGTTCCCGCCTCGTCGGCGCCCATCATTCGCGAGTAACCGGCGACGTCGGCACAGGCTATCGCCGCTAGGCGTCGTTCCATGTCTCCTCAGCTCCACTACCAACGGATACTACGTGGTCAACTGGCCGAAGCCAAGCATTCTCCATCGACCTCTTTGATATGTCGGCAGAATTTGCGTACCTTTCCAACTCTTTCGCAGGTGCAAGCTTTTGCAGCCTCAAACTGCATCGTCGACATATACACTGCAACGTTGTTGCCTCTTGCTTGCCTCACACCGGACTGCCCTCTTTCAGCACCAAAGCCGGGCTACCCCACCGGCGCAGGTTCGAAACGTGTAATCGCGCGAGAGCGTGGAAAGGAGCCGTCATGAAACCGAGCATTGGCGTCTGCCCGGCGGTCGTCCTTGCGGTCGTAGTCGCTGCCGGCGTGGCGCCGGTGCGCGCGCAGGACTATCCGTCGAGATCGATCACCATGATCGTGCCGTTCCCGGCGGGAGGCGCGAGCGATGTGGTGGCACGCATCGTCAGCAACCAGATGTCCAAGATCCTCGGGCAATATATTATCATCGAGAATGTCGGCGGCGCCGGCGGCACCATCGGCAGCGCGCGCGCGGCGGCCGCCGCACCCGACGGCTACACCCTGCTCGCAGCGGCGATGGGCTCGCATGTCGCGGCGCCGGTGCTGACGCCGAACATCAAATACGATCCGCCCGCCGACTTCGTGCCGATCGGCATCACCGCCCATTCGCCTGCGGTCGTCATCGCGCGAAAGGATTTTCCGGCAAAGGATCTGAAAGAGTTCATTGTCGTGCTGCGCCAACAGGGTGGCGCTGTGAGGCAGGCTCATGGCGGCATCGGCGCCTCCTCGCACATGGCGTGCCTCTTGTTCACCGAACAGATCGGCGCGAAGCCGACGCTCATCGCCTATCGCGGCTCCGGCCCGGCGTTGAACGACCTGGTCGGAGGCCATGTCGACTTCATGTGCGAGCAATCGGTCAGCGTGGCGGACCAGGTGCTGGCGGGCGCCGTCAAGGCCTACGCCGTCTCTGCGCCCGGGCGGCTCAAGACGCTGCCGAATGTGCCGACCGCAAAAGAGGCGGGCGTCAACTATGAAATGAGCGTCTGGTCCGGGCTGTTTGCGCCCAAAGGTGTCTCGCCTGAAGTTGTCGCCAAGCTTGCCGATGCGCTGGACCAGGCACTCGATGAGCCTGTCGTCGCCGAGACGCTTGCAAAACTCGGGGGCTCGATACCGGCCAAGGCCGAGCGCAATCCGGCCGCGTTCGACCGTTTTGTCCGCTCCGAAGTAGCGCGCTGGGCGCCGATACTCGCGGCGACCCGCGCCGAGCAATGATGCGCGCTACTCGGGCTCGGGCAACTTGAGCATGTCGTTGAGGCGCTTGTGGTATTCCTCATCCGACAGGGGTGCCGAGGGAATCCGCGAGCCGTTGTCCGAAGATTGTCCCATGTGGGTCAGTTGCGGAAGCAGCAATACCAGGAGAAGCAGCAGCCATTGCGCCGCGAGAAACGGCGCCAAGGCGCGCACGAAAGAGCGGAATGCGACCGGCTCCTTGAGAACACCGCGCACCATCATCAGCGCGTAACCGAATGGCGGGAGCAAGAAGCTCGATTGCAATGTCAGGAGCACCAGCACCGACACCCAACGCGCATCGGCAACGCGGATCAGCAGCGGCGGAATCACGATCGGCACAATGACGAAGATGATTTCGAAGGCATCAAGCACGAACGCGCTGATCGCGATCACAGCGAGCACGACGGCGACCGCCACAATTTCCCCGCCTGGAATTGAGGAGACCATCTTGCCGACAAGATCGGCGGTCCCAAGCAGCCTCAGAACCATCGTGAACGTCGTTGCCGCCAGCAGCAACGAAAACAACGCGCCAGTGAGAGCGATGGCGTCGTTCAGCACGTTATTCAGCGCCACGCCGGGCAAACGCCCGGTTGCGAGACCCGCGACCAGGAGCGCAAAAGCCCCCATCGCAGCGGCCTCGACGGCGTAGAAATAGCCGAAGGCGACACCGCCGAGAAGAACGATCAACGACACCAGCGCAAAGGCTGCGAGCAATCCTTCTCCCGCGCCTAAGCGCTCACGGTCGGGCAGTTTTGTCGCGCTACGTCCCGCGATCCAGGATAACGCCAGGCACAGCGCGACGAAGATCGTGCCCGGCACCAGCGCCGCGTGAAAAATGTCCTGTGTATTGACGACGCGATCGCTCCTTCCCGTCGCCGTCACCGCCATCGTGTGCGCGGACAACATCGCGTCGCTTAGAAGAATGAGAACCAGCGAAGGCGGCACCAGCACGCCAAGCGTGCTTGCGACCGCAATGATGGCGTGACGAGTTGGCGCTTGTATGCCTTCCGCCGCAAGGCGCGGCGACACCACGCGCGACAGGCCGAGCACGCTTGCTCCGACCGAACCGTTCATCGGCCCGAGCAACGCGCCGAGCAGCATGCCCGACACCAGCGGGGCCGAGGGCTTGCGCGGAAGCACGGCAATGCCGGCACGGTAAAGCGCGTCCGCGACCGGAAGCCGGTCAAGCAGCAGGCCCATCGTTACGTACAGCGGCAGGGCTTGCAGCAAATCGTTTTCAAACAGATTGATCAGCCGACTCGGCAGCGCGCCCAGCGTAGAAACATCGATCGCGCCAGCCACAACGCCAAGTACCGCGCCGCAAGTCGCGACCGCGATGAGAACGACCGCGGCGGGCAGGCCGGTGGAAATGATGCCGACGCCAACCAGCACCAGCAGCGCGAGCCCTACCCATTCCATCATTTTTCGCCCGCCTTGAGGGGACGGAAAATATCGACCAGCGACTGGCCCAGGATCGCGGCTGCCATGACCCAAAGCGCAATCTTGATCAGGAAGTAACCTCCGTTGCCGCTGTCCTGAAACGCCTCGAGATCGCGAATGCTGGAAATGACGGTGCCCTTGCCCGCGATCAGGACAAACAATGCCCACGGCAAGAATCCTGCTGCCGCACCAATTTGATTGAGGCGTCGCCGCGTTCGCGCGGAGTATTGCCGGGCCACCACGTCAGCGGCCAGGTGCGTTCCCGCGCGGGTCGCCGCGGTTACGCTCAACGCGACGAAGACCGCAAAAGCCGCCTGCCCCAGATCGTTGGCTTCCCGGGAGTAGCCGCGAAACAGATCGCGCAGCGGCCATTGCAGGAACAGGAGCGTAATCAACGGCAATGCGAGCCATTTGGCGGCAGCGACAGCGTAGCCGATCAGGCGATCGAGGCCGCGCAGGAAGATCGTCAAATGTGTCACCTAGGTTATGACTGAGCGCTTCACAAATGTAGCAAGATGGTTTTGAATGGCATATTGATCACGGATATCGATAACAAGCCCTGACATAAATCAGCACGGAGAACTCATGCCGACTAACAGCAAGCATGCGGAAACGATTGTCCTGCACGCCGGGTATCGTTGCGATCCGACGACGACGTCGGTTGCGGTTCCGATATACCAGACTACATCCTATCAGTTCAATTCGACCGAGCACGCCGGCGACCTGTTCGCGTTGAAGCAATTTGGCAATATCTACACTCGCATCATGAATCCGACCCAGGCCGTTCTGGAAGAGCGCGTGTCCGCGCTTGAGGGCGGCGTCGCTGCGCTTGCGGTCGCCTCGGGGCAGTCCGCCTCGCTGCTCGCCGTGCAAAATATCTGTCATGCCGGCGACAATTTTGTGTGCTCGACCGATATTTACGGCGGCACGTGGAATCTGTTCCAAAACACGATGAGCACGATG
>Ga0210401_10006160_pt1 | contig 12236 bp, 10 predicted proteins | sample IncBWH32MmetaG_FD_150866 | JGI IMG/M metagenome (GOLD analysis project Ga0210401, IMG submission 150866) | Forest soil microbial communities from Barre Woods Harvard Forest LTER site, Petersham, Massachusetts, United States - Inc-BW-H-32-M | ecosystem: Environmental > Terrestrial > Soil >... | reverse complement strand
ATCGATCTTGCGGTCAAGCACCGCCTGCCACAGCGCCTCGACATCTTCGCGCGGGCGGATCGGCGGATTGACCTTGGCGTGCACGGCGCATTCGCAATCGGTGTCGAGCAGAAGATGGCCGACGGTCACTTCCCTCCGGAACGCGATATGCGGGAAGACCTGCTGCATGGTCCAGGCCGCATCGACCGCCTTGCGCGAGCTCAGATGCAGCAGGTTGATGTTCATGCAATTGGTTTCGTTGGCGAGATAGGACGCGATCCACACCGCGAGCCCTTCGGAGTGCGGCGGCCGCGCAGCGCTATACGCGCGCAAGCCGGTGAGCTTGCCTTCGCGCTCGACCAGCGTCGTGTAGGCGTTGAGAATATCGGCGAGCTCGCAATGCAGGCTGACACTGATGTGGTCGGCAAGTTCCGGGTGCTTCTCCACGATCGCGCGTGCCGAGCGCATGATGAATTCGAAATGCGCGATGTCGTAGCGGTCGTCCGGGCCAAGCATGAGGAATTCGTTCTGCGAGGCCGATTTGCCGTGCAGGCCGTAACCGCCGTAGAACATGAAAATCTTGAACGACGTCACGCCGTGCTCGACCGCGAGATATTCCATCTCGCCAAGGTGGCGGTTTTCGATCGGCGCGATGTGATAGCCGTAATCGACGAAGAAGCGTCCGTCGGAGAGCTTCAGGATTTCAGGCATCACTTCGCGATACGGCCCGCCGCGATTCATATAGTAGGCGCCCGTGCGGATGTAGTTGAGGCTCGACGTGACGCCGCCCATGGCGGCGGCCTTGCTTTCGCTCACCGCATCCTGCGCGAGCGGCCGGTATATGCCGACATGCATGTGTGCATCGACGCAGCCCGGGAAGGCCAATAGCCGTTTGGCATCGAACGCTTCGTTGGCATCCTCCGCGCGGATTTCCGGCGCGAGCCGCGCCACCCTGCCGTCCTTGATGCCGATGTCGAGACAGTCCACGCCGGCTTGGTTCGGTCGGACGACGCGGGCGTTCTTGATGACCAGATCGAATATTTTCATTTGCAGCTTCTCACTTTCCTAACAACGGAGATTGCATCGACAGCGCGCGCAATCTTTGATGACCTCATCGCCGGCCCGACGTGCGGCCGGGGTCCGGCTCAGTCCCGGCGTAGCGCTTGCCGCGCTCCAGCATCTCGGGCGTGCCGATCAGCCCGTTGAGCGCATCGAAATCGAACATGCGCGCGCGGAACGGCTCGGTGCTGCTGTGGGCCTTGAGCGAGGCGTAAAAATCCTCGGCCGATTTGGCGAGGGTGCGCACGATCGCGCCGGGAAAGATCACAAGCGCGAAACCCAAGCTTTCAAGCTCGCTGGCCGGCAGCAGCGGCGTCTTGCCGCCCTCCACCATGTTCACCATCAGCGGAACGGATTTGGACGCGCCTTTGCCGAGCCGTTGGGTGATGCGGCTGAGCTCGTCGCGCTGGCGCGGCGCTTCGACGAACAAAACGTCTGCGCCCGCTTCCCGATAGAGCTCCGAGCGCGCCAAGGCACGGTCGAAGCCTTCCACTGCGACGGCGTCGGTGCGTGCGATGATCAGCGTCTGAGATGATGCGCGCGCATCAACCGCCGCTTTGATCTTGCCGGCCATTTCCTCCGCCGGGACCAGCACCTTGTCGTCGAGATGGCCGCAGCGTTTGGGAAAGTCCTGATCCTCGATCTGAATCGCGTTGGCGCCGGCGCGTTCCAGAAGGCGCACGGTGCGCTGCACATTGAGCGCATTGCCGTAGCCGGTGTCAGCATCGACAATGAGATGTGCGCCGACGCGGTCGCGAATGAGCGCGACGGTTTGCACCACCTCGCTCATCCCGACCAGGCCGATGTCCGGACGGCCGAGCCGCGTGTAAGCGATGCCAGCGCCGGAGACGTAAAGCGCTTCGAAGCCCGCGCGCTCGGCGATGAGCCCGGTCAGAGCGTCATACACGCCGGGGGCGATCAGGATTGGTGACCGAGCGAGACGGGCGGATAGCGGATTTACATTCATGCGTGAGATTCCCGAGGTCAAAGTCCCAAATAAGCGCGTCTGAGCTGCGGGTCGGCGCCGATGGCGGCGGCGGGGCCCGACATGACGCATTGCCCTTCGGCGAGGATGTAGGCGCGGGCGGCGATATCGAGGCTCTGCACCACATTCTGCTCGACCAGAAGAACGGCGACGCCCTGCGCGTGGATGCGCGCGATCAGCGCAAACAATTCCTCGACCAGAAGCGGCGACAGGCCGAGCGACGGCTCGTCGAGAATGAGCAATTTCGGCTCGGCCATCAGCCCGCGGCCGATGGCGAGCATTTGCTGTTCGCCGCCTGAGAGCGTGCCGGCCGCTTGCGCGCGCCGTTCATGGAGGCGTGGGAAGATCGCAAATACCCTATCGCGATTGACGGCGCGGCGGGCGGCGGCGCGGCGATAGCTGCCGAGATCGAGATTGTCGCGCACCGACAGGTTCGGGAAAATCCGCCGGCCCTCGGGAACGTGAATGAGGCCACGGGCGACAATCGCCGCCGGCTTCTCACGCTCAATCGCGGCGCCGTCGAACAGGATCGCGCCGCTACGCGCACGCACGATGCCGGAGATGGTGCGGTTGAGTGTCGATTTGCCGACGCCGTTCGAGCCGAGCACGGCGACGATCTCGCCCGGCTCGACTTTCAGATCGACGCCGCGCAGCACGTCGGTGTCGCCATACCCGGCGCACAGCGCGCGAATGTCGAGAAGCGGCTCAGGGGACGTCGTCTCAATGGACATGCGCGTCCCCAACCTTGGCGGCAGCGCCGTGACCGAGATAGGCTTCGACGACCACCGGATCGGCAACCACTTGCGCCGGACTGCCCTGCGCGATGATGCGGCCCTCGGCGAGCACGAACACGTGTTCGGCGAGGCTCATCACCGCCTGCATCACATGTTCGATCATCAGCAGGGCAATGCCGCTCGCCGACAGCGCGCGGATCACTGGCACGACGTCGCGGATTTCCGACGGGTTGAGCCCGGCAAGGACCTCATCGAGCAGAAGAAGCTTCGGCCCGGTCGCGAGCGCGCGCGCGAGCTCGAGACGTTTTCGGCCGGCGACGGTCAGCGCGTGCGCGGGCCGATCGAGCATGTCGCCAAGGCCGACGTCGCGCCCCACCTGCTCGGCAAGTTCGAGCGCCGCGGCGCGAGCCGGATGGCGCAGGTACGCGCCGACCAGGATATTGTCGCGCACCGACAAGCCGGCGAACGGCTGCACGATCTGAAAGGTGCGAGCGATGCCGCGCCGGGCAAGCCGGTGGGGCGGCTCGCCGGTGACATCGTGGCCGGCATAACGAACCTTTCCGGCACTCGGCTTCAGGAAGCCCGAGATCAAGGAAAACAGCGTCGTCTTGCCGGCGCCGTTCGGGCCGATCAGCGCCGTGATGCGGCCGGCGTCAGCCGACAGCGAAGCGGCGTTGACCGCCAGCAGGCCGCCGAAGCGGCGCGAAACGCCTTCGACCGAAAGAAGCGGCTCAGCCACGGGCCACCTCCCCGATCGGCGGGCATAGCTTGGTGCGGCGCACGAAATATGTGCGCATGTCGGCGCAGGCACCGACCAATCCGCGCGGCGCGAAGCGGATGACCAGGACGAGCACAGCGCCATAGATCATCAGATCAAGACCGGGCACATCGCCGGTCACAAGCTTGATACCTTCGCCCAGGAGTTTCACGACCAGCGCACCGGCCAAAGCGCCGAACACCGTGCCGACGCCGCCGATGATCGGCGTCAGCAGCGCTTCGATCGAGATCCAGGTGCCATAGGCGATGCCGGAATCGATGAACAGAAAATATTGCACGTAAAAACATCCGGCCGCTGCGGTGATGGCGGCCGACACAACCATGGCGGCAAGCTTGACCGCGAAGGCGTCGACGCCGAGCGCCATTGCGGCGTCCTCATTCTCGCGCACGGCAATCAGCCAGGCGCCAAAGCGCGAACGCTCGAGCAGTTGGGCGATCACGAGCGACACGGCGACAAGCGCAAGGATGACCAGATAGAAGACCGTCCGGCTTTGGAACTGGAACGCCTGCGCGCGCAGATCGAGCTTGACCAGGAGACCGACGCCCGCTCCGGTGATCGGCGTAACGCTGCCGACGATGCGCAGCACTTCGGCGAAGGCGAGCGTCACCAGCGCAAAATAGGAGCTGCGCAGGCCGGCGCGGAACGTGAGCGCGCCGATGATTGCGCCTACCGCGGCGCCCGCCGCGATGCCGGCGGCGAAACCGATCCAGGCGTTGACGCCGTAATGCACTTGCAGGATCGCGGTGGCGTAGGCGCCGGTGCCGAAGAAGGCGGCCTGGCCGAAGGAATATTGACCGCCATAACCACCGAGGATGTTCCAGCCCTGGCCGGCAAGCGCGATCAGGAGCGTGACGACAAGAAAGTTCAGGACGACATTGGAGTGAACAAACAGCGGCACCACGGCGAGCGCCGCCACCACGACGATGATCGGCAAAAATGCCTTCATGCGCTGGCTCCAAACAGCCCGCGCGGCCGCACCAAAAGAACGACGATGAAGATCAGAAAGATACCGACCTGGCCGAGCGATTCACCAAAATAGAAGCCAGCGAGGCTTTCAACGACGCCGATTACCAGTCCGCCGATGAGCGCGCCCGGGACCGAGCCCATGCCGCCCAGCACGACGATGGTGAAGGCGACGAGCACGAACGCATTGCCGGCGCGCGGATTGGCGTAATAGGTCGGGATGAGCAAACAGGCGGCGATGGCGACACACGCTGTGCCAAGCCCGAAGGTGATCGCATAAATGTGCGCGACATCGATGCCGGCAAGTTGCGCGCCGAGTTTCTCCTTGGCTACGGCGCGGATCGCTTTGCCGGTATCAGTCAACGCCATGATCAGCCATAGCACGAGCGCGACGACAAAAACCGCCAGGAAGGAAATGAGCCGCGGCAGCGCAATGAAGGTGAAGCCGAGATCGACGCTTTTGAAGCCGTAAGCAAGATCGATCGTGCGGGTGTCGGCGTGGACGGCGTAAAGAAGTGCGTTCTCGATCAGCACCGCCAATCCGAGCGTCACCAGCAGCATGTTGCGATCATCGCCGTGCGATGCCGGTCCGATCACAAAACGCTGCAAACCATAGCCGAGCGCAAAGAATGCCGGCGCGATCAGAAATGCGGCGAGGTAGGGATCAAGGCCGAGTTTTTGAAAGGCGAAGAAAGCCGCGAACAGCGCGGCGCTGAGCAACGCGCCATGCGCGAAGTTGATAATGTGCAGCACTCCGTAAATCAGCGTCAGCCCGAGCGCGACCAACGCATAGACCGCACCGGTCATCAGGCCGTTGACGATGGCTGTGAGCAATATGATGGGAGAGAGCACGTTGGTAACTAGCGGACGCCGCTTTGTACAAACTCGTCATTGCGAGGAGCCAACGGGTTCGGCCCGAAGCGGCCGGCCCGATGACAAGCGCCGCGACGAAGCAATCCAGCCTCGCGTCGAAAGGCTGGATTGCTATGCTTGCGCTCGCAATGACGTGACAAAGCCTGCCCCTACGCCGGCATCGGGAACACCGCCTTCGCGATGGCGAATTCGGGCGGCAGGATGGCCTTGATGTCGTTGTCGAGCACTTGCGTGTTGACCGGCGCCGCGCCCTGGTTCTGGCCGTTGACGAACTTGGTCGGCCCATACGGCATGATCGGGCTGGAGAAGGTCGAGCTTTCCAACGCCGCGATGATTTTCGCCCGATCGGGCGACGCGGCGCGTTCGAACGCGTCCGCCACGAGCAGCACCGCGCTGTAGTTCAGATAAAGCTCGTAGGTGAAGAACTGGCCCTTGTCCTCGACCTTCTTCTTCAGCTCCTGCGCCTTGGCGCTCTTGGGATTGAACCAGTGATTGCAGTCCATGATGTATTTGGCGGCCTCGGGAAAGTCCTTGACGAATTTGTAGGAGGATGCCGCGCCGCCGAGCACCGAATAGATGCCCTTCGGCCGCACGTGCTGTTCCTGCATGGTGCGGGCAAGCAGCACATATTCGTTGTAGTAGTTGGCCGGGATGACGATGTCGGGATTTTGCGCCTTGATCTTGAGCACAACATTGGCGAAATCGCGCATCGGCGTCGGGTGCGGGATCGTCTCGAGGATCTCGAAGCCTTTTGCCGGCAGTTGCGCATTCAGGAGCTTTGCGAGGCCAGAGCCGAACAGCGAATCCTCGTGAACGATGATCACCGTCTTGGCCGGCTTGCCCGCCTGATCGTTGATGACGACGAGATTGTCCAGCGCCGTCTTGGCGATGACGCCGAAACCGGGGCTGAAGCGGAAGGTGTTCTTGAGCCCGCGGGTGACGATGGAATCGGCGACGCCGACGTCGACGACGTAAGGCAGATCGTAACGGGCGGCGGCCTGGCTGACGGCGAGGCAGATGGATGACGCGTAGCCGCCGACGACGCAGGACACCTCCGCCGAATTCATCTTTTCCAGCTCTGCGGTGCCACCATCGGGCGTCGATTGCGCGTCGCCGAGCACCGGCTCGATCTTGGCGCCACTGAGCGTTTTGATGCCGCCCGCCGCGTTGATCTCGTCGACCGCCATGGTGGCGCCGATGCGGCCCTGCTGACCCGAATAGGACAACGCGCCACTGACCGGATGCAGGAGCCCGAGCTTCACGCCGGCACTTTGCGCGCGCAGCACGGTCGGCATGGCGAGCGTAGCGGACGCAGCGGCGGCCGCCCCCAGCGCCGAGGTGGCAAGAAACCGGCGGCGGCTCAACGGCATTTTTTGCTCCGACATGGCGTCCTCTCTTTCGATTTGACGGAGCGAGACATGCGCCGCCGTCTTCTCATTTGTCTTCGTTCAGGTCCGTGGATTTGGCGGCGACGCTCCGGTGCGTGCGCCGTTTTTTGACATGACCGGCGACCACGCTTTCGTGTCCGCCGTTCCCGAGCGCACCAAATCCATTTCGAACGCATAGCGGTCCGGCCGATAAAGCGCGTGCAGATGCTCGACCGCGCGGCCGGACTGATCGAACACGACGCGCACAAGCTCGATCAGCGGCGAGCCGGCGCGGATGTCGAGCGCCTGCGCGACGTCGGGCGTGGCGAGGCCGGCGCTGATACGCTGGCGCGCATTCTCGACCTTGATGCCGGCGCGTTCCAGAAGCTCGAGCAGCGGCCGCGAGGCCAGTTCGTGTTTGGTAAAGGTCACGGCGACGCTTTCCGGAACATGGGTCGTCAGATAGGAGAACGGCACGCGATCGACCGAGCGCACGCGGGTCGAGCGCTGCAGCAATGCATCCGTATCGACGCCGAGCGCCTCGGCGACGGCGCCTGTCGCCGGCACATAATCGAACGAGACAAGCTTGACCGCCGTGCGCCGGCCCATATCGGCGATGTTGGCCAGCACGCCGGAGATATCCGCCACCACCGGCGCGGGCGCGGCCCGGTAGATTACGCGCGTGCCGGCACTGCGCCGCCGCTCGATGAAGCGTTCGCGCTCCAATTCGCCGAGCGCGCGGCGAACGGTGACGCGCGATACGGCGTAATATTCGGCCAGCTCGTTTTCGGTCGGCAGTTTGGCGCCGAAGCCGAGCGCACCCGAAAGAATGCGATCCCGCAGAATGAGATAAACCTGCTTCGCCTTCGCCTCGCCGAGCCAATCGCGCAATTTGACGCTCCGCCGGGCGCCATGGCTGGCGCCTTTACTTGGTATTCTTTAGCGTACAATATTGTCCGCAACCCTTACAAGCCCGGGGCCCAGGGACTAGCTGTCGCGCATGAGCGAACTGCAAACCATCATCGATAAGCTCTGGTCGACGCACGAGATCGCGCGCCGCGAAGACGGCGCGGCGCTGCTCTGGGTGGATCGCCATTACGTGCATGAGGGCTCGTTTCTCGCCTTCGACCAGATCCGAAAGCGCCGCCGGACGGTCGCCGAGCCGACGCTCACTTTCGGCATCGCCGACCACTATGTGCCGACCCGCGGGCGCGAGCGCTCGATCCCCGACCCCTCAATCGCTGACATGGTCGGCAAGCTCGAGACCAACACGTCCGGCAATGGGATCGGCCTTTTCGGCTTGGGCGACCCGCGCCAAGGCATCGTTCATGTCGTCGGTCCCGAACAAGGCCTGACATTGCCGGGATTGCTGATCGTGTGCGGCGACAGCCACACCTCGACCCATGGCGCGTTCGGCGCCTACGCCTTCGGCATCGGCGCGTCCGAAGTGGCGCACGTGCTGATGACGCAGACGCTGTGGCAGAAGAAGCCAAGGCGCATGCGCGTGACCGTCAGCGGCAAGGCCGCGCCGGGCATCACCGCCAAGGATATTGCGCTCTCGGTGATCGCGCGCATCGGCGCCGACGGCGCGCGCGGCCATGCGGTGGAATTCGCCGGCAGCGCGATTTCGGCGCTGTCGATGGAAGGCCGCATGACCCTGTGCAACATGTCGATCGAAGGCGGCGGACGCTGCGGCATCGTGGCGCCGGACGCCATTACCTTCGCCTATCTGAAAGGGCGGCCGTTTGCGCCGAATGACGCGGCGTTCGACCGCGCCGTGGAAGCCTGGTCCGGCCTCGCCTCCGATCGCGACGCAATTTTTGATCGCGAAGTGGCACTCGACGCCGGCGCGATCGCGCCGATCGTCACCTGGGGGACGACGCCGGACGACGCGCTGCCGATCGACGCAAGCGTACCCGATCCGGCACGCGAAGCCGATCCGGCGCGAGCCAAGTATCTGCGCGATGCGCTCGACTATATGGGGATTACACCCGGCAAAAAGCTTACCGGCATTGCGATCGATCGCATCTTCATCGGCTCCTGCACCAACGCCCGCATCGAAGATTTGCGCGCGGCCGCCGCCGTGCTCACCGGACGCAAGAGCAAGGTGCCGGGACTGGTCTCGCCCGGCTCTTCGTCCGTCAAGCGGCAGGCCGAAGAGGAAGGTCTCGACCGCATCTTCCGCAATGCCGGTCTCGAATGGGCGGACTCCGGATGCTCGATGTGCGTCGGCATCAACGGCGACGTGGTGCCGCCCGGCGAACGCTGCGCCTCGACCACCAACCGCAATTTCCGCGGCCGGCAGGGCCCGGGCGCGCGCACCCATTTAATGTCCCCGGCCATGGTCGCCGCCGCCGCGGTCACCGGACATCTCACTGACGTGCGGCAGTTGCTTGTCGACCGCAAGCCAGAGAGTTGAGCGATGGAGAAATTTGTCCGCCTCGTCACCAAAGCCTGCCCGCTCTTGCTCGCCAATGTCGACACCGACCAGATTTTACCGGCGCGCTTTCTAAAACTGCCGCGCTCGAGTGAGCTCGGCAGGTTTTTGTTTCATGATCTGCGGCGCGACGCCCAAGGCAACGAAAGACCGGACTTTCCGCTCAACCGGCCGATCTGGCGCGACGCGCGGGTGCTAGTCGCCGGGCGGAATTTCGGCGGCGGCTCTTCGCGCGAAGCGGCGGTCTATGCGCTTTACGAAGCCGGCATCCGCTGCGTGGTCGCGCCGTCCTTCGGCGATATCTTCGCGCAGAACGCCGTCAAGAATGGGCTGTTGACGGCCGTGCTGTCGGAAGCCGATGTGGCTGAGCTCGGCGCCGCGATTGCGGCCGATCCAGACATGCCGGTTACCGTCGATCTCGAGGAACAAACAATCTCGCGCGGCAACCGGAGCTTCACCTTCAGCATTGACCCGGTCAGCCGCAATCAATTGCTCAACGGCTGGGACGATGTCGACATGACCGACAGCTACGCCGCTCGCGTCGCCGCCTTCAAGGCAACGGACCGGGAGCGCCGGCCGTGGGCGCGGCCGGCGCGATCCTGATTGCAGAGCGCATCGTTTCTGATTGAATGCTGGAGCATGATCTTTTCGGAAAACCGGTTCCCACTTTTCCGGATCATGCTCTACGCTTCGATCAGCACTTTGAGCGCTCGCGTGCTCGCCGCCCGACCGAACGTGTCATAAGCGTCGAGAATCTTGTCGAGCTTGAAGTGGTGCGTAATAAGCCGCTTCGGATCGATCTTGCCGGACCGCACGGTCTTGAGCAGCATCGGCGTGGTCACGGTATCGACCAGCCGCGTTGTGATCGTGATGTTGTGCGACCACAACCGCTCGAGATGCAGGTCGGCCTTGACGCCATGAACGCCGATATTGGCGATGGTGCCGCCGGGCGCGACAATGTCTTCGCACAGCACGAATGTTTCGGGAATACCGACTGCTTCGATCGCGGCATCGACACCGCGCCCGCCGGTCATCTTCATGACCTTTTCGGCGGCCTTGCCGTCCTTGCTGTTGACGGTAGCTGTCGCGCCGAAGCGCTTGGCCACTTCCATCCGGCTGTCGTCGAGATCGATCATGATGATCTCGGCAGGCGAATAGAACTGCGCGGTCAATAGCGCGGCAAGTCCGATCGGCCCGGCGCCGACAATGCCGACGACATCGCCCGGCTGAACCTTGCCGTTGAGCACACCGCATTCGAATCCGGTCGGCAAGATATCGCTGAGCATGACCAGCGCATCTTCCTCGGCGCCCTCAGGAATACGATAGAGGCTCGTGTCGGCATGCGGGATGCGCACATATTCGGCCTGCGTGCCGTCGATCTCGTTGCCGAGGATCCAGCCGCCGGTGGTGCAATGCGAATACATGCCCTTGCGGCAATATTCGCATTTGCCGCAAGCAGAGATGCACGAGATCAGGACGCGGTCGCCGGGACGGAAACTGGTGACACCGGCGCCGACGCTGTCCACCACCCCGACGCCTTCGTGACCGAGAATGCGGCCGGGCTTACACGTCGGCACGTCCCCTTTGAGAATGTGCAGATCGGTTCCGCAAATGGTCGTCTTGGTGATCTTTACGATTGCATCGGTCGGAGCGGAGATGGCGGGCATCGGTCGTTCCTCAAGCGCCTTCTTGCCGGGACCTTGATAGACAAGCGCTTTCATAACCGTAGGGGTTTTGGTTTTCTGCTTTGGCGCTTCGGCGACGAGCGTTGTCATGACCGTCCTCACATATGTTGATTTCGATTGGTCCGGCACCTTCGCGCAGCCGGCCTGTCCTAAGAGATTGACATCGACGCCGGCATTACTAGAGGTTCGATGGCATAGCCGTGTTGATCTTCATCAACGGAACCGTGATCAAAAATTAAGCGCGACTTTTAGAAAGTTCCGAGCCAAAGAGCGCGCATCGCAAGCGCGGCGCAATTTTGTCACGCCGTTGTCATTGTCGCGGCATGTCACGCCATCGTCACGGTCGCGGCGTTGTCATGCCGCCTGTACCGCTTCGTAAATCTCTTCTTCTTGCGCGACATGCATGCGGACAAGCACTTCGATCGATTCGATCGCACGCTGCGCATCGCGCAACAGATAGCGATCGACGGTCTGCGCATGGGCATCCTCGGCGACGCGGCCGAGCAAGCGCGCCAGGTGCAATATTTCGCGGTGCGCGCGGCTCATGGCCGACAGCCCGGCACGATCGCCGGCCAGGAGCCGCGCAACCGCAGGATAGACGTTACCTTCGTCGTCGCGCTCATGCGCAACCACCTGCCGCTGAACGATCGTGTTGGCTTCGTCGATCAATCCGACCGCAATCTCGGGCGACGCATCGTCAAGCGCATCGGCGATGTTGCGCAAGCGATCAAGACCATGACCAAGCGTGACGTGATCATGCCGCAATTGCTGGCCGGTGGCGGCCGGAAGGACGCGAGAGCGGCGACGCACGGCCGGGCGCAAGGCCCGCAAGGCGTTGAGAATGACGGCGACGTCGATCAGTTCCTGAATCAGTGCCGCCGGCACCGGCGCGATAAGGCCGAACATCGCCGCCACCATCGCGAGGCCGGATAGACTCATGCCGACCACGATGCTTTCGAGCGCGATGCGGCGGGCGCGCTGGGCAATGGCGAGCGCTTCGGCAACGCGATCGAGCCGATCGGCGATGATTACCACGTCGGCCGCTTCCGAAGAGGCGCTGGCGCCATGCGCGCCCATGGCGATGCCGACATTGGCGGCAGCGAGCGCCGGCGCGTCGTTGATGCCATCGCCGACCATGGCGGTCGGGAAAAGCCGCTGCTCGCTGCGCACGGCATCGACCTTGTCCGAAGGCACGCGGTCGGCGAGCACAGCATCGAGGTCGAGCGCGGCGCCGATGGTTTGCGCGGCGGCGGCGTGATCGCCGGTGACCATGACGATGCGTGTGATGCGCGCCGCCCGCAGCATGCGGATCGCATGCGGTGTTTCGGCGCGCAATTCGTCGGCCAAGAGCAGCGCCCCGATGGTGCGGCCCTCGA
>Ga0210401_10006158_pt1 | contig 12238 bp, 8 predicted proteins | sample IncBWH32MmetaG_FD_150866 | JGI IMG/M metagenome (GOLD analysis project Ga0210401, IMG submission 150866) | Forest soil microbial communities from Barre Woods Harvard Forest LTER site, Petersham, Massachusetts, United States - Inc-BW-H-32-M | ecosystem: Environmental > Terrestrial > Soil >... | reverse complement strand
AATTTCGAAATTGATTCCGTGCAGAATTTCGCGCTCGCCGTATTTCACGCGCAGATTCTTTACGTCAATCGCGACTTCCGCGGTTTCGGGTGATGATTCGCTTTTTGGCGTCAGATCGGTTGCCATTTCTTTATCGGGTCATTATCGGGCCGCTATCTGGGCGCCGTGAAATAAAAGATGGCTGTGAAGATCAAATCCACGATCACCACTAGAAAAATGGATTTTACGACCGCAGACGTGGTGGAGCGGCCGACCTGTTCTGAGCCCAGGCCGGTGAGAAAACCCTCCTGGCAGCCGACCGCCGTTATCACGATGCCGAACATCACGCTCTTGATAAGACCGGTGACGATGTCGCGGAGGACGAGCGCCTTCAGAGTGGCCGTAAAGTACGTGCCCAGAGTGAAGCCCGCGTTGCTAACACCGAAAAGGGCGCCGCCAAGCACTCCCATGAAATCGGCCCAGGTGGTAAGGAGTGGAGCCATTAGAATCATGGCGAGGAACTTAGGCGCAACCAGGAAATTAACGGGTTCGAGCGCCATGGTTTCGAGGGCGTCAATTTCCTCGTTCACTTTCATCGTGCCAATTTCAGCGGCGAACGAAGAGCCGGAACGCCCGATGATGACGATGGCGGTCATCAACGGGCCGAGCTCGCGCGTCATCGAAATAGCCACGGCGCTAGCAACCAGTTGCAAAGCGCCAAGAGTGCGAAGCTCGTAAGCGCCCTGCAACGCAAGTATGGTGCCGACAAAAAAGGAGATCAGCGAGACGATCGGCAAAGCTTCCACGCCGATGGCCATCGCTTGATGCACCGCGCGGCTAAAGCGGAACTGGCGGCCGCGCAGCGGCTCGATGAAAACGGCGCTAGCAGCGCCGCCCGTGAGACGCGCCAAGCCTCCGATGTAAGCGAGGCCATTGATGGTGGCTTCGCCGATGGATGCAGTCAGTGGCATCTATGAATCCTGGAACCCGGAACCTGCGGGACAACGACAACTCTAGCGCACGGGTGCGGCAGCGCTGTTGCCGCCTTTCAAGGCATCGTCTTCGTTTTCGTAGACCTCGAAGACCTTTATGAGCCGGGTGAGCTCAAGAACTTCCCGGGCCGTTCTGCTGAGGCCAAAGAGGGCAAAGCCGCTTTTCAGATCGCGCGATATTTTTAGTCCTTCGACCAGGGAAGCAACGCCGGCGCTGTCGATGTATCTCACCTTGAGCATGTTGACGATGACGCGCGGGGTGCGTTTTGTTCGCAGCAGATCGATCAAGACTTTTCGAACGTCAGGTGAATTATAAAGCGTGATGTCGCCGACGACGTCCACAACGGTGGCATTGCCGGACTGTCGGCTAGAGATTTCCATAACGAGCCCCCCGGGGACGTCAGATTGTTTTGCCAGAGATTTACGCCGGATGCAATCACTTTTAGAAAATAGACGGGTTTAATCGAGTGCTGGCAGAGAGAAGAGCCCTAGCCCGGTGGAGAGCTAACTGCGGCGCTCGAGCGGAATGTAGCTGCGCAAGTCTTCCCCGAGGTACACCTGGCGGGGACGCGAAATCTTCTGCTCCTCGTCGAGCAGCATTTCTTCCCATTGCGCGATCCAGCCAGAAGTGCGTGGAATCGCGAACAACACCGGAAACATGGTGACGGGGAATCCCATCGATTGGTAGATGAGACCGGTGTAGAAATCGACGTTGGGGTAGAGGCGTCGGGTGATGAAATAATCGTCTTCCAGGGCGACGCGCTCGCATTCGAGCGCGATATCGATGAGCGGATTGCGGCCCATGACGTCGAAAACTTCGTAGGCGATGTGCTTCACGATCTTGGCGCGCGGATCGTAATTCTTGTAAACGCGGTGACCGAAGCCCATCAGCAGTTTCTCGCCGGCTTTCACGCCCTTGATATAGGCGGGAACGTTGTTTACCGAGCCGATTTCAACCAGCATGCGCAACACAGCTTCGTTGGCGCCGCCGTGAAGCGGACCATAGAGCGCGGCCGTGGCCGCCGCGGTTGCCGAATAGGGATCCACTTGCGAGCTGCCGACGCCACGCATGGCGCTCGACGAGCAGTTCTGCTCGTGATCCGCGTGGAGAATGAACAGGATGTCGAGCGCGTGTTCGAGCGTGGGATTGGGGCGGTATTTCAGTTCGGTAGTGCGAAACAACATGTTCAGAAAATTACCGCAGTAGCTTAGATCGTTGTCCGGATATGCGTAGGGCATTCCCAGACTATGCCGATAAGCGAATGCCGCGAGCGTCGGCATTTTGCCGATGAGACGGTAGGTCTGCTTCAACCGCGAATCGGGATTGAAAATGTCCTTTGCGTCCGGATAGAAAGTGGAAAGCGCGGCGACTGTGGAAATGAGCATACCCATAGGGTGTGCGTCGTAATGGAAGCCGTCGAGAAACTTTTTGATGCTCTCGTGAATAAATGTGTGGTGCGTAACGTGATATGACCAATCGGCGAGCTGCGTCTTCGTCGGCAATTCGCCGTGGAGGATCAGATAGGCCGTTTCGATGTATGAGCTTTTTTCAGCCAGTTCTTCAATCGAGTAACCGCGATACCGCAGAATCCCTTTATCGCCGTCGATAAATGTGACTCGGCTCGTGCAGGAGGCGGTATTCGAATAGGAGGGGTCGTAACTCATCATGCCGAAATCGGAATCTTTGATTTTTATCTGGCGCAGGTCCATGGCGCGGATGGTGTCGTTCTTGACGGGAATCTCGTACTGCCTGCCGTTGCGGTTGTCGGTGATGGTCAGCGTGTCCCGGAGGTTAGTTGCGGGAGTGGCGCTCGTTGCAACCGTAGTTGGTTTGGTGGGATTCATTGCAGAGCCTCTCGAGCGGCAATGGAGAAATTACAAGCGCCAGCGCGACTACCACTTTATACCAAATTCCGGGGCAAGCGTGGCTGGTTTCAACGGGGTGCCGGAAATACTACGAAGTTTCCCATACGCTGCCGTATGGATGCCGCCGGGCTCTGTTTGAGGCGTGGGGCGATCCCAATTAGAGCGGGTTCGATGTAACTGCCGCGGGGCCAACCTCAGCGAGTTCCGGCACAGCGAGTACAGACCGGTTACGCCCGGCATTTTTCGCACCATAGAGAGCTTCATCGACCATACGGAGCAAGACCTGATGGTCGACGGGGACCTGCGCGTTATTAACGGCAACACCAAGACTCGCGGTCATCTGAATTTCGCCCCCAGGGATCGCGATCAACGGCGATTCAATCGTTTGACGAATTCTTTCTGCCAGCTTCATCGTTCCCGCGGAATCCGAGTTCGGAACTACGATCAGAAATTCTTCTCCGCCATAGCGCCCCACTGTGTCATAAGGCCGAACGCAAGCCGCCATTCGCCGGGCTACTTCTTGTAAGACAGCGTCGCCGGCAAGGTGGCCGTGCGTATCGTTAACCCATTTAAAGTGGTCGAGATCAACGAGAACAACGCCGAACATCCCGCCTTCACGCGCCTGGCGAGCGCGTTCGCGCTGCAACGTGTCCAACACGACGCCGCGATTGGAAATCCCGGTCAACAAATCGTGCGTAGCCTGGAAGTGGAGCGTGTCGCGCGACGAAATCAGCGCATCCTGCAATTGCAGGATGCGCTCGCCCACGTGAAGTCGCGCGCGTAGCTCCTGGGAATCGAACGGCTTCGTTAAGTAGTCGTCGGCGCCCATTTCAAGACCCGTCAGCAAGTCTTCTTTTTCGCCCCGCGCTGTCAGCAGGAGAACGTAGGTGTACGGGCGCGTGGCGTTCTCGCGGAGCCGCTTGCAAACCTGCACTCCTTCCATCCCAGGCATCATCCAGTCAAGGAGCGCCAAACGCGGAGATTGATGTTTCTCGAGGATGGCAAGGGCATCGTTTCCGTTTGTGGCGATGATAACTTCGAATCCCCATTTTGTAAGGAATGATTCCAGGACGCGGCGCGAGATCGGATCGTCCTCGGCAATCAGTACGGACCTCTTTTGCGTCATAGAGTCAGTCATGACTAGCTCCAATTTTTTCCCCCTTTAAACGAATCGGCAGAATCAATGCTTTCCAAGAGAGGCGAGGCGCCGCAACCGTCGCCACTGAACCGTGGGCTAAATTTGCGTCACCTTAGGGAATAACAAATCGATCTCGGTGCGCAGCCGGTCCAATTCGATTGCGAGACGATCAATGGAACTGCCAAGGCCGTTCAAGCTACCGGAGCGCAATTGCTTCTCAATTTCTTCTGCCGCGTGGGTAACGGCGAGGGCGCCAATGTTTGCGGATGAACCCTTTACGGTATGCGTGAGGCGCAAGAGCAGAGGAACGTCTTGAGCGGTCCAAGCTTGGCGTATCTCGTACAGCATTTTTCCGCACTCTTCCTCGAACAAGCGCGCCACTTCCTCGAGTAGCTCTCGATCGCCCGCCATGCGCCCGAGCGCTCCAACGACGTCCAGTATTTCTTCCGGAGCGTTTGGATTGTGCGCCTCGGCCGGGAGTGGTGAAGCCTCGTGGTTCGCGACGCTTGATGGTACGTCTGGCGGGAGTTTTGCGACAGCGCGCCCGCCGGGCGTTTCCATGACTCGTTCCAGCGCGGTCAACAATTCCGGCGCGCGAATGGGTTTCGTCACGTAATCATCGGCCCCAGCCTCAAGGCATCGCTCGCGATCTCCCTTCATGGCGTGAGCCGTCAAAGCAATGATTGGTATGTGGCCAGTTGCTGTTTTTTCCTTCTCTCGAATTGCATGAATGGCTTCGATACCATCCATCTCCGGCATTTGCAAATCCATTAGCACGGCGTCCACTTTCTGTCGCTCGAGGATTTCGATTGCTTGCCGGCCGTTTTCCGCCACCACAATTGTGTGGCCGTGCTTTTCGAGCAGCCGTGTAGCAAGGACCCGATTCGTCGCGTTATCTTCCGCCAGCAAGATCTTCATTCCAGAGCGCTCTTTCGGGATGGGGCGCGGCGCAACTGGAGAGAGAGGAAGCGCGCGATCTGATGACGCGAGTGCGCTACAGATTGCATCGAGAAGTTCCGACGGCCTGACGGGTTTCGTCAGGTAAGCCGCGATTCCGATCTGCCGGCAGCGCGCCCCTTCGCCACCTTGTGCACTCGAACTCAGCAGGAACACCGGCGGGGCGGTGAATTCACGGGAGGCGCGGATTCTTTGGAACAGCGTGAATCCGTCGACATCAGGCATGTGCAAATCGGTGATGACAAGTTTGAACGGGTGGCCCTCCTCGGCTGCAAGCTGAAGAGACCGCTGGGCAGCCTCGGCTCCTTCAACCGTTTCTGGGCGCATACCCCACTGCGTCAACATTTCAGCAAGAATCAGTCGACTGGTCTGGTTGTCGTCGACAACCAGAACCGGGGAGCCCTGAAGAGGCTGCGGCTCGAGTATCCGTTGCGGGGCCCATCCGCCTTTAGCAACTTCGAAAGGGAGCGTCAAATGAAAGGTGCTCCCAAGGTCCGGTTCACTCTCGACCCGGATTACTCCTCCCATCAACTCGACCAACCGGGTGGTGATGGCTAAACCTAATCCAGTGCCTCCATACTTTCGCGTGGTCGAGCCGTCAGCCTGCGTGAACGCTTCGAAAATCATTCGCTGTTTGTCTCTCGGGATGCCAATTCCCGTGTCCCTCACGCGGAAATGCAGCTCCACTCCTTTTTCCGAATCTTTTTCCTTGTCGACTTCCAGAACCACTTCTCCGTTCTCCGTGAATTTGATTGCGTTGCCGACGAGGTTCACCATCATTTGCCGGAGGCGCCCAGGATCCCCCACCAAGTGGTCCGGTACCTCCGGCCCCACGCGCCAAGCCAATTCCAGCCCCTTCTGCTGTGCGCGGAATCCCAGAGCCTTGAATGTCTCGCCGAGACTTTCCCGCAATGAGAACTCGTATTCTTCCAGATCGAGCTTCCCCGCTTCGATTTTGGAGAAATCGAGGATATCGTTCAGGAGGCCCAGCAAAGATTCAGCCGATGTCTTCACCATACCGAGGTATTCGCGCTGTTCCGGGTTCAGGTTCGTATCGAGGGCGAGATCCGTCATGCCGAGTATGCCGTTCATCGGAGTCCGGATTTCGTGGCTCATGTTCGCGAGGAATTCACTCTTCGATTGGCTGGCGGCTTCGGCTGCTTCTTTGGCCCGCCGAAGGTCTCCCTCGGCCCGTTTGCGTTCGGTAATATTGCGCGACGTCATGCAGAGAGTCTTCGAGTCGCCGTCGGGGGAAATGATTGGAGTGACGCGCGCCAAAAACCACTCTTTTCCCGACTGAACGTTCAGAAAATACTCATAGCTTTCGCCCTGGCCCGTCTCATGGGCGCGCCGCAGGATTTCGAGAAAAGGCCTGGCCTCCTCCGCGTTGAAAACCTCCTCAATGCGCCGGCCCAATAGCTCTTTCTTTGGACGAGAGAGCAGGCTTTCATTTGTCGTCCAGATATTCCGGTAAGTGCCGTCGGCATCAAATTCGAAAACGATTTCATCCACGGATGCGATTAGTGCTTGCAAGCGTGCTTCGCTCTCGCGTAAATCGAGCTCGGCGCGCTTGCGTTCTGTGATATCGAGATAAAGCACGAGGGCGCCTGATAGCTCTCCTCCTACCGTCAGGGGCACTCCGAAGGCTTCCACTTCCACGGGACTCCCATCGCTGCGCCTTCGCTGCGTCACGGTGTGGGTGGCTTTTCCCTGCTTTAGCGAAACTCTGTTAGGCTCGGCCTCCTCCCGAAGGGCGCTGGTCGTAATCAATTCCAGCAGGGGCTTGCCGAGGATGTCTTGTTGCTTGTAACGGAACAGTTTTTCGAACGCCGGGTTGCACATCTGAACCATGAGATCTGGATCAAGCGCGGCGATGGCGAGGGGGCTGCTCTCGATGAGCGAATTCAGGAACGTGGTCCGTTTTTCAAGTTCGCGTTCTGCCAGCGTACGTTCGGCCACTTCCTGCCGCAGTTCGCGCGTGCGGTCATTTACGCGAGTTTCGAGCTTGTCGTGCACCTCACGTAGAGCAGTTTCGCGCTGCTCGATTTGAGCCAGCATCTCGTTGAATCGATCGAACAGAAATCCAATTTCGTCCTGGCTCGTCTTCTTGGCGCGCAGTGAATAATCTTTGTCCACCGAAACGGCAAATGCCGTGCGGGCCAATTCCAGAATGGGCTCGGAGATCACACGCTGCAGGCGGGAGGCGAGCAGATACGCGCTGATGAAGGAAGCCAGAATCACCACCACTATGATTCCAGCGAAGTGAGTGGCCCGGCCGTAGAGTTCACCCAAATCGGAATCCAAGTAAATGGTGCCAACGACCTCATCCTCCAACCGGACTTGCCGGAACAGAATCATGTGCCAGGAGACAATCGAACTGCTGTCGGAGAGGGGCGCAGGCGGAGAAAAAGGTTGTTTTGAACCTGGGCGTGTGTATGTCGCAAGTACGGTTCCTTCTCGCGTGTAGATGCATGCATCCACAATGTTGCTTTTGGCGCGTAGGGAGCTGAGGATTTCGCGTGCCGACGCTGAGTCTCCAAATGTCAGCGCGGCCGTACTGTTCGAGCCGGTAATTTCCGCTACAGTCCCAAGATCGCTTGCGAGAGTACGCAGGAAGGTGACTGCGTCATAGATGGCGAACACCGTGCACGCGAGCAAAATTCCGACGCTGGAGGTGAGCAGAATGATGGCAGTCAGTTTCTGACGGACGGAAAGCTTTTCGAGACGCCGCATGTCAGTTGTTCCCTCCGGCGGCGCTATCGTGGACGATCGTCGCAAGAGCAAGGAGCTTCGAGCTGACCTTCAGCCCGGCGCGGTCGGCGGCGGCGGTGTTGATCGCGAATCGCACTCGACTGGCGTCCAGTACGAACTGGATTGCGCCTCCCGAGCTTGCGAAGTTCTCGGTCTCTCCAACCACCAATGCCTTGCGTCCCTGAAGCGCGCGGAGAATCTCCGGGAGTTGAGCGCTGTCTGAAGCGCTGACAAAAATAATCTGGCACTCCGGTAAGTCCTGAACCCTCTTGCCGCGTGCGAGTATCGCGGGATGCTCGGCGATCCGTTTGCCGACAATTGCGTCATCGAGAACTTTCCCAAAGGGGTCTTTGCCAAGCACGCATACGGTGAGCGCGCTCGTTGAATTCGCGAAAGTCCCGCTGGGCCACTCGATGAACCTCGCGAAGTTGTAGAGAAAAGCTGCTTTCACCTGGTATTCATTGGCCGTACCCTGCGCGATGGCAGGCGAATTGGGCAGTAAAATGAGGCACACGGTAGCCCAAACAATCCGGTGGAAGCGGCGCACACGCGGACGTGTTGTCCCAAATAAGTCGGAGCCGCGCCGCTTTTGCAGATCAGCTGATCCGAATGCAATGTGGAAGCCCATCGCGTCCCCCGGTCAGAATCGCCATGTGAATTTGGCGTACGCGCTGCGTTTAACCTGCGATGAATTGACGCTCTGAAGGGGATCGTTGAATTCCGCGTGATGGTCGCGGAGCAAATCCTGTCCCACCAAGCTCAAATTGGTGGACTCCGCTATCCTCCAGGTCAATTGCGTATCGACGCGCGTGTGAGAGGCAATCAGCGGGGCGGGCAGGGGACCTACGAAATAGACGGCGGCATCCCACGAAAGCGCGCGCGACAACTCAAGATGCGATCGCAGTTGCGCCTGATGAACCGGGTTTGTCCCCTGAATGTCTGCCACGCTGGCTGTGTCCACACTGTCCGTGGGGTCGCCGTGAAGGTGCATTTGCAGAAACGAATACCCGGAGCTAACTGTCCATCGGCCGTTAACCTTCCATTTGGCAGCGATTTCGATTCCGCCGGTAGTGCCGTGCAACTCGTTGTCGAAACTTTCGCGATGGATTAGCAACGGAGGGTTGGATTGAACAACGTCCGATAAAACGTCCACACTCTGTAGGTTGTCATAGCTGTTAAAAAAAACCGTCGCGTCGATAGACAGCCGGTCGAACGGCTGGGTCCGGTAACCCACTTCGTAAGCGATTACGTGTTCGGACTTGGCGGTCGTGTTGCCAAGCAATAGAACCTCCGCGGGCCCCGGCAATGCCGCAAGGACCGCGACGAGACCCTCATCGCGGCGGGTCGGAGTCCGGCTTGCCCGTGAGACGGCAGCCCAGAAGGTATGGTGGCCGCTGGGGGTCCAGGCGACGCGGATGGTGGGTTCGAGGTCAAAACCTATGAAATAACTGTTTTCGAGTTTTGTCCCGACAGTTAAAAATACTCGATCCGGTTTTAATGTAATTTGATCCTGTATGAAGGAACTGAACAGGTCACCGGCCTTGTCTGGAGGCGCGAACGTCCCGTCAATTGTGCCCACGGTTTGATCTGATGTACGACGATATCCAAGTCCCCAAATCAGATCCTGGCGGGAGCCCCAAGCGAAGTGATGCTGGAAATCGAGATCAAATGTGTTGCGAACCTCATGGGCATCCGGCCCGGATCGCGCGTACCGGTCAAAATAAACCTGCAAGGTAGTGTCGGACCGATCCGAAAACGTGTGATGCCAGCGGCTCAAAATGTTTCCGCCCGACAGTTCTGCGAGGCGATCAACAACTGTGTTGTCCGGGGGATTGAACGAGCTATGGACTACATTCGCCCCCTCACTCCCTGTGTAGAGATCTCCCTGCGTGGTCAGGGTGTCTTTCGCGGATGGACTTGAATCCACGCGGAAGCCGCCATGTAACAGATGCCAGCCGTCATCACCGTTCTGGCCATTCAGATCGGGAAAATGATCGTCATTCAAGTACTTTGCAAAGACGCGATAGTCTGTTTTCCCGCCCGCGTCGCCGCCGTACCGAACGGTTCCAAATCCCTGCTCGACGTTGCCGCCTCCCCCGTCCACCAGTCCGCCGTGAGTGTCCGCAGCCTTTTTCGTGATGATGTTGATGACCCCATTCACCGCATTCGCTCCCCACAGTGCACCGCCTGGTCCGCGAATCACTTCGATCCGGTCGATGTCCTCCAGCGGCACGTCTCGCACGTCCCAGTTCACCCCTCCGAAAAGCGGACTGTACACGGCACGGCCGTCGATCAGCACGAGCAGCTTGTTCGCAAATTGAAGGTTGAAACCGCGAGCAGAAATCGCCCAGGTGTTGGCGTTGATTTGAGCCACATCCAGTCCTGGGACCATGCGCAACAAATCGGGAATTTTAGTCGCGCCCGAGTGACGAATGTCTTCCTGCGTAATCACGAAAACGGCTGCTGCCACCTGCGACAGCTTCTGCTCCTTCTTTGATACCGAAGTCACTTCGATATTCATCAAGTCTTCGAGGCTCCGGTCCGTTAAGTCGACAGGTTTGCCCTGCGGCCGTGCCGGACTAGCCAGCACAACGATTGCGAGCCCGAGTAGTCCACGCATCCGCAGCCAACGTCCCCAATCCAGCGCATGACGTTTGGCGTCAGGTTGCAATTTCACGGGTTTCTCCTCAAGGTTCCCTCTTCTCGAACTAGCTACGTGTTGGTTTCCCGCGTATCGGAATTGGCAAGCGCTCACCGGCAGCAATCGTTGCGCTCCACGGAACTGCGAGGCCGTCGCGGGCAGCAGCAGCTTCTCTCCGCAGTCCGGGCACAGGCGAAGCCATGGGGATCAGCGCCGCTTCCGCTTCCTTTAAGAACGTCAATCCCATTTCGGCGCCATTCCAGTGAATCGAGATCACGTCACCCAGGCTCACCTGGTCGGTCGCCAGCAAACTCGCCAGCGGATACACCACGTGCCGTTCGATGGCCCGCTTCAGGTGACGCGCTCCGTACTTCAAGTCCGTTCCTTCGCGCAGCAGGAACTCGCGAGCCGGCTGCGTTACGCGAAACAGAAAACGCCCCTTCGCCGCCTCAAGAACGCGCTGCTGCACCACGCCGAGTTCGATCTCCAGAATTTTTCCCAATTGCTCGGAACGCAGCGGGTGGAACACCACCACCTGGTCGATACGGTTCAGGAACTCCGGAGTGAAGTTTCGTTTCGCCGCTTCCGCCGCCGCCTTCTCGATTTTTTCGTCCAGCCTCGGCTCCTCGTCCGCTGGGACCCACGGCGCAAATCCCAGGCCATCCGTCAGCAGCTTGTTGATTTCGCCGCCGCCCAGATTTGACGTCATGAAAATCATCGTTTGCGACAGATCCACGCGCCGGTTGTCGCCCAGCGTCAGCGTCGCCTTGTCGAGAATTCCCAGCAGCAATTGCCACAGCGCGTCCGACGCCTTTTCGATTTCGTCGAACAGCAGAAATGAAATCTTCAGTTTCTCGGTGTGATATTGCTCGAGCGCTTCCTGCGTAATCAGCGGATGCGTTTCCCGGTGGCCTAAATATCCTGGAGGCGAACCGATCAGTTTTGCGATTTCGTGCGAGTGTTGAAACTCCGCGCAGTCTATTTTGATTACCGCGTGCGGATCGCCGAACAATACTTCGGCCGTCGCTTCCACCACGCGCGTTTTTCCCGCCCCTGTCGGCCCGAGGAACAACAAGTTCCCCACAGGCCGCCCCGGCGAGTTCAGTTCGGCCCGAAATACTTGGTGCAGCGCAACCACCGCCTGCACGGCTTCGTCCTGTCCCACAATCTTCCGCCGCAGTTCCGTCTCGAAATCCCGGGACTCCACACTGCGCCGCCCAGGGTCCAACCATACTGTGCCGGGTGTCGCCATTGCATACTCCCTCTCTCACCCTATCGGCAGTTGCGACACGGTCTTGCACTACTCCTAGCCACGCGGCGCAATAAAAAATCCGTCCCTCAGGGCTCCGGCCACGAGGGTGCATACGACGGTTTTCAAATAGCGAGGCGCTGTACCGAAGTGAACGTCAGCAGTTGGTGGGTTTACCACGGCCGACCGGATAGTTAGTCGGCTCGAGCATTTACATTCCCGAAACACTTGGTACACATCGGGTTAACACCAATAGCGTACGATGAGGTTGCCATACACCGAAGAATCGCAATTCTTATCCATCGCCACCCTGAAGAGTTGATCGTCCACAAAGAGAACCCATGGCGCCAGCTTGCACGCGAGGGGTCATTTCCCGTATGGTGTGGGCAAGTCCGCCAAAGAGAGAGCGAATGAAACGTGTCCTGGTAATTGAAGATGACAAAGACATCGTCGAGCTGGTTCGCTACAACCTCGAAAAAGACGGTTTCCAGGTGCAGTCGAGCGGCGACGGCGCCAGCGGTCTGGCGCAGATTCGCAAGGCGCAGCCGGATCTTCTGGTTCTTGACCTGATGCTTCCTAAACTATCCGGTCTCGAAATCTGCAAAGAGGTCCGCAAGGATGTCTCTCTGAACCGCCTGCCGATTTTGATCCTCACGGCGAAGGGT
>Ga0210401_10006156_pt1 | contig 12242 bp, 14 predicted proteins | sample IncBWH32MmetaG_FD_150866 | JGI IMG/M metagenome (GOLD analysis project Ga0210401, IMG submission 150866) | Forest soil microbial communities from Barre Woods Harvard Forest LTER site, Petersham, Massachusetts, United States - Inc-BW-H-32-M | ecosystem: Environmental > Terrestrial > Soil >... | reverse complement strand
CTCGAAAAAGCTAGCGGGCTCCGCCGACGGCCTAATACGGGCTACAGAAGATCACTCACTAGGAGGTGCAGCCCCGTCAGATCCAGGTCTCTCGTGAGACGAATGTCGGGGCTGGCCGCAGACTGAATCAGCTTTTGCCACAGTGCCGGTCTGTCCTCCCAGCGCGGCCGAACGTCCCGAAACCGCCGTTCGGCGAGACGGTCTATTTCGGTGAGCGACAGTGAGGCAATGATCTCAAGAACCCCAGGATGTGCGCCCAAGAGGGATGCTTCGCCGCCCAGGGTGTGGATGCTGTGGCGCAGCAAGGAGATCGATGCGCGTCCGAGTTGTACAGCGGCCGTTTTCGGAAAGTGAGCCTGGCGCCCGGCGCCGACCGTCTTACTCCCCGATCTGCGCGCTTCACTCCACCAGGCGCGGTTCATGAACTCGATATCAATGAGCAAGAACGCGCGGTGAGCTGCTCTCAATCGAGACTCCGGACTGAGGTTTCTGAGGCTTGCCCGAAATTGCCGTGCCAATGGGAGGTCGGGGCTCTCTGACCACGCCGCCCGCACCAAAAGCTCGATACATTGGTGATTCAACTCGTGAATCGGAAGCAGAGCCGTAGGAGCGGCACGATTTGGCGTACCAGCGGGGTGAAAGTTCGCATTCCGAGTCGCTTCACGCGGTTCGCCGAAAGCGCCTTCCATTGGGCCACTCTCAATTTGCATTTATAAACACAATGACTGTAAAGTAGGTACCATACTAATAATTGATACGCAAGCCTTCCCTCCTCAGCTTCGCGAGCCCCGCATGAGTGAACCGTTAAAGATCGCCTTGAGATCGGCCGTGCTCCGGATCCTGGAGCCACTCGTGAAGTGGCTTCTCGAGGCAGGCATGGGTGTCGGCGATTTCCTGGCCTTGGTAAAACTTGCCTACGTTCACGCGGCGCGCGACGCGGGTCAGCAAGCTGGAGGTGAGGCCGAACGGCCGAATGTCTCGCGCATCGCGGTGGTGACCGGTTTGACTCGCGCTGAGGTGACGAATCTTTTGGCGAGCGCTGAGGCGGAAAGACCGAGTGATCGGGGCAGACAGCGCGCGGAACGAGTTCTGTCGGGCTGGTGGAACGACTCTGAGTTTCACGATTCAACGGGAAATCCGGCGCTGCTTCCGATACGAGGTCGGGGACGCACCTTTGCAAGCCTGGTAGACCGCTATAGTGGAGAGCGCTTGCTCGCGGGCAGCATTCTCGAGGCGCTGCTGCGGGTGAAGGCCGTACGTCGGCGTCCGGACGGAAAGCTGGAGGCAATCAGCCGTACGTACGCGACGGTGCGCTGGGATCCAGACGGTGTGATCGCCATGGGCGAGCAGCTCAGTGAGCACTGCGCAACGCTCCTGCACAATCTTAAGCATCCCGCTCGGGCGAGGTACGTCGCGCGAGTAATTAATGCCCAATTGGATCCACGGTACGTGCCGATGCTCGTCCGTGACATCCAGGAACAGGCAGCTGGATTGGCAGAGTCGACGGACGATGCCCTCAATGCCCCGGCCTACACTCTGCGCGGCACGCCGCTCGAGACCGGCGCCGTATCCCTCGGCGTCGGGATTTATTTTTTTGAGACCACTCCCACGGACGCGGAGAATTTGGCGCTACCGACGCGTGCACCGCGATCCCGCCCCGGGAAGCGAAAAACCGGAAGGCGGCGGTAGCTATTCCCATGCAGCCCAAGCGTCGCGCTCCAGCTCGATCTCGGCCACGTGGCGGCCGAATCAGCCATTCGCGCGAGTGTCTCGAGCGCTTGGCGCGAATTCTTGTCAGCACAGGCCATTCGCCACGCGCACTGGCACGGGAATTTCGCGACATCTGCGGTCAGCTCAAGGAGCCGACGCGCCGATGGGACGCCGCACAATTGGGCTACCTCTGGGACTTACCGCACGTGATCTCCCACTGGCACTCGGATCCGCAGTACATGGACGCGTCCGGGAAGCCGATTCCGCTTCCGTTACGCGCTCGCGGACCTTCGCTTTCGGCGCTGATCGCACGCGTGTTGCCCGCGGAAGATCCGGCGGCTGTGACTGAATCGTTGATGAAGCTCCAAGGCGTCAAGCGAAAGGGCGCGCTTTACCGCCCCAGCGGACGCTATTTCCCCTATCCGACGGTGAGTGCTCGAGTCCACGGCTTTACCGCGCTTCTGGGGATGTTGCGGACGGTTGAACACAACGTGAGCGCACGTCGTAAGTCGCCTCCGATGTTAGAGCGCACCGCTTTAAATCCGAGTTTCCCGGTCAGCGAGCTACCGGTTTTTCACGGTCGCCTCAAGAAGGAAGCCAGTCGCATCCTGTGGCGCATGGATGAACAAATGCGTCACAAGGAGGCGTCCCACAGAGGTGGGGCACGCGTCCGCCTCGGAATCGGGATATTTACGTTCGAAGAACCGATGGGAGTCCCAGGGCCTGCAAAGCGAAGAGCGCGGAGGCGTACGGTGTGAGCGCCCGCCGAAAAATGAAGGAACGCCCGCGGCGTGGACGCACGCGACCCGTCTCAACGCTCGATCCTCGCGCACTGGAAGCCGTGGGGCGTTTTGTACGAGTCCTCGCGCGCTGCGGCTGTTCGCCGGAAGACATTGGGCTGGAGACGCTTCGGGCATGCCGTCAGATCCCAGCGACGTGGGCCCCCAAAGCGCGGGCGGCTTTGCGCGAAATGGACGATGCGTCCCACGTCCTGACTTTGTGGTTTTCGGACCCCGCGTACCTGGATCGTGGCGGCGGCCCGCTAGCATTGCCCATCCGAGGGGCGGGGGGCTCAATTGAAGCCCTCGCAAAGCGAGTCGATCCGAAACTTGAGGTGCGGGAAGTACTGCGCTACTTGTCGCGCCGGCGAGCCCTGCGGCGTATCGGAACCCGCTACGTCCCGCGGGAGAGAATCCTGTCGCTTCGCGGGGCAGGGGGCCCTGACAACTTCCGGCATTTGCGCGGACTTCTGGGAATTTTGCGCACTCAGGAGCACAACGGGCAACCGAAGCGGCGCGTTGCCGGGTGGTACGAGGTCTTCGCGGAGAATCCGCGGTTTCCTGTCGGTGCACGCGCGGCCTTTGACAAGAGTCTGCGTACCTGGGGAAACAGGGTGTTGTACCGGACGGACTCCGAAATGCATCGATACGAGCGAGCCCGAAAACGAGGCGAGCGAACGGTCCGCATGGGTGTGGGGATCTATCGATTCGAGGAAGGGCCGGAATCGTCTTTCGGAACGACTCGGGGCAAGCGGCGCAAGCGGTAGGCCTGCGCGATCCCTGGTGTGGAACTCCACCGTGCCCGATGACCGTTATCTTCGAGACCTGCGACGTTACAGCTTGGCCATTCGCATGCTGCGCTGTGCCGCGAGGCCGGCAACGGTGCGTCTTTGGACCGGCTTTAGTCGACAACGAATGCGCCAGGTCGTGCGGAGCTATACGGAGAACGGTTCGGAGGCGGATCCGCGTTGCGAACCCGGGCCGCCACCGGCGGCGCTGGGCAAGATGCTGAAGAACGTCCTCCTGCGCCGCGAGTTGACCGCAGCTGCGGGCCTTTGCCACGTACTGAAACTCATACCCGAAGCGCGGTCTTCCAACGTACGGTCGATATTTACAAATGTGGCGAACGGCGAGCGCGTGTGCCGCGCACTCGAGGTTTATCAAAAGCTCGTGCCACACGGGCAACTGACCCTTGAACAGTTGATGGTTCTTGTCCTGGCCCTGGTGGAAGGCACCGATTGGGCGCTCGAGCGCTGCGCCAACTGCCGCAGGGGCCTGTTGATCGATCCCCTGAGTCTCGAACACCGAATCTGTCACGAGTGTCGCGAGTCGACGCGAGGGATGGCCCCGGCACGGGCTTCGTTTGACCCGAAAGCCGATGTGGCGATTCCCGAAGACGCTGCCCCGCAGGACGAGGCCAGTCGGCAGCAGAGCCTGTTCTGAGCGCCTCATGCCGAGAGGGCGCGAAGCAGGGCGTGATACAGACTGAGTGACAGCGCGAGTCCTGCCGCCACACCCACCATCCCAAGCACTGGAAAGGGCCGATAGGGCAGCTCGAGTGCGTAGAAGCCGGCCATCAGGAAGGACAACAGCGAGAGGCCGCCCAGGACAAGTCGTGCGACCGGTGCGAACACCGTCAGCAACGCCAGGAGCGGGAATCTCAGGATGTGCCAGGCAAAATGCGTCATATCCGCCCTTGTCCGCAGGTTCGCCCTCTGTGTCCTTCGCGGCTTACCACCGAAGTAACGGGTCTTTTCCCGCAGTGACGAATGCGAGGCTACTGCGATTGTCGACGCCTCGCCTCATCTAAATTTCACTCACTTGATCGAAAAGTCCCGCCGTCCTCCTCCACTGAGCCGTCGCTGGCAGTTCCGAGTTTTGACCACTTTCTGACCGGGGGAACGGCCCCGGATTTTCGAGTTACGTCGGAATTCGGGTCGCGGCGGCACTCGTCGCGGCGATACGTTCCGTGGTGCCATCAGTCGCGAGGTCTTCGAAACAACAAAACGGGGAGAGACTGATGGCCGTCTACTCAAATAGAACTTTGCGCTCGGTGCTCATAGGCGGAGTTCTGGCACTCATTTGCCTCCAGCCGGATCTCGCGCTCGCTCAAGCGGCCTCACCCTTTATGACCGGGGCGACCTCGCTCCAGACGAACATCCTCGCCTGGTTGACGCCGGTGGCCGTGATTCTCGTCATGGTGCTGGGTGCCATGGCAATGGCCAACCGAATCTCGTGGGGCTGGTGTATCGCTGCGATCTTAGGGATTGCGATTTCCTTTGGCTCGACGCAGATCGTGACCTGGGTTCGCGGAATGTTCGGTGTCTAACGCAATGAGCGCCGAGAACATGGGACTCAGGGCAGACCCGCTCTTTGTGGGCGCCACCCGGCCACCGATGCGCTGGGGCGTGACGTACTCGGCGCTCCTCGTAAACGGCGTCTTCACCATGGAGGTGTTCTTGTTGACCAAGAACCTTCTGACGCTTCTCCTGGCGGCGCCGATCCACGGTTTGTGCGCGCTCCTATGCGCCCGCGATGCGCGGTTTTTCGATTTGATTCTGCTCTGGGGGCGCACTCGGATACCGGCGCTGCTTGGGAACGCCCGGCTGTGGAAGTCGAGTAGCTATTCGGCACTGACCCTCGACTTGCCGGACGTAAACGGGCGGCGCCGGACCTCTCCTGAGCTGTGCGGCCTGGGCGTCATTCGGGGTCGTACTCGATGAACGCTTCCGCCCACCCGGCAGTGCTCAGACGGGAGCTGCGTTCGGTCGACCGCATCCCGTACACGCTCCACGTTTCCCCCGAGGTCGTGAAGACCGCCTTTGGAGACTACATCCAGGTGTTTCGGCTGGGGGGATCGAGTTTTGAGTGTGCGGACGATGACACCCTCAACACGTGGCACGAACGTCTGAACGTGCTTTGGCGGAACCTTGCAAGTCCCCAAGTCGCCTTGTGGTCGCATATCGTTCGTCGTCGTGAGGTGACCGGCCGCACGCGTCCGTCTGCCGAATTTGCAGGCGCACTGGAGTACCGCTACCGCGAGCGCCTCAGCGGACAGAAGCTCATGATGAATGAGCTCTATCTGAGCACCGTGTACCGCCCGACCACCGGCGTCGCTACGGGATTTGCGGCCAAGCTCCTAAGACGCACGCAACCCGGCGGGTTGGCCCTGGAACTCGCTGATGCGCTCGATGCCTGCGAGAAGCTCCGCGAAACCCTGCGCGCCTCCCTGGGGCGCTATGAACCGGAGGTGCTGCGGGTATATGCGAAAGGAGGGCGGCACTACTCGGGAGTCCTGAACTTCCTTTCGACGTTGATCAATGGCGACCTTCGAGAGGTGCCGCTCCCGCGTGCGCCAATCTGTGAGGTGCTCGCCACCTCCCGCATGTCCTTTGGCACGGAGGCTTTCGAATGCCGCTTGCCGAACGAGACCGTGGCCGCCGCGATGCTCGGCATCAAGGAGTACCCGACGCCCACCCAGGTCGGAATGTTCGACAGCTTGCTCTCCGTGCCTTTTGCCTTCGTGCTCACGCAATCGTTCGGGTTCTTGACCAAGGCCTCGGGGCAGGCACTCCTGCAGCGGCAATTCAATCGGATGCACAACGCCGGTGACTTCGCGGTCTCTCAGGCGGAAGAGCTCAAGGACGCGCTGGATGCTCTGACCAGCAACGAATTCGTCATGGGCGATCATCATTTTTCACTCCAGGTGCTGGCGGAAGACCCGAAGCCCCCTTCGATGGTCGGCGGGCGCTCGACGGCACTGGAGCGCGAGGAAGCGACGACACGACGCGCCAAAGCCTTGGGCGATCACGTCGCGTTGGCGCGGGCGTGCCTGGCGGACACGGGGATGACCGTGGCGCGAGAAGACTTAGCGCTGGAAGCTGCCTTCTGGGCGCAGTTGCCCGGCAATTTCGCGATGCGTCCGCGCAAGGCTCCGATTACCTCGCGCAACTTTGCCGCGATGGTGCCGTTTCACAACTATCCCTTCGGCCGCGCGCAGGGCAACCACTGGGGGGAGGCCCTGACGGTTCTGGTCACCAGCGCGCGGTCGCCTTTTAACTTCTCGCTTCATGCCAGTGACTCGAGCGATCCGGATGGCGGATCGCGCAAGGACACCGGGCACACGCTCATTTGTGGGCCGACGGGATCCGGAAAGACGGTGTTCATTGGGTTTCTGCTGGCGATCCTCACGCGACGCAGTGCCACGCAGGTCGTGTTCGACAAGGATCGCGGGCTTGAGATCCTGGTTCGCGCCCTGGGGGGCGAATATTGTCCTCTGAAGAACGGGGAGCCGACCGGCTTTAATCCCCTCAAACTTCCGCCAATACCTTTGAATGTGGAGTTCCTCAAAGCGTGGCTACGTCTGCTGGTACGTCCCTCCGCCGGCACGCTCACCACGCGCGAGCAGGCCGATCTCGATCAGGCGCTGCACGGGACACTTGCCCTCGAGCATTCGGATCGAAGGCTGTCGCGACTCATGGAATTCCTCGACTCGACCGACGCCGAGGGGCTGTACGCACGCCTGGCACCGTGGTGCTCGTCAGCGGGCGGGGACTATGCCTGGGTATTTGATAATCCGGACGACGTGATCGTTCCGCGCCTTTCGGGGCGCGCGATTGTGGGCTTTGACGTCACGGATTTTCTCGACCACGACAAGACTCGTACTCCGGTGACGCTCTACCTCTTTCACATCGTGCGGCAACTGCTCGATGGGCGCCGGCTCGTGTGCTGGATGGATGAGTTCTGGCGTCTGGTGTCCGACTCGGCCTTTGAGGGCTTCGCAAAGGACGGACCCAAGACCTGGCGCAAGCTGAACGGCGTCATGGCGCTTGCCACCCAAAGCGCAAGCGATGTCATCGGCAGCGCCATCAGTCGCACGCTGATCGAGCAGACGCCCACCAAGATCTTTTTCCCCAATGCGGATGCCAACGCCCAGGACTATCTGCAGGGCTTTGGTCTGACCGAGCGGGAATTTCGGTTGATCAAGGAAGAGCTCGAGCCCGGCTCCCGGCGGTTCTTGGTCAAGCAGGGGCACCAAAGTGTGGTGTGCGAGCTCGATCTTAAGGGCTTCGAGGCGGAGCTCGCCGTGATCTCGGGTCGACGGGCGGCCGTCGATTTGATGACCGAGTTCATCGAGCGCTATGGGGCTGAACCGAGCCTGTGGCTTCCTCGCTTCACCGCGCAGCTCGCCGGTGACTCATCTGTAAAAGGAGTCTCTCATGCGTAGTCGTCTGATCCTCAGTGTGCTTCTCATCGGGTTGCCCTTGGCGGGGATCAGGACCGCGCACGCGCAGTTCGCCGTCATCGATGTCGCCTCCATCGTGCAACTCGTTCAGGAAGTTGAGCAGCTGCAGCAACAGGTTGAGACGGCCAAGAGTCAGCTCGCCCAGGCACAGAGCGAGTATGCGGCGATTACCGGGAACCGCGGGATGCAGCAGCTTCTGTCGGGGACGGTTCGTAACTACCTGCCGAGCGACTGGACGCAGTTGTCCCAGGTTCTTCAGGGCAGTGGGGGAAGCTTCCCGACGCTGACCGGGGATGTGAATGCGCTGCTTTCGGCTAATTCAGTGTTGACGGCCTCGCAAGTGGCACAACTGTCGACGCTGCAACAAACGCAGCTTCTGAACGCACGGCAGTCGCCCGCGCTCCTGCAGGCCATGGCGCGAGCCGCGTTGCAGAACAGCAGCGACCGGTTTGCCTCGCTCCAGCAGCTGATCACCGCCATCGGCACGGCCGTGGATCAGAAGGGGTCCTTGGATCTGACTGCCCGCATTGCGGCCGAGGAAGGGATGCTTCAGAACGAGCAGACCAAGCTCCAGTCCCTGTATCAAGTGGCTCAGTCGCAGGAGTGGGCGCGCGCCCAGCGCGCACGTGAGCAGGCGATTGCCGACCAGGGATCGCTCAGAACTCTTCCCGCGATGGGACTCTAGGAGCTTTGCGAGCATGGGCTTCTTCGCCGAGTTCAACGCGTGGCTGAACGGCATCCTTGCCGGATACATCGCCGACAACACTGCACGGATCGCGGGTGTCCTGGAGCCGGCTATCGTCACGCTTGCCGTCATCTACGTGATGGTCTGGGGCTATTTGCAACTTACCGGCCAGATCGAGGAGCCCTTTATGGCCGGCGTAAAACGCATCATCACACTGGCCGTGATTTTAGGCTGCGCCCTGCAGTTGTGGCTCTATAACAGCCTCATCGTCGACACCTTCTTCAACGCCCCCTCGCAGATCGGCGCCGTCCTGGTGGGAGCCTTCAATCCGGTGGATACGGTGGACCAGATCATCTTCGAGGGCGGAGACGCGGCGAATCTTCTCCTCCAGAAGGGCGGCCTGCTGGACGGAAATTTTGCGTATTACCTCGCCGCCTTCGGTGTCTATTTCATCGTCGGCCTCACGGCCATCTACACGATGTTCCTGCTCGCCTTGTCGCGGATTGCGCTCTCGGTCCTCTTGGCACTGGGGCCGCTCTTTATCGCATTGCTCTTCTTCGCCTCCACCAAGCGCTTCTTTGAAGCGTGGCTTGCGCAACTGGCGAACTACGCGTTCATCGCGATTCTGACCATTCTGGTGGCGGTCCTCATGCTTCGAGTCGTCACCGTGGCGGCTCAACAGGCGGTGAGCACCGGTGGGGCGATCCAGATTGCGAACGGCGTACGCGTCTGCATGGCTGCGGGACTCACCTTTCTCGTCATGCGCCAGGTGATGCCGATGGCGGCGGGGCTTGCGAGCGGCTTAGCGCTCAGCACGTTCGGAGCAGTGAGCGCGGCGCTCGCCTGGGGCTTCGGCGGTGCCGTTCGCGCCAGCAGCAATTTTGGTCGAGGTCTCCTGGACGGGACCACCAATCGCTGGGATCCCTTGACCCGCCAAGCCGGGTACCGCATGCGCCAGGGGCTCGCCCGTGCGGCGCTGGTGGGCCGACGCTCTAACCAAATTCGCAGGAGTGCCTGACATGCGCACCAGACTCATAAGACTCTGGCTACTGTCCCTTGTGGGCGCTATCGCGGCCTGCAGTTCACATCCGACCAAGGTCGATTGTGACGGCCACTTAAAGCCGATCAATGCCCCGGCACCCCAGACGCAGAAGCCGGGTCAGCCGTGAAGGACCGCGAACTTCAGGATTACTTCGCGGAAGCCGCGTCCTGGGACGCCCATCGACTCGCTCAAGATCGGCGCGCGGTCCGCTGGGCGCTCGGCGTTGCCGGAGCCGGTTGGCTAACGACGCTGGTGCTCGCCGCGGCGCTGATGCTCCTGATGCCGCTGAAGCGCGTGGAACCCTTTGTGGTGCGAGTGGATAACGCGACCGGGGTGGTGGACGTTGTCACGGTCTACACCGGCAACGCCAGCATGCCGGAGGCGATCACGCGGTATCTCCTCACTCATTACGTCACCGTGTGCGAGCGATTCAACTTCGCCACGGCCGAAAGTGACTACGAGGAGTGTGGCTCCTTCCACACCGCGCAGCGCAATCAAGCCTGGTATGCCCTGTGGAATCCCAATAACCCGGCGTCCCCCCTCAACACATACAAGGATGGCAGCAGCGTTCGCGCTCAGGTGAACTCGGTCAGCTTCTTCAAGCGCGCGAGTGGGGTAGGGGACCTAGCGCAGGTGCGCTACATCCGGGCGAAGCGCTCGGCCGGCAGCCCCACGGAAGAAGTCACCCATTGGATTGCGACGCTGCAATACGCGTACGCCGATCCATCATCCGACCCAAAGGTACGGGGCTGGAACCCGCTGGGATTCAAGATCGTCGAGTTCACGCCCGAACCCGAGGTGCTGGCCGAGGGCGGAGGCACTGGCGCGGTCGCGGCCAGCAGTGCCAGTACCAAATAGTGACCGGAGACGTGTATGAGAAGAACAACGATAGTGCTGCTTTCAGCGATTTGGGCCGGCGCGGTCGCCGAAACGCTGCCGTCACCGGGACTTCTGGATGCACGCATACGAGAGGCGCCGTACAGCGCGGACCAGGTGTACCGGCTGGTCGGATTCGTGGGTTATCAGACGGATCTCGTGTTTGAAACCGGTGAGACTTTTGTCGGCCTTGGGGCCGGTGATATCGAGGGGATCTCGTTTGTCTCCCAGGACAATCATCTGTTTCTCAAGCCCAAGGCCGCCAAAGTCGGCACGAACCTGACGGTTCTCACCTCGAAGCGTACCTATCAAATTGACTATGCGGCGAATCCTGCGCACCCAGATGCGAGCGAGGAGGTGATCTACGTGCTGCGATTCACCTATCCGAACACGGGGAAGACACCCGAGGAGGCCGCGGACCGGGCGCTTTCAGACACTCACCGGCCGAAGAACATCGACTATTGGTTCTGTGGCGATCCTTCCCTTAAGCCGGTGGCCGCGTCTGATGATGGCGTGCACACGCGATTGACCTTCGCCGCCAAGGCCGAGCAGCCTGCGATCTTTATCCTCAATGATGACGGGTCGGAGTCGCTCCTGAACTTCAGCATGGATGAGGGGGATGTGATCCTGCATCGCGTCGCCCAGCGCTTTATCCTTCGGCGCGGGAAGCTGGCGGCCTGCGTCGTGAACAAAGGCTTCACTGGCGCGGGCGATCGCTTGCAGAGCCACACCGTTGCCGAGGATGTACAGCGCTCGACGCGCGGAGCGCGTCCATGACCGCTTTCGGATCCCCCGGGGGAGCGCACACACCGGAGCCGGACGATCTTCGGATGCAAAGCGCGCACCCGGAACCAGAGGAAGCGATCGCGGGCGATCGAGGGATCCCGTCGGTCAATCGCGTGCGGTCCATACAGTCCCGCGTCAGCAGCTTACTGGGTTTCGCCCTCGTCACGACGCTGGGTGTCGGGCTTCTCGGCTGGTACTACACCAAGGCGTTGACGAGACCCGCTCAGGCGCAACACGCCGCCCAAGCGGCGGCAAAGACGCGCGCGCAGGGGGAGATGGCGCTACCGTCTTTGGGGCCCATCCAGGTGCCGCTGGCGCACGTCGATGCGTATTCCGCGCCGGTCCCACCCGATCCGAATGCGTTAGCGCGCGCACTGGGTCCGGCACCGGCCTTACCTGCGACGCCGTCCAGTAGTGTGGCGCCGTCGGGCCTGGTTACGTCCCCACCGTCGGGGGAATCGCAGAAATCGCCGGCAGAGCTTGCCTTCGAGCGCCGCCTCGCAGGTCCTGCGTTCGCACGGTCCGCAGCCGACGGCCGGGCCGGAGGGGCCGGTGCGATGTCGATTTCAGATTCCGCGTATGCGGCCTCTCACGCCCAAAGTGCCGCAGAGGGAGCTGAATCTCCGGCCGGATTGGGCGGCTTGCTGCGTCCGACGCTGACACCGGCCGTGGCCGCGTCTGTACTTCCGACGCGGCGGTTCCTGTTAGCGAAGGGCGCTTTCATCGACTGCACGCTCGAGACCGCGATTGATTCGACGCTTCCGGGTATGACCACGTGCATCACCGCGACCGACACCTTCAGCGCGGATGGGACGGTGGTACTTCTCGAGCGGGGTACGAAACTTGTGGGTGAGACACGTGGCCAGGTCCAGCAGGGTACTTCGCGAATCTTCGTGCTGTGGACCGAAGCTCGCACGCCCACCGGCGTCGTCGTGCCTTTGAGTTCACCCGGCACCGATGAGCTCGGCCGATCGGGTCTGTCCGGAGAGGTGAACCGACACTTCTGGGACCGGTTTGGCGCGGCGATTCTTCTCACAGTCATCAATGGTGCGGTCCAGGGGGCGGTGCAATCTCAAAGCAGCGGCTCGTCCGTGATCGTCAGTCCCACGAGTACCTCGG
>Ga0210401_10006155_pt1 | contig 12243 bp, 12 predicted proteins | sample IncBWH32MmetaG_FD_150866 | JGI IMG/M metagenome (GOLD analysis project Ga0210401, IMG submission 150866) | Forest soil microbial communities from Barre Woods Harvard Forest LTER site, Petersham, Massachusetts, United States - Inc-BW-H-32-M | ecosystem: Environmental > Terrestrial > Soil >... | reverse complement strand
GACCCGCTTGCCGGCACCGATCTCCGCATGACATCACGACCGGTCATGGCAGCCAACGGCACGGTGCGACTCGCGTTGGCATGGTCTTCCTTTGTAACCCTCCAGGCTATCTATGAGCAGGTTTTATCGAGGAGGATCCGCGACTCTGCCGATGGCCCTGTTCAAGTTGGACACCCATGCGAAGGGGTTCAGTTGACTCCCCAGGACCCACTCGCGAGGGCGACAGCTCTGGTCGGCAAGCGGCATGAGAGCAAGAGACGAAGGAACCGAAATGGCCGACGCTGAACTCGAACTGTCGAACATTGAAGGGGACGATGGTCCCCCACCAAATGCCCGAACCTCGATGTGGATCGCGTCGCCCTCACTTCAGAACGCTCGCCACTCCAACCGACTACGAAACCGCGCCCTCGTAGGCTCTGCCGTCATCGCCTTGGCGGCAGGCCTCGGGCTCGGGGGCGTCCTTTCGAAAGGGAGTCCTTCTGTATCCGCATCGTCGGAGTCAATGTCTGCCGCTTCAAGGTTCGGATCGAGCTCTTTGGGGACATCGGCCTCGTCCTCATCCACTGCAACTGGATCGGGACGCACCGATGTCTCTTCCATTGCAGACAAGGTTGACCCAGCGCTCGTGGACGTCAATACAGTCCTCGGATTCCAAGAAGAAGCGGCTGCTGGTACCGGGATCGTGCTCAGTTCCTCGGGCGAGGTGCTCACTAACAACCATGTCATCAACGGTGCCACCGCCATCAGCGTCAGGGACATCGCCAATGGCAAGGCGTACTCAGCCACGGTTGTCGGATACGACATCACAAACGATGTTGCAGTCCTCCAGCTCCACGACGCCTCAGGGCTGCAGACGGCTTCAATCGGAAACTCCTCGAACGTATCCGTAGGTGAAACTGTCGTCGGAGTAGGAAACGCCGGTGGTATTGGCGGTACGCCGAGTGCGGCGGGAGGAACTGTGACAGCCCTGAACCAGTCGATCACCGCAACTGATCAGGGCAATGGGAGTTCAGAGCAGCTCACTGACCTCATTGAGACGAACGCGGCTATTCAGCCGGGGGATTCGGGAGGTTCGCTGGTCAACAGCTCTGGACAAGTGATTGCCATTGACACCGCGGGATCCGCTGGCCTCTCATTCCAGTCTGGCGGAGAGTCCGCGGGCAACCGGGGCTATGCCATACCCATCAACGAAGCCACCTCGGTCGCCAAAGAAATCGAGTCTGGAAGCTCGTCTTCGACGGTCCACATCGGCTCGACCGGGTTTCTCGGGGTCCAAATCGACTCGAACGCGCAGGCAGCTGGCGGTTCGATCCCAGGTGCCGAAGTGGCCGGAGTGATCACGGGCTCGAGGGCGCAAGTAGCTGGTCTCGCGGTGGGAGACGTGATCACCTCGGTCAATGGTCAAACGGTGGCTTCGGCCGATGCGCTTACCAAGCTGCTCGAGCCGCTCCACCCCGGCGACAAAGTGACCATCGGTTGGACGAATTCGTTGGGCCAGACGGAGTCCGCGAGTGTGCAGCCGTCCTCAGGACCGCCACGATGAGGCTCCGAAGAGGCTCCGGAACGACGCCGTCGGTACCGGTTTGCAGTAACAGCCCGTCAGTGGGTCGGTCGGCTCATTTGGAGCTCGGCCGTCGCGCCATACGTGTGGTTGGTCATCTTCTGACGACCGGACTATCGCTGAGAACATCAGAGTTGTCGAGACGGTTGCGTCTCACCACGTGACACTGCACTTTTCTGGCTGTGACAACGGTGGGCACGGTAACCGTAATGACGCCGGATGAGGCCAATCGCACAAAAGGCGGGTCTTCGATGCTTCGACGAGGCGTTTGATGGATGTTCGCCAACCGCCGAACTGGCGGCATCACCATCGCCCAATGGCCAAATGTCGCATTGTCGGTCTTCATCGCCTTGTCGATCGCGCGGCGGTTCATGTTCCAAAGGGGGACGTCAGAGACCACGCTGCGCGTCCTCTCGGCGGTGGTGCTCATTGTTTGGGCGGTCGACGAGTTCGTTTGGGGAGTCAATCCATTCCGCAGGATCCTCGGCTTGGTTGTACTGCTGACAACTATGAGCAGCGTTGGCCTGTTGGCGCGATGACATCGAGTTCGGGTCTTCGCGAAATCCATTGGGATCAATGTGCTTGCGGGCAGGCCGCCTGTGCTGCCCGCGTCAGATTGCTCCCTGTGCACCGGAGCGGCGCTGGTCCGTCGTCCGGTTGCGAACGAGACAACCAACGTGGCATTGGATTGAATCAGCCATCACCGGATGTAACCCCAAGCACTATCTCATAACAGCACTGCACCTTCCCGCACCATCAGTGCGGCAATCTCACGGCTACCAGCGAAAGGAACCAGACCCAATGTCAATGTCTCTGACCTCCCGCGAGCGTGCGACCGAGCCCGCTCGGCCGGCAGAAGTCGATCCGTCTTCAGCCGCCATGACGCATACCATGCTGCGCGGGATCGGGATCGTCATGCTGCTCGGCATCGCTGTAATCCACGTCGTGCAACTCGTGCCCACCTTTGAGCAGATGCCACTGCTCGGCGTCGCCTACGTCATCTTGATCATCAGCGCGGTGGCCGTCGGCGTGCACCTCGTGAGAGGGGCACCTTCCTCCGTGCACCAATGGCTGCCGGTTGTCGGCCTCGGATTGGCCGTCATCGGCGGTTACGCATTCACGCGGATGTTCAGTACGCCACTCGACAACCAGGACGTCGGCAACTGGGCCTGCACATTAGGGATGGCCGCTCTCTTCGTGGAGGCATTGTTGGTCGCGATCGCCGCCTACGCCATCTCACATGGTCGCCGATTGATGCTGGTGACCGCCTCAGTCGCGAGCGGAACATCGCACGGTATATCGGATGAAGACGGCGCGGCGCGGCGCAGAACCGCTGCTTGGAATTAGCCCACGGATCGCACATGCATGGCCTGGGCCGTTGCCATCACAAACAAGTGGCTTCGGCACCTCGTCCGTCTTGTATCCGATACCCAAACATCAAGTCTAAGGAGATTGACCATGACCGTCGTTTCTAAGGCCGAGCCCGAAGCGGCTAGCAACGCCACAACGAACCCACCGATTCCATTTGAGCTGCTTTCAGATCGAATGCGTCAGTCGGTTGACCGGCCGCAGAGCCAGCCGGTTCTCGAACACGTCTCGCCGAGCAGAGCGTGCACGCTGTTCGTTGTCGCGTGGGTAGCAGCAATCGCGACGGCGGCGGGCTTTATAATTTGGGCTGCGGTGGCCAACCCCTGAAGACCATGGTGCAATCCGCGACATTCTGCAAGGTGGAGCGAGATCGCGAGAAGTCAACCTCGAGGGCGGCGATGAGCATCTGATTCTTGTCTGCAAGACCAGTTGGCGAGATCAGGCACCCGCGGACTGACCACCGTCGATGTGCAAGCCAACTCCCATGACGAATGAGGCCCGCTCGAGATAGAGGATTCCCTCGACGACGTCGCTGATCTGACCGACTCGGCCCAAAGGATGAAGCGCTCCGAGGCCTTCATACGACGCTGGATCGAAGGCGGGATTCTGTATGACCCCGAGCGAGACCGCGTTGCACCGGACACCTCGCGACGCGTACTCGATGGCGAGTGAGCGCGTCACAGCCGCCAGACCACCCTTGGTGAGCGATACGAGGGCCGACGGGTTCGCGCTCTCCGCGTGGTCGACAAGGCTCGCCGTGAAGTTCACGATGTGACCACCCGAATCCTGGGTGAGCATCTGACGGATGACGGCCTGGGTGACGTGGAAAAACCCGGTCAGATTCACTGCCGTGATCGCCGAATAGTCGTCGAGTGTGTAGTCGGTGAACGGCTTACTGATGAAGATCCCGGCGTTGTTGATCAGGCTGTCGATGCGCCCGAAGCGATTGACCGCCTGATCCACGATCATCTGGGCGGTCTCGACCTCGGAAATGTCACCCCTCACCGTCAGAAAGTCAGATGCATTGGAAGGGCTGATCGACCGCGACACGCCCACCACGCATATCCAGCCTCCCGGAAGCTTTCGGCAGCGCCGGCGCCGATGCCTTGAGAGGCTCCGGTCACCACCGCGACCCTGCGCGAGGCCTGGGATGTCATGATCGAGACGCTCTCCGCGTCAGGAATCTCATTCGGAGTTGCTTGATGGCCAGTGGTCGGGGGACCAATCCCCCTCCGGATCCGTCGTTTGTCCCACCTCGATGAGATGACCGTCGGGATCGCGGATGTAACAACGGATCTCGTACTGGTGCTGCTTCGGTGGTGTCAGGAACTGCGCACCACGTGCGCTCCATTCGGGGTATATGGCATACATGTCCGTTACTCGGATATTGAGGAAACGGCTGACCCGGTTGAGATCACCGGGCGTCTCCAGCATGACCTCCGGCTTGTCATCGGTCGGGCCCCCGCCCACGTTGATGATGACCCAACTGTTCGACAGTTGGACATATGTCAGCCCTCCGGGTCCGGAGAACGCGAGTCTGCCTCCAAGCACATCGGTGTAGAAGTGCTGGGAACGCTCGACATCGTCTGACACTATGAAGTGGGCCAGCACGATTCCCCCTGGGGGCGCTGGATACTCGTCGGCGGACATACTCGATGGCCAGTGATGCGGCACCCAGTCCCCCGCCGTGTCGGTGGTTTGCCCCACTTCGATCAGGTGACCGTCGGGATCACGGATGTAGCAACGGATCTCGTACTGGTGCTGCTTCGGCGGGGTCAGGAACTGAGCACCCCGCGCGCTCCATTCGGAGTACACCTTCTCCATGTCCTTGACCCGGATGTTGACGAAGCTGCTCACCCGATTGGGGTCGCTGGGCGTCTCCAAAGTGACCTCCGGCTTGTCGTCGGTCGGACCTCCGCCGGCATTGATGACGATCCAACTATTTGACAGTGCGACGTTGGTCGGCCCTCTCGAGTTGGAGAAGGCGACGCGTCCCCCGAGCACTTCGGTGTAGAAGCGCCTGGAGCGCTCGACATCGTCCGACACGATGAAGTGGGTGAGCAGTATTTCTTCCTGAGGCGACGGTACCTCGGCCATCAGCTACCTCCGATGGTTTCCACGGTCATGGCCGCGCCATCTGCGCCTGCATCGGCCGCATGGGAAGCGGCATCTTCGCGATCTCCATTCGAAGGGTTTTGAAAGCCGAATCGAAGATGGTCGAGAAGCTCGGGAAGGGCTGTATGACGTCGCTCAAAATCTCCAGCGGTATACCGGCTCGTATGGCGAGCGTTGCCTGCTGGAGCCACTCGCCGGCCTCCGGTCCGAGGGCGTAAGCACCGGTCAACCGGACGCCGTCACTGAGCAATGTCAAGAATCCGTTCGACTGGGCGTACCGATGGCTGTACGTCGCAGTCTTGGACACGTCGGTCATTAGCGTTGTGCTGCTATAGGGTGCCTCCGCGGCACCGACCGCGGCCGCCTGTGGGTCGGTGTATGTCACGCGCGGCACGGCCTCGTAGTTCACTGGGTGGCTCTCACCGGCGATGTTCGCTGCAACTACATCGCCCTCGTACTCGCCGACGTGGGTCAGGGGCCAGATCCCGTTGACATCACCAATGGCCCAGATCTTTTCGCCGGCCCGCAGGTACTCGTCCACCCGAATCCCGTGTGGATTCGCCTCGATGCCCACGGTCTCGAGCCCGATCCCTTCGACGCGAGGATGGCGGCCGGTCGACACTAACAGCCTCTCACCCCGCACCTCACTGCCGTCGGAGAGCCTCAGGACGTAGTCGTCTCCATCGCGCGAAGCCTCGGCCGCCTGGACTCCGAGGTGCAATTCGATCCCGTCCCGCCGCAACTCGTTGCTCAGAGCGTCGCCGAGCGGCGCCGGCTCTCGTGGGATCAGCCGATTGGCGCCCTCGACGAGGACGGCCTGTCCACCGAGCCGCTGAACCACCTGTGCGATCTCGACACCGGCCGATCCACCGCCAAGCACGATGAGGCGGCGGGGAACCGTTCTCATGGCCGTCGCTTCCCGCGTGCCCCAGACGCCATCGAGGTCGTCGAGCCCCGGAATGGGCGGCACGAAAGGAGCCGCGCCAGTCGCCACCACGACATGCTCCGCTGTGTGGCGAGTGCCGTCCACTTCGACCACGCCCGATCCGGCGAGCTGCCCCACGCCCCGGATCAATTCGATGCCCCGATCCGTCAGCCATTTCTCCTGTCCGGCATCCGAATAGTCGGACACCATGTAGTCACGCCAGTCGAGCGCCGCCTGCACGTTTACCTCGGCACTAGCGTCGACGTCGCGGGCGCCCTGGACCGCCTCCCCCGGACGCAACAGAGACTTGGACGGGATGCACGCCCAGTACGAGCACTCGCCGCCGACCAGCTCGCGCTCGACGACGGCGACTCGAAACCCCCGCGCCGCGATGGCCCCGGCGCAGTGCTCGCCGGGCGCACCGCCGCCCAGCACGATCACGTCGAAATCGCTCACGTAGGAAGCTCCTGACCACTCTGTTCGCGCACCATGTACTCGGCGTACCAGTCGGGCCAGTCCGGATCAGCCCGACCGATGCGCTTCTCGTGCTCGCCGTGGGCAGATGCGGCGCGGCGCAATGCCGCAGCCAGGTCACCGGCCGAGTCGAACGCGGTGGCCGCTGGGTCGATCCGGCCGGGAAGGCGATCGGTTACCTCTTGGAGCAGCCAGCCGTTGCCATCAGGGTCTTCGAACGTCGCAAAGGAGTTGTAGCTCCCGTGATTCGGATCTGGCCCGTTGATCCGATCACCCGCCCCATCGGGTTCCAGTTGCGCCCCGGGCGCTCCGGAATGGAACACCTCACTGACCTTCGCTCCTCGATGGACGAGCTCGTCGCGCCTGGCCCCGATATCGGACACGATCAAGTACAGACCATGGGCCGATCCGGGTGGTGCACCGGTGATGTGGGTGCCGAACTGCACAGAACATTGCGATCCCGGTGGCGTGAATTGCACGACCCGGAACCCGTTGTCGAAGGAGAAGTCGGCGTCGAGCCTCCATCCGAGGCCGGAGTAGAACGCCTTGGAGCGATCGGCGTCGGCGACGGGGATGACGACCACCTCGAGCTTCAGGTCGCCAAGCTCGCTGCCCGGTGACCCGCCGGCTGCGCCACTCTGCCCATGGACGGTGCTCATCCGGCTCTCCTCTGTTTGATCGCAGAAGGATTGTCGCACCCAGGCGAACACCCTGCACCGGAGACTCCCCACGTTCCCGACGTTCGACCTCCGAACTTCTAAGGGATTGGCTTCAAAGGTCTCAGGTGACTCCAACCGGTGCTCAGGTCGGTTGCATCCGTCGTTCGCTCTCGGAAATTGCCCAGGCCGCGTTGACGAGCCCAATGTGGCTGAATGCCTGCGGAAAGTTGCCGAGGAGCTCGCCGCTGACTGGATCGACCTCCTCGGCCAGGAGGCCGATGTCATTGACGAACGCCGCCGCCCGTTCGAACACGGCCCGGGCCCGAACAGGCTGGCCTGCCAGGGCGAGGGCCTGGGCCAGCCAGAAGGTGCACAAGAGGAATGTGCCTTCCTCACCCTCGAGGCCGTCGTGGGACCGATAGCGGTACACCAATCCCCGCTCGTCGGTGAGCCGGTTCTCTGTCGCGTCGATCGTGGCCAGCACCCTGGGGTCGTCTGCCGGCAGAAACCCCACCAGGGCCACCATGAGGTTGGAGGCGTCAAGTTCGTCCGAGCCGAACGACTGGGTGAAGGCCTTGGCACGGTCACTCCAGCCCTTGGTCACGATGGCCTCACGGATCTCTTCCCGCGTCTGCGTCCATGACTCAATTCGAAAGGAAGCGTTGAGACGGTCGGCGAGGATCACCGCCCGGTCGAGGGCCACCCAGCACATCAGCTTCGAGTACAAGAAATCACGCGGCTCCCCCCGGATCTCCCAGATTCCTTGGTCCTTCTCCTGCCACCGGCGGGCGGCGGTGTCGGCCAGCTGCACGAGGAACTCTCGCGTCGCTGGTGCCAGGTCCATGCTCGTATCCCACTTGCCCGAGTCGGACAGGGGCCCAACCCGGTGGGTGTTATCGAACAGGTGGTCAGACATGCGGTACACCGCGTTGAGCAATTCGCCATAGACGTCGAGCTGGCGCTGTTTCCAGGCGGCGTTACCAATCCGAACCGGTGCGGAGTGCCGCCAGCCCTCCAGGTGCGGCAACTCCCGCTCGCTGAGGTCCCGCTCACCGCCAACGCCGAACATGATCTGCAAGTCGCCGCTCTGCTCGAGCGAGCCTGCCGCGGACGATGAGACGTAGTCGAAGAACTCGTTGGCTTCGTCGGGACATGCCGCCACCCAAAGGGCCTGGATCGTGAACGAAGCGTCCCGGACCCAGGCATAGCGGTAGTCCCAGTTCCGGGTGCCACCCACCGACTCGGGCAAGGACGTGGTCGCCGCGGCGCAGATGGCGCCGGTGGGGGCAAAGGAGAGTGACTGGAGCACCCGCCCGCTGTGATGCACCAGGTCTCGCCACGGACCCGCGTAGGCCTGGTGGAGCTCCGACCACGACTCCCATCCCGCCACCGTGTCTTCGAGCGAGGCGCGTATCTCCGACGGGCTCCAGATCCGGGCTGAATCGCCTTCGGTTTGGTTCCCGTGGTGCAGGGCGAAGCCCATGCTTTCGCCTTGGGAGAGTTGGAACCGGCCAGAGGCCGCGGTGCGATCCTGGTCGAGCGTCAGGGCCACGGATGTTGACAGCACCAGCGCGTCACTACTCCCCGACACCGCCACTCCGCCGTCGACCGGGTTGAGCGAGGGATGAGTCAGCCCGTATTCGGGGCGCGGAACGAACTCCAAGGACAAGTCAACTTGTCCCTCGGTGCAAGTGGCGCGCCGCAGCAACACGTGAGGTGCCCCTTTGCCGAGTTCGTGACCTCGATTGCCGGCCCCCATGGCAAGTGCATCGGTAATCGTCACCGCACCCGTCAGCGTGCGAAGCGTGGTCTCCAACGCCATGGTGCGGTCCAGGTAGCGCCTGGTTACTTCCATCGAGTTGGCGGCCCCGAAAGACCAGTGCCCGGCGTTTTCGCCGAGGAGCCGACCGAACGTTGAGGGGCTGTCGAATCGTGGGAAGCAGAGCCAGTCGATCGATCCATCCCGGCTGACCAGCGCGGCGCTATGTCTGTCCGACAGGAGCGCATAGTCCGCTATGGGGGTCGTGGTCACCTGAACTCCTTCGCCCGCGGATGCGCAAAATCCAATCGTGGCAGCGCCCAGCATCGGACCTGCCAACTGCGGACTGTCAGGGTCGCGTGCAGACCGTCCGTGCGCTCAGCGGGCGAGAATCGTTGCGGCGGCGGTGCCGGGAGCACCGTAGACCTGGGCATAGCCGACGCGCGGGTCGCCCTGGACTTGGCGGTCGCCGGCCTGGCCGCGGAGTTGGAGCACGAGCTCGTGGACCTGGCGGAGGCCGGAGGCTCCGATCGGCTCACCGTTGGCGATGAGGCCGCCATCGGTGTTGATCGGCATTGGACCCGTGATCTCGGTGGCGCCGTCGGCGAGAAGCTTCTCCTGGTCGCCGTCAGCACAGAAGCCGTTCTCGGCCATGTGAATGACCTCAGCACCAGCATCGGTGTCCTGAACCTGGATGACATCAACATCCTCGGGCCCGATCCCTGCCTCTTCGTAGGCGGCGCGGGACGCGTGCACTGTGGGGGCAACGTCTTCCTCGACAGGGGACCAAGTGGTGTTGACCTCGTACGAGCCGTAGTTGCGAGTGCGGATAGCAGTCGCCTTCACAAAAACCGGCGTATCCGTATAGAGGTGAGCGATGTCGGCGCGGCAAAGGACCACGGCCGCAGCGCCCTCGTCGGGAGCGCAGAACATGTACGAGGTAAGCGGGTAGTTGAGCATCGGCGAGCTGAGAATCTCCTCCTCAGAGATGGGCTTCCGACGGAACGCCTTCGGATTCAGAGCGCCGTTGCGGTAGTTCTTCGCGGCCACCTTGGCCAACGTTGCCTGGGATACGCCATGGTCGTGCATGTACTTGTTGATCTTCATGCCGAAGAACTTGGTTGTCACGTACTGCCCGTTCTCGCCATACCAGGCAGGCACGTTGGTGGTCGTCGGATCTCCTTTGAATGACCCCCGAGAGTGCTTGTCCGTACCGACGGCCACGACGATGTCACCACTGCCGGCGCGAATGGCGTTTGCGGCCTGCTGGATGGTGGCAGCGCCGGTTGCGCATGCGCTGAACACATGGATGAACGGAAGGCCGCTCAGGCCGACAAGACCGGTGAGAGGGTCGGTCCAGACCCCCCAGCTCCCGCCGAAGGCGCATTGGACGTCGTTCCAGGTCACGCCTGCGTCGGTCAACGCCAGCTCGACGGCGTCGGCAGCCATCTCGTAGGCGGACTTGTCGCCGTGTCGGCCGAAGGGGTGGAGACCGACACCAATGATCGCGACGTCGTCCATTCAGCGCTCCTCACTGTTCTGCGCGCCGACAGGCGCGAAGGCAAAGGTGATGATCTCGTTGCCGTCCTTGTCGATATAGAACGGGACGATTCGAAGGACGACGTCCATTCCAAAGTCGAGCCGTTGGGGATCGCACTCGGTGAGCCGAGACTCGACCCGCACCAAGTCGTCAAGTTGCACTAGACCGACTCCATACGGCTCGAATGACTCACCCGTCGGATCGCCCCTGTAGTTGGCGCTGGGCGGGAATTCTTGGGTCGTCCAGTAAACGAGCGTGCCGCGGCGCGGCAAGGGAAGTTCCGCCATGCTCTGGGTTCCGCAGCGCGGGCACCGCGACTGCACCGGAAACGTGATCGCCCCGCAGTCCTTGCACTGACCACCGATCAGCTCTGGATCATGTGCCGGCCACGTGAACACGTTCGCGATCTGTTTCTGCATCAATGCCCCTCCACCTTCGGACTTACCGCGGTCAGGCTAGCCAACGGTGCGACAAACACGCTGAGATTGCGACCGCGATTGGTGCAGTCAATCCGATCGGGGCCAGGGCTCTAAGCCCTGGGACTTATGTCGACGCGTTCACCGACCTCTGTGAACCGCCCTCTGAGTGGCGGGGGGAAGAATTTGAACCTCTGACCTTCGGATTATGAGACCCATTTCGACCGTCTGCAGATCTCCTCGATTCGAAAGGGTGCGCCCGTTTCTGACCTCTACCAGGCATGATTCAGTTGCGACGTCGCAACCCAGGGAATCTTTGCGTGCCTTGGTATTCCGATTATGCGGATTTCGTGGGATTACCCGCGACGCTCACCAGTCGCGACTCTCCATCCCACGATCAGCTCCACCAGACAGGAGCGCAGGCCGCGGCGGCATAGATCAGGTCGTCTTTCGTAACTGAGTCGTCGCTCAGCCATGCCTTGATTGCTCCGGCGAACCCATATGCCATGAACCGGGCGATGACGTCGTGGTTTGCGTCTGGCAAGTCTGGGTGTTTACACCGAGCAAGGAAAGCCACCGCGTAGTCTGCGAAATGGTGCACAAGCGCCTCAAACACTCCTCCATCAGCTGGGTCATCCACCGCCAATCGGTAGACCGCTTCGAACCGTTCGATGTGATCTGCGACGTCGGCGATCGAAAGGTTCAGCATTTCTGCCTTCGAATAGCCGCCTTCAACCCGACGTTCCTCCTCGAGCCCGTGGACGTGCTCTAAGTCGGCGAGAAGAACCTGGATGAGCAGCGCCAAGGGGTCGGTGAAGTGGTTGTAGAACGTCGCCCGGGTCACCCCGGCCCTTATCGCCAAATCAGCAATGGTGACCTGTGAAATTGGTCTTTCGGCTGCGAGCTCGATGATCGCCGCTTTACAAGCGTGCGCGGTTCGGGTGATGCGGGGATCGATCCGATCAGCCACTTCACCCTGCCTCTGGGTCCTCGTCGGCATCGGCCTTAGCCCTGCCTTCCCAGAACCAGTGCCCCTTGCATCCCTGGACAGGATCTGATTTCATACATCTGTCAATTTTATACACATGTCAAGCAGATGGAAGGGACATCATGGCATCGCATTCGACCCTCTCGCCGCAAGAGACAGCGGACCGCCTGGCCATTCGCGAGTTGTTCGACGCGTACGCCCACTGCGCCGACACCCGTGACGCCGAAGGACAAATGGCGCTCTTCACAAGCGACACTCGCTTCTCGGTGTTCATGAACGGCCCCGGCACCGAGCCCACTTCCGTGCTGAACGGTCGTGGAGCGCTTGCGCCGGTGTTCGAAGACTTGAACCGCTATGAGCAGACGATGCACTTCAACGGGCAAAGTACTGTCACCATTGAGAGAGACGAAGCGAGCGGTGACAGCTACACCATCGCTC
>Ga0210401_10006154_pt1 | contig 12243 bp, 3 predicted proteins | sample IncBWH32MmetaG_FD_150866 | JGI IMG/M metagenome (GOLD analysis project Ga0210401, IMG submission 150866) | Forest soil microbial communities from Barre Woods Harvard Forest LTER site, Petersham, Massachusetts, United States - Inc-BW-H-32-M | ecosystem: Environmental > Terrestrial > Soil >... | reverse complement strand
TCCAGCGCCGCGGCATCCGCCCGCGGTGTCCGCTGCCCGGGCAGCTGCACCGTGCCGGCTGCGGCCACGCCCACCAACGCAAACGTCGACCCCAGCGCTTCGCGAGCCGCACCGAACAGACCCCCAACACCAGAGGCCGTTCCACCGTCCACACCCACCGCATTGTGCTCGGCCATCACCGGCACGATCGCCTCAGTGAAAACCACCCGCAGCCGCCCCAACCCAGCACCATCAAGCCCACCCACACCACCGGCCACCACAACCGTCGGCCGCGACGCACCCCGGCGCACCGCAGCCAAAACCGACGGCAAATCCGACACCCTAGACACCCGCACAACCCGTGCCGGCCCACCCGTTGCGCCGCCGGCCGCGCCGGGCGATGGGCCTGAGGCGTCGCCTTCGCCGCCGTGGTCACCGCGAGGCGACCCGGGCTGCTCGGTGGTGCAGATCGGCTTGCCCGGCTGCGTATCGGGGTCGACCTCGCGCAGCGCGTCCTCGTTGATGCGTTGGAAGCCGAGGTGACCGACCCAGGCCTTCTCGATGTTGGCGTAGTCCTGTACCACTACCCATTCGGGGTAGGGCAGCGGCACCGCGGTGCGGCCCTGGGCTGGGGCCGCAGTCGCGCTGAAGTCGTGGTCCGCCGCGGTCAGCCGATCGACCACGGCGACAAGAGGCGCGATGTCCGCATCGTTGTCGCGGCCGTCCCGTCGGGCGTTGTCGACCGTCTTCAACGCGGTGCGCAGCAATGCACGGTTGCGGGGATCGAACACCAGCCGGTGCCCATCCACATCGACGAACACCACCGCATGATCGTCGGGTTCGCCGATGTCGAACACCATCACACTCAGCGAACGCTGCCCTTGCACCTCAGCGCCCGCCGGCAAAGCCCCGCCAACAACCGACCCCACGCCACCAGAGACGTCGCTCAGCGGCATCAACACCAAACCCAGGGCTTCCCGCAACGCGCGCCACGACGTGCGCCCACCCTCGCTGCGCAGCGCCCCCGGGCTGATCCCATGCGCGCCGGCCAACGAGATCGCCTGAGCCACACAATCACCCAAAACAAACACCGCACCCTCGGGCGGTTCGGCAGCCGGCATATCCTCACCAGTCGGCTCAACGGGTGGCGTGTGTCTGCCACCATCAGCGGCCGGCGCAAGCGGCGTCTCGGCGCTCGACGGCTCAACCGCCCCACCCTCGCGCCCCTCCTCAACCGGCTCAACCGCCCCACTGGGTGACTCCGCACCCGGCGTCTGCTCAGCGGCCGGCTCCATCGGCGGGGCGTCGGTTGTCGCACCGGCGTCGGTGGTACTGCCGGCGTCCGCGGTGGCGCCCGGCGGGGCTGTGCTCGTCGTGCGGTCGGTGCTGGTGGTGCCACCTGGCACGGTGGCCGTGGCGGCATCGGTGGTCGTGGTGTCCGGCGTGGGCTGTGTGGTTGGGGCTGGGGCTGGTGCGGGTGTGCCGTTCGGGGGTGTGGTGGCCGGGGGTGTGGCGGCGGTGCCGTCGGTGCTGGTGGTGTCGCGGTGCGGCCCGGTGGCTGTTGTGCCGTTGGTGGTCGTGGCAGCGACCGGTGTCGGCTGGTTGGATAGCCTGAGTTTGCCTTCCGGGGGGGCGCGGCCGGGTGGGGCGGTTGGCCCGCCTGGGTGTGGGGCGGGCGCGGCGGGGCGGGTGAGGCCGGCCGGGTGGGGGTGGTGGGTTCGCCCGCGTGCGCGGTTGAGGAGGTGTTGCTCGGCTAGGCGTTGCACGGTTGGTGCGGTGTCGTCGCGCAGCACCGTTTCGGCGGCGGCTACCTGGCGCTCGGCCGCCTCGCGTGTGGCCGGGGTTGGGGCGTCGTCGCGGGCGGTGATGGCGTCGGTGAATCGGATGACCTGGCGGGCGATTCCGTCGTGGGCGGCGCGGGTGCGGAAGTTTTCGGGTGACAGGTATTTCTTGTAGCCGCCCGGGGTGCCGCCGCCGTCCTTGTCCCGGTTGGGGCCGTGTCCGCCGCGCGCCGCGCGGCCCTCTGCCTGGCGGACGGCGCGGTCCCCGTATTCGGGGCCGCCGTCGAGTTTGACCGCGGTGCCTCCCAGCAGGCGGGACGCCGGGGTGGGGCTGGGGTCGATGCCGCGGGTGTCGTTCTTGTTGCCGAAATGCAGGCTGCCCGGTTTGCCCCACCCTTTGGTTTCCTGTTGGGCGAGTCGTTCGGCCTCGGCGCCGTTGCCGTGCTCATCCCACCATCGGGCATCGCGCACGGTGTGGTCCAGTTTCAACTGGGCCCCTTCGGCGATGTCGAGTCCGCGCGCGGCGGCCAGCTCGCGGGCACGCTGCTCGGTGATCTGGTCGACCCAGTCGACCAGTCCCTTCTCGTGGTCCTGCTTGTCGGCCCAGCCGGTCAACCTGATCGGCTCGCCCCCGTCGACGGCCCGGATGTCGTCTCCGCGGATGTTTCGGTTGTCGAACGACACCACCCACTGCGGACGACCCGACGCGCTGACCCCGACGACTCGACCGTCGGTCACCGTCAAGTCGAGCTGCGCATCGGCGACGATGTCGCCGGCCATGCCCTGAAGTTTGGCTTGCTCGCTTTCGAAGATCTGCGGCGCGGCTTCTTCTTCGAGTTTCGACGCGTAGTAGGGCTTGACCTCGGCGACCAGGATGCCGTGGCGCTCATAGAATTCATCGCCGGCCAGCTTGGCCGTGCCCGACCAGCCCGAGGTGTCAAAGAGCAGGCTGCTGCCGATGAGTTGATCGGTCGACACATACAGCGACTCTTCGGGCAGATCGGCTTTGACCGGCACCCCGGCCAACAGATCCAGGAATTTGCCGACCCCTTGTAGGCGGGTCTCGGTGAGCTTCTCCCGATCCAGCATCAGCTTGTCGTTGGTGTTCGACGCGATCAGCGCGGTCTTGTCCGGGTCCTCGGGTTTCTCACCGGCGACCTGGATCCAGTCGCTGTTGCGGTCAAGACCCCATTTCGCCAGTGCGGCATCGGTATACAACTTGGCGTTGGGGTCATCGGGGGTTATCGGGTCTCCGGGGGCGCGGTTGAGCAAGTCGATGGCCTGCTCGGTCAGCCGCGCATCCCAGGTCCCCATGGTGTTGGCGGGTTTGCCGAAATGCTCGGCGCCCAGCCCGAGTTTCTCGGCGGCGTTCACCCGATCCAACACCTCGCGAAGGACCGCCACCTCTTCTGGCGGCGCGTCTTGGCTGCCGCCGGGTGAGAGCACCGCCTGCTCCCCGTCGAGCAGCGTGTCGATCTCATCGACAATGTGACGACCCGGCGGGAACGGGTCGAACCGCTCGTGCAGCCCGTATTTTTGCGCCGCATCATCGAGCAGCGTCTTGAGGGCATCGATGGGTGGCTGCTCGTTGATCCGCTCACGTAACGCCGCGATCTCCTCTTTGGGTGCGCCGGCTTCGCCGATGTGGTCGAGCATCGAACGCATCGTGTGCAGGGTGCGGAATTCGTAATCTTGCGCCGTGCCGGCGAACACCTGGCTGCGCTCGCCGGGCGGCGGCAGCTCCCCCTCGTCGACCATGCGGAAGGTGTCGACCGGCAACTCCCCGATCGGCGAGCGGGTGAGCTGGTTGACCATGTCGACCATCTCAGAGCGCAGCTGATCGCTGCTGGTCCAGAAATGCACCCGGCCCTGCTCGAGCGCGTCGAAGACGATCTTGACCCCCGATATCAGGGTCTTGCCCTCACCGGTCTTCACATCCGCCGCGCCCAGCATCCACGCGTTGTACTGTGTTTCCCGCAGATCCATCCCCGTGGTGCGGCGCACCCATTCGGGCATGGTGGTCAGCCGCTCAATGGTGGCGCCGTTCACCAACCTGTCCCGCACCTGTTCATCGGACAGTGCCACCGCCACCGCATCCTGCGGTGAGCGCCACACCACCTCGTCATAGGCCGCCGCCGCCTTCTCGGCGGCCGCCGCCGCCTCCTCACGCTTGCGGGCCGCGGCGTCCAACGCGCCACGATCAGCCAGCCCCGCGTCGTAGGCCTCTCGGTCGGCGGCACCCGCGGTGTGCAAGACATCCAGACGCCGCCTGACCATTTCCTGGCCGTCGGATTCGAACTCCCCGCGCGCCGCGGCGTAGGCCTGGGCCGCCGCGTCACGCCGGGCTTGCAGGTCCCTGACCGTGGCGGCCAGTTCCTCGACCTTGGCCGCCGATGCCCAATCGCCCGATGCCGCCCGTAGATCTTGCCTGCGTTGGGTGACCTCGGCCTCAAACTTGGCCGTCTCCGCCTCCGACAGGCCTTCAGAGTCCCCCCGCGTCCAGACCTGAGTCCGCACGCCACGGCCGCCCCGACGAGATACCCGCGACTCCGATAGTTCGGACCCGTGTGCCCCCAACTCACCCCGCTGGACTCGCGCCGCCGCCAGTTCGGCGCGGTGATCACCGGGCGCTTCGGCCAACAACGCCTCACGGCGGACCATCTCCTGACGCAACCGGGCCGCGCCATCGGCGATATCGGCCTGCAACTGGTCTAGACGCTCCTGTTTCGACTCCTCCCCGATCAACTCCACCCGGTAGGCCCAACGGCTTTGGCTCACTCCCGTCAACTCCGCAGCAACACCGTTTTGCGCATCGGCGATGCGGTTGTCCCACTCACCTCGCACCACCTGCAGCTCGTCGTCGGCTTTCTCGTGGGCCTGCTGGGTTTCCTCCCACGACCGACGTGTCGCGGTGACACCGTCACGCAACTCCTGCATGCGCTCACCGGTCTGGGCCCACACCCGCCCGGCCTCGACAGCCGCGGCAGCGATCCGCGCGTGGGCCTCAGCGGCCAGCGCCGAGTAGCGCTCCTCGACCACGGCCGCCACCGCCGCATCATGGGCCGCCTCAGCGGTCTCCAATACCACCGTGTGCATGTCCACCCGCGCTTGCGCGGAGCTCACCGCGTCATCCAACGCCGCCCTGCGCTCCTCGATGGCCTCGAGTGCGGCCCGCCTGGCCGCGTCATCCATCGACCTCAACACCGCAACCTCAGACCGACTGGTCTGCACAGCCGCCGCCGCCGCGCCGGCATCGGGATCAAGGCGCTCACCCAACTCCTGCCAGCGCCCGGCCACCAGCGCGGCCTTCTCCTGGGCGCCAAGCCCGCTGGTCACCGCATCGAACTCCGCCTGCCGGCGCGCCAACTCCGCCTGGGCGCGCGCAAGCTCCTCGTGCGCCAACCGCACCGGCTCCTCGGCCGACACCCGCGCGGCGGGGTCCTCGGCCAACTCCGCGTCACGGCCGGCTTTCGCCAAGTCCAGCTCGGCCCGACGCTCCTGCAAACGGTCGCGCGCCTGATCCGCCTGATCCCGCGCATCTTTCACACGCCGATCAAGCGGATCCTCGCGCGAGGCTTCATCGGCCAGCGCGTCACGCACATCCGCCTCGCGCGGGCTGGCCCGCGGCTCATCGCCGCCACCCTCACCCACCCCGCCAGCAGACCCGGCGGCAATACCCTGCTCACCAGCCCGCTGCCCTGCACCCTCACCGTCACGGCGTCCCGCGGCCAGGTCGATGCTGTCGTCCGGCGGGTCGCCGGGGGCGTCGCGGTCACCAACTGCTGCTGGGCTGGCGGGTCGAGCACCGCTGCCAGCGTTGACGCGGGCGTCATCGCCGCCCCCGGCAAGCCCCGCGCCGCGACCGCTGACCTCACCGGACTTCCCGGCCGCAGCCCCGGGGCGCGCGGTGGCGCCGCCGGCACCCCCGCGGTCAGCCTGCGCGCCGAACGCACCGGCGTGCACCCCACGGCCGACACCGGTACCGCCCACAGTGTGCTGGACGCCACCTGGGTCGGCGCCTGGGCGAGCCTGCGCGGCGGAGTCAACGTGGGCAGCCGCCGCGCCGGGCGCCGCGGAGCCCGACCCGCCAACAGCACCGGAATCCGCCACACCCGCTCGCGCATCCGCGGTGGAGGTTAGCGACCCAGCATTCAGACCACCATTGCCGGAGACCGCCCCCGGCGCCGCCGCCCCCGGCGCCGCCGCCCCCGGCGCGCTGGCCGCCGCCGCCGCCGACGGGCCCGCACCGTTGGCCGCCGCCGACGGGCCCGCACCGTTGGCCGCCGCCGGCGGGTCGACGGCGTTGGCCGCCGCCGGCGGGCCCAGCGCCTCGGTGGCCGGGGCTGCACCGCCGCCCAGCGACGCGGTCACCTCGGGATGCGCCACACCAGGCTCGGCCGCGACGCCGCCGGCGGGCAAGGCTACGGTATCGGCCACCGCGGGCGTCGCCTCGCTCGAGGGCGGGCCCTGCCCCCCCGCCGTCTCGGCGCGGGTCGCGGCGCGCTCAGCAGTGGCCCCGTCGGCGGACCGCGCGACCGGCTCCACGGCCCCAGGCGAGCCGGCGCCGGTCGGCGAACCCGCAGCACGTTGCACCGCGGCGCCATTCGGGTCATCGCCGGGGCCAGCGGCCGGGGCCAGCGGTGCGGCCGCATGAGCGTGTGACCCATCACCATCATTGGTGGTGCCATCGGGCGCGTCGGCGACGGGATTCCCGGCTGCGGCGGCCTGGCCGGAGGGCGCGCGGGCTTCATCGACCCCACCGTCGGTGGGGTCGGGCACCGATGCGCCATGCCCGGGACCGCCGCCCCCATCGGGGGGCTCGGGCACCGATGCGCCACCCCCCCCGTCGGCGTCACCGACCCCGCCGGCCCCGTGCAGCCCACCGTGCACCAACCCGATCGCCCCACCCAGGACGGTGCCCAGACTCAGATTCCCGCCGCCGCCGTCCAGTTTGCCCACCACAGCGCCCGCCACATTGGCCGCCTCGCCCGCCGACAAACCGGTCACCGCACCCTTCAGCACGCGCATCCCGAGGTTTCCCTCGGTGCCCACCAACCCGCCCACAACATGGCCGGCCAATCCCCCCGCCACGCCGGCGGCCCCCATCGATGCCGCGGAACGCAAGATCGTCGCGGCATCAAAACCGCGGCGCCCCTCGCCGACCTGGATGGCTTCAATCCCGGCCTCTTGACCCGCCCCGATCGCCGCCGACACCGCGCCCTCGACCACCAGCCGGGCCACCAGGGTGCTACCCAGCTTTTCAGCCAACGTGGCGCTGATGCGCTCCAACGCCATCGCCACCGTGCGGCTGATCGCGTTCTCGGTCAGCCACTGCACGATCGGGATCTCGGCCAGCGACCCACCCGCGGTCCACTCCGAATTGACCACCGCCCAAATAATCGTGGCCGCCGCAATCATCAGGGTGGTGATGATCTGCAACTTGGTGTACTGAATCTCCGTACTCAGCTTCTCGGCCGCATCCCCCAGCGAGCGCAGCGCCCCCACCACCTCGTCCACCGACGACTTACCGCCAAACAACTGGGCGAACTGCTGATCGAAGGCCTTTTGGGTATCCCCGGCAAGAACGGCCTGGGTGCGTGCCCGCACCCGCGCCAGCTCAGGGATCAACGCCTCCAACTCGCCGGCGGTCGCCCGCAAATCCCCGGCGACACGCTCCCACGCGGTCTCACTACCCTGCGGCCAGTGCGACCCAGCAAGATAGGACACCCACTGCAGCTGCGACGGGAACGGAATATCCATCAGACCAACCCGGGGCCGTGTGCCATCCGATAGTTACCCGACCCGTGCCCTAGCCCTGATCGGATGCCTGGAAAACATCCGCCGCACGCTTCAAATGCTTCGCCCAGTAATCCAGCACGCCGGTATCGGCGGGATCCACCGTGGACTGCACATGCTCGCACTGGGCATGAAAACTATCGGCATCACCCGCAGCCAAAGCACACCCAGTACCCGCGCCCTCCCCGGCCAACTGCGCCCGCAACGACCCCATCACCGCCTTCATCCGCGCACTCACCTCACCCAACTCCCCCGCAACCCCACGCAACTCACCAGGCGTCACCCCAAACTCTTCAGCCATTTGACTCATCCTTACCTTTCTTGAAGGGTGTTTGACGCCGTGGGCCGTAGGCTTCGAATCACCCAGGGACGTCGGGTATGGCTTTCGATTCATTGCTGCGTTTGATGGCTGGAGGAGATTGGCCGCCCGCCGTCCCGCGACGACTCGACCGCTAATTGAGAGATGCGATTTGATCGCTGTGTAAGGACACGACGGCGTGGTCGTCTGCTGGGTCAAAGACCGACAACGAATACGGAGGTGGTTGTGGCACAACCTGTCTGGGCGGGTGTGGACGCTGGTAAAGCGGACCATTACTGCATGGTTATCGACGGCGACGGGCAGCGACTGCTCTCCCGGCGCGTCGCCAATGACGAGGCCGCGCTGCTGGAGTTGATTGCGGCAGTGACGACGCTGGCCGATGGAGGTGAGGTCACCTGGGCGATTGACCTCAACGCCGGCGGGGCCGCGTTGCTGATCACCTTGCTTATCGCCGCCGAGCAGCGGCTGCTCTACATTCCCGGCCGCACGGTCTATCACGCCGCGGGCAGTTACCGCGGTGATGGCAAGACCGACGCCAAAGACGCCGCGATCATCGCCGATCAAGCCCGCATGCGCCGCGACCTGCAGCCGCTGCGTGCCGGTGACGACATCGCGGTGGAGCTGCGCATCCTGACCAGCCGGCGCACCGATCTGGTGGCCGACCGCACCCGGGCGATCAACCGGCTGCACGCCCAGTTGCTGGAATACTTTCCGGCTTTGGAACGCGCTTTTGACTACAGCAAGAGCCGTGCCTCGTTGGTCCTGCTCACCGGCTACCAAACCCCCGACGGGCTGCGCCGTGCCGGTGGCGCTCGGGTAGCCGCGTTCTTGCGGAAACGCAAGGCCCGCAACGCCGAGACCATCGCGGCCACCGCCATCGACGCGGCCAACGCCCAACACAGCATCGTGCCCGGCCAACAACTGGCGGCCACTGTGGTGGCCCGCCTGGCCGAGGAGGTGATGGCCCTCGACAGCAAAATCGGCGACACCGACGCGATGATCGAGGACCGATTTCGCCGCCACCGCCACGCCGAAATCATCCTGAGCATGCCCGGCTTCGGCGTCATCCTGGGCGCTGAGTTCATCGCCGCCACCGGCGGAGACATGGCTGCATTCGCCTCCGTCGACCGCCTCGCCGGAGTCGCCGGCCTGGCCCCGGTACCGCGCGATTCCGGCCGCGTCAGCGGCAACCTCAAACGCCCCCGCCGCTACGACAGGCGCCTGCTGCGCGCCTGCTACCTGTCGGCACTGGCTAGCATCCGTAGCGATCCCGCCTCGCGCACCTACTACAACCGCAAAGTGCGCCACGAGGCGCTTGATGTTCGAGGGGAGGTGGAAGACCTCCGCCGCTTGGCTGTCGCAGCAGTCGGGTTGAAGCTGGGAGCAGCCTGATCCGGGGAGCGCCGGTGAGGGTGGGAAGCAGCTCTGACAATGTCGGGACGCGCCAGTACTGCCAGATGGTGTGGGTCCGGCTAGCAGGGTCAGAGGGTACAGCGAGAGCGAACCAGTGGTTGACGCCCCGTAAGCGTAGTACCGGCTCAAATCTGGCGGATATGGGCCGGGATGCAGTGCGCGGCTTCCGTTTTGCGGGGAAGCCGACTCCGGTGCCGTGTTTTTCGAGCGGCGGGGAGGCCACGCCGAATGTCTGCGGCGTAGGTGTGGCGATGCTGCCGGGGTAGAGCTGGGTGCCTGCCTGACCGATCGAACATGAAGTGAACGTGGGAACCATCCGTGGTCGTCCCGGATGCCGGGCAGCCGGTCCGGGCCGGGACAGGTCCGCTGCCGACCGATGAGCGCGTGGTGGGACGGAAGTCTCGTAGTAGTCCGAGTACGCGAGAAGCGTGCACATGGCGAAGGGGACCAGCAAATCTGCAAGGAGGACATTGGAATGCCGGGAGGTCGTTGGTGAACACCGACGCACCAGACGATTGGGCCCTGTATCGGGCCGAGCGTCGGGTACTGGAGATCCAGACCAAGCTGCACCGTTGGGCGATCGAGGATCCTCATCGCCGGTTCGATGATCTGTTCAACCTCGTAACCGATTCCGCGTTTTTGTTGGTGGCGTGGGATCGGGTGCGCAGCAACAAGGGCGCCCGCACGGCCGGGGCCGACGGCAAGACCGTCTCCTACATCGAGAACAGGCTCGGGGTCGAGGTGTTCTTGGCCCGGCTGCAGTCGCAGGTGAAAGACCGCAGTTTCCGGCCAGTTCCGGTGCGGGAGCGGATGATTCCCAAAACCGGCGGCAAGCTGCGGCGGCTGGGCATCCCGACCGTCGCGGACCGAGTAGTGCAGGCATCGTTGAAGCTGGTGTTGGAACCCATCTGGGAGGCGGACTTTCAGCCGTGCTCCTATGGGTTTCGCCCGAATCGACGCGCTCACGACGCGATCGCCGAGACACGCATGCTCGCCTCCCACACCTATGAGTGGGTGGTCGAGGGCGATATCGAGGCCTGCTTTGACACCATCGACCACACGGCCCTGCTGGGCCGGGTGCGTCTGCGGGTCAAAGACAGACGTGTCGTGGCACTGGTGAAGGCGTTTCTCAAGGCGGGCATCCTGCCTCAGGACGGCGCGCGGCGAGACTCCGACACGGGGACCCCGCAAGGGGGCATCCTCTCCCCGCTGCTGGCCAATATCGCCCTGTCGATCCTGGACGAGCACTTCGTCCAGATCCCCGGGGGTCCAGCCACCAAGGAATGGGAGCGCCGCAAACGTCGGCAGCGCGGCCAGGCCAACTACCGGTTGATCCGGTACGCGGACGATTTCCTGGTCATGGTGTCCGGCGACCGGGACCACGCCGTAGCGGCGCGGGACACGGTCGCGGCGGTCCTGGCGCCGATGGGCCTGCGCCTGTCGGAAGCCAAGACGATGATCACCCACATCGAGGCAGGCCTCGATTTCTTGGGGTGGCGTATCCAGCGACACCGCAAACGAGGCACCACAAGGCATTACGTCTACACCTACCCGGCCAAGAAAGCCCTCAAGGCGATCACGGCCAAGATCAAGACGCTGTGCCGAGCAGACGTCAACCGGCCACTGCCAGCTCTGCTGCACCGGCTCAACCCGGTGCTGCGCGGCTGGTGCGTCTACTTCCGGCCTGGGGTGTCGAGCTCGACCTTTCAATACCTGAGCAAGATCGCGTGGCATCAGGTGACGAAGTGGATCAGGCGAAAGCACCGCCGAATGACCTGGAAGGAACTCCGCCGACGCTACTGCGGCGGCGGATGGTGGCCAACCACGGCGACCGGGCAGCTGTTCGATCCCGGCCGGGTGCGCGTCACGCGCTACCGATACCGAGGCACAGCCATCCCCACACCGTGGACCACCGCCGCATGAGAACACCTCTTCCCCCCGAAGGGATTTGTGGAGAGCCCGGTGCTCGGTAACGGGCACGCCGGGTTCGGGAGGCGGCCCGGCGAAACCCACCGATGGCAACACCGGCAGGGCGCTCCGGGTCGACCTCACCGCACCGAAGGAAAACGACACACCCAAGCCGTCTTGGCCCTGGCCCGCCGCCGCCTCAACGTCCTGTGGGCCATGCTGCGCGACCACGCCGTCTACCATCCCGCAACCACTACTGCGGCGGCTTGACAACGTCATTGAGAATCTCCTCACCGTCGAAATCCCGACCCCCACCCAGCACCGTCCCCAGACAAACCACCCAGCGCAAAAACTCCGACGCCCCTGGCTGTGATACACGCCGTATCAGCCCTATTCTGGCAGACCTTTCGCTCCACGCGCCAGCCCCAGGACAACAAAAGTCGGCCCGTGGCGATACGCCGTGTATCATCGGTATGTCGGTTGGGACTGTCCCTCGCTCCTCTGATGAGTTCCCTAAGTCAACGCGTCATACGGGGATGCGTTGTCGGGCTGGGTGAGTGGTCGGGCCGTAGGGCACGCCGCAATGCCCGCAGGCCCAGATGACGCGGATCCAGGCGCGTGCGACGATGCGGACTGCGTGGGGAATGTGTTTCCTCGCGCCCGGGCATCAGCGTAGAGCGTGGCGACCCACCGGGATTGACGTCGCGCGTTGTGCGCGAAGGCGGTGATCGCTTTGCGTGCTCGGGTGGGTGACCGCCCACCGGAAATAGACGCCGCTGGTCTTGCGAGCCGCCTTGGTCACTGGCGCTGTGCCGCATTCGGTGGCGGCCTGCTCGGCGTTGGCGACGCGGTCAAGGACTGGCCCGATCTCGGCCAGGAGTGAAGCGAGCTTCATGATGGCGGCACCGGGCAGTTGGACAAGCAGCCGGGTGCCAGGGTGCGCGCCGAGGCGATCGGCGATCACCCGTTCGACATCGCCGATAGCGCCCTGCAATGCTAGTGCTGACCAATACCGTGCACAACGGTGCCGTCATCCGGGCGGAGACC
>Ga0210401_10006150_pt1 | contig 12248 bp, 11 predicted proteins | sample IncBWH32MmetaG_FD_150866 | JGI IMG/M metagenome (GOLD analysis project Ga0210401, IMG submission 150866) | Forest soil microbial communities from Barre Woods Harvard Forest LTER site, Petersham, Massachusetts, United States - Inc-BW-H-32-M | ecosystem: Environmental > Terrestrial > Soil >... | reverse complement strand
TGGCACGAAAAGCGCCGGACGCGAGCGCCGTGCTGGCCACTTCACCGCCGGATACATGCCCGGCGACAGCGTGCCGTCAGAATTGAAAACATCCAGCTCCACTGGCATGGTGCGAGTTTTCTGATCGAGCGCATGGGCCAGGCGCGCGACGCTTCCAGAAATAGGTGCGCTCCGGATAAGCGGGTACCCGGAATTCCACTTTGGCGCCGCGCGCTATGCCGCCGACGTCTTCTTCAGGAACCGCCACCAGCAGCCGGAGATGCGAGACCTGTTGAATGACCAGGAGAGGCTCCGTGCCGGAACCGGCCAGTGCGCCCGGATGCACCAGGCGAGCCGTAACGACGCCATCGAACGGCGCCGTAATCCGCAGATACGCCTGCATGTCCTTTAGCGATTGAACAGTGGCCTCGGCAGCACCTCTGGCTCGCTGGCGGGAGTTGAGCAACGCCTGGGCCGCCGCCACCTGCTTTTGGGCCTGGATCAGTTCATTGCCGGCGATCGCACCGGGGGTTTCGGCCGCTTTCCGCATGAGCTCATAGGTATTCTGCGAACCCTGAAGTTGAGCTTCCGCCTGAACACGATGCGCTTCGGCGGCCGAAGGCGCTCACTATTTGCCCTCGATGAGTTCTCGAAACAATTCGCGCACCTTATCCTTGGCGGCCGACAACGCTTTCCTGCCTTTCGGAGTAGCCCGGTATACTTTCCGCAGCGATTTGCCGTTGCGCTGTTCGGTGGCGCGCAGGTAGCCCTTTTTTTCGAGACTGTGCGGCAGAGGATACAGGCTTCCGGGGCTGATCCGATAGCCGTGCCGCGCCAGCTCTTCGATCATGCCCAGCCCGAAGATCGGCTCTTCGGTGGCATGACGCAACACGTGCAGGCGGATCAGGCCGGAGTAAAGGTCCCGGCCCGCGGTGTAAACATTCTCTTCGTGTTTCGTTTTCGACATTCGATTACGAACAGTGGTATATATCACACGGAGATGAATCAGACTCCGAAGACACGCCGTGATTTTCTTTCAGACGCTGCCCTGGGAACCGGGCTACTGTTGGCCGGCTGTAGTCGTAGGGACGCGCCTGGCAATGCGGGGCCTCCTGCCAGCGGCCCCGCCGACGTGACATTACGCATCGGCCCGGTGCTGGTGGATATTGCGAAGGATCATACCATCAGCACCATCGGATACAACGGTACGTCGCCCGGGCCGCTGATTCGCCTACGCGAGGGCGTCCCAGTGACGGTGGATCTGTTCAATGAAACCGATACGCCGGAGCTGGTCCACTGGCATGGCCAGATTGTTCCAACATCCGTGGATGGCGCGGAGGAGGAGAAAAGTCTCTTTGTTCCACCTCACGGCACATTGCGGTATCGCTTGACGCCGCAGCCTTCCGGAGCGCGCTTCGTTCACACCCACATAATGCCGATGTCGGACCTGACTCGCGGCACTTACAGTGGACAATTCGGTTTCGTCTACATCGAGCCCAAGCTCAATCCAGGACAGTACGATCAGGAGCTATTTCTCGCGACCCATGAATGGGAGCCTTTCTACACTACCGAAGAGGAGGAAGAGGAGGACGAGGGCGCCGGGAAGAAACCACCTCCGCAGAAGGATGAGAAGCCCAACGGATGGGAGATCGGCTATCAGCGCTTCACCATCAACGGCAAGTGCTTGGGCTTCGGCGACCCGGTGCGCGTCAAAGAAGGTCAGCGCGTCCTATTTCACTTCCTTAACGCGAGCGCCACGGAAAATATCCAGCTGGCATTGCCCGGGCACGAGTTTCAAGTGGTCGCTCTCGATGGGAACCCCGTGCCGCATCCGCAATTGGTGGATGTGCTCGAACTCGGCACGGCGGAACGGATCGACGCGGTTGTCGAGATGAAAAATCCCGGGATTTGGATTTTGGGCACTCCCAAAGATGACGACCGCAAGAACGGGATGGGGATCGTGGTCGAATACGCCAACAAGAACGGAGCGCCGCGCTGGGTCAAGCCGCCGAAGAAGCGATGGGATTATACGATATTTGGCGAAAGTCGCCAGGTCGCCAACCCGGAAGAAGTGATTCCGCTCGTATTCGGCAAGATCAACGGTGGAACTGGCGGATTCAACCACTGGACCGTGAACGGTAAAGAGTATGACGCGAAGGCGGAGCCGCGCGTCCTTCACAAGGGCCGGCGCTACCGTCTGATCTTCGATAACCAGACCGACGACGCCCATCCGGTGCATCTTCACCGCAACAGCTTCGAGCTAACCAATGTTGCCGGCAAGACGACGGCCGGTGTTCTCAAAGACGTGGTTCTGGTGAAAGGGTTTAAGAAAATCGAAGTGGACGTCACGCCCGCCATGGAGGGTCTGACGTTGTTCCATTGCCATCAGCAGCTACACATGGATTACGGGTTCAAGCTGCTGTTCAACGTAGTATAGTAACGGCGTATAGTAGCGGCGTCCCTATGCGGACTTTTCGGAAAATCTTGCTGTGGGGATGCCTTGCGATGGCCGTCGTCACGGCGTTCGCTTACGTCCTCGACGATCTCTGGGCACGCTACCGGGGACGGCCCGTGGAACGGATGAAGGTGGATCGTGTCTACAGAGCGATGAACCACTGGAATCAAGTTGAGTACTCGCTCGGCACTCCCATCATGCAGACCTGCGTCGACGCGCTCATGCCGCATTTTGGCTATGTGCCTTGCTGGTATCTCCGGCGGCACACGCTCCAATACATCGGTAATCCGTAAAGAGATTTGAAATGGCGTCCCCAAGGGGATTCGAACCCCTGTTATCGCCGTGAAAGGGCGGTGTCCTAGGCCGGGCTAGACGATGGGGACTTCCGCGAGAAGCTACTTCATCCACTTTAGCATGCGGAGACCGCCCGGCCTGAAGCCTTAAAGGGTCTTCAAATAAGCGATGACGTCCGCTTTTTCCTGATCCGAAAGCAGGTCCGCATAGGACGGCATGCCGTTGCCGCCGGTATTGATCATGGCCTTGACATTATCGACGTTGACGGCTTTACCGTTCTTGAGCTTATCGTGCTTGAACAATCCTTTGAGCGAGGGGCCAATCTTCTTTTCGTCTGTATCCGTGTTGTGACACACGGAGCACTGATCGAAGACCTCTTTGCCCTTCGCGGCATCGCCTGCCTTGTCGGCCGCGATCGCCCAGCCAGTAAACAACAATCCGCCGATACCGAGGCTTAAAGCTAATGTGCGCATTCCAAGCTCCTAGAGAAAATGTCTACCTTTACTTAGTCTACAAACTTTCCGCGCCCTTCGTCATCCGCCGACCGCTAAAATATCAATATGGCAAAAGTTCTGAAGGAAGGTGATTCGGCTCCGGCGATTCGCGCCGATAACGATGGGGGACAGCCGTTCGACTTAGCTAGCCTCAAAGGGAAAAATATCGTGGTGTACTTTTTCCCTAAGGCTGACACGCCTGGTTGAAACAAGGAAGCCAGTGGGTTCCGTGAGAACTCAAAAAAATTCAGCAAAGCAGACACAGTGATTGTGGGCGTGTCGCCTGATAAATCGGCCGCGCAGGCGAAATTTAGGGACAAGTTCGATCTGCCCTTCACTCTGGTCTCCGATGTCGATCACCACGTGGCCGAAGCTTATGGCACGTGGGTGGAAAAGAGTATGTACGGCCGCAAGTACATGGGCATTGAGCGCAGCACGTTTCTGATAGGCAAGGACGGCAAGATCAAAAAGATTTTCCATAAGGTAAAGCCCGAGGGACATGCCGACGAGGTATACGAAGCGCTGCAGTCGGTAGGTGCTTAAGAGCTCGTGCGCCTTAGCGCCTCGAGCGTGAAATCTTCGTCCTTCATGGGGGCGTTGTACTGCATTTTTTCGATTTTCAGAACGGTTCGGCTGTTGCGGGCGGCGTCCAAGACTTCCACGGTCCGCGGCGTCCAGATATTGTCGATTTTTTCCAGATCGCTGTAGTGGATGCGGCGAGCCAGCTTGGCGTTGGCATAGCTTTCAACTTGCGCAGTCACGTAGTTGTCTTTGCGTATCCACAACACCGATGAGCTGTACTGAGACGATTTCGATTCTCTTGGCTTGGTTTCGATCTTCCAGCAGGGCGCGCCGTCGATAGCCTCTTCGCCGGCCATTTTGTAGTCGAATAGGTTGACGTCGCGCTCCTCTAGATCTTCAAAGCTGAAGTCAGTCCCGAAGAAACGCGTTGAGCGATCCTGAAGTGCGATGCGCCGCTCCCGTTCGAGGGCGGGCGTCCACATCCATTGATCCGAAGCCCGGTCAGGATGATTCACGATGAGGAGCGCCAACCCTTTCAACTCGAGCGGGGCGGTGAATCGCAGGATAGCTTTGCTTGTGCCGAACGAGCTGATCCGCTGGTAGATCCATCGTTTTGTGCGGACTTTGTTGGGGGCACCGATCACTTCGAGAGTGCCTTCGTAGCGCTGGGACTTCGCCCGCGATCGATCCTGAGATTCGGTTACAATCTGGCGGGCGTCTTGCGCCAGTACCCCGCCGGCAACCAGCAACCAGAAACCAGCAACCGGAAACTTACTCATATTCCAGAGCTTCGACCAGCGATCCACGCACCGCCGATTCCGCTGGTCCGATCGCAGACAAAAAAGCGACGGCTAGAATCACGGGCAGCAGTACGAATGAAATTTGATAAGGATATTCGTAATCCAGGCGCAGGCCCGCAATATCCTCGGCCGAAATTCCCAGACTGAAGTAGAGTTGCAGCGCGCCGAACGCCAGACCGAGAATCAGTCCCACCATCCCGATCGTCAGCGCCTCCAGCCAGATTGTTCGCCGGACTTGGTTCCGCAGGCCGCCTACTGCCTGCAACACGCCCAGCTCGCGGCGCCGGTCCGTGATCGATACCGTTAGAGTATTGACGATGCCCAGCACCGCTACCAATACCGCGACCGCGATCTGCACATAGGTAATGGCGAACCACTGATTGGTCAAGCGCATGATGTAGCCGCGGACGTCACGATTCGTCAGCACGAACAAGCGCCGTTGATCGCCGAGTGTTTCAAGAATCCGGCGCTTCACGACCGTTTCCGAGGTGCCCGCGGTGAGGTAAATGCGAAAGATATTCACCGTGTCGTCGTTCCAATAGCGCTTATACAGCGCCCGGTCCATCAGGATGGAACCCTGCTGGTCGGAATAGTCGGTTACGATACCCGCGATCGGCAAGTGCAAAACGCCCGCGGGGCTGGGGATATCGACCACATCGCCGAGCTTGTAGCCGCGCAGCAGCGCAAAATTTTCAGACGCAAGAATCGCCTTGCCCTGGGCAGTCAGACGGAACATGTCGTTCGGGTCGCCCGCGACTGGCGGCAACGTTGCGTGGTGCCGCAAAGCTTCAACATCGGTGGCAACAAACATGATGGGCGTGCCGCGCACCTGTATCCGAGCATCGCGAACGCCTTGCACTTCAGCGATTCCGGGAATGGCGCTCAACTGGGCGGCCATCGAGCCGGGAAACAGAAAACTCCGCGCGGTGAGACTCTCGGTCGGCGAAATAAACAGATCCGGATTGAGAGCCACGGTTAGCCATTTGAAAATCGAATCGTAGCTGGCGCGCGTCAGACCACCCAGCGCCACCACCAGGGCTAGCGAAAGCATCAGCGCCGCGACGGCTCCGGAAGTTCGGCGGGGCGCCTGCAATAAGCTGTCGACCGCGAGAGTTCCCTCCACCGGTCGCAGCCACTTCAAGATTGGACGAAGAGCGCGCGCCACCAACTGTGCCAGCGTCGGCGTAAGCAGTAAAGCCGCGAGCACCGCCAGTGCGTCACCCACGTAGAACAGAATGCGATACCGTCCGAGTAGTGCACACGCCAGAGAAAGCAACGCCACGATCAGCGCTGCGATCCGCCGTGTCCGATTCTCACCGGCACTCAGCTGCTGGTATTTGCCTTTCTGTAACGCCTGCACTGGATCCAGGCGAGCCGCGTTGCGCGCGGGAATAAATGCCGCCACGACGCTGGTAATGACGCCGAGCACGACAGCCAACGTCATCAGCGTGGGATTCGTAGAAATCTCGTCGGCCTTTTGCGCGATCCCAAAGACCTCGCCCAGCAGCGCGCCGATGTAACCTGTCATTCCGCGCGCGATCAGGATTCCCATCAGCAATCCGGCGATGGATCCGACCAGCCCGGCGATGGCACTTTCACCGAGGAACAACGTCCGGATCTGACGCCGCGTGGCTCCTAACGCCCGCAGAATCCCGATCTCGGATCGCCGCTGCGTCACTGCGATCTGGAATGTGTTGTAGATGATGAACATTCCGATAAATAGCGCAAACGCGCTGGTGATGTTCGCTGTGAGCGCGTAAATCCGCGAGATCGATTCGAACTGCTGTCCACGCGCCGAGGGCGGCTCGACCTGGAAGCCGGTGCCAAGCATGGTTTGAATCTTGGCTCGTACCTCGCCGACCTTTGCGCCGTCCTTCACTGCCACATCGATGCGATCGAATTTGCGCCCGCGGCCGAACACCTTCTGCGCGGCATAAACATCCATCACAGCAAGATTGCCCCCGAAGGCGCTGGTCAGTCCTCCGGATTTCATAATGCCGCGCACCGTGAACTGCTTTTCGCCCTCCATCGTGCTCATGGGGACTTTGCTTCCGATGCCGAGATTATTCTCGCGCGCGAACGTATCGGTAATAATGAGCGAATCAGCCTGGGCAAGAAAAATCAACGGATCGTCCAACGTGGCGCCTTCGTCGCCCTTCAGATCGTAATCGCGCAGGCTGCGGTCGCCGGTCATGTCCACGCCCAAGATCAGTACATTGCCCTGTCCTTTTAGTCCCGTGCTGACCACGGCCTCGATCACTGGAACTGCCACGCGAACGCCCGGCTCGGCTTGCACGCGCTCGAGCACGTTCTCGTCAAAGCCCGTCTCGCCAGCGGAAATTTGAAGCTGTGTCGTACCGGCAATCTGATCGACGGTGTGACGAAATGCAAACAGCACGGACTGGTTGGCGGTGTGCATCCCCACAAACACTGCAACGCCGAGGACAATTCCGGCGATGGTGAGCATCCAGCGCAGCAGATGCTTGCGGATATAGGGCCAGCTAATAAGCCTGAGCAGGATCATGGATGGGAGGGCCCAGCTTTCCGGCCCGGTCTTCAACAATGCCGCCATCGCACAAGGCGACGACGCGCGTGCAGCTTTCTGCGACATGGTTATCGTGTGTCACAATCAGTACGGTCGAGCCGAGCCGCTGATGCAAATCGCGAATCAATTTCAAGATGTCGGCGCCGGTATGCGTGTCAAGGTTGCCTGTAGGCTCGTCGGCCAGTAATACCGGAGGATAGACGGAGAGCGCTCGCGCGATGGCGCACCGCTGACGTTCGCCGCCCGAAAGCTCGTCCGGCAGATGATCCATTCGAGCGCCGAGCCCGACCATTTCGAGCAATTCGCGGGCGCGCTCGTCGATCTTCTTTTTCGGCCAGCCGCGCAGGTGCAGAGGGATGGATACGTTTTCGCTGCAGTTCAAAGTCGGCAATAGATTGAAAAACTGAAAGATGAAGCCAATCTTGTCGCGCCGCATGCGGGTCAAATCGTCATCGGGCAGCCCGCTCAGGGGCGTTCCATCGATCGCGATCGTGCCCGAGCTGGGTGTATCCAGGCCCCCAATGAGGTTCAGCAGCGTGGATTTGCCGGAGCCCGACGGCCCAACTATGGACACCATTTCGCCGCGCGCGATCTCCAGATCGATATCCTGGAGTGCCGTAACTTTGCGCTTTCCGTTGAAAGTCTTGCTGACCTTAGCGAGCCGAATCACCTATTAGCTATCATGTCTTATCGCGATGGTCGGGTGCAGGGAACACATTCAAAACAGATGAGAATAGGAATCGACGCGGGCGGCACCTTCACCGATTTCATCGTCCACCACGATAGCGGCCGTCTCCAGACTTTCAAGCTCCGCTCCAATCCGCGTTCGCCCGCGAGCGTGATTTTGGCCGGCCTGGGGCAGATAGCGGAGTCTTCGAAAGCCCAGGTGGTGCACGGATCGACAGTTGCGACGAACGCGCTGCTCGAGCGCAAGGGTGTCCGCACCGCCCTGATCACCACGGCGGGATTCGAAGACGTAATTCAGATCGGACGTCAGAACCGTCCCGAATTGTACAACCTCACTCCCCAGTCCCGCGTCCCCATTGTGCCCCGAACGATGTGCTTTGGAGTGAGGGAACGGTCTTACTTTGACGGCACAATTGCGGAGCGGCCTAGCCAGGCTGAGCTAGTGCGTCTCAAAGCCCGGCTACGCAAGCTCCGTGTGGAATCGATCGCCATCTGCTTTCTGCACGCTTATCGGAATCGGGCCAATGAAAAACTGGTTGCGGACGCGCTCTCGGGCTTCGGCTACCTCTGCTGCTCGTACGATGTCTGCCCGGAGTTTCGTGAGTACGAGCGATCTTCCACGACGTTAATCAACGCCTACGTCGGGCCGCTGATGGACCGCTATCTCGCGGAACTCGAGCGCGGCACGCGGCGGTCGATTTCGATCATGCAATCGAACGGCGGTTTCATGTCGACCAAAGAGGCCCGCCGGCATGCCATCCGCACCGTGCTCTCCGGACCGGCCGGCGGCGTTGTGGGAGCGCTCGAAACCGCGCGCTTGTCCGGATTTCCGCGCATCCTCGGTTTCGACATGGGCGGCACGTCCACCGACGTCAGCTTGTGCGACGGCCAGCCGCGCGAAACCATGGAAGCCTCCATCGACGGTTTCCCGGTGCGCGTGCCCATGCTCGACATCCATACCGTTGGCGCCGGCGGTGGATCGATCGCGCGCGTGGACGAAGGCGGCCTGTTGCGTGTCGGACCTCAAAGCGCTGGTGCCGATCCGGGTCCGGCCTGTTACGGAATTGGCGATCAGCCCACCGTTACCGATGCGCACGTCGTGCTCGGCCGCATCCAAGCTGATCAGTTGATCGGCGGGGAGATGCATCTGGATGTGAAACGCGCCAGTGCGGCGATTGATTCCATAGCCGCGAAATTGCGGCTCAACCGGGATGCCGCGGCCGAAGGCATCCTGCGCGTTGCCAATGCCAATATGGAGCGGGCTATCCGCTTGGTATCGGTGGAACGCGGGCACGATCCGCGCGATTTCGCTCTGGTGGCTTTCGGCGGCTGCGGCGGATTACACTCGTGCGAGATCGCTCGTGAACTCGGAATTCGAACGGTGCTGGTGCCCGAATATGCAGGCGCTCTATCGGCGCTGGGCATGCTGCTCGCGGATCGCGTTCGCGATTATGCAGCCGGTGTCTTGAACAGCCCCGGCATCGAGCGCGAGTTCGAGCGGCTGGAGCGCGTGGCCCGCAAAGAGCTTCCAGGTGCTGAGATGATTCGCGCGGCCGACCTTCGCTATAGCGGGCAGAGCTATGAGCTGACCGTCCCTTGGAATGCTAAGAACCCGGCCGAGCCTTTCCATCGAGAGCACCAGCGTGTCTATGGCTATGCGAATCCGGATCGCGCGGTCGAGATCGTCACTATTCGCGTGCGCGCGAAGTTAGCTGTCGAGCGGCCGAGGTTGACGATGCGACGCGGAGCAGCCAGACGCGGAAAACCCGCCGTCCGCGGCGTTTTCAGCGCGGGAGCCTGGCGCAAGACTCCAGTACACGCGCGCGGCGAGCTGCCTAAGTCGACGTTGCGCGGGCCAGCCCTGGTGATCGACTACGGATCAACCACATTGATACCTCCTAGCTGGCGGTTTTCTCTCGACAAATTCGGTAATCTGAAAATCACGTCATGATTCGAACCACTTTCCTCCTCGCTATGGCAATGGCGGCGTCTTCGCTCTTCGCGCAGGCTCCTCGATATCTCGGCATCGATACCCACATCGACACCGCCCAACGCGTATTGATCGGCCATGTGGATATCTCGCAGCGCCTGCCGGACGGCCAGGTGGATATTCCGCGCCTCAAAGAAGGCGGAATGCGCGCGCCGTTCTTCGCGCTGTGGGTGCCGACTTATTACAAAGGAGCCGAAGCGGTGCGGCGCACGCTCGATCTGCGCGACGCGATGCAGGGCGTCTTCGACCGCTATCCCGACCAGATCGAGATGGCGGCCACTGCGGGTGATCTCGAACGAATCGTGAAGGCCGGCAAGATCGCCGCGGTCCTGACGCTCGAAGGCGGCCATCAGATTGACGACGACCTGGGCGTTCTCCGCATGTACCAGCGCCTGGGCATCCGCGCGATGACGCTCACTCATTTCCGTAACAACAACTGGGCCGACTCATCCACCGACAAGCCGCAGCACAACGGCCTTACCGATTTCGGGAAGCAGGTGGTGCGCGAAATGAATCGCATCGGAATGATCGTCGACATTTCGCATGTTTCCGACAAGACTTTCTACGATGCGCTGGCGGTGACCACCAAGCCCGTAATAGCCTCGCATTCCTCCGTCCGGGCGATCGCGGAGATCCCGCGCAACATGACGGACGACATGCTGAAGGCTCTGGCGCGCAATGGCGGCGTGGTGGGGATTAACTTCGGCGCTGGATTCGTGAATCCTAAAGACGCGCGCGCCACCATGGCAAACATAAACAGCATGGCCGCGCAGGAGCCCAATCTGACCGGGAAGGCGCTGGATGATTTTGCGGCCAGGGAGTACGAGCGGGAGCAGGGCCCGCCGCCGCATCCATCGGCGGCGACTATCGATGACGTGGTTGCCAACATCGATCACGTCGCCAAGGTCGCGGGCATCGATCACGTCGGCATCGGAACGGATTTCGATGGAATAGGCAACGACGTTCCCAAAGGTTTGGAGGACGCCTCGAAGATGCCTGCGCTGGCCGCTGCGCTGCGCAAGAAGGGTTATAGCGAAGCGGACGTCGAAAAAGTGATAGGCGGAAATTTCCTGCGGGTCATGAAACAAGTGATTGGTAAGTGACAAGCGGCTAACAGACGTTCACCCGCGCGCCAGGTGGATCGTATAATGGGGGCCACGTACGGGCCCTTAGCTCAGCGGTTAGAGCAGCGGACTCATAATCTCCTCGTGACTATAATTCAACAACTTAGCCCGAGTGCGACCGAGTTAGCCTGAGTAGTATTTTCAACACTTTGTAGCACCTTGGTTTTCGGTGGCGTCCCACTCGGTAACAGTCCGTCTATGCAGGGGGTGGGCATAGTTCCGGGCATACCTCCGATCCGCCTGCTATTTCCCGAGAAAGCGCTATCCTCGTTTCCGTGACGGATGATCCACAGGATTTTACCGATACCGATAGTCGAGAGGATTTTAGCGATACAGCGAAGCGAGTCTCATCTGCGCTGGAAAGATGCTTCCTAGAACTCGCCGGGCCGGATGGCGCTCCTAAGAACATTCCTAAACCAGGCGGTTACTACACGAAAATTGACTGTACGCCTCGCCCGTCTCTCGACAAGGAAGTCTATCGCCTTGTGTCGTGGCTCAATACACTGGCTGATCGGGAAGAACATTTGGCCTATGCAGCGCTAAGGCAGATATGGCTGGAAATTCACGGAGCGCGGCGACCGAAAGGCGTATTCAAAGACCACCTTGACTCACGGGGTCGCGGGGGAAATTCGAAATATGATCAGACCTTCGTTAATCTTTCTCCCGACGAAATGGAGGATCTTAAGAAAGGCGGCATGAGCTGGCGCGATATCGCCGTTAAAGAGGGCCTTGTCTCTACACTCAAAGCCTGACTTCCAGAAATCCGGTGTCGGTGTCTGGACTCAGATGCCGAGCGCCTACTTCACGGCCAAACGCGCATTCGAGGATATTGGAATCAAGCCCGATATACAGGTAGGAACAAGATTCCCAGAGCATACACTTGGAATTTACTTCGGTGTTGGGACTGCCAAGCGATAGACTGCCAATCTTACGCGGTTCCAGAGAGTTCTTTTGGTGAATCTGGTATTTTCCCCAACCTGTGCCGACTCTGTTCGTGTGATTCGTTAGTGTTTGATAAGGTGCTTCCGCCCCCAAGCCCCCAGTCCGACCAACCCGATGCCAAACAGCAACATCGTTGAAGGTTCCGGAATGGCGTCACCTGAAAGCGAGAACGCCGCGTCGAACGGGCCCTGATGGGTTACATCAGTTCCGATGCGCTCCCAGTCCGGTGCCAGACTCCCCGCCCCGTCATTACGAATCCAGCTTTGCAGATCTGTAGTCGCCCCGCCGGGGAATTGAAATGGCGTTCCCGGAGATGTGATGGGCTTCGGGGCCGAAAGCCAGAGGAAGTTTCCACTCGACAGAGCCACCTCGGGACGGAAGAAGTCGTGATCGGTGGCACCGACTAAGAAGGGCGT
>Ga0210401_10006149_pt1 | contig 12251 bp, 6 predicted proteins | sample IncBWH32MmetaG_FD_150866 | JGI IMG/M metagenome (GOLD analysis project Ga0210401, IMG submission 150866) | Forest soil microbial communities from Barre Woods Harvard Forest LTER site, Petersham, Massachusetts, United States - Inc-BW-H-32-M | ecosystem: Environmental > Terrestrial > Soil >... | reverse complement strand
CCGCAACGAGTGATAAAAACTGTTGATCCTCGGTGGAATAGGCGTCGTCGAGATGACTGGCGAAGGTTAGGCTTCCCAACTGCCGGTGGGCCGTACTGAGCGGAAGTGCATACAGCGAGCGAAGTCCTATCTTGGCGAGCCGGCTAACCGCCTGCGGAAAACGAGTCCCGCCGTCCCCGACCCGGACCATGATCGGCTGCTGATTCCGGTAGACCCACCACGCTGCGGTTTCATCTCTCGGAATAGCCGATACAGCGCGCATTGCCTCTATTTTTTCTTTGTAAGGTTCCAGGAACTGCCAGCGGACTCGATTGGCCCCGGAATCGAGTTGACTTATGCCGTCGAATGGAACCACTTGATGCAGTTCGCTTACCAGGGTCTCGAATAGATCCTCCTCTTCCGGCTTCGATTGGATGACTTCTGCAAGACGAATGAGGGCTTCGTATCGGGAAGCTAGAGCTTCGCACGAAATCGCTGTTTTCTGGGCATCTGTTGCGAGGGATGTCTCCATAGATAGGCTACTCAGCAGATAGGCTACTCAGCCGATTAGATCACCACGTCGGAGAGGCAGATTCAGTGAAATCGGTCAGCTGCCCATTTTTATGGCAGCTGCCTATTTTTGTGGCAGCGTGCCAGCCCAATGCTGCGTGCGGACCATCGTCTCGCCTGGTTAACCCAAGGCATTACTGACATTTAGCGGACGCGCACATTTGGCACGAAGCGTGCCACACCGGGATTGGAATGTTACGAATCACCGTTGATCAAGATGATACGTCGTGCCGCCTGAAACTGGCAGGTAGACTCTGTGGCCTCTGGGTAGCAGAAACAAAACGTGCCTGGCGTTCCTCGCCGTGCCTAGGGAAACAAATCGAAGTCGACATGCGGGAGCTGACAAGTATCGACGACTACGGGCGCGAGCTTCTGTCGGCCATGTATCAAGCCGGAGCACGCCTGGTCGTGGAGGGTGTGTGGATGAAAGGGCTCGTCGAGGAGATCACAGCAAACTCAGCCAATCGACGCCCCAATGGGGCAGTCGCGGAAAAAGAAAGTTCCCGCAGACCCAAGTTCCAAGAGCAGGAGAAATAACAAATGAAGATCGATTCCGTTCTGAAACCGAAGCACCTTGGGTGGGTATCAGGCGCCGTTCTCGCGGTCCTACTGCTCATTGTTCTGACACGCTCGGGGGCCAAGGCCTCGGTGCAGGCCCCACTGCCCATCGTAGAGGTTGCAACCGTCGAGCAGAGAGATGTTCCCGTTTATGGAGAATGGATCGGCACTCTCACCGGGCAGGTGAATGCAGACGTAAAAGCGCAGGTCACCGGCTATCTGCTCACTCGGAAATATAAGGAGGGGTCCTACGTCCGGAAGGGAGAACTCCTCTTCGAGATCGATCCTCGACCGTTCCAGGCGGCGCTTGACCAGGCAAAGGCGCAGCTGGCTCAGGCAAAGGCGCAACTGATTCAGGACCAGGCGCAACGCGCTACAGCCCAGGCGAACCAGCAGATGAGTCAACTCAATGTAGACAAGTATGCTCCTCTGGCAGCGGTCGATGCGGTCAGCAAACAAGACTTCGATAACGCAGATCAGACGAACCGCGCCAACAAAAACCAGGTGCTCGCCGCAGAAGCTGCCGTTGCTTCTGCGGAAGCTCAAATTCAGGTCAGCGAAGCCGGCGTCGAAACCGCCGGCATCAACCTCGGTTTCACACGCATTGTTTCCCCGATTGACGGCATTGCCGGTGTTGCGCAGGCACAGGTGGGGGACCTGGTAAACACCAGCAGCGGAGTGTTGACTACAGTTTCAACGGTCGATCCCATCAGAGACTATTTCGCTGTTAGCGAACAGGAGTACCTCGCGCTCCAGAAGCGGATATCGAACCCAGTCAAGGATCACTGGAAGCTGCAACTCATCCTCGCCGATGGAACCACATATTCGCGTCCGGGCGAATTTTATTTTGCGGATCGACAGGTAAATCAAAATACCGGCGCAATTCAATTGGCGGCGCTGTTTGCGAATCCCGGAAATGTTCTCCGTCCCGGGCAGTATGGCAAGGTCCGCGCCATGATCCGAGAGCAGCAGAACGCCATGCTCATTCCCCAGGCCGCCGTGAACGAGGAGCAGGGCAGCTATCGAGTTGCAGTTGTCGATAAGGACAACCACGTCAGCATGCGTGCCGTGCAAGTCGGACAGCTCACCGATTCGATGTGGGTTATCCAGAGTGGATTGAATCCCGGTGAACGAGTGGCCGTCGAAGGCCAGCAGAGTCTTCGGCCGGGAATGACTGTACAAACTAAGCCCTACAAGAGCGACGTCGACTGACCGCTGACTAATTAGACAGAACGCAAAAGGAATCGAATCATGTCCAAGTTCTTCATCAATCGGCCCATCGTCGCAATCGTGATTTCGATCCTTACGGTCATAGTCGGTGCGATCACAATTGCGACCTTGCCGGTAGCGCAGTTCCCAAATATCGCCCCTCCTGAGATCAGGCTGCAAGCCAACTATCCGGGTGCGGACGCGCAGACTCTCGAGCAAGCTGTTGCCGTACCCATCGAGCAGCAAGTCAGTGGCGTCGACAACATGACCTACATGTACTCGCTGAACGCCACCGCGAACCAGCAAACGACGTTACTTGTCGATTTTGATCTCAAGACGGATCCCAATACGGATCTGTTGCTCACGCAGTCGCGCGAGCAGCTCGCCACCGGTCAGTTGCCGCCCTCGGTGACCAGTTATGGAGTCACTCTCAAAAAGTCGACCACAGCTCCGCTCATGCTGATCGACTTATATTCGCCGCATGGTACGCACGATGCGAATTATCTGGCGAACTATGCCTATATCAACCTGAATGATCCTGTCGCGCGCTTGTACGGTATCAGCCAGACCCAGGTCTTCGGATCGGGGCAGTATGCCATTAGGCTGTGGGTGAAGCCTGACCAATTGGCAAAGCTTGGCATCACCGTTACAGACATTTCCAACGCGATCCAGGCGCAAAACACAGTCAACCCCGCAGGTCAGGTCGGAGGAGAGCCTGCCCTTGCGAACCAGCAATTCACCTATTCCGTGCTGGCTCAGGGACGCCTGAAGTCGCCGGAAGAGTTTGGCAACGTCATCGTGCGCGAGGAGCCCAATGGTGGCATCGTTCGGGTAAAAGATGTCGCCCGAGTCGAACTGGGCACACAGGACTACAGCACACTCTGTCGCCTGAATGGCAAGCCCGCTGCCGGTATCGCCGTTTACCAGTTGCCCGGAACCAATGCAGTTCAAGCAGTAGAGGGCGCCCGCAAGCTGATGGCCCAGATGAAGCAACGCTTTCCCGAGGACATGGATTATGCCATATCCCTCGACCAGACCGCCCCCGTCACGGCAGGCATGAAAGAGATTCTCTGGACGCTCCTGATCGCTATTGTGCTGGTGATCCTGGTCGTCTATCTCTTTCTCCAGGACTGGCGCGCCACCCTGATTCCGATGCTCGCTGTGCCGGTCTCCCTCGTTGGAACCTTTATCCTGTTCCCGCTCTTCGGTTTCTCCATTAACACGCTCTCGATGTTCGGCTTGGTGCTCGCCATAGGACTCGTGGTCGATGACGCCATCGTAGTCGTCGAAGGGGTGCAACACCACATCGAGGAAGGCCTGGCTCCCAAGGATGCGGCCCGAAAAGCTATGGAAGAACTTTCCGGTCCAGTCGTAGGTATTGCTCTAGTCCTGGCCTCCGTGTTCGTGCCGACGGTCTTCATTCCGGGTATCACCGGCAGGCTGTATCAGCAATTCGCCATCACCATCGCGATCTCCGTGATGCTTTCAGCGTTTAACGCCCTCACACTCAGTCCGGCACTCGCGGGCCTACTTCTCAAGCCTAAGAAGCAGACACGCGGACCGCTCGGAAAATTCTTTGACTGGTTCAACGCATACTTTGAGCGCTCCACGGATAGCTTTGTCAGCCTGTCGGGCAACCTGATTCACAAGGCCGGCATGGTGATGGTGCTGCTTGTAGTCGCCGGGGTTGCCGCGTGGTTCTTCAGCAAACATCTGCCTACGAGCTTCCTGCCTGATGAAGACCAGGGCTACCTCTACGTCAATATGCAGCTTCCCAATGCCGCGTCCCTGGAGCGTACAAGCGCGGCCGCAAAACAGGTCGAGAACCTTCTCGCAAACACGCCGGGGGTTCAGTACACCACCAGCGTTATAGGTTTCAGTCTGCTCAGCTACGTCCGGACTTCGTATAACGCCTTCTTCTGGGTATCGCTGAAACCCTGGGATGAGCGCGGAAGCCGGAGCGAACAATATCAATTCATTAGGGCGCATTTGAACCAGGAACTCAAACAGCTGCCGGATGGGACGGTCTTCAGTTTCTCGCCCCCGGCGATACCGGGAGTCGGCACTGCTGGTGGCGTTACCTTTGTCCTTGAGGACCGTGCCGGCAAGGATGTCAAGTTTCTTGCCGACAACCTGACCAAATTCTTAGCAGCTGCCCGCAGGCGCCCTGAGCTCGCCAGTGTCAGCACTACGTTTATCCCGAGCGTGCCTCAAGAGTTCATCCATGTGGACAAGGAAAAAGTGCTGAAGCAGGGCGTGGCATTGACGGATGTTTACAACACGATTCAAGCGAACATGGGCGGCTTATTCGTTAACTACTACAACGACTTCGGCCGTACCTGGCAGGTGTATGTGGAGGCTGAGGCGCCTTACCGGGCGACGACTGACAATCTTGGGCAATTCTATGTGCGCAACAGCCAGGGGCAGACGGTGCCCCTTTCCGCGCTGGCAAAATTTGAGACTCGTTCCGGCCCTGAGTTCACCATGCGCTACAACGAGTACCGGTCCGCGCAAATCAATGCGAGCGCTGCGCCCGGTTACAGCTCCGATCAGGCAACCGCGGCACTGGAAGATGTTTTCAAGCAGACGATGCCGCACGAAATGGGCTTCGACTACATCGGCATGTCTTACCAGGAGCAAAAGTCGCGGGAGGGAATGCCGCCTTCGGTCATTTTCGGATTTTCGATTCTGTTCGTTTTTTTGATCCTGGCAGCCCTCTATGAAAGCTGGACAGTGCCTTTTAGCGTGTTGCTCAGCACGCCGGTCGCGGTATTCGGCGCCCTCGCCGCGCTCTGGTTGCGTCGCGTCGTGCTCGGCTTCTTTGAGCCTGCGTATATGGTTCAAATGGAGAACGATGTCTATGCCCAGATTGGCCTGGTAATGCTCATCGGTCTGGCCGCGAAAAACTCGATTCTGATCGTTGCATTTGCCAAGGAAGACTACGAGCGTGGTATGTCCATCGCTGATGCCGCCCTTTCCGCGGCGAGGCTTCGCTTCCGGCCTCTCATGATGACCGCGCTCGCCTTCATTCTCGGTTGCGTGCCGCTCTGGACCGCTTCCGGAGCGGGCTCTGTAGCACGCCAGATCATGGGAACGGCGGTGATCGGAGGCATGGTAGCGGAAACCTTCATCGGCAGATTCTTTGTTCCCGCGATCTTCTATTTTGTGGAGCGATTGTCTCCGGCGGATCGAGCGCGCGTCACGGCGCCGGCACCGCAGCACGGCGCAATCACTGAGGGTCATCAAGATGCGTAATCGATTCCGAAACAGATTCGGCACAAGATCCACATGGATCCTTCTCCTGTCGGCCTCCATGCTCTCCGGCTGTTCGGTCGGACCGAACTACCATCGGCCATCCATGCAGACGCCCCCGGCTTTCCACGGCCCTGATCCATCGCAACCGGCAGAACCACAAACCGCATCGTTCGCCGATCTGCCCTGGTGGCAAGTGTTCCACGATCCTCAATTGCAGGAACTAATCCGAACGGCGCTGAAGCAAAATTACGATGTGCAACTGGCGGCCGAGCGGGTCACTGCCTCCAGAGCTCAGCTCGGCATCGCCCGCTCGAATGAGTTTCCGCAGGTCTCACTCAATCCAACATTCAGCGGCGGAAAGGACGATGAAAACCTCAAGTCCAACATCTTTTCTCTTGCCGGAGACGTTGTGTTTCAGGTGGACTTGTTCGGGCGTTATCGACGCGCGACCGAAGCAGCCCGGGCTCAACTTCTCGGCACCAAAGACGCACAACAGACCGTAATCCTGACGCTCGTAAGCGATGTGGCGAGTGACTATTTTCTGCTTCGCGACCTCGACCTCCAGCTTGAGATCACGAAAAATACCGTGCGCACCCAGGAGGATTCCTTCAAGCTAACGCAGTTGCGCCTCCAGCACGGCGTAGCCAGGACGCTCGACGTGCTCCAGGCCCGGCAAGTGCTCGATACGGCGAATGCGCAGATCCCGGATCTAGAGCGACAGATCGGCCAGACCGAGGATGCGATCAACATCTTGTTGGGAAAGTATCCAGGCAACGTTTCTCGCGGACAGGCTCTGGGCATCGAGACTCCGGATGGCTGGACCTGGAACGAGACTCTGCCTCCGCAGTTACCCGCAGGGCTGCCCTCGGAACTGCTCGAGCGCCGGCCAGATATCCGCGAAGCGGAGCAGAGCTTGGTTTCTGCCAATGCCAATATCGGCGTCGCCAAGGCGATGTTCTTTCCGCAAATCTCACTACTCGGCTCGGGCGGTGCGGCATTTGGGCATAGCCAGTTTGGCGCCGATAATATACCGGCTCCGCTGGGAATCGGAACCTATACAGCGGGACTCTCCCAGCCGATCTTCGAGGGTGGCGCACTGCGCAACAATCTGCGTTACGCCAAGTCACAAGAGCGGCAGGCTCTAATCGGCTACCAGCAGACGATCCGGCAAGCCTTCGGCGACGTCTCTGACGCGCTGATTGGTTATGACAAATACCACTCAGTCCGCGAGCGCCAGGAACAGTCCGTGAAGGATCTTGAGGAATCAGTCAAGGTGTCGCTCATGCTCTATAAAGGCGGGACCGCAACGTATCTCTCTGTCCTTGATAGCCAGCGGTCTCTGTTCACTGCCGAACTCACCTTGGCACAGGCGCGAAACAACGAGTACCAGAGCCTGGTGCAGCTCTATAAAGCGCTCGGCGGTGGTTGGAAATAGACAGAAATGAGCTTGCCTGAGCAACTTCAACAATCCGACCGGCTAGACCCGCTGGTCTGGAAGATCACGTCGGTTGCTGTGATTGGCTCTTTTCTTTCGCAGCTCGATGCGACGGTGGTCAACGTATCGCTCTCCACGCTCGCCGTGGAGCTGCACAGCAGCCTCACGGCGATTCAATGGGTCACGAGCGGCTATCTCCTCGCGCTTGCTCTCATGCTTCCTCTGAACGGCTGGCTGGTCGAGCGCATTGGAGCCAAGGCTCTCTACCTCTGGTGCTTCTCTGCGTTCACGTTCTCCTCAGTCCTGTGCGGCTTGGCCTGGTCGGCAAACGCGCTGATCGGGTTTCGCGTCCTGCAAGGCATGAGCGGCGGTCTATTGGCGCCGATGGCGCAGATGATGGTGGCGCGCGTGGCCGGAAGACACATGGCGCGCCTCATGGGCTACGCGGCTGTGCCAATCCTGATGGGGCCAATCCTCGGCCCGGTGATTGCCGGCGCGATTCTGCAACATGCTTGCTGGCGCTGGCTCTTTCTCGTCAACCTGCCGGTCGGCGCATTGGCCATCGTGCTGGCCATTCTCTTCCTGCCAAAGGACCGCGAAGAAACCAGGCAACGGAATCTCGACCTGGTCGGATTTGCGCTGCTCTCTCCCGGCCTTGTGCTCTTTCTGTATGGATCGGACCACGTGGGCGAGCGCATCGGCCAGATCACTCTGGTGCTCTCTGTTGTTCTGCTTGCGATGTTCTTCAAGGCGGCAGCTCGCAAGGGAGACCGGGCCCTGATCGACCTTCGATTATTCAGGGGCAAGACCTTCGCTGCCGCTACGGTCACGCAGTTTATGTCGAACGGAATCTCGTTTGCGGGGCAGATGCTGATTCCGATCTATCTGATCCACGCCTGTGGCCGCTCGCCAAGCGCAACCGGCTGGCTGTTGGCTCCTCTTGGACTGGGGATGATCTGTTCGTATCCGTGGATGGGAGCGCTGACGCAGCGATTTGGCATTCGCAAGGTATCTGCCGGAGGAGCATTTCTAGCTCTCGCGGGGACGCTACCGTTTATCTGGCTCGCCAGTCGCGGATTGAGTGTCGCGATACTCGCATGCACTCTTTTCGTGCGGGGCGCAGGGCTGAGCGCGGTGGGGATCCCTTCCATCTCCGCCGCATACGCTTCGGTCAAAAAGCGTGACCTGCCGATGGCCACCACTTCTCTGAACATTGTGCAGCGCCTTGGAGGGCCGACGATGACGACGCTCTGCGCGATCTTCCTGGGATGGAGGTTAGAGCTGGCACATTCCCCTGTCTCCCTCTCAAGCGCATTTGCTGCGGCCTTCGTTCTGCTTTGCGTGCTCCACGCTCTTCTGTTTGCTGCTTCCCTCCGACTTCCACTCTCGATCGATAAGACGACGGAACAATTTTCCGCAGAAAAATCGTCAATGATCTTGGAGATGACCGAGTGATGCTGCCCGAAAAGGATTCCGTTTTGGAAAAACCACCCCATTTCGACCCAAATAACATCATCCTTTGCTTTTATGCCGCGCTATACGCTGCAACCTATCTGCTTCCCAACTTCATGCAGGAGATGCTGGGCTATACCGCCACCACCTCCGGTATGGGGTTCTCACCTGCCGGTCTCTGCACGATGTTCGAGGTGCCTGCAAAAGTCTACGAATTAACGGAAACGACATTCGAACACGAGATCGATTTTTTGAGCCGTGGTTCTCTGCTCCAAACGCTTCAGATACGGTCGAAAGATGTGCGCTTCCCCTAACAAAGCGGGCGGCTAGAATGTTAGCCGTCCCGCGATCTGTACGATGCGCTGGGTTTGGAGAGCGGTGACACCGGTGCCTAGCGTCGTGCTGGAGATTTGGCCGAAGGTGGCGCTGGTCAGGTTCGTATCCGGGTTGGCAAATTCCGCGTGGTTGAAAACATTGAAAGCTTCGAGCCGCAGTTCGAGGGCCACGCGCTCGGTGAAAGCTATGTTTTTCGCCAGGGCTAAGTCGAGGTTCGTTCGGCTCGGCCCGCGGAAAAAGTTTCGCGAAGTATTCCCGTAGGGATCGCTGAAATTGGGAACGTCCGCCAGCGCCACGAACGCGCTGCAGTTGAAGTAGAGATTCCCAGTATCGACGGAACCGGTATTGGGATTACTGCAACTTCCGCTGTGCCGCGGATTCATCAGCTTAATTCTGTTCACTCCTGGCGCAAAATCAGCATTCGCAAGAAAGGCGTCGCCGGCTCCCGAGGGTCCCGGGGTGCCGGGGTCCAAGGTCAACTCCGAATTGATGCTCAGCGGGAAACCGGTTCGCCAGCTGAAGATGGGATAGAGACTCCATCCCTTCATAACTCGGTTCACGACCCAGCTCGGTCCCGACCCCCACATCCGTGCGAAAGGCAAGTCCCAGCCGCCGCTGAAAGTGATTCGGTTCGTCACGTCGAAATCGGAGGAAGCGCGGAACTGACGGATGTTGTAAGCCGGCACTTGCGAATCGCGGTTACGGAAGCCGGATGCGTTGTCGATGCTGTGGCCAAAGGTATAGGCCAAAGTGAAGTAGGTGTTGCCAATAATCCGGTTGTCGCCGTTCTGCTTCGTGAGCGAAGCTTCCATGCTGTTAAAGCTGCCGAAGGCGACATTAGAAAACTCGGGCGCGCTCGAAAGCGGGCAGATCGCGGATCCACCATCGTTGGCCAAACAAAATGCGGTGAGACCCGCGTTCTGGCTCTCATTCAGGATGCGGGTGGGGTTAGCGTTTGCGCCGGTCACGGTCGTCAAATCGAACGGATTCGCGTCCACCAGCGAAGTGAGCCCCTTCGAGCTGCTGCCCACGTAGTTGAGCTCGAATATCATGCTTTGTGGCAGTTGATGCTGCACGCTCAGGTTGTACTGGTAATCGTAAGGAGTGTGCAGGCGTGGGTTCACGAAGAAGATGCTGCCGCCGCCAAAGGGAAGGAAATCTCCGGTAGTGGTGCTAAACGCGGTCGAAGGATTCGGCGGCTGCGAGGGAAAGGGGTTTGGAACAATGGGAGTCGTGGAACTGGCCCACGGTTGGCTGTAAAACGGAAAGGCTGCGGTTGTGGCGGCGGGTTGGACGGGCGTGCCCGGGACGCAGTTCGTTGTCGCCGTCGGGGAAGGCAGCAAGCAGGGATAGGCGACGAACGGCTCGCTATAGAACGGAGGAGCGCCGTTGAATTGCAGGTTGTCCTCGCCCTTGAGCACGTCATAGAAAATGCCGAACCCACCGCGAATACTGGTCTTGGCGCCGCTCCCTGGACTCCAAGCGAAGCCGATTCGCGGCGCGAAATTGTCCTTGTCCGGGAAGTTCGTTCCTCGTGGCGCTCCCGAGTCTCCGGGAAAAACCAAGCCGAGCGGTGCATTGGGAAACCTCGTGGACTGATCGCCGGGAATGATGGAGAAGCTTCGCCCTTGGGTGTCGAGCTTGGGAGAACTGTACTCGTAGCGAATTCCCAGTGTCAGAGTCAGGTTTGGTCTCACCCGCCATTCGTCCTGGGCAAAGCCGTACACTGATTTGCTGCGAATGTTGTTGCGCGCGTTTGGGCCCTCAAATAGATTGTTCGGGGCGCCCAGGAGAAAATCAGCAAAGCTGTTTCCACTCCCGGTCCCGCCCGCGGCATATCCCAAAAAAACGAAGTTACTGTCAGTGAAGAAACCGAAAAGTGTGTTTTGCTGATAGCCGGAAAATCCTCCGCCGAACTTCCACGTATTCCGCCCTTTGACCCAGCTGAATGTCTCTGAAATCGCGTACGTAGTGCCGGCGAAGTGAGCTGGGCCTGCCTGGTCCGGTCCAAAGGCCAAGCCGTTATCGAAAGACATGAAGGGAGGACCATTGGGAAGGTCGGAAGCGATGCCGAACTCAGGAATCGTGGCCTGATTCGAAGCGGGCGACTCCGACAGACTGGTGCGGCGCTGACCCGTGAAACGCAGCTCATTCAGCTTCTCCGTTGAAATAGTTCGGGTGTAGGCCACATTTAGAAAATAACTGTTGAGTTGCACGTTGGCAGGAAATCCCGCTACGGTGGAAGATTCGATTCCCGGAGATCCGCCAAAGGGTTCCAACTGCGGATTTCGGATGCCGCCGACGGTGCCTGACAGCTTGTCTTTGGAGGTGATTTCGAAATCAATTTTGCCGGTCAGTTCATTGTTGTTGTTCTGGGCGCTTCCAGAGGGCAATAGCGTTCCGCTCGGCGACGATGGAACCAGCCCTGTGGCAATGTAGGCGGCCGCGGCCGGATCGATCTTGGTCGGGTCGATGATCGCATTCGCGGCAAGAGCCGGGTTCGATTGAAAATATGGATTCGCCTGAAGAAACGCGGCCACGTTCGGATCGGGACCTCCGTTTGCTGCCTGCGAGAAGTCGCCAGTCAGCTCGGCTGGTGTAAACACAGTCTGCTCCGGCTGCACATCTGTTTCGACCTGTCGCTGTCCCTGGTAGGAGACAAAAAAGAAAAGTCGATTCTTAACAATGGGACCGCCGAACGTGCCGCCAAACTGATTCCTCTTAAGATTATTTCGCGGTATTCCCTGTTGAATATTGAAATAGGCATTGGCGTCGAAATCGGTGTTGCGCACAAAATCGAATGCGCTGCCATGGAATTTGTTCGTCCCGGACTTGGTAACAACGCTGATCACGCCTGCACCATTGCGACCGTATTCCGCCGTATAGTTGCTGGTCAGAATGCGGAACTCAGCGATCGCATCAGGGTTCGGATCGAGGACGGCACCATTATCGATGAGATCGTTGTTGATACCTCCATCCAGCAAGTAGGTGATGGAATCGGTGCGTCCGCCGGCGACGTTAAACCCGTGGCTGGCGCTCGTATCGTCGGGATTATCGTCGGTCACGCCCGGCTGCAAAAGAGCAAGGGTGAGAACATCGCGTCCGTTCAGCGGCATGTTAACGATGGGGCGCTCAGTCACTGACTGACCGAGCGTCGGGTTTACGGTTTCAACGCCCGACCCTTGTCCTTCCACCGACACGTGCTCGCTGACCGCTCCTATCTCCAAGTGAAAGTCCAACCGCAGCGACTGATTGATTTCCAGCTTAGTTGTGTTTGCCTCATATGTGCGAAAACCCTGACGGCGCGCAACCACGTGATAAGTTCCGATAGGCAGATCAAGAATCTGGTAGTAACCGTCCTTGCCGCTGACCGTCGAGCTGACCACATTCGTGGACGTATTTGTGGCGCTGATCTCGACTCCCTCCATAATTGCGCTCTGCTGATCGGTGACCGTGC
>Ga0210401_10006147_pt1 | contig 12253 bp, 10 predicted proteins | sample IncBWH32MmetaG_FD_150866 | JGI IMG/M metagenome (GOLD analysis project Ga0210401, IMG submission 150866) | Forest soil microbial communities from Barre Woods Harvard Forest LTER site, Petersham, Massachusetts, United States - Inc-BW-H-32-M | ecosystem: Environmental > Terrestrial > Soil >... | reverse complement strand
CTAAAGGTGGCCGCTACGGGTTGGTCATTTTTTCGCGAGGGTGCGGACGAAGTTGATGACATCCCAGATTTCGTCGGGCTTCAGGCGGCCTTCTTCGCCCATCATTTTGCCTTTGCCATTATTGATGATGTTGTAGATGTCGCCGTCGGTCAGGTCTTTCAACGCAGCGGCGTCGCGGAAATCGGCAAGCTTCAAGTGCATGTCTTCGGCCAGGTCGCCGTCGCCAGCACCCTCTTTGCCATGGCACATGGCGCAATCCTGGCTGAACTTCTTTTTGCCGGATGCCAGTGAGGTGGGCGAGGACTTAACAGGATTTTCTTTTTTGGGGGCGTCGGGGGTGGGCTTAGCGTCCGAAGCGGCGGGTTTTTCATCGGCAGGCTTGGCTGGCTCCTGAGAGCGGGACTGGAATGGCAAAAGCAGAGTGGAACACACAAAGAGACAGACGAGCGCTACTTTCATGGCAGGATCTCCCTAAGCGACTCAACGCGTCAATCGAGCATAGGGCGCAGTTTGGGCAAGTATAATCCTCTGAAGTCACATTGTGCTTATTTATTCTTTGGAAAAATTCCGACCCGGCATGAGGTGCTCGGCGAGAGCGGGATGATTCAGGCGTGTTTTGCGTTTGACGGGGGATAGACAGAAGAGTAGCTTGCAGCATGGCCCGTTTTCCGCCCAACGGAAATGAATTTGTGGCCATCCTTCCACGATGAGCATCATTGGAGAGGCCACAGGCGTCATTGCGGCGTCCTGCCATATAGCCAGACTGAATGCGAGGAGAGTGTATATGCCAACGATCACAACGAAAGACGGCACACAGATTTATTACAAGGACTGGGGCAAAGGACAACCGATTGTATTCAGCCACGGCTGGCCGCTTAGCGCGGACGACTGGGACGGGCAGATGCTGTACTTCGGGCGGCAAGGTTATCGCGTCATCGCGCATGACCGGCGGGGACACGGGCGCTCCGACCAGACGTGGGACGGGAATGACATGGACACGTATGCCGATGATCTGGCGCAGCTCTTCGAAAAGCTCGATTTGAAGGACGCGATCATGGTGGGCCATTCGACCGGCGGCGGCGAAGTGGCGCGCTACCTGGGCCGCCACGGTACCAAGCGGGTTGCCAAAGCGGTGCTGATCAGCGCGATACCGCCCCTTATGCTGAAGACCGAGAAGAATCCGACTGGGACGCCCATCGAGGTGTTCGACGGGCTTCGTGCGGCGCTCGCAGCAAACCGAGCGCAGTTTTATAAGGACATTACTCTGCCGTTCTACGGATACAACCGGCCTGGCGCGAAAATTTCGGAGGGCATCCGCGAGCACTGGTGGCTGCAGGGCATGCTGGGGAGCGTGAAGGGCCACTATGACTGCATCAAGGTGTTCTCGGAAACCGACCTGACGGAAGACCTGAAAAAGATCGACATCCCGGTGCTGGTGATGCATGGCGACGATGACCAGATTGTGCCGATCGTCGCGGCGGGACTGCTTTCGGCGAAGATACTGAAGAACGCGACGCTGAAGGTTTATCCGGGCTATCCGCATGGCATGCCCGCGACGAACGCGGATGTGATCAACGCGGACCTGCTGGCGTTCTTCAAGGGGCAAAGGCTGAGCGCTAGCGCGTAAATTCATTTGACGGCGATGATGTCGTGGCCGGTCTTAAGACCGGCCACTACAAAAGGAAGCGCACGGCGAGTGGCCGACCTGAAGGTCGGCCACTACAACTGCGAGAGCACAGTGAGGAATCGCGGTGCCGCTAGGCGTAATACTGGAAATCACGCCAGAACTGGGGCCAGCCGGCTTTGGGCGGACCGCAGAGGAAAATATCGCGGCGCTCGGTGGTCTCCTCGTTGACGACCCCGAGCGCGTTTGTGTTTTGCGCCACCAGCCGGCAGGATTCGAAGTTTGCTTCGACGAAATCTCGCGGGAAACCCACGATGATCAGAGTCCGCGGCGCGGGATCGCCATAGCCGCGCTCCCAGGAAGAGTTTTCGCCGCTGATGGCGCGGGGCAGCCCGTGGCTCGGCCCGTAGAGATTGATGGCGCCTACTTCGCCGTAATTTTCTGCAAGGATGCCGAGACGTATCCTTGACCCGGCGGGAAGGGAATCGCGAACCTGGGCCAGGGTCGAGACCAGATCCTCCCAGCCGATTTCATCACGAAAAGTCAGATTCACTTTGTCCGCGAGCCGGAACCACCGGGAGGGGATCGGGGCGAGGGGCAGAGCTACAGCACTCGCGCCGAGAATGCTCAGCGCTAGTGCAGCGACAACCGCAGCGCGGACGGCGTGCCCGCGTGTAGCGTTTAGAGTCGAAAGCCAGCGCTCGAGCCATACTCCACCGGCCGCGTACAGCATCGGGTAGGCCGGCGCCAGGTAATACCCGCGGCCTTTTGCGATCACGAAGAGAACAAGCGTTGCCAGAAAAGTCCCGGCCAGCGGGCGGAAGTTCCGGCCTTCGCGTGCGCGTAGACAGAAATAGAGCCCGGCGAGCCAGAGGGGAAACGACAAGAGGGTCATTTCCAACTGGTCGGGAAGGAAGGAGCGCGTCAAGCCTTCGGAGACGTCGCGCTGGTGAATAAAGCGGAGGAAGTCGTAGCTGACGAAATGATGCCGCACCTGCCAAAGGAAATTCGGCGCGACAATCAGAAGAGAAACGAGCAGGCCGAGCCACGGCCAAATCGCGCGGAAATATTTGCGCGCGTCGCTGAGGAGGAGGCCCGCAAGGAGGCCGATGGCGAAGAACAACATCGTGTATTTGGCCAGCATTCCCAGGCCGATGGACGCCCCGACAAGGAGGAAGTACCGGGGGTTCGATGATTTGAAAAGACGGACGAGGAAAAAGGCGGTGAGAACCCATGCGAAGTAATCGAAGGACATGTACTGCATGAGCGCGCCCACTCCAAGAGAGAAGGGAATGGAAGCGCAGGCGGCCACGACCTGAGCCGCGCGCCCTCCGCCCATGTCCTTGGCCATGCAGCCGGTCAGCACCACGCTGACGGCTTGTATCAGTGCCGAGAAAAAACGGAAACCGACCAGCGAGGTGCCGAAGAGCGCGAGGGCCAGGCGTCCAAGGAATGGGGTGAGTGGCGGATAGGCGACGTAGCCCCAGGCAAGGTGACGCGCGTCTTCGAGGATAGAAAGCTCATCGCGATTGAAACCGTAGCGCCCGGCCGTGAGCAGATGAATGAGAAGAGTGCTCGCGCCAATCAAGACAAGGATTGCCAAATTATTTCGATCGCGCAGGAAGGGATTGGTAGTTTGCGCCGCATGGGTGGATGTCGAGGCGTCGCTGATTGCGATTGTTTCTATTTTCGGCGCCACGGGAACCTCAAGAGGAAGCGCCATGATAGCAGAAGAGAGTTGGCGGCGAGGGGCTGGGAACACGTTGGGCAGTTTTTGTGTTGGCCGACCTGAAGGTCGGCCAACACTTTTACCGGGAGGCGGTGCTAGCGGTTGCCGGATTTGCCTTTGTCGTCGAGGGCCTTGAACAATTCCTCGGTGCCGACGACTTGGCCGTCCCGCGTGCCGGGGATGAGGGTGTCAGGTTCGATGTCGCCCTTCTTTGCACCGGCGATGGTTACGCTATTCACTTCCAGAGTGCGCCCGAGAGCGCGTTCGTAGTTTGCCTTGGCTTCCGCCAGATTTGCCAGGGCGCGAAGTTCGGTGCCCTGCGCGGTGATCAAATCGCGTTGCGTCAGAATCACGTTGTAGACCGTGGAAGCGCCCAGCTGATATTTCTTCTGCTCGGCGTCAAAGGTCTGCTGCTGCAGTTCGCGGGCCTTGCTGGCGGCTTCCACCTGTGCGCGGCCCTGTTCCAGGGCGATGGAAGTGTTGCGCACATCGAGCACCGCGCTGTTCTTGATCTGCTGCATCTGGGCTTCCAGTTGGCGCTCGGTGAGTTGCGCGTGGACGCTGTCTGCCTGCGCGGAGCGGTTGCGAAGAGGTAGCGTGAAATTGATTCCGACGGTATAGCTGGGGAAGCGGTTGTGAAAGACCTGACTCAGACTGTCGGAAAGGCCTGTCTTGTTCACGCCTGTAACCGTGGTTGTTGCCGTTGGAACAAATATCGGGGTGGGAACGCTGGTGGAATTCAGAACGGTCACTGGATTTCCGTTCGCGTCCACGACCTGAGGCCCGGCGACGAATCCGGAGGCGGTCGCCAGAGAATTTCCGGCCAGGCCCGTGCTGCTGTAAGTGCCTGTCAGCGTGGCTTGAGGAAGCAGCGCATTCTTCGTGGCTTTGACATCGATTTCCCCGTTCTTCACGTTCAGGATTTGTTCCTGCACGTCAGGGCGTTTCACGAATGCTTCTTTCACCGCGTCGGCGAAAGGCGCGAGTTGAATGGATTGCGGCGCATCCGGCTTGTCGGTGGGGATGATTTCCACGTCGATCAGATTGGATGCAGTGGGATCCTTGGAAATGAAATTCTTCAGAACCAATTCGTCCTGCAGTTGGGTGGTTTGCGCAACGATGAGGTTCTGGCGGTCGGTGGCCAGTTCGGATTCCGCGCGAGTCACGTCCAGCGGGGCCATGGTGCCGATCTCCAACTGTTTCTTGTTGTCGTTGTACAGCTTATCCGAGACCTTGACCGCCTGCTCCTCCACGCTGACATTCGCGCGAGCGTAAACCAACTCCCAATAGGCGGTGATGGTGCTGGTTACGGTGGTGATGGCTTGCTGGGCGAAGGCCAAGTCGGCGATCTTACGGTTGTTTTCGGCAATCAGGATATTGCGGCGGGTGATGTCGCGGCCGACGCCCTGCAAGAGTTGCTGGGAGAAACTGATGCCGATGGTGGACTGCACGGCGGGATCGAAAAGGTTGAACGCGGAAGTCGAAGAGGAGCGGGTGCTGTCCCAGAAGACGTTGAGCGTGGTACCGGTAGAAAAGCCCTGCGAAAAGGCAGTGGTAAAGGTGCTGTTGTGTACTCCCAGCGCCGAGATTCCGTTCGTACCGGTGCCGGAAGTGAGCGGGTTGTTCACCGCAATCAGCGCGCTGTTGACCGAAACGCTCTGCGTGAGGTACGGGTCGAAAATCAGCGAAGGGAGGTTGGCGGTCGAACCGACCGACAAGCTGCCGGGTACGCCGTAACCGAAGCCGCCGGCTTTCGTTTTGAGGATGCTGGTGTCGGCCATCCAGGGGTTGTAGCGCTGGACGACGATGTCCATGCTGTTTTCAAGAGCGAGAGCGATGGCGTCCTGCAGGCTGAGGTTCATCTTTCCGGCCTGGATGAGTTGCTCGAGCCGGGGCGAGTTCGTAAGCGCTCCCGGATTGACATACCAGGTGCGGAAGGGAGCGGTGATATTCGGCCAAGGGCCAGGAGAATTGGTGTAGTGATACTTGCTCAAGCCCAGGGAGATCGGCACGCCACCTTGCAGACTGGCCTGTTTCGGAGGGGGAGCTGGGGCTGGATCCTGGGCCAACACCGGAGAGGCGGGGGCTCCCGCGAGAATGCCTGCCAGAACGGCCGAAAGCAGGGACTTCAGGGACAGCTTCTTCATAAAGGTTTCCTCACCTCTGGAAAAATGGCAATGCTGAACTCTTGGCAAACCGACCCGTTACAAGGCTTCTCTCTCTAAAACGATGCAAGAGGGCAATTTGTTTCATCCGGGATGCAGCTTGGGGAGACGTCTGCAACGGACGCTCACCGGCCTGGGCGCTGGCTTCGAAGTCTAACAGGGGCCCTCATTCCTTGACAACGCGTTGCATGGAGGCTAGGCTGCTGACATTTCGACGTTTAGGAGCCCCCGCGGTTAGCGGGCCTATGTTTACGCGCGAAGAGCTGATGAAGATGTTTGAGAAGGCGGGCGCGGTCCGCCATGGCCATTTTGAGTTGTCGAGCGGCCTCCATAGCGGCACGTACGTGCAGTGTGCGCTGGTTTTGCAATACCCGCGATTTGCGGAAAAGCTGGGGCAAGCGCTGGCCGCTTTGTTCTCGGATGCTAGGATTGATGCCGTTGTCTCCCCGGCGCTGGGCGGAGTGATCATCGGGCAAGAGGTGGCGCGGGCGCTGCCTGCGCAGAGCGATTCTGTCGGCGGCGGCGTGCCGGCGATGTTTGTGGAACGCGATGGCAGCGGGACGATGTGCCTGCGTCGTGGATTTGCGCTCAAGCCGGATACTCATGTGCTGGTGGTCGAGGACGTGTGGACTACCGGCGGCTCGACGCAAGAGGCCATCAGCGTGGTCGAGGAAGCCGGCGGGCGCGTGGTGGCGGCGGGCGCGTTGATTGATCGCAGCGGTGGCAAGATTGAGTTTCCCGTGGAATCGAACGCGCTGATTGAACTTTTGATCGAAAGCTACGAGCCGGATGATTGCCCTCTCTGCCGGCAAGGCACGGCGGCGGTCAAGCCCGGAAGCCGCTACGCGCGGTCCGCCTCCTAGGGCCGCCGGGCCGATTCCTGCATGCGTTATTTCAAACTCACGATTGCGTACGACGGCACGGATTTTCATGGCTGGCAGATCCAGAAGAATAAGCCGACCGTTCAGGGTGAAATCGTTTCGGTGCTGCGGCGGCTGACACAGGAAGATACTCAGTTGCTTGGCGCGGGACGAACCGACGCGGGTGTGCACGCTTTGGGGCAGGTGGGCAGCTTTCGCACGCAGTCGGCGCTTTCCGCGCTGGAGTTTCACCGGGCGATGAATGCGCTGCTGCCGCCCACGATTCGAATTGTGGCCGTGGAGGAGATGGGGCCGGATTTCAGCGCGCGCTGGTCGGCGAAGGGGAAGATTTACCGCTACCGGATTTATCGCGGGAAGGTGGTGCCGCCGATGCTGTGGCGGTATGTGCTGCACTATCCGTTTCCGCTGGATGAGGACGCGATGAGGGACGCGGCGGCGCGTTTTGTGGGCATGCACGATTTCACTTCATTTGCGGCTTCGACGGGCTCCGAGGACGACGATAAAGAGCGCAACATGCAGCGGGAGATTTTTTCGGCGGAGCTGAAGCGCACGGAAGACGGCGAGGAGTTGTGGTTTACCGTGCACGGCCGGTCGTTTCTGCGGTACATGGTGCGGAAGATGGTCGGAACGCTGCTGGAAGTAGGGCGGGGAAAGCTCACTCCCGGGGATATCGACAAGTTGTATGAGTTAAAGGATCGTTCGAAATCCGGGCCCACGGTGCCGCCGCAGGGATTGTTTATGGTGATGGTGGAGCACGATTCGCCGTATCGGGTTGAGTGAACAATTGAACTAGCAGCGGCCTGCCTCGGAAGGCAGGCCCTACACAAGCTGGATGCGGGAGGGTAGAATCAACGCCATGGCTGCAACTTCTCCGCTGTTGGACACTTTGCCTTCGATTGATCCCGCGACCGGCAAGGTTTTGCAATCGTATGAGCGGACTTCGCCGCGGGCGGTTCCGCAATTGCTCGCGAGGGCTCGCGAGGCGCAAAAGGGCTGGGGGAAGCGGCCGGTGGAAGAGCGGTGCGCGCAGATCGCGGTATTGAAAAAGAAAATTCTGGAAGCGCGCGAAGTTTTGACGGACGCAGTCGTTCGCGAATCGGGAAAGCCGCGGGCGGAAGCCAAATTTGCCGACGTGTTCGTTTCGTTGGACTCGGCGGACTATTTTGCAAAACACGGCGAGTCGCTGCTGAAGCCCGAGGCGGTGCCGCACCACAGCCTGGCGGCGAAAGCGAAATCCGGGAAACTCTATTACGAACCGCTCGGGGTGGTGGCGATCATCAGTTCGTGGAATTATCCACTGGCGATTCCCATGGGGCAGATCATCGCCGCGGTGACCGCCGGCAACGCGGTGCTCTGCAAGACCAGCGACTTCACGCCAGAGTGTGGTGAATTGATTGGGAAGCTTTTCCGCGATGCCGGATTTCCGGCGGACCTCGTGACGATCGTGCAGGGCGGAGGGGAAGTCGGCCAGGCGCTGATTGATGCGCGCCCAGACAAAGTCTTTTTTACCGGTAGCGTTTTTACCGGGCGGCACGTTGCGGAGGCTTGCGCGCCGCTGCTGATTCCTAGCGTGCTGGAGCTTGGCGGAAAAGACGCGATGCTGGTGCTGGGCGACGCCGACGCCGAAGTGGCTTCGAGCGCGGCGGTATGGGGCAGCTTTACGAATTGCGGGCAGGTGTGCCTTTCGGTGGAGCGGCTGTTCGTCGAGAAGTCGATCAGCGAGGCGTTCATCCACAAATGCGTGGAGAAGACGCAGCGGCTCCGGCTGGGCTTCGGCAACGATCCCAACACGGAAATCGGCCCGCTGATTCGTCCGCAGCATGTGCAGCGGATGAGCGAACTTCTGGCGGATGCGGTGCAGCGCGGGGCACAGGTTTTGTACGGAGGAAGGCCGCGGCCGGACCTGGGGCCGAACTTTTTTGAGCCAACCGTCGTCACGGGCGTGGATGCTTCGATGAAGCTGTTTCAGGACGAGACGTTTGGCCCGATTATGGCCATTCGTGTGGTGGACGACGCGGAAGAGGCCATCGCGCGCGCGAACGACTCCGAATTTGCGCTTTCCGCCAGCGTGTGGACGAGCGATCTGGAGGGCGGGAAGCGGATTGCGCAGAGGTTGCACGCCGGCACGGTGATGGTGAACGACCTAATCAGCGGTTTCGCGATTGCCGAAGCGCCGCACGGCGGATGCGGGTTGAGCGGCTGGGGACGTACGCACGGCAAGGCGGGCTTCCAGGAAATGGTGCATGTAAAATATATTGATGTGGACCATTTGCCGCGGATGGAGAAGCCGTGGTGGTATCGCTACGGCGGCGATCTGGAGAAGGCGGCGGACGCGTTTCTGAATTTTGAATTTGGCGGCGGGATCTTTGCGCGCTTGAAACACGCGCGCGCGGCGATGAAGACGATGTTTCGCGATCATGGATTGAAGTAGAGGCGGAGGAGCGGGCTTGCCAGATGAAACGTCAGTAGCGGCGCAAACGAACGCTATGCCCAAGATCAAGACGCGCAAGCCGAAGCAGCGCGCTTGCGACGAGCGCAACGAGAAGGGCAAGCTGTGCGCCGGGCATTTGAAGCGCTGGTACGACCTGACGCCGGAGGTCGAAGCGATTGTGGGAAAGGGCGCTGAAATTTACCGCTGCGAGTTCTGCAAAATCCTGTTTCGGCCCGACCCGAAGCAGCAGCCCAACAGCTACACGCTACGTTATTAAGCCGCGCAGGGAGATCGAGCTACAGTGAACCACAACGAATGGATCCATGACTGGAATTCGGTTGGGCCGATGTCGATCCCACCCGGCACGCGGGTGTTGCTGAATGATGAGACGTTGCGCGACGGGCTGCAGAATCCTTCGATTCAAGATCCGACCATTGAAGAGAAAATTGAAATTTTGCATTTGATGGAATCGCTGCAGATTGATTCGGTGAACATCGGGCTGCCTGGAGCGGGCCCGCGCGCCGTGCAACACGTGGAAGCGCTGGCCCGGGAGATTGCCACGAACCGCATGCGGATCAAGCCGAACTGCGCTGCCCGGACGATCGAGGCGGACATTCGGCCGATCGCGGAGATTTCGCAGCGCGTGGGCATTGCGATTGAAGCGGCCACGTTTCTCGGCTCCAGCCCGATTCGGCGGTTGGTGGAAGATTGGACCGTGGAGCACCTGGAGCGGACCACGGAAAATGCGGTGAAATTTGCCGTCGGGCAGGGACTGCCTTGCATGTACGTGACGGAAGATACCGTGCGGACCGATCCCGGGACAGTAAAGCGGCTGTATACGACGGCGATTCGCTGTGGGGCGCGCGCGATTGTGCTGTGCGATACCGTCGGGCACGCCACGCCGCAGGGCGCGTACAATCTGGTGAAATTTGTAATGGAAAATGTGGTGAGACCGAGCGGAGAAAAGATTCGCGTGGACTGGCACGGGCACCGCGATCGCGGGCTCGACATCGCGAATTCGCTGGCGGCCGTGGCGGCGGGCGCGGATCAGGTTCATGGCGTGGCGCTGTCGCTTGGGGAACGCGTCGGCAATACGCCGATGGAGCTGTTGCTCGTGAATCTCCGGCTGATGGGCTTGATAGAAAACGATTTGAGTTCGCTGCGGGCGTATTGCGAAAAAGTGGCGAAGGCTACGCACACGGTCATTCCGCCGAACTACCCGGTCTTTGGCAAGGATGCGTTTCGCACCGCGACGGGAGTTCATGCTGCCGCTATCATCAAGGCGCTGCGCACCGGCGATCGCGATCTTGCGGATGCGGTTTACAGCGGAGTGCCGGCGCACCTCTTCGGCCTCGAACAAGTCGTGGAAATCGGCCCGATGAGCGGGAAGTCCAACGTGCTTTACTGGCTCTCGCGCCACAACATCCCGGCCAGCGACGAAGTGGTCAGTCGCATCCTCGACGCCGCCAAGCAATCCTCGCGCGTCCTGACCGAGCAGGAATTGCTCGCCCTCTGCCCCTCTTCCAGCACTCCGGCGTAATCTGCATTGGCTCGCAATCATCCGAAGGTGCAGCTGTTGGTCAGTTTCCGGTTATCCAACTACTTGGGATGTTGAGCCGAGTCGCCTTCAGGCGGACTGGACTGCCTTCCGCATGGCTGCTTTCGAGTCTCTGGCAAAGCGTTTTTGCAGCAGCCTCGTATAAGGATAGGCCAATCGCGCAAGAATGTTGGGCCGCGAAAACGCATACAAGTCGTACCAAACCGTTTGATCGGAATCAATTTCGACAGTGAATCTTTCTTCTCCCCGTTCGCCATGGGCCGGCAGAGTACCGTAGGCGAAGCCGTATTTTTGCGACAAACCATGTTCGTTAATTACGTAGACGACCCTGCAGGCATTCAAAGACCAGAATCCCAGATGTGAAATAAGGACCGCGACCCCGACGCCCGGCTCCGCCGGAGTGTCTGGCCAACACAGCTCAATCCAAGGCATATCAAACATCTTCCAACTCCTCACAGCACGTTTTGCTCGTTCAAATATCTCAGCACCCTTGCCCAACTCGATTCGATTGTGGTCGGCGACATATCCCTTCGGCGCTTGTTGCCGCGAACATCCGACATCGGGGTAAGAGAACCGCTGGTCGTGCTGGGCAGAAAGGAAAGCAGCAATTGCGTTTTGATCGGGTCGTGACCAGCAGAACATGCGCCCCCCTGCAGCCGGAAATCCTTCTGCAAGGAGTATCGCAGGAATCGCACATTCGCCGTTAAGCCTAGATAAACGCGGTAGCCGGAAACTGATGTGCTACCGAAAATCGTCGCGACTTGTGCTGCTTCAGGATAAAATGGCGGCGTGGATCATCCCGCGTCCCCGGTATTCTCCCGCAAGAAGAATTGGCGCGCGCGAGTGCCAATTGGCACGGTGAAACGCGCTGCTGTTTGCGCTATTCTTTTGTGCATGCCGATTCGCTCAGCCCTGTCGCAGGCCGCACGGCCACTCAGTTCATTATCCCTTGCGGAGCAGCCGCAGGTGCGCGTGGCACTGGATTGGTTCGCGAGAAACCAGAAGTGGATTAACGACCAGCAGGCGGCGCTGACGGAAATTCCGGCGCCGTCGTTTCAGGAAGAGAAGCGCTCGGCGGCGGTGAAGGCTTTGTTTGCGGCTGAAGGGCTGCCGGTGCAAACCGATGCGCTTGGCAATGTCATCGCCGAACTGCGCGGCACGAACGACAAAGAGTGCATCCTGATTGCCGCGCATCTGGATACGGTTTTTCCGGCGGACACAGATGTGAAGGTGCGGCGCGAAGGCGAGCGGCTGCTGGCGCCGGGAATTTCCGACAACGGCACGGGGCTTGCCGCGATTGTGGCTATCGCGCGGGCGTTTCAGGCGGCGAAGTTTAAGCCGCAGCGCACGATTCTGTTTGCCGCCAACGTCGGCGAAGAGGGCGAAGGGAATCTGCGCGGTATGCGCGCCCTGATTGACGCTTACCGGACGAGGTTGCGCGCGGTGATCGTGCTGGATGGGTCGGGCACGGATCACGTGACCACCAAGGCTTTGGCGTCGCGGCGGCTGGAAGTTACGATCACAGGCCCGGGCGGGCATAGCTGGTCCGATTTCGGGATGGTGAATCCCATTAACGCACTGGTGCGCGGCTCGGTGCGCTTCATCAATACGAAAATTCCCGTTTCCCCGCGCACCACGTTCAATCTTGGGCAAGTGGAAGGCGGAACTTCGGTCAACTCGATTCCACATGAAGCAAAATTGAAAGTGGACCTGCGTTCGGAGAGCGAAGAAGAGCTGACGCGGCTGGAATCAGCGCTGCGCGAGTGCATGGCCACCGGTGTGAAAGACGAAAACGACAACGCGCGCGACCGCAGCAAGGGCAAGCTGGAATGGAAAGTGGAACTGATCGGCAGCCGGCCGGGAGG
>Ga0210401_10006145_pt1 | contig 12257 bp, 9 predicted proteins | sample IncBWH32MmetaG_FD_150866 | JGI IMG/M metagenome (GOLD analysis project Ga0210401, IMG submission 150866) | Forest soil microbial communities from Barre Woods Harvard Forest LTER site, Petersham, Massachusetts, United States - Inc-BW-H-32-M | ecosystem: Environmental > Terrestrial > Soil >... | reverse complement strand
TTGCCGGCGGCGCTATCAAAGAAGGCCGCGACGTCGATGATGTCCTTCTCGGACATTTCCGAGGCGAGCAGTTCCTCCGCCGCGCTGTAAGTCTCTTTCGCGGTCTGATCGAATTCGGGTTGAATCGCTTTCAGGGTCGCGCGCAACGAATCCCTGATTTCAGGCCTCGTCCTGGTGACGTTTGTTTCGAGCTCCGCCATCATGCCGGGAACGACGAACGCAATCGACTGCTTGAGGCCGATCGTGTTGAGGATGTCGTCGGCGGCGATGAGGGCCGCCGGCGACGGCGCCGCGGGCGAGGGAGACGTCGCCGCAGGGGGGGCGGGGGCGGGCGCCGCGGGCGGGGTGGTGTCGGCCGCCCTTGCCGACACGCTCAGGGCTGCGAACATGAACAGGGCGAGACGGCCTTTGGGGAATCCGGCGCGGGCGGGCATGAATGACTCCTCGGTGCGATTTCTTGTTTCAGTCCGGGTCGCCAAGGACTTCGACGCCCTCGGCCCCGGCGATGATCGCCGCGCGCGCAAGGCCAATGAAAAGCCCGTGTTCGACGACGCCGGGGATAGGCGACAAAATCTGACTCAATTCTTCGGGCTCGGCGATAGCGCCGAGCGAGCAGTCAAGAATATAGTGTCCGCCGTCGGTGACGAACGGCGAGGACCCTCCGCGCAAGCGGATCGGCCCGGCCAGCCCGAGCTGCGCGAAGGCGCGTTCAATATGCTGCCGGGTCGCCGCGAGGCCGAACGGAACGACCTCAATCGGTAACGGAAATGCGCCAAGCCGCGGGACCAGCTTGATCGAATCGGCGATGACCACCATCCGCTTGGAGGCGGAGGCGACGATCTTCTCGCGCAGCAGCGCCCCGCCGCCGCCCTTGATCAGCCTGAGCTTGGGATCGATCTCGTCGGCGCCGTCGACCGTCAGATCGAGCTCCACCAACTCGTCCAGAGAGGAGAGTGGAATGCCGAGCGCCTTCGCCTGGACCTCGGTCGCCTCGGAGGTGGCGGCGCAGCGAATCTCAAGACCGCCGGCGACGCGCTTCCCCACGAGCTCGACGAAGTGGCGGGCGGTCGAGCCGGTGCCGAGGCCGAGCTTCATGCCGGGCGCCACCAATTCGAGCGCCCGCTCGGCCGCCTCCCGCTTTCCTCGGTCCCGGTCCTCCCCGGCGGTCGTTGCGCTCATTCGATCTCGTTTCCTCGACACGGCCCCGCCGCCTCGCGCGCTTAAAGACGACGAGCGAGACCGTACGCAAATCTGTCAAGAACAGCCGCCGCAAATGGCCGCGCGCGCGGAGGTCAGGAGAAAATCGCTTTACCGGCTGCCGTCAGGGAAGGCAAATCCCCCACGTCGGCGTTCCGCCTCCGAGAGGCTCATCTCCTCGCGGCGTCGAGCACGTCCTCGAACGTGCGCAAGCCGGTGGTCGGCGCGTTGACGAGCACCGCCATATTGCCGGGCTTGTGCTCATTCTTCCACATCTTGGTATGGGCGACCGGGATCTCAGTCCAGGCGAACACTTCCGACATGCAGGGGTCGATCCGCCGGTCGATCACGAACTTGTTGGCCGCCGAGGCCTGCTTGAGATTGGCGAAATGCGAGCCCTGGATGCGTTTCTGCCGCATCCAGACGAAGCGGGCGTCGAACGTGATGTTGAAACCCGTCGTGCCGGCGCAGAACACCACCATGCCGCCGCGCTTCACCACGAAACACGACACCGGGAAGGTCTGCTCGCCGGGGTGTTCGAAAACCGTGTCGACGTCCTTCTTCTCGGTGACGTTCCAGATCGCCTTGCCGAACTTGCGGGCCTCCGCCATGTAGGCGTTGTACTCGGGCGAATTGACCTTCGGCAGTTGGCCCCAGCAATTGTAATCCTTGCGGTTGATGACGCCCTTGGCGCCGAGCGACATCACATACTCGCGCCTGGTTTCATCGGAGATGACGCCGATCGCGTTCGCGCCGGCCGCCGCGCAGAGCTGGACCCCGAACACGCCCAAGCCCCCCGAGGCGCCCCAGACCAGCACGTTGTCGCCGGGCTTCAGCCGGTGCGGCTCATGGCCGAACAGCATCCGATAGGCGGTGGCGAGCGTCAGGGTGTAGGAGGCTGCCTCCTCCCAGGTCACGTGCTTCGGGCGGGCCATCAGTTGCCGGTCCTGCACGCGGCAGAACTGGGCGAACGAGCCGTCGGGCGTCTCATAGCCCCAGATGCGCTGCGAGGCGGAGAACATCGGGTCGCCGCCGTTGCACTCCTCGTCGTCGCCGTCGTCCTGGTTGCAGTGGACCACGACCTCGTCGCCGACCTTCCACCTTTTGACCTTGGAGCCGACCGCCCAGACGACGCCGGACGCGTCGGACCCGGCGATATGATAGGGGCTCTTGTGGACGTCGAGCACCGAGACCGGCTCACCAAGCGCCGCCCAGACGCCATTGTAATTAACCCCGGCTGCCATCACCAAGACCAGCACGTCATGGCTGTCGAGGGTCCACGTCGGCACGACCTCGACCTGCATTGATTGTTCCGGCGGCCCATGCCGATCCTTGCGCACGACCCAGGCGTACATCGAAGCGGGCACGTGACCCAGCGGCGGGATCTCGCCGATCTCGTAGAGATCCTTGTTTTGCGCCGCCGCAAGCTGCTCGGCGGCCATGGGGCGAGTTTTCATGGCTCCCTCGGGGGGCCCGCAGTCAAGCTGGAACTCGAATTGATTCCTCTATTGCGGCGCACAATCAACCATTGCGCTTGAACGCGCGAAAATCAATCCGACTTTTGGCGATTCACCGCGTTTCGCATAGTTTCGATGGAATTTACGCCGCAGCAGGAAATCCCGCGTAAGGAAGACTGATCGGCTCCGGCAAAATTCGGCGGTCGAGGCGGGACAAGGACCTGCGGCGATGTCGAACTGGCCGTTGTTGCAATTCGTTGAGGATCTCGAAGATTTCGATTTCGTCGTGTTCCTGTTAGGCACAGTTGTCGTATTCTTTTCCGCCGGCTTTGCGATAGACTACATTGTTGGGCGTCACGGAATGGGTCCATACTGGAACGCTTTCTACGCGGCGCTTGGCGCCTATGTGGGACTCTGTGTGCGCAATTGGTGGCTTCAACCCTACTCTGCCTACGACCCTTATTTGACGACCCTCGCGGTCGCCGGCGGATTGTTGGCGACGGTTGTGATGGCGAGCGCGGTCGCCAAACGCTGAATCCGGCGCCTCGAGGCCCTTTGTTGGCGCCGAACTGAAGGCGGAATTGCCGGAAGCGCGGCGAATTGCCGTTGGCCCGGGCGAGGGCTCAGGCCTTAAGCGAGACTGTGGCGTCACGCCATCTTTTCTGTAATTGTGCCCTGCACAATTCTTTTTGGCGTGGGCACGGGCGACGCCGGCCGGACGCGCGCCTAAAGCGAGTAAATGATGGCGCAGGCGAACAAACAAACGACGGCGGCGCGCCGCGACAAGCCCTGGATCTTCCGCACCTATGCCGGCCATTCGACCGCACGCGAGTCGAATCGCCTTTACCGGCAGAACCTGGCCAAGGGACAGACTGGGCTGTCGATCGCCTTCGACCTGCCGACCCAGACCGGGTTTGACAGCGATCACATCTTGGCGCGTGGCGAGGTGGGCAAGGTCGGGGTCGCGATCTCGCACATTGGGGACATGCGGGCCTTATTCGAGGACATCCCGCTCGCATCGATGAACACCTCGATGACCATCAACGCGACCGCGCCCTGGCTGATGGCCCTCTACATATCGGTCGCCGACGAGCAGGGCGTGGCCCGCGCCGAGCTCCAGGGGACGACCCAGAACGACATCATCAAGGAATATCTCGCCCGCGGATCCTACGTCTTCCCGCCCGACGCCTCGCTTGGGCTGACCAAGGACATGATCCTGTTCGGCGCACGAGAGACGCCGAAGTGGAACCCGATGAACGTGTGCTCCTATCATCTTCAGGAAGCTGGCGCGACGCCGGTCCAGGAGCTTTCCTACGCGCTCGCCACAGCGATCGCCGTGCTCGATCGGGTCCGCCAATCGGGCGAGGTCGACGAAGCGGAGTTCGCGGAGGTCGTCGGCCGGATTTCGTTCTTCGTCAACGCCGGCATGCGCTTCGTGACCGAACTCGCCAAGATGCGCGCCTTCGTCGAATTATGGGACGAGATCACCCGCGACCGCTTCGGCGTCGCCGATCCATCGAAGCGTCGATTTCGCTACGGCGTCCAAGTCAATTCGCTCGGGCTGACCGAGCAGCAGCCTGAGAACAACGCCTATCGTATCCTCATTGAGATGCTATCGGTGGTCCTATCAAAGACGGCGCGCGCCCGCGCCGTGCAATTGCCGGCGTGGAACGAGGCGCTCGGTCTGCCGCGGCCGTTCGACCAGCAATGGTCGCTGCGCCTGCAGCAGATCATGGCCTATGAAACCGACCTGCTTGAGTTTGGCGACATTTTCGACGGCAGCAAGGAGCTTGAAGCGCTGGTCGCCAGGCTGAAGAGCGAGGCATTGACGGAAATCGCCGCCATCGACGCGATGGGAGGCGCGGTCAAGGCGGTCGAGACCGGCGCGCTCAAAGCGAAGCTCGTCGAATCCAACACGCGGAGACTCGAGGCGATCGAGCGCGGCGAGCAGATCGTGGTCGGCGTAAACGCCTTCACCAATTCCGAGCCCTCGCCGCTGTCGGCCGACGAGAATTCGATCCACGTCCCATCCGCGGCAGCGGAAGCCGAACAAGTGGCCGGGCTCGTGGCGTGGCGAGCGCAGCGCGATGGGCCTCGCGTGCGTGAGGCGCTGCGGGCGCTGCGCGGGGCGGCGGCGAGCGGCGCCAACATCATGCCGGCTTCGATCGAGGCGGCCAAAGCCGGGGCCACGACGGGCGAATGGGGCGACGCGCTCCGGACGGAGTTCGGAGTCTTTCGCGCTCCGACCGGCGTCTCGCCGCGCGCGCGTCAGGAAGCGGCGGACCTCGACCCGCTGCGCAGCGAGGTCGAACGCGTCTCGCTCAAGCTCGGCCGCCGGATCAGATTCCTCGTCGGCAAGCCGGGCCTCGACGGCCATTCCAACGGCGCCGAGCAGATCGCGGCGCGCGCCACGGACGCCGGCATGGACGTCGTCTACGACGGCATCCGGCTCACCCCGGCCGAAATTGTCGAGGCGGCCAAGTCAGGCGTCCACTGCGTCGGCCTGTCGATCCTGTCGGGCTCGCATATTGCCCTCACCGAAGAGGTGCTGAAGCTCTTGCGCGCAGCCGGCCTCGAAAACGTGCCTCTAATCGTTGGCGGCATCGTTCCGCCCGCCGACGCTGAGCGGCTGAAGGCGGCCGGCGTTGCGGCGGTCTACACGCCAAAGGATTTTGAGATCAACGGCATCTTGGGCGCGATCGTCAAGGAGGTCGAGGCGCGGTTCGACGCGGAGCGCATCGTACGGAAGGATCGACAACCCCAAGCGTCAGTGGAGCGCGTTGCCCGCAGCGTAAAAAAGCGCAAGGCGTGACCGGGCGACCGCCTCGACCGCCTTCACCGCGAACGGCAATATCTTATACGGGACGACCTCATCGGGTTCTTTTGCTGAGGCCTTCCTCAAGCCCCGCCTCCACGCCACCCGCAGCTCCGTGTTGATGTGAACGATGTTGATTCCGGCGCCGATCGCCTTGCGCAAATCTTGATCATCGGTTCCTGATCCGCCGTGCAGGGTTATCGGTATCTGCACCGCGCGCTTGATCTCAGCGATTCTTTCGATATCCAGGCGCTTCCTCGCTTGCCCTTGCACCATGCTCTTCAGCATTCCATGCATGTTGCCGACCGCCGGAGCGAGGATGTCTATCCTCGTCGACTCGACGAACTCTTTCGCCTGTTGAGGCGAGGTCAGGCCTTTTGCCAAGTCGGGCGCGGTTTCATGGATCTCAGACCCGGTCCCGATGTCGCCGATCTCACCCTCGACAAGGATCGCAGGATTGATGGCCTTGAGGGCTTCAACGGCCTCTTTCGTCTGGCGGACGTTCTCCTCGAACGGCAGCGCAGACAGGTCGAAGACGACGGAGTCAAAGCCCGCTTTGGCGACATCTAGGGCGTGCGCCAGCGAATGGGTATGGTCCGCGTTGAGGAAGATTGGGTACTCAGATTCCTCTCGCAAGCTCCGCACCAAAGCGGCTATTTGCCGAACGCCGAAAAATTCCCGCTCTCCCTCGGAGGCGCCCACCGCGACCGGTACCTTGAGGTCCCGCCCGGCGGCGACCACCGCCTTCAGCAGAACGAGGTCCGCCACGTTGAAGTGGCCGATCGCCACTCCGTCCTTCGCACTTTGCTCCAGAGCATTTCGCAAAGTTTGCATGCTGAGGCTCCTCCTGGGAATCGCGCGATCTTGCCCCATGGGTTCCTGATGGGGACCAAGTCTACAATGCCTTTGTGACGCCAGGGCGCCAACAGGCGCCCTTATTGCCAATGGCGACACGCGCGCCCTTGATCCGGCTATCCCGACCCCGAGCGCCGGATCCACTCCTCCTCGTCGACGGTCTCGACGCCCAATTCCCGCGCCTTGGCGAGTTTCGAGCCGGCGCCGGGTCCGGCGACGACGAGGTTGGTCTTGGCCGAGATCGAGCCCGAGACCTTGGCCCCCAGCCGTTCGGCGATCGCCTTGGCTTCGTCGCGGGTCATCCGCTCCAGCGAGCCGGTGAACACGATGGTCTGGCCGGCGAGCGGGTGGCCGGCGGCGATCGCCTCCATCGGTTCGATCGTCACTTGCCTGACGAGCGCGTCGAGCGCCGCCTCGTTGCGCGGCTCGGCGAAGAAGTCGGCGATCGCCTCGGCGACCACTGGGCCGATCCCGCCGATCGCCGAAATCTCCTCGGCGGCGTTTTCTGCTCGCGCGGCTGTGCGCAAGGCCTCCCAGTCGCCGAAATGGCGCGCCAGCCGCCGCGCGTTGGTCTCGCCGACATGGCGAACGCCAAGCGCATAGAGGAAGCGGTTGAGCGGGATCGACCGGCGCGCGTCGATGGCGTTGAACAGGTTGCGCGCCGAAGTCTCGCCGAAGCCTTCCCACTCGCGCAACGGCGGGTGGCCTTGCCCGTCGCGCGCCTTCAGCGTGAAAATATCGGCCGGCGTGCGGACCAGGCCTTCGGTAAAAAAGAGTTCGATCAGCTTTTCGCCCAGTCCCTCGATGTCGAAGGCGTTGCGAGAGACAAAATGCTTCAAGCCTTCGACCGCCTGCGCCGGGCAGATGAGCGTGCCAGTGCAGCGGCGCACGACGTCCTTTTCGCCCGTCTTCTCGTCGATCTCGCGTAAAGCCGCCGAGCCGCAGATCGGACAGGTCTCGGGGAAGACATAGGGTTTCGAATCCGCCGGTCGCTTGTCGAGCACGACCGCGAGGACCTGCGGGATGACGTCGCCCGCGCGCTGCACCACGACGGTGTCGCCGACGCGCACATCTTTGCGCGTGATCTCGTCCTCGTTGTGCAAAGTGGCGTTGGAGACGACGACCCCGCCGACGGTCACGGGCTTCAATTTCGCGAGCGGGGTGAGCGCGCCGGTCCGGCCCACATTGATGCCGATCGCCTCGACGATCGTCGTCGCTCGCTCGGCCGGGAACTTGTGCGCGACCGCCCAGCGCGGCGAGCGCGAGACGAAGCCGAGTCGCTGCTGCAGCGCGAGATCGTTGACCTTGTAGACGACGCCGTCGATGTCGTACCCGAGCGTCGCCCGCTTCTCTTCGATCGAGTGGTACTGCGCCAGCATCTCCGCGGTCGAGCGGCAGAGCTTGGTCAAGGGATTGGTCGGCAGGCCGAAGCGGCGCATCGCCTCGATCGCGCCGAACTGGGTGGAAGCAAACGGCTCGCTGATCTCGCCCCAGGCGTAGGCGAAGAACGCCAGCGGCCGCTCGGCGGTGATGCGCGGATCGAGCTGGCGTAGTGAGCCGGCGGCGAAGTTGCGCGGATTGGCGTAGATCGGCTTGCCGGCGGCGGCCTGGCGCGCGTTGAGCGCGGCAAAGTCGGCGTGGCGCATGTAGACTTCCCCGCGGGCCTCGAAAATCTTGGGCGCGCTTTCGAGCCGCTTGGGGATTGCTTGCACCGTGCGCACGTTGGCGGTCACGTCCTCGCCTTCGTAGCCGTCGCCGCGCGTCGCCGCCTGGATGAGCTCGCCATTCTCGTAGCGCAGGCTGCAAGAGAGGCCGTCGATCTTGGCTTCCGCAACCACATCGAGCGGCGCGCTCTCGCTCAAGGCCAGAAACCGCCGCACGCGGGCGCAGAACTCCTCCACCTCCTCGTCGGCGAAGATATTGCCGAGCGACAGCATCGGCACGCGGTGGCGGACCTTGGCGAATTTCTCCGACGGCGCCGCGCCGACCTTGCGGTTTGCAGAGTCTGCGTCGGCAAGTTTGGGGAACGTCTCTTCGAGCGCTGTGTAACGCCGGCGCAGCGCGTCATATTCGGCGTCGGAAATGATCGGCGCGTCCTCGCCGTGGTAGCGCCTGTCGTGCTCGGCGATCTCGGCCTGAAGGCGCGCGTGCTCGGCTCGCGCCTTGGCGAGGGTGAGCTTGGGCCCTTTCGGCTCGGTCGTCATGGGCGTCAAGTTAGCGCAGGGCGGTTGATGGCGGAAGGCGGAGGCCGGCTTAACCGGCGGCTAACCCGTCTGCCCGATTATTGACGTCGGCGAGACGGCGGTCCGGGGCGACCGTACGTCATGAGATCTCGATCCGCCTGCCCAAAAGCCGAGATCGCCGATGCGCCCCCCGATCGCCATGTTCATCGCTGCGTTTATGCTCGCCGGATGCTGCGTCGGCGGCTATCCCCCTGTTTGGAGCGCCAATGCGCCGCCCCCGTTCGACGCCTTCCACGCAGGCATGAAGCTCGCGGTTGGCATGCCGACGGACGTCGCCATCCTCATCATCGGGTCGGCGCCGGTCTCCGCCGAGGTGAAAAGCTGCGGGATCCTCGCCGGATACGAATGGCCGTGCAAAGTCTTGAAATTCGGCTGCTGCGAGGGCAACCAGCTTCTTGTCTATGTTGCGCCGACGCCTGACGGCCGAGGGGCCGTGAACTCTTGGGGGTTGGCCAAGAGTTGATCCGGGCGGCCGGGCGTTTCCGATTTCCGTTACAACGCGAAACTAGGTCAACCTCCCGGCGCGGAGAAAGCGAGGCGCCCCGGTCGCCCCTCGCGCGAGCGCCAGGCCGTCATGGGGCCTCAAAAGCGTCCCGCATCCGCCCCGCTGTCGCCAACGTGGTCCTCCTCAATGACCCTCGGCGGTCTTTCGCGCCGCCCAAATCCAATTCAGCCTTAACCTTCGAGGAGCAGCCATGACCGGCGCAAGCGAAGCATTGCGTTATCCGCAGGACGAACCGTTGCACCAAGCGTCGCGGGCCACCGGCAGCGCGCCGCAGTTCAGCAAGGTTCCCGAAGTCGCGCTTGGCTTCTGGATCATCAAGGTTCTCGCCACGACGCTCGGCGAGACCGGCGGCGACGCGGTGACGATGTCCATGAATCTCGGCTACGCGGTCGGAACGCTGATCTTTCTGGCGATCTTTCTTGCAGCGGTCACGGTCCAGATTCGCTCCAAGAGCTTCAACGCCTATCTGTATTGGCTGACCATCGTCGCGACGACGACCGTGGGCACGACAATCGCCGACTTCGTCGACCGTTCGCTGGGAATCGGATATCTCGGCGGCTCGGCGCTGCTGCTCGCGTGCCTGATGGGCTCGCTTGCGGTCTGGCGATGGTCGGAAGGCACGGTCTCGGTCAACACGATCACCACGCCGAAGGCCGAAACGTTCTACTGGGTCACGATTCTGTTTTCTCAGACGCTCGGCACGGCGCTTGGCGATTGGGTCGCCGATACGAACAATCTCGGCTATGGAGGCGGCGCAATCCTGTTCGCTGGGGCGCTCGTCGGCATTCTCGTGCTTTATGCCTCCACACAGACGTCGCGTGTGACGCTGTTTTGGGCTGCCTTCATTCTCACGCGGCCGCTCGGAGCGACGCTCGGCGATCTGCTCGCCAAGCCCCTCGCCAACGGCGGCTTTGCAATCAGCCGTTATCTTGCCTCCGCGATCCTCGCCGGGCTTATCGTTGCACTGATTGCGGTGTTGCCGAAACGGGCCGGCGCCCATGGCCAAGAAGCGTGACCGGTTTCGGGCGCTAGAGAGCGCGGGCCTCCACCTTCGACACGAAATCACCGATGTGCTTGAGGTAAACCGGAACCAGTCCCATCGCGAAGTCGTGGCCCATGCCGGGAACGATGATCAATTCGGCGCCGGGGATGCTCTCTGCGGTGTCCTTGGCGGCGGCTGCGGGTATGACCGGATCATCGGCCCCGTGCAGGACGAGCGCGGGACAACGCAATTGCCTTAAGAGCGCGTTGCGAGGTTGAGCGGCGATCAGGGCCGCCGACTGACGCGCGAGGCCGGCGGCATCAAACGGCGCGCGATCGGTGCCGCGCTCGGCCGTCGCCCGCATCTCGGCTTCGTTTGCCGGAAAGCCCGGGCTGGACAGCGCGCGCTGGACGAGAATGCTCGCGTCGATGAGATCGTCGCGGTCCGAGCTGTTCGGCGGGCGGAACAGCACCGACAGCGTTTCGCGGTTTCCCGGCGGCAAGTCCCGTCGTCCGGTGGTGGACATGATCGAGATGAGACTCTTCGTCCGATCGGCATAGTTGATAGCGACCAGTTGGGCGATCATGCCGCCCATCGAGGCGCCGGCGATATGGGCGCGCCGGGCGCCGAGCGCGTCCATAAGTCCGACGGCGTCGTCGGCCATGTTGTCCAGAGAGTAGGGAACGGCCGGCCGTTTCCCCGCCATCACCTCCGCCATCAGCGCGCGAGAATCTGGCGCTGCAAGGCTAGCGAAATGCGTCGACTTGCCGATGTCGCGGTTGTCGAACCGCACGACCCGAAACCCCTTGGCCGCCAGCCCTTGGCAGAGCGGCTCGGGTAAGAAAGTGAGCTGGGCGGCGAAGCCCGCGATGAACAGAATGAGCGGGTCGCGCTCGCGTCCGAAGCTTTCATATTCAATGTCGATTCCGTTGGCCCGCACTTGCGGCATGACGACCCTCCAGCACTTTCGTTCGGCAATCTAGCCGAGACCTGGCCGCGCTTCGACGCCTTGCAGGCGCTAAGTCCGGTCTCGGATTGAAAATAGGCGCCGACACGCTTAGCGTTCGCTGGGGTCCGACTGGGAGGCAAAATTGCGAAAAATTTTTGCTCTGGGGCGCCAGGCTCTCCTGCGCGGCCGCACTGATGTTCACGCTGGCGGCGCCGGCGGACGCAAGAAGCTGCTCCGAGCGGCTCAAGACGTGCCAGGGCTTTTGCGCCAAGACCGAGAGCGGCTCGCGCGGATGCCTCGCGAAATGCGGCGAGTATCGGCAGTCCTGCCTCGCGAGCGGCTGCTGGGAGAGCAAATACGTGTCGAAGGAATGCGGCTTCGCCAGGCAGTAGCGCGCTTATTCGAACGCCCCAAGGCCCTCGTCCACCGCCTCGTCCGGCGCGACCCATTTGAAGCCCGCGAGCTGATGGCGCGCCCAGGTGAACTGCCGCTTGGCGTAATGGCGGGTGTCGAGCTTCGAGCGCTTCGCCGCGTCCTCGAGCGTGAGCCGGCCCTCAAGATAGCCGATGAGATGCGGAACGCCGTGCGCGCGCATGACCGGGAGCGCCGGATCGAGGCGCCGCTGCATCAGGCCCGCGACTTCGTCGAGCGCGCCGCGGGCGAGCATGGCGTCGAACCGCGCGTCGATGCGCTGGCCGAGCGCCGCCCGATCGGGGGCGAGGTAGAGGCCCGCCCATTCGCCCCGCGGCAGCATCGGCGCCGCACGGGCCCCGAGAAACGAGACCAGCGGACGGCCGGTCGAAGCCATGACCTCGAGCGCGCGTAAAGTACGCTGCCGGTCGCTTGGCTTGAGGCGCGCGGCAGTCTCGGGGTCGCGCGCCTTGAGGTCAGCATGAAGCTCGGCTGTGGCGCGCCCCTCCGCCTCGCTCCGGACGGCGGCCCGCACCGCCTCGGGCACGGCCGGCACGTCGGACAGGCCGTCGGTCAGGGCGCGAAAATAGAGCCCCGTGCCGCCGACGAAAATAACCGGCTGCTCGCCGATGTCCGCGAGCACTTCGCCCGCCGCCCGCGCCCACCGCCCAACCGAAAAATTTATCGCCCCGTCGATCACGCCGAACAGGCGATGCGGCTGAAGTCGCTCCTCGTCGAGCGTCGGCCGCGCGGTCAGGATCCTCAAATCCTTGTAGACTTGCATCGAGTCGGCGTTGACGATCGTCGTGCCGAACCGCTCCGCGAGCGCAAGCGCGGCGGATG
>Ga0210401_10006143_pt1 | contig 12263 bp, 7 predicted proteins | sample IncBWH32MmetaG_FD_150866 | JGI IMG/M metagenome (GOLD analysis project Ga0210401, IMG submission 150866) | Forest soil microbial communities from Barre Woods Harvard Forest LTER site, Petersham, Massachusetts, United States - Inc-BW-H-32-M | ecosystem: Environmental > Terrestrial > Soil >... | reverse complement strand
AACCACCGGAACATTGCGGCCGGCGGCGCGTTCCACTACCGTCACCAATGCTTGCCGATCGGTGGGAGCGAGCGCGATCGCGTCCACATGGCGGTTGATCATCGCGTCGACGATCTGGATCTGCACGGTGAAATCGGCTTCCGAAGCCGGCCCGTTCCACAACACGTCGACGCCCGTCTCACGGCCGGCTTTCACCGCCCCGGCATGAACCGACTGCCAGAAAAGGTCGGCATTGCCTTTCGGAATGACGGCGATGACTCGCTTGTGTTCCCGATTACAGCCCGAAAGAACTGCGAAGAGTAGGCCAGCGGCCCAAAGATACTTCTTCATTCAGGTAACGGTAGCACAATGGCCGGGCAATTCTACTGCCAGCCGCCGCCCAACGCGCGATAGAGCTGAACCACCGATTGAAGTTCCTGGAGGCGCAATTGCGCCAAGGTAAGTTGGCCTCCGAAGAGATTGCGCTCGGCGTCGAGGACTTGCAAGTAACTATCGAGGCCTCCGCGATAGCGAAGATCGGACAGCCGCACGCTTTCTGTCAATGCCGCGACCAATTTCTCCTCCTGCGCCCGCTGCTCACGCGTCCGGTCGTGCACGATCAGCGCGTCGGAAACCTCGCGCAAAGCGCCATAAATCGTTTTTTGATAAGTCGCTAGCATCTCGCGCTTCTGTGCTTCAGCGAGCTGGACGCCGGCTTTCAGCCCGGGCTGAAAGATGGGTAGAGTAACGGACGGTCCGATACTGGCCAGGGCAGCGGGTCCAGTAAACATCGAAGAGAGAGCCCGGCTCTGGCTGCCATATGCTCCGGTGAGCGAGAGTTGCGGGAAAAACAAGGCCCGCGCCGCGCCGATCTGGGCGTTGGCGGCGACCAGGTTTTCCTCGGCCTGCCGGATGTCGGGCCGGCGCTCGAGTAAAGACGAAGGCAGGCCGGCCGGAAGCTCCGGAGCCGACGTGATCTCATCCAGTTTCTTGCCGCGCGGCACTTCGGCCGGCACGCTCCCGAGCAGCAGATTTAGCGCGTCTTCAGACTCCCCGATGGATCGCTCAACGCTCGGGATCTCGGAGGTGGCGGTGAAGAGGAATTGTTCGGCCTGACTGACATCCAGACCATTGGAGGCGCCGCGATCGTGACGCAGGGTGATCAGCTGCAGGTTATGGGTGGCGATGTCCCGCGTTTGTTGGGTGATTTCCAGCTCGAGATCGGCTTCGCGCATGGCGAAGTAGGTGTTCATCACGTCGGAGATTAACGAAATGGTCACGCCGTTGCGCGCTTCTTCGGAAGCCAGAAACTGCGCCCGCGCCGCCTCGGTAAGCCGGCGGATGCGGCCCCACAGATCGATTTCCCAGTTCAGCGCGAGATTGGCTTGGGTGTAGCTGACGCTGAGATTTGTTCCGGCGGGGATGAAGTTGAACGATCCCACAGATGAAGTACGAGAGGCGTTAAATTGTCCCTGGGCGTTGAGCGTGGGGAGCAGTTGACCGCGGGTGACGTGGTATTGCGCTCGAGCTTCGAGCACACGTTCGGCCGCAATGCGCAGATCGAAGTTATTCGCCAGCGCGGTGGTGACGAGCTGCTTCAGCGTATCGTCCTGAAACAGGTCGAACCACTTCGTATCGGCGATGGAGCTCGATCCCGGCGGGAGCGCCTCGTTCCGGAATTGACCCGGAACGGGGATTTGTGGCCGGTGGTAGTTCGGGCCGACAGTGCAGCCCGTCACAAGTAGTGCGGCAGAAACAGCGATCAGCCAACGCAGCTTCAATCGGCGAACTCCGGCTGTCTGGTTTCGGTAGGGGTGGATCGGCGCCGGCGCCTCCGCTCGACAATGCTCTCGATTACGTAATATTGCACGGGGACAAAGAAAATAGCGAGCAATGTGGCGGCAAGCATACCGCCAAACACGGCCGTTCCAAGCGACCGGCGCGAAGCGGCGCTGGCGCCGGTGGCCACGAACAGCGGCACGACGCCTAAGATGAATGCAAAAGATGTCATCAAAATCGGCCGCAGCCGGAGCCGAGCGGCATGCAGGGCAGCATCGCGCGCCGACATGCCTTCTTTATCGTGACTATCCTTGGCGAACTCCACGATCAAGATGGCGTTCTTAGCCGCCAGTCCGATCAGCGTGACAATGCCGATCTGAGTGTAAATATCGTAGGGATAATTGCGCAAATAGACAGCCAGGAGCGCGCCAAACAGGCCCAGCGGCAGCGATAAAATCACCGCCAGCGGAATCGACCAGCTTTCATACAGCGCGGCCAAGAACAGGAAAACCAGAACAGACGCGAATCCGAAGATGATTCCTTCATGGCCTTGCGAGAGCTTTTCCTGGTAGGTGGTACCGGTCCATTCGTAGCCGTAGCCGGACGGCAGCGTTTCAGAAGCGACCTTTTCCATCACGTCCACCGCGCGGCCCGAACTGACGCCGCGCGCGGGGCCGCCCAGAATCTGAATGGCGCGGAAGCGATTATAGCGGTACACGACGTCGGGGCCGGTGGTGGGCTCGACAGACGCAACCGTGCCGAGCGGAACCATATTTCCATCCGTGCTGCGAACGTAGAAGCGATTGATATCGGAGGGCTGAGCGCGGAACTCCGGCTCGGCCTGCACCAGCACTTGCCAGGTGTGGCTGAAGCGATTGAAATCGTTTATATAAAGACCGCCCAGGAAGGTCTGCAGCGCGTTATACGCATCGCTTACCGGCACTCCCAGCGTCTGAAGCTTGTCGATATCCATGTTCACGGCGTAGCCGGGTACGCTGGAGCGGAAAGTGCTGATGATGTTCCCGATCTCGGGTTGTTTGTGAGCGTCATCGACCAGCGAATCGGCCACCTGGCTCAATTGCGTCAAATCGCCTCCGGCCCGGTCTTCGAGCATGAACTGGAAACCGCCGGTGATGCTCAAGCCCAGAATCGGCGGCAGGCCGAAAGCGAAGGTGAAGGCCTCGGGAACTTTTGCGAAGCCGGCCTGAGCCCTGCCGAGAATCGCGTTGAGTTGCAGATCCGGAGTCTTGCGCTGATCCCAAGGAAGCAGCGCGACGATGATGGTGGCGACGTTCGAACCCTGAGTCTGGGTGGCGAAATCAGTGCCGCCGATCACAAACCAGGACGAAATTCCCTTGACTTGGCGGATCTGATCTTCGATCTTTGTGACGGCCTCTTCGGTACGCTGCATAGAAGCGCCGTCGGGTAACCGAATGGATACGAAAATCGCGCCCTGGTCTTCGTCGGGCAGGAATCCGGTGGGTAATATCTTGAAGAGCCAAGCACCCCCGAACCAGAAAGCGGCCAAGGCTACCAACGCCAACGCGGATCGCCGGATCATCATGCCCACGCCACCGAGATATTTGTGGGTGGCCCAGTGGAAGGCGAAGTTGAAATAGCGGAAGCCGAAAGCCAGCGGGCCGCGCGTCGTCTTGTGCGGCTTCAAAAGCATGGCGCTGAGCGCGGGACTCAAGGAGAGAGCGCTGAAAGCGGAAATCAAGACCGAGGCAGCGATGGTAAGCGCGAACTGACGGTAGATTTGACCAGTGACACCGCCGAGAAAAGCGACGGGGATGAACACAGCGGCAAGAATGAAGGCGATCGCGATCACCGGCGCCGACACCTGCTCCATGGCGCGGATGGTGGCCTCGCGCGGGGGCAGACCTTCGTCAATATTGCGCTGAACCGCCTCAACCACCACGATCGCGTCGTCCACCACGATGCCGATGGCCAGCACCAGACCGAACATGCTGGTGATGTTGATGGTGAAACCGAGCAGCGGAAAAAGGGCCAGGGCACCCACCACGGCTACCGGCACGGTGAGCAGGGGAATCAACGTGGCGCGCCAGTTTTGCAGGAAGATGAAGACCACCAGAATCACCAGGCCGACCGCGGCGATCAGTGTCAGAGCGACGTCTGAAATGGCCGCGCGAACGAACATGGTGGAATCGTAAGGAAATGCGTAGTCGATACCTGCCGGGAAGGTCTTCTTGGCATTATCCATGTAGGCCTTCACCTGCTTTTGGGCGGCGACGGCATTTGCGCCGGGCGAAAGAAACAGGATGACGCTCCCGGAGGGCTTTCCGCTCAGGCGGCTGAATCCACTGTAAGTTTGCGCGCCCAGCTCCACCCGGCCGATGTCCCGAATGCGAACCAGGGAAGCATCCGGCTGTGCGCGCACAACAATGTCGCCGAACTCGCTGGCATTGATCAGGCGGCCGGGCGCGCTGATGGCGTATTGGAAGTCGGTTCCTGGCGGCGCCGGCGACTGGCCGATAGAACCCGCCGGATTCTGGCGGTTCTGCGCATTAATGGCGTTGCTGATGTCGGTGGCGGTGAGGCCGAGCTTGGCCATTTTATCCGGATCCACCCACACGCGCATCGAGTAAACCAGTTGCGAGGAGAGCCGCGTGTCGCCGATGCCGGGCAGGCTTCCGAGCTGATTGACCAGGTTAATCTGCGCGTAGTTGGTGAGAAACACCGAGTCATAACGGCTATCGGGCGAGTAGAGGCTCACCACGGCCAAGAAAGCGGTGGATACTTTCTTCACGGTTACGCCCTGGCGCTGGACTTCGGGGGGCAGACGAGGAAGCGCGAGGTTGACGCGGTTCTGAGTCTGGACGGTCGCGGTATCCGGGTTCGTCCCGAGTTGGAATGTTACCGAAATGGTGATGGCGCCGGCATTGGAGCTGCTCGAAAGGAAAAACAACATCCCGTCCAGGCCGGCCAACTGCTCTTCGATAGGCTGGGCGACGGTTTTTTCGAGATCGATCGCATTGCCGCCTAGATAGCTGGTCGTGATCTGCACGACGGGCGGGACCACCTCCGGATAGGTAGCGATGGGCAGATTGGGAATTGCGACCGCGCCGAGGAGAATGATAATGATGGCGATGACCATCGCGAACACAGGCCGGTCGATGAAGAATCTTGCCATGGTGGATTAGGCCCCGGTCTTAGTACCGCCACTGTGGAACGGGGTGGGGCTGACAACCATGCCGGGCCGGACACGGAGCAGGCCTTCGACAATTACGCGATCGCCGGGTTTCAGACCATTGAGGACGATCCAGGATTCGCCCACTCGTTCGGCCGTAGTGACGGGGCGCAATTCAACCTTGTTCCCCGGGCCAACGGTGTACACGGTCTGCATGCTCTGCAATTGCTGAATGGCGCGCTGCGGAACCAGGACTACATTCTTCCGCACTTCGGTTTCCAGCCGAACCTTGCCGAATTGGCCGGGCAGTAGCGTGTGCTGCGGGTTGGGAAAACTGGCTTGCAATTCGAGCGTGCCGGTCTTGGGGTCGACCTGGTTAACGGTGTTCTCGACACGGCCCTTGTTCGGGAACTGGCTGTTGTCCGCCAGGACGAGTCCAAGAGCCGATTGGGTCAAAGTTCCACGCTTCTTGAATGCCAGGTACTCCGGTTCGGTGACCTTGAAGCGGATCCAGATGGGATCGAGTGGGACGATGGTGGTAAGCGGCTGTTGCGAAGTGGGCGTAACCAAGCCTCCGACCGGCACCAGCGTGTCGCCGATGAGGCCGCTAATGGGAGCGCGAATGGTTCCGTACTCGAGATTGAGCGTGGCCGTGCGCAGAGCGCCGCGCAAAGCTTCGACTTTGCCCTGCATCGAATCGATTTGGGTGCGGGTGGAGAGGCGCGTCTGTTCGACGTTAGCCTCGCTGGATTTGACGTTGGCCTCGGCGGAATGCAGCGCTGCGACGGCCGCATCGAGCTCCTGCTTGGCGGCGGCATCCTCTTTCACCAGCGGCGCCAGGCGATCGTTATCCTGCTGCGCTTTGAGCAGGTTGGCTTGAGACACGGCCAGGTTGGCCTCGGCCTGCAGCAACGCCACTTGCTTACGCGCAAACTCGAGATCGGCTTCACTCTGCGCGAGGTTACCTTTGGCCTGCTCGACGGCCGCCTCGGAAGGCCGGGTGTCCAGGATGTAGAGCGCGTCCCCGGCGTGGACCTCCTGACCCGGACGGAAGAGCCATTTTTCGATATAGCCCTCCACACGGCCGCGGACATCGACGGTGTTGCGGGCATAAGTCTGGGCCGGGTATTCCGAGAAGATCGGGACGTCGGAGGCAGTCACTTCCGTGATCAATACTCCGGGCGCGGGCGGCTGCTGGCCTGCAGTTTTGTTCTGAGCGACGGACTGGCAGCCGGAGATGGCGAGCGCCAAGCCTAGGGCGCCACTGGCTGCCAAGACGGTGTTTCTGTTATGAATGCCGTAGCTCCTCATGAATGGTAGTAGCGCCTTGTACTCACTAGAGATGCAGACGTTGGCACCGACGATCCGGTTGTTCCTGATAGGGAACGCTATGTGCGTGACTCTATTCTACGATGGCGGGAGGGGGGAAAGCCAGAAGACGGAGGCAGGAGGAGAAATAAGAAATGGTTCCAAGTGACCCATCGAACAGCCCGCTTCCCGACCGGCATGCACGGTCAAAGCATGGCTCGCAGCGTATTGGTGATGTTGCTCTCTTGCTCCCCGTAACCGCTTTTATCCGGCTACGGATCAGTACGCCAGAGCCCATCCGCCATTTCTACCTGCTAGAAGCTTTCGTCTCGGAACGGCCTTTTGCTCGCCCGCAGCGACTGTTCTCTTTCGAGAACCACCGCGGCGAGGTCAAAGCTCCTGACCTATCCCTTCGGCGAAATTCTGAACTCTTCTTCCAGCCCGTTCGGCTTTCTGCTCCCACCCTCGGCGGCGTTCGTCACGCCTCCGGGGATGTTCGTCGCACAAAGCCCGTTGCCGTCTCGCGAGCTCAAAACTCTCAAACATCCATCCAACCTTCGCTCCCCTTCAGGACTTTCGTCCCTCCGGATCGTAGCGCTCAGTCAGCGGCTTGGTCTGAAAAGCTTACCTTGGCGCCCAGCCCGTTTTTCCTTCGCTCCCCGAAAGCGTCAATTACCTTTTAATAACTATCCGCTCCCGGATCATCGTTCCAGATTCGCTACCGTTCACCAGGCTTACTGCTCTCTGAACCTCTTGGAACCATGTCCATGATGCTCTGAAACGCTTTTGTAGTCAACAAAGAAATGCAAGACCTGGGACAATTTCCAGAGGTTTTATCAAGCTTGTTTTCTATCGTTTGTAGGTATTTCTTTGTGGACAAAATGTGGATAAAACAGCACTGCTCGAGGTTGTTTTGATTTTCTTCAGGGTGTCTTCGCAGGAACGTCAGACCAGCTCAAAATCATTCCCGTATCGGTGGCCACCCAAACGTGCTGAGCGTCGACAACGGCCAGCATGGCACGCTGAGCAACGGCGCGATAATCGATATCCATCTCCCGCCAGACTTTCAAGTCGGCGCTTTCGTACATCTTTACCTTGGCTGGAATGGGCACCTGATTGGATGAGCCGGGAGGTTCGATGCTAGCGAGGATGGCGCTTCCATCGGGGAGCAAAGCTACATCGGTGACGGCGCGGTCGCGCTCCTCGAAGATGGTTCGGGTCCCTTGCTGCCTCAGTCTGGTCTTATAAACGCTCGACGGCAACGAGAAGTAATTCATGTACTGGACCAGCATGATGGCGCTCCCGTCTTTGGCGAATGTCAATTGTGAGAGCGTACCGACGATAGAAAGCGTGGAGGCTTGCCATTTTTTACCGCCGTCGAAAGTCTCGAGAATCGCTACCTTGGTTTCGTGCTCGCGCCGGTAGCGCGCCACATCCGGGTCCAACCAGATCGGGCGCCGATCGTTCTCCCGCTGCATCAAATTCCCAACGATCACGCCATGCTCGCCGGAGAAGGAGATGCAATTGTACACCGTGTCTTGCGCTTCAGTGGGCGGTTGATCGGCTGCGGCCAGCTTGCTCCATTTCTTGCCGCCATCGGTAGTCTCATAGACGAGTTTCGGGAATCCGATGGCGTATCCGTGGGAGGCATCGAGGAAATGCACGCGCACGGCGCCCTTGGGCGTTTCCAGCTTCGTCCAAGTACGGCCACTCTCATCAGTCGACCAGAAGCCGCGATCGGTCACCATCCAACCCAGAGAGTCATTGAGAAAAAAGAGCGACAAGGGGTGTTCTTTCACATCCACGACCGACCACTGTTTGCCGCCGTCGCTGGTTAAAACGACGACACCCTGCTCATGTCCATTTTTTTCAAAAACGACGCCGGCCGCAACGCAGCGCTCGGCCGAGGGACATCTGATATCCCGCAACTCCAGGAGCGAATCGAGCTTTTTATAGGAGTACTGGATCTTCCAGCGCTGGGCGCCTTGAGCCACGAGCTGTGGAACGCCGAGAGAAAGAACGGACAAAACCGCTAAGGCTTTAGCTGCTCCTGACACGTTCGGGGCCCGACGACAAAACCAAGTCCGAGCTTTCATGGGTGGGCTTCGCCTCCATCCTGGATAACATCAGCATGCAGCCGACCTGCTCGCCCACCGTGGTGAGGAGCTCCATCTCGAAGCCGGTATGGGGATGCGGCTCGCGGTGTTGGACGTTAATCACACCCTCCACGCCCCCGCGGGAAATCACCGGTGCTGAGAGAAACGCCTCGAAGGTATCTTCGGGCAGGTCGCTGAAAAATTTGAAACGCGGATCGTGATAGGCTTCGCGCGAGATGGCCAGCAATCGTTTTTCACGAGCCACCCAGCCGGTCAACCCTTCATTCAAAGTAAGCTTTACATTCCCGACGGCGGCGGGGTGCGGGGTGTTGCTGGCGCGCAAGACCAGCTCATTGCGGTCCAGCAGGTAGAGCAGGCAGGAGTCGCATTCCATGAACTCCACCACCAGCGCGACCACGCCGTCGAGCGAGTCCTGCAGACTCATATCGCGCACCAGGTACCGGCTGATTCTCTGCAATAAGCGCAGTTGCTGCTCGGTCCGATCCAGGCGTTGTTCCAATTCTTTGTGACGGGACACCGGTCTTATTATCCCACGCGGTGCGGAATGAGTGACGCGGGCGGGGAGGTTTTTAATTTCTAGTTTCTGGTTTCTAGTCGACGACTATCCGTCAACTTGGATGCTAAAGCGCGTGCCGACAATCGGACGACTATAGCTTCGCGTATTCTGCTCTGGCCTGTTTTAGGACGGGGAGGTCCGCGTCGGCATCCTTCCAAAGGGCAAGGAAATCCTGATAGGCGCTTTTGGCCTTGCTTCTGTCGCCGGAGACAACGTATGCCCTGCCCAGTTGCAAGTGTGCCAGGGCGCTTATAGGATCGGCCAAAACGATGCCGCTGTGATTCAGGATTTTTTGAAATTCAGCCACGGCCTCTTGGGCGCGTCCAGCTGCCAGGTACGCCTGTCCGCGTATATAGGCGGGATAGAGGCCTCCGAATTTACCAAAAAACGCCGTGCCCGGCAAGGCGAAGTCGTAAGGAACCGCCCGTTGCAGGCGCTCCACCGCGTCCGACGGCGCCTGATGAGCGAGTGCGGAAAGAGCGTGCAGCGTGGGAAGATACTCGAATTGCACCGGCGTATCCTCCGGGAAGCGCTTCTCCAGGTCGGCGGCGACCTTTTCGGACTCCAAAGACTCGCCTGACAGCGCCAGCGCAAACGCAGCGGCGTACTCCACATCGCGGCCTTTTGCAAGTTCCAGCGCCGCCCGGGCGCGCTCCTTCGCCGCTGCCCGATTCCCGAAGTGCGCTTCGCAAACGGCCTCCGCAGTCTCGTAGAAGGCGACTTTTTCGCGCTCGCCGGCCTGTTGCACCAGTGCGATCGCGTGCTCCCACATGGTCCGAGCCTGCCGCATTCGTCCGGAACGGGCGAGCACCAGAGCCTGATGGTGTGACATCCAGTCCTCGGCGTGCTCTCCGGGAGCGCGAGCGATTTCGCGGTTCATTCCCGCCTGATCGCCTTTGAGAAACGCGATGTAGTAACGGGTGACCAGCATTTCCGGAAGTTCCAGTTTGCGCTCCGCCGCCCGGCGCAATACATCCTCCGCCTCTGTGAGCCGGTTGAGGGAAAGAAAGTGGAAGGCAACAGTATACCCGTATGGCATATTCGGATCTAACCGAATACTCTCTTGGCCTGCGTGAATTCCCCTTTCATATTGACCCGTGCCCATTGCGACCCAGCCGCCCAGGACGCCTTTGGCGGTGGAATCGCGTGGATAGGTCTGCGCCCACGATTCGAGAGTCTGCAGCTCTTTCTGTAAGTTGCCGGTTACCTGGCGGTCATAGAGCATAAGGATGTAGCGCCTCTCCCGATCGCTCACGCGGTCCCGAAGCCCGTAGGCTATGCGGACTTCCTCGGCTCCCAGATCGGTTTGCCCCATGTTCCACGACATAAACCCGAGATCGGCGTGCGCCATCGCGAATTGCGGATCGATGGCGATGGCCCGCTGGAGATGCGGAATCGCGGCCGGACTACCACCTGCATAGTTGGCGATCTTTCCCGCGCTGTACGCTTGCAGAGCTTCCAGCGACGGCGTGGTGGCCTCCTCCAACGGCGTGGAGTGCTCTTGAATGGTGACCAGCGATTCACCCAGTCTGGTGCGGATTTGAATCGCGATTCGGCTCAGCGCATCCAGGACCTTTTCTTTGCTTGCCGTCTGCGCCTGTTCTTCGGCAAGGACCTCGCCAGTCTGGCAGTTCCGGGCCCTCAGCCATAAAACGTACTGGCTGCCGAGCCCAGCGATGGAGCCTTCCAGAACTGCGCTGCCTCCGGTTCGCTCGCAGATCTCGCGAGAGACCTCCGGAGTCAGCCGCGTCTCCGGCGGCCGGTTCATGAAACGCAGTCCCTGCTGGATTTGCTGGTCCGAGACGAGCTTGAGGAACGGGGACTGTTCCAATTGCGCCGCCAACCCCTGCCGAAGCGTTTGGTCAAATACGGGATCGCCGGTCTTGTTTTCGAAATCTCCCAGGACAACCGTGTCCTTCCCGGTGAGCTTCGGGGCCCGGTGAAGATAGGCGTAGGCCGCAGCGACAATAGCGAGAATAACGGCGGCAGCCGAAACGATCTTCCAGGGACTACTGGTGGTTGCCACTTTACCCAGTTCCCGCTCCAGCTCGGCAGCCGATTGCCACCGGCGTTCAGGATCTTCTTCCAAACACCGGCTCACGATTCTTTCGAGCTTTCGCGACGGAATGCGCTTTCGCAGCGATCCAACTCGTGCGCCCGTCAGCATTTCATAGAGGACACAGCCGAATGAATGAATGTCGGAGCGGGCATCGGCCGGCTTACCTTCCTTCTGCTCCGGCGCCATATAGGCGGGCGTGCCCAACAGCATGTGGCTGGCAGTAGCCGTTTCGTCGGTGCCCGATTTCGCCAGTCCGAAATCCAGAACTTTAACTCCCGACTTCGCGATCATGATGTTACCCGGCTTGAGGTCGCGGTGAATGATGCCCTTGCCATGTGCTTCCGCCAGCGCAGCCGCAATCTGTGAGGCATACAGGTGCGCGGTCTTCACTGGAAGAGGTCCGCTCTTGAGCCGGGCCGCTATTGTCTCTCCCTCCACCAGTTCCATGACAAGGTAGTTCGGCCCAACATCGTAGACCGTGCAGATGTGGGGGTGATTGAGCGACGAAATCGCGCGCCCTTCACGCTCGAAACGGGAACTAAACCGCTCATGAGCGATCTTGACGGCGACGGCGCGGCCCAATCGCGTGTCTAGCGCCCGAAAGACCTCTCCCATGCCGCCCTCGCCGAGTTTGCTTTCGATACGATAGGGGCCCAGGCAAACCCCTGCAGCCACGGCCGTGACGGTCGCATCCTCCAGCAGTTCGGGAGCGTTCTGGACCGCCGCCCGCTCGAGGAACTCGCCGCCAGTGCGCAGTGCGAGAAGCGACTCTATTTCGCGGCGCAACTCGGGATCTGTCTGGGCCAACAGAGCCACGCGCTCGTCGGCAGTGCCTTCGCACGCGGCGTGGTATAGCTCTTCGATCTTCCGAAAACGCTCCGGAGTCATAACTAGCGTCCCGATGGGTTAGCTTTAGTATGGCTTAATTCGGTGTATGGCTTAACTCTCGCAGCAGCCAGGCCTTGGCGAGATCCCAGTCTCGTCTGACAGTGCGCGGCGAAATTTTCAGGGCCGCGACGATTTCCTCCTCGGTCAATCCCCCGAAATAACGGAGCTCGACCACCTTGGCCTGGCGCGGCGCCACCTGAGAGAACGCCGTCAGGGCCTCGTCGAGAGCCAGGATGGATCGCTCGGGTGCGTGGGACAAGACGGCGGATTCGTCCAGATTCACTTTCAGGGGAGTTCCACCGCGCCTGCGGGAGCCGCGCCTGCGAGCGGCGTCCACCAAAATGCGCCGCATCATCTGGGCCGCGACGGCGAAGAACTGCGCGCGCGCCTGCCATTCGACCTTGGTCACGTCCACCAGGCGGAGGA
>Ga0210401_10006142_pt1 | contig 12263 bp, 6 predicted proteins | sample IncBWH32MmetaG_FD_150866 | JGI IMG/M metagenome (GOLD analysis project Ga0210401, IMG submission 150866) | Forest soil microbial communities from Barre Woods Harvard Forest LTER site, Petersham, Massachusetts, United States - Inc-BW-H-32-M | ecosystem: Environmental > Terrestrial > Soil >... | reverse complement strand
TGATCGTTGAGGTAGAGACGGGTTGTTTCGCGCCAGAGGCCGCAAGGGCCAAGCTGCTCCAACTCTTCCCTGAGTTCAGCAACGGACGGTTCGCACCGCTGTTTCGCTTGACGAAGAAGGTCATCGCAAAATTAAGCCATACTGCCCGACCTATCCTCGCTCGCAACCACGGGAGCAAAAATCTTCTCAAGCTTCACAAGCCGTTTGTCGATCGCCCTCATGGTCGCCTGCGACTGCTGACTAGCTTGGACGCCGCTTCGAACTCAGCCGAAAATCGGCCCAAGACGGCACCCTCTTCCGGCGTGCATGTCGTGAGCGGATCATTTCGAGCGCAGATGACATTGCAAGAGCTGTCGATCCTCGTAGCCATGGTGATTAGTAGCCAGCTCCCTCATGTACCGCTGAATCGCCCGTTCGTCAACACTCAAGACCGTTGAGAGGGATTTTTTGGTAGGGAAGCACTTTCCGTTTTCACCTGCGTTCCGCAGTAATTGGCCGTACAGCAGTTTCGCCTCAGCCGACACACCGCGATATCGCGATAGACCTTCAGGAATCCAAACACCGGTTGGAAATTTTCGGTACGGGTTGAACTTGTCGCCGAAAGCCAACCGCTCGTCGCCATTTGTCGGCCTTCAACGCGTGGTGCGCGGCGAGATACTATTTCCTGATTCGCCCCGTTGCGCTGCCGCTGCCACGTCGGCGGTTGTGGCGCGTTCAGCAGCATCATTGGCGAACTAGCTGGACCCAGACTCAAACACTTACCGGCGTCAGGGTATCACGCGCAACACGCCCGAGCTGAAGTCCTGCAGCACAAAATCAAACCATGTCCGCTAGCCCCGCGCTAGTCGTTTTGAAATGTCGCTTATTGTGTTCCCGATGTTTTGGAGTGATAGTTCGGATAAGCCGGATGGTGCGGAAGAGTCAACGGCTGCTTTCGAAGCTGAGCCATCACTACTTCCACAGCCTTTTCAAGTTGCGGATCCTTCCCTTGCCGCACTTGCTCCGGATCGAGCTCCACTTCAACATCAGGCTCGATGCCGCGATTCTCCACGTCAAATTGTCCGTCCGGGTTCCATACTGCGAGACTCGGCGCAGTTACTGCGCCGCCGTCCATCAGCTCAGGCGTGCCAGGAATTCCCACAAGCCCACCCCAAGTGCGTTTTCCAACAAGCGTCCCTGCACCAGTGCGATGGAAATACCACGGCATCGCGTCACCTCCGGATCCAGCGTATTCATTGATGATCATCGCCTTCGGTCCGAAGATGGCCCCGTTCGGCTGGAGCAGATCGTGCCCTTCGCGTGGAGTCACGATGCTAAGCAACTTGCGGTTGAGAATCTCAACGATGTCGGTCGCCAGGGCGCCGCCACCATTGAAGCGCTCATCGATGATGACGCCCTCTTTCCCAACCTGCGCGAAGAAGTAACGCGTAAAACTCGTTAAGCCGCCAAATGCCGTGTCGGGCATGTAGACATACGCAACCCTTCCATTCGTCATGCGGTCCACCTTGCGGCGGTTATCTTCGATCCACGCGAGATTTCGCAACCCAGCTTCATTTGGCACTGGAATGACGGTGACTTCGCGCGCGTTCGCGCCCGATGCATCAGGCCCGACTCGCAATACAACCTCTTTACCCGCGGCGTTCTCGAAGAAGCTATACACATTGTCCGATGCGCGCAGATCGCGGCCGTTCACAGCAAGCAGATACTCGCCAGCGGCTACGTTAACACCGGGTTGGGTCAAAGGCGCTTTGAGTTGCGGATTCCAGTTCTCGCCGTCGTAGACGCGCGCGAAGCGATAGCGACCGTTCTGGATCGAATAGTCCGCTCCCAGCAAGCCGGTGGGAATTCGCTTCACGTCCGGCATATCGCCTCCGACCACAAATAAGTGACCTACCGTGAGTTCGCCCATTGCCTCCGAGAATATGTAATTCAGGTCCGCTCGGGAAGAGATGGTGTCGACATAGGGGGAATATTTATGCTCAATGGCTTCGCGATCGACGCCATGCAGCCCCGGATCGTAGAAAAAGTCGCGTTCTATTCGCCATGCTTCATGGAACATCTGTTTCCACTCGCGCCGCGGGTCCACCTTTACCTCTAGCGACTCAACTTTCAGGGTGTTGTCTCCCGACGCTCCGGCGGTGCTTGGTGGGGGAGCGGGCGCGCCGGGCGGTGGCATGGGCTTCAATGTGCCGATGGTCCAAGCCTCCCCGCGGCGGTAGAGCATTTTCTCTCCGTTCTCCGCGATTTCAAAATTGCGTACGCCCGCAATGGCTACATCGGACTTGCGAGTCTTCAGATCAAAGCGATGCACGATCAAACTGGGTGGTTCTCCAGGCGCTGTGCGTGGCGACTCGACGGCCAGCAACACACCGGCCTTGCCTATTTGCAGATCGGAGTACCGCAACGGTGGAAGCGGAAGGGCAAGAATGCGTTGTCCGATATGATCAAGATCCACCTTGACTGTGACGGCCGGCTTGACGGCATCCGGTTTGGGTGGATCTTTCTTCGCGCTGTCCCCTTCTTCTTTGCTATCTGCAGCCTTGCCATCCGCAACTTTTTCATCATCGCTTTCAGGAGCGAGGGGGGATGGATCGCTATTGGATAACACGGCGAGGTAGACGCTGCGCGTCACTGGCGCGATGCCGCTGTGCAAATCCTGGTCAAACGAAGGCCCAGCATCGGTGCTCGCGGTGAAGTAAAGGTACTTTCCATCTTTGTCGAACACCGGCATACGAGCATCGCTCATGCCATCGGTAATCTGAGTGCTCTTGGCATCTTGCAGCGAGTAGAGTTGAACTGCTGCGAGATGGCTGGGAAGTTGCCGCGAGTAGGCGAGCCATTTGCTATCAGGCGACCACGCCGCGTGGGGAGCGCTTCCGAAGTAATAGTCCGTGTCGACCTTCACTGGCCGCTTGGCGTCGACGTCAATGTACCAGAGATTGAGATGATTGTCGCGATAAGCGATCTTTTTGCTGTCAGGCGACCACACCGGCTCTGAATAGAACGCCGGTTTTTCACCCAGCGCCATCTTCACCGGGTCGCCCATTCCGCTCTGGGCACGCAAGTAAAGCTGATATTCGCCCGATTCATCAGAGAAGTACGCAATTGTTTTCCCGTCCGGCGACCATACCGGGGAACGCTCCATGACTCCGGGCGTGTTGGTAAGATTGCGTGGATCGCCCTTCTCCGCCGGTACAGTAATGATCTCCCCGCGCGCTTCAAATAGGGCGCGCGCGCCGTTGGGCGATATATGCGGGTTACGAAGACGCTTTGAGACGTTGACGAAGTGCTCGCGCAGTTCGGGAAGATCGCCGGTGACTTGAACGTCGATCGGTTTTGTTTTGTTCGTTTTCGGGTCGTAAAGATGCATTGTGCCGAACTGCTCATATACAATCGCTCCCGGACCCGCGGATGCAGACTTAATATCAAGACCGGTGTTCTCGAAGCACTGCGTCACTTTCTTCGATTGAATGTCATAGCTGAACAAAGCGACTGAACCGCTGCGGTCGGACAGAAAGTAGATCTTTTTGTCAACCCACATCGGATTAAAATCATTCGAATTCTCACGCGGGATCTTCTGAATGTGGCCGGTCGCGAGCGTGGCGATCCAGATGGGCGTGGTCCGGCCTCCGCGGTAGTGCTTCCAGATATCAAATGCATGCGCCAGCGGTACATATGCGATTTGCGAACCATCGGGCGAGTAGGATGCTTCGTTTCCCATGGGCAAATCGACGCGTTCTTCGAGACCGCCGTTCAAACCCGCAGTGTACAGTTCCGGAAAGCGGGAATAGCTGTTGCGCGGTGAAGCGAATAAGACACGCGAGCCATCCGGCATCCATCCCAGCGTGATATCGGGCGCGGGATGCCATGTTAAGCGCTTCGGTACGCCACCCGCTGCTGGAATCGTGTACACGTCAATGTTGCCGTCATACTCGCCTGTAAAGGCAATCTGTGTTCCGTCCGGCGAGAACATCGGATGGGTTTCTTCGCCGGCACTCGTGGTGAGTCGCGTAGCATCACCGCCGTCGCGCGGTACGCTCCACAAATCGCCCGCATAACTGAAGACTATGTGCGTGCGATTGAGCGTGGGGCTTTTTAGCAAAGCGGGTGAATTGGTAGCGGCAAAGCAAAGGGGCGCAAAGGCCAACGTCGAGAATAGCGCGAAGCGGGTCATAAAGACTCCTTGCGCGCCAGTATACCGCGGGTCAACAGAAAAAGAGAATGGCCGTCAACACGCTGACGCAATCAGTAGCACACGGCCGAGTTTACTCAGGCAGCACGCGAAAAACAGTGGCTGTCGAGACCGCCGGCACCGTCCATTTGGGATATTTTTTTCCCTTGGCCTGGAGCACGGCTGCTTTTTCATCCGGATCGTCGACCAGTGACAAGGTACGTTCAAACAGCTGGTTTCCTATCTTCAGGCGCACGTGAGGATCGCGGACGATATCTTCAACCCACCGCCGGCCGCGATAAGAGGTCACATAGAGATTGTCTTTATAGACGGCGCACCAAATCGACACTGAGTAGGGCAACAGAAACGGGGTTTCGGTTTGAATCTTGATAGTTTGAATTTTGTCGGTGAACGACCAATCGCTGACCGGAGTAGTAACGAGTTCCCCCTTTAGCCAAAGCCCGGGCGCTCTGCACGTCCACGATGCTGAAGCGTTTGCACAGTCCCGAGGTTCGAAACCAGTGGCGTGCAGCGTCACCAGGAGCAATACCAGGCAAATGAATACTGCTCCACCAATTGTCAATATCGCTTTCATATCCACCTCCTATGGATGGTGAGACGGGATGGGCTTCTTGGATTCTTCGGCCCGGGCGCCAGCCAGAATGCCGGCCAGCGAATAGTTACCTTCATGGCACGCATACTCGTAAACCGGCTTCGAGGAAAGATGCAAGGGGATCATCAGAGTCCAGGGCCTTGCATATGTCTCCGGATCGTTCACGGTAATTTCATACCTTAGCGTGCTCGCATCCTGCCGGGTGAGGCGCTCAATAATATGGAGCTTCTGACTCGATATGCCCTGAAACGCGCGAGGCCGATAGTTTGTCGTATCCACGACCAGCGTGTCGCCTTCCCAATGGCCGATTGAGTCTCCCAACCATCCCTGGACGTTCTCCGGGGGGTGAGGACCGTCGTTCATTTTGACGATACGGACGTCGTGGAACATTTCCGTCATGATCATGACCGCGCCGGGCGTTTCCACGATCTGATAATAGCTCTGGTATCCGGCGGTCAACTGCGGTGAGCCATACGTGATGCACCGGTCGCCCAGAGGCCGGTCCTCGACGCTCCAGGAACGCTCCATTCGCTTCCTTGCCGCGGCTCGGGCCTCGATGGCTCGAAGCGTGAGGGCGGGCATGCGGCCGTCCGGGGGATCTGTAATCAGCGATGTCCGGTTCTCCCACGTGCGCTCGTCATTCCACTCGGAGCCGTAGTCCCCAGTCTCACCGTCAACGCTCTTGAAGCCCTGCTTCAGTCCGAGCACGTTATCCAAGACAGCCGGATAAAAGCCGTCGAAAAATACTGCGTCTGACTTGCCGGTGAACAGCTCCTTGGCTTTCTGCCGCATCTTCTCCACTTCGGCATCCGTGAGAGTCGGACGATCGGCGATCTCTTTGGGCCGTTCGAGCGGCGTGGCGATATCGTTTTCCCAGAAGCCCTGAAAGTCCGGATGTCCGTCCAGCGTCCGCGGGGCCTTGTATTGGCCCTGGCCAAAGCCGGGGACGGTGAGCGCGATAAAGCCAATCAGCAAACAGAGACGGCAACCTACCATGCGGAAATCTCGAAGACGCATCCAGCCTCCAGCTAAAAATCTCCTTGTGCTGCAGTTATTGTACAGCCGGAGGCGTCTCCCGAGTGGCTTTGTGGCCGAACGCTCGTGGGCCGACCCTACTGCGCAATGTGATTCTTGTCCAGGAACGCGCGGATCGAGTTAAACGCCCGCACCCGCTCGTCGGCCTTGAAATTGCCGTGCCCGCCGCCGGGGATGGTCACCAGCTCATTCGGCACTCCGGCGCTCGTGAGCGCATCGCGCAAACGTGTCGAGTTCGAATACGGAACGATGGGATCGGCATCGCCCTGAATGCTCATAACGGGCGGTAGTCCGTTACGGACGTAGGTGAGCGGCGAAAGTTTCCGGGCGAGTTCTTCGCGATTCGGCAAGCCGGCGAACCACTCGACTGCATACGCACGCTCGTTCGGACCGCTGAGCATGTCGTTAAGATCGGTGATACCGTACCAGTTCACGATCGCGGCGACTTTCGGAACTCCCGCGCCGCGTCCCAGGAAGTTGATGCCGGGACACTGCCGGTCCAATCCCACCGAGTCGGGGATCATGCCGGTGGTGAGCGCCAGGTGGCCTCCGGCCGACTCGCCGCTGGTCACGATCCGCGCGGTGTCGACATTGTAGTCCTTGGCGTGCGCGACGACAAACTTCAATGCGCACAGGCAATCTTCCACGGCTGCCGGCGCCAGCGCGACATGCGAAAGCCGGTATTCGACGTTGATCACGTTCCATCCCATTTCGAGCCAAGGCAGGAAGGACATCACAGCCGACTCCTTGGCCCCGAGCACCCAACCGCCGCCGTGGATGAAGATCAGGGTCGGCTGCGGCGTACTCACATCTTTCCGCTGATAGACGTCGAGTTTTGCTTCGTATCCGCTCCAGGAGCCATACACAACATTGGGGCGGATGTTGTACTTGGCCTGGCTTTGAGCGGCCCAAGTGTCGGCGGGAATCTGGCCGAATGAGAAAGCGGCCGTGAACGTGATCAAACCAATAAGTTTCGACATGTCGAGAGCATATCAAGGACGGCGAGTGGCGCGCGTATCGCGAAGAAGTCAGCCGGACGACCGGAACGGCCGATCCGGACGCGACGCGGGTGAAAAGTCGACTCGTAGCTAGTTTGGGGCGGCGCATCCTGAGACCATCCGGTTCAGGTTTGTCGTTTCCATTTTCAGGGCATCAGACGCATTACATGTTCGATTCCCGTTAGCGCTACCACGGATTTATGTTGGTTATTACGGTGGAAGTCTATCGAAATGCGGCACGGCCCGCCGCGTCGGGCGAATGTCCGACGGTCAGCTTCTTCATCAGGATTTGGGTGTGCTCTGGAAATTTAAGAACGATAACCGGGGGCGTACCTATGGAATCCCCTCTGAAGATTCCGTTCAAGGCGACGTCCAGCGGGGTCTTGCCCTCCACATCCTGCACGTCCAGTTTTGCGCCTTTGTCCACCAGATACTGGATCACTGAGTCCGCACCCCTGCATACTGCGCCGTGCAAAGCGGTTTCGTGGCGGTCGTTTACTGCGTTGACATCCGCCTTGAGCTCGTCCACCAATAGTTTTACGGTTTCGAATATGTCGCGCTCCGGCTCGAGCCATTGCCCAGGCACGCATCCCACGCCGGCCGCAACCATCAAGGGTGTCGTATGTTCGTCGATGGGTGTGGCGTAATCCGCCTTCGCCGAAAGCAACAAGCGCAGCATGGGAATGTCACCGGCCTTCGCCGCCAGAAAGAAGGGCGTAGCCCCTTTGAATTCCGTGTAATTCATGTCGCCGGGGTTACGCCTGGCCGTCTTGGTTGCGGCTCTCGCATTCGGGTCCGCGCCATGAGCGAGCAGGTGCCTGGCAAGCTCCAGACTATCCAGATCGCCCTCCGCGGTCTTCGGAGCAGGATATTGCGATTCCTCATAGTTGCGGATACGCACCAGGGCATGCAGCGGCGGCCAGCGTGTGCCTGCCGCATTTGGGTCGGCACCCTTGTTCAGCAGGAAATCGGCGAGGCCGAAATGCCCGTTGACGATGGCGACCACGAGCATAGGGTCCCCGGCGGGGCTGAGTTTTGGCGCGTCGGGCGGAGTTCGTCCATTCACGTCCGCACCCGCGGCCAACAGGGCGTCCACCAAGGCGATGTCTCCCGTACGAACGGCGAAGAACAACGCAGTCTCATTCTTGCGGGACAGCTTTCCGACTTCGGCGCCTCCGGCGAGAAGCACCTTCACAGCCGACGGATGGTCTTCCGCGGCCGCCCACATCAGCGCGGTCTGTCCGCTGGTTTCTTCCGATTCGTTCGCGTTCACACCCGCGGCCAGCAACGCTTTGATCACATCGGGATTGCCGCTACGCGCGGCGGTCAGCAACGGCGTGCCCGTGCCCGGCACCGCAGCCCGCGGATCTGCCCCGGCCTTGAGCAACGCCTGAGTAATCGCGGGATTGCCATTGGTTACCGCCAGAGCTAGCGGTGTCACGCCCCATCGGTTCGTTACCTTCACCTTTGCGCCCGCGGATATCAGCGCCTCGACGAGGTCCACCCGATCCGTTTGCACGGCCCAGTGAAGGGCGGTGGTTCCGTCAGGATCCGCCGAATCAGGATCGCCATGCATCTGAAGCTGTTTCGCAACTACCGAGACATTTCCAGCCTTGACCGCATTCACGACGGAATCCAGCTCAGCCGGCGCCGCCAGGAACGGGGCCGAGAGAGCGATTAAGGTCCCGAGAACTGAAAAAAATCTCCGCACTTGCATCGTTCCTCTCACCGGAACTCAGAGTTCTGCGAGCATGCCCGTCGCATCACCCAAAGTGTCGGTGTGGACTCCGGCCTTGTCCAGAATGCTCCGCAGCGCGTTGGACATCGGCACGTCGTTTTTGAATTCGAGGTGACGCCCTCCCTTCAGCTTTCCCGCCCCGCCACCGGCTAGAACCACGGGCAATCTTTCGTGGTTATGCATGTTGCCGTTGCTGATGCCGCCTCCGTACAGGATCATGGAGTTCTCCAGGAGCGAGGCATCGCCGTCAGGTGTCTGGCGGAGTTTGTCGAGGAAGATGGCAAGCTGCTTCACGTGATAGGCGTCGATTTTCGCAAGTTTGGCGAGTTTTTCCGGGTTGTTATCGTGATGGGAAATCGAATGATGTCCGTCCGGCACTCCGGCCTGCGGATAACTCCGTCCGCCTTCTTCGCGGCCGATCATCAGCGTGGTAACGCGGGTAATGTCGGCCTGAAACGCCAGCACCTGCAGATCGAACATCAGGTGGATGTGGTCTTCGAAATTGTCCGGTATTCCGAGCGGCCGCGTGCCGGCCTGCCCGTGCGCGGGAGCATCGGCGTTGTGCGCCTCAATTCGCTGCAGCCGTATCTCAACTTCGCGGATCGAATCGAAATACTGGTCCATTCGCTGGCGGTCGGCCGGTCCGAGAGTGCTTTGCAACCGCTTCATGGACCCGGTGACAGCGTCTAAGATGCTCCGGTCTTCGCGAGTCTGAGTAACCCGCTCTTTCACGTTTTCACCTTCACCGAAGAGGCGCTGGAATACGAGACGAGGGTTGTTCTCCATGGGCAGCGGCGTGGTCGCCGAACTCCAGGAGAAGGTGTTCATGTAGGCGCAGGTATAACCCTCGTCACACAACGGATCGAGGTCGCTGTCGTCGAGCTTGAGCTCCAGCGAAGGAAGCAGGTTATCCTTACCCAGCGATTTGGCGGCAATCTGGTCCGCGGTAATACCCAGATACAGGTCGGCGCCCTCGGTCCGCTTCGCGTGACATCCGCTCAGAAAGGCTCCGGCGGCTCGTGAATGGTCGCCGGCGCCGTCATTCAACCGGTCGGCAGCGTGATGCGCCAGCCCCGAAAGAACAGTCACGTGATCCCGGAGTGGTTCGAGCGCGCCCAGCGTCGGTGATAATGCGAAATCCGTCCCAGTACCGGCGGGTGTCCACTGCGCCAGATTCACGCCGTTCGGGATGTACATGAACCCGAGTCTCGGTATCGCTTTGCGCGTGGCCGCGAACGCGGGTGTCATCGCGTCCAGTAACGGCAGGGCAAACGTCGCGCCAAGTCCACGCAGGAACGAACGCCGAGGGAACGAATTCCTTGAGATAAACATTGCCTAGTTTTCCTTTCCTGTCCTGTTCGTTGAACGGTATTGGGCCTGAGACTCGATACTCTGTGACAATCGCATCTGGAATGGGGCGCTTTGTACGATACCCATTAACAGCGATGAAAAGCGGTAATCGTCTTTTTTCGCTTCGTTCACGGCCGCCCGGATGGCCGGGGCATCGTACCAGTCGCTCCCACGCCCGAGGGCGTACGTGAGTAGCCGCTCCGTCATTCTGTAAACAAATTGGCCGGAATGCTCCAGCAAGACTCGCCTCAGTCCGGTGGCGCCATCGAATTTAGTGCCGTCGGCGAGTTGTCCCGAGGCGTCGATTGGGTTTCTTGACTTGTCCGCCGGACCGGTCGACTCGACTGTTCTCCATTTCCCGGTGGCGTCAAAGTTCTCGAGTGCAAACCCGAGCGGGTCCATGCGGGCGTGACAACCGGCGCAAGCGGGATTCTTGCGGTGTTCGGAGAGCCGCTCACGCATGGTCAGCACTTTTCCCGTCGCCTCCGCTTCCGGCAATGCGGGAACATCCGGCGGCGGAGGCGGTGGAGGACTGCCGAGCAGAGTTTCGAGAATCCATTTCCCCCGCACGACCGGCGATGTGCGGTTCGGATAAGATGTCGCGGTCAGAATACTTCCCTGCCCCAATAACCCTCCGCGAATGCCGTCGTTCACGGTGACGCGCCGGAACTGGTCGCCATACACGTCCGGAATGCCGTAATGGCGAGCCAGGCGCTCGTTCACGAAGGTGTAGTTCGCGTTCAACAGCTCCAGAACGCTGCGGTCGCCGAGCAGCACATTGTCCAACAACAACTCGGTTTCGCGTTCAAACGCCAGCCGCAGGCCGTCGTCAAATTCGGGAAAGATGATCGGATCGGGCTTGACGCCCTCGACAATTCTGAGCGACAACCATTCTGCCGCGAAATTCGTCACCAGGCTCTTCGCGCGCGGGTCGGCTAGCATGCGGTGAACCTGGGCTTGAAGGACCGCGGGGTCGCGCAGCTGCCCGTGTTCCGCGGCCACTAGCAACTGCTGGTCGGGTATGCTGCTCCACAGGAAAAAGGACAGACGGGACGCAAGTTCGAGATCGGTGATCCGATACGGAGTATCGGGGGCGAGTCCGGCCGGGTCACGCTCGACGCGAAACAGGAACGCCGGATCCATGAGCATCCGGCGAAGTCCCATGCCGATTCCCGCCTCAAAATCCCCATCCTTCCGCCCTTCGTTATACGCTGCAAGCAACTCCTGCAATTCGCCGTCCGACACCGGTCGACGATAGGCCTGGTGCGCCAGTGCACCCAGGATCGTTTTCGCGCAAGGCAGGTCTTCCGCTTCCCGAGCGGGCCGACAAGTAAAGATGCGGCGACGGCTGGATGATTCTTCTGGACCAATGCCGGTTTTCGTCGTGGTGAAGGGACCACTGACAATCACGCTGTCGATTCCCATCGGGCGCGGCGGTCCTCCGGTTCCGGATATGAACTGCTCGCGGACTTGCCCGGGCACCGGTATAAACCGGGCAAGAAAAGCAGCGCTGATCTGCCTCTTTCCCGCCTTAACCGGCAGACGCACCTCGAGTGCCATGTCTGCGTTACCGCCTCGCTGTGCCTCCTCCTCTTTGGTCAATACGTTCACCGGTTCTTCGGCGGGTATCCTGTTCATAGGAAGAAATCCATCCGATGGCCCGTCGAGCGACTCGCGGATGGTCTGGTCCTTCCCTATCGCAAAGAGTGCGACTGGCTTACCATCCAGTCCGATCACGATCCGTTCGCGCAGAGGCTTTTCGTCCATGTCCGAGCCCCCGACGTAGCGGTCGATTCCGATGATCCTGTCGTAACGGCGCTGCAGCTTCAGCCTGATCGTGTATTCGCCGTCCGTGGGAAATCGGTAAGAAAAGGCCGTGCCGCCGCGCGTCCCAAACGGCAGGCCGTCGATCCATTTCGTTTGAGGCAACTCGTAGGACACTCGGCGCGTGTAAACATTCGGTCCAAGCGATGCAGGCCCAAGCGCCGCCGTAGTCACGCGGCGTGCGATGGAAAGGTAGCGTTCGAGCAGGAGCGGGGAGAGTCCCAGAATATCTCCGTTGTTGTCGAAGCCATGGCTCTTGTCATCCGGCGGCAGCAGCGACGAATCGTCGGGATTCAGTTCGACGTCGAACAAGTCGCGCACGGAATTCAGGTACTCCGTCCGGTTCAGGCGATGGAGCATCATGGCACGGCCGGGATTGGGATGAACGGCAGAGGCGCGATCGAGAGTCGTTTCAAGCGAAGCCAGAAATGCGTTCGTCTCAGCCTTATCGGGCCGCCGGGCCGAGGCGGGCGGCATCGCGCCGCTTCCCACCTTGAGCACGACCTTCTCTAATAACTCGCCATTGTGGGAAAC
>Ga0210401_10006141_pt1 | contig 12264 bp, 9 predicted proteins | sample IncBWH32MmetaG_FD_150866 | JGI IMG/M metagenome (GOLD analysis project Ga0210401, IMG submission 150866) | Forest soil microbial communities from Barre Woods Harvard Forest LTER site, Petersham, Massachusetts, United States - Inc-BW-H-32-M | ecosystem: Environmental > Terrestrial > Soil >... | reverse complement strand
ACCTTTACCGGCCTTTCCCGTAACACCGTCAGCAAATACGTCAACGCCTTTGTCGGAATAAAAACGACCTGGGAGGAAGTCTCCAGGCTTAGCGACAAAGACCTGGATGAACTATTCTGCAAAGCTCCTGAAGTCGTTCCTCCAGACCGGCTTGAAGAGCTCTGCCGTTACTTTAAAGAAGCCGAGAAGCGGCTCCGTAAGCGAGGAACAACCTTGCTTCATCTCTGGGAGAGCTACCAGAAAACCTATCCAGGAGTATACGGCCGTACGCAATTTTACTACCATTACAATCTCTGGAAGCAAAAAGCAAAGCCAAGTATGCATATGGAGCATAAGGCTGGAGATAAGGTGTTTGTAGACTATGCCGGTGAAAAGCTTCCGTTCGTTGACACAGAAACTGGAGAGATTAAACAGGCTGAAGTTTTTGTCTCAATCCTTGGCGCAAGCCAGTTGCTTTACCTGGAAGCAGTTGAGAGTCAGAAGGTGGAAGACTTTATCGGCTGCTGTGAAAACAGCTTGCATTATTACGGAGGTTCCCCCTCTGCTATCGTTCCGGATAATCTTAAATCAGCCGTAACCAAGACTAACCGGTACGAACCGCGACTGAACGAAAACTTTGAGGCGTTTGCAGATCACTACGGCATGTCTGTGCTGCCTGCCAGAGCCTACAAACCCAAAGACAAGGCTTTGGTAGAAGGTGCCGTTAAAATAAGCTACAGCAGCATCTACGCTGCTCTTCCCACAGAATCCCCTGTATCCCTGGCAGAGCTTAACGCACAAATCTGGGCACTACTGGACCAGAAAAACAATGCCGCCTTTAAAGGCTCCAGCTACTCCCGCAGACAACGCTTCGAAGAAATGGAGAAGATGGTATTACAACCGCTTCCGGAGAGGCGTTTCGAGCTTCGCTCTTGCAAGTTCATTACGGTCATGATGAACGGCCACGTATCGCTACACGTAGATAAACACTACTACAGCGTTCCCTACGGATACATTGGAAAGAAAGTAAAGATGCTCTACTCCAAATCTATCATCGAGGTGTTTTACAAATACGAACGGATAGCCACCCACAAACGAATCCGGAGTCCGCACAACTATACTACAGACCCAGCGCACATGGCCTCCCAACATAAGTTCCTTGCCGAATGGAATCCGGATTACTTCCTCTCACAGGCTCTTGCTATCCATCCTGATGTTGAGCACTATATCTCCCAGGTCCTTTTAAAGAAGCAACATCCTGAGCAGGCATATAAATCCTGTTCAGGCATACTCTCCTTTGCTAAACGTGTGGGCCACAACCGGCTTACCAAAGCTTGCCAGCGCGCACATAGCTATGGCCTTTATCACTTTAAGGCCATCGAGAACATTCTTCAGAAAGGGCTTGATCAGTTCGACCAGGAACAGGAACAGCTCTCCATGCCTGCACATGAGAATATCCGGGGTAAAGACTATTACCAATGAATACTAACCTAAAACCAACACCATGAATGAACAAACGTTAAGCAGAATGCGGCAGATGAAGCTGCATGGAATGGTCAGAGCCTTCCTTACCAGTCTTGAATCAGAGAAAGCAGAGAGCTATACGGCTGACCAGCTGCTGTCTATACTGATAGACTCTGAATGGGACGAACGTTACAACCGGAAAATGGAGCGCTCAATCAAGGGCGCTTCCTTCCGGTACAAAGCTTCTATCGAACAGATTAGCTTTGATGACAACAGGCTTGCAGACAAAAACCAGATACTCCGTCTGGCAGACTGTGAGTTTATTAAGCGAAAGGAGAACATCCTGATAACCGGCAGCACTGGAGTAGGCAAAAGCTACATCGCTTCAGCCCTCGGCCACCAGGCTTGCGCACTGGGCTACAAGATACTCTACCAGCACACCAGCAAGCTCTTTGCCAGGCTCAAGATGGCCAAGGCTGACGGTTCGTATCTGAAAGAGATTGCGAAGATGGAGAAACAAGATCTGCTTATAATCGATGACTTTGGCATCCAGCCACTCGATGCTCAAAGTCGCTCCTCACTTATGGAGATCATTGAAGACAGGCACGGAAAGACCTCTACACTGTTCACTTCCCAGGTTCCTGTTAATAAATGGTTCGAAGTAATCGGGGAACAGACCATTGCAGACGCTATCTTAGACCGCATTGTTCACAATGCGCATCGGGTGGAACTAAAAGGAGAGTCGCTACGTAAAAAGCGAAATAAGCTTCACGAGGAGGAACAAGTAGAACACTAAAAACAGAGAATTAAAACAATCGATAATCAGCGGCGGTTCATCAACTTTATCCCACTTAACTTTGGGTGCTCACTTTAAACCGGAATAGACTGCTCACATTCACCGGAATATCTAGTAGCAGAATCGGAGTATAAAAAACCCAAATAATTGATTTTATGGCAACATGGTTTTTAAATATATGGCTAATCATTTTTCTTATCTTACCATGGCGACAAGTATCTTCCCAGACTTGTTCAAAAAGTTCATCTGATATAATTCAGAAAAAAATAGACAACAATGTTTACAAATATACATGTAGGGAGGATACGGTATTGGTGCTGGGATATATTATTAAACTTGGAATGGATAAGGGCGATTCGCTAAATATGTTTTTAAAGATGAAAACGGATTCAATTTCAGAGATCATCATCTCTTTTAAAAAGAAAGATTGCCTTTTCTTTACACTTGATAAGATGAAATGTGATTTTGACTTTCAAACCTTAAGTAATCTGAAGATTCACTGTTCTATTGAAAATAGATTCCAGGAATTGTTGTGTAATCTGACCCTTGAAGGGACTGGTTTGACATATAGATTAACTTTGAAGAAAGATGCCATTTTCCTAGAATCGAATAAGATTAAGCCGTATAGTGCCAATTTTTCACAAACAAAGTTCATTTTCAATAGAAAAAGATTTCTAGGCTGTGAATCTTCCTCGATTGGAAGGTAAGTTGGTTTTGGTTCTCAAAAAATAAAGTCGAAATCACAATTCTGCCTAAAGAATCACTGTCTTGTACACCAATTAATCTGTACATCTTATCTGGAACGAATGATTTGTAATATTTAGAATTTCATCGCAATGGTAATTTAACTTCCTTGCCACTTTCTTTCGGTGGGAATATTGTTTTCATTTTCAAGTCACGGGCTTTTCGAAGGTTGTCCGATATTTCTAGTCGTTTCACAACCATGCTATAGTCTCCTGTTTCTTTCTTGAAATTATCAATCTTAGACGAATACATACTCCAATATAAATCTCCTTTAAGCGAATAAAAACCATAAAATTCTGAACAGGTATTACACCCCCCCGAGCCTTTTATAACATAAAAAACACTATCCTTGGTTTCTACAACTCCAATAGCATAAATAACGTTATCCAATACCTTTACCTTAGCCATAGAGGATGTTTTCTGCGTAATATGATTTACAGGATGCTTTACATGCTTAATAGTTGAATCTTTGTATAAAAATATAATTGTTTGACTGATTGTGAACATATTTCTATCCAAAATGTATCCTTTATTAAAGAAGGATGAATCATATAAGCATTCGGTAACAATCTTTAAAGAATACCCCCTTTTACCTAACACTGATGTCGAGTAACTAAAAGTACTGTCTTTATGGTGACTCATAAGGAATAAAGGAGACTTGGTAGGGCAAAAAAGATTACAATCACTTTGATTTATTTTATTGGTGCTTTCGTAACCTCCTTCAGAATACACCTGTATTATAAAGAAGATTAAAAAAGACAAAAACAAAAAAAATCTCTTTTTAGAAAAGTTCATGGTTATTTTTTTAACAGTTTACCTTTGGGAGTAGCAATATCCGATTTGCCAGCTAGTTCTTTTGCAACGTTCTGCTTAAAAAGTGCTTTCGCTTTTGCTAATGTTATCCCTTGCTGACTTCCACCAGGAAGTGAAGCCCATTGTTCGCCACCCTTTCTCGCGGTCAATTTTTTAGACGCCGCTGCTATGTCACCTTTTTCAATATCCCCCATTGCCTTTTTGTAATCAAAAACAAATAATGCTGCCTGATCCTGAGATGTAGGGGAAAAATCCTTTAACCCGGCTTGATCTTCTGGTGTAAGGCTATTCCATGTTTTTACCAAGAATTGGTATGCACCTGAAGCTGAAGAGCCTGTGCTGTTTACATCGCCAGGATGATTGGCATAATCTTCGGGTGCTTCGGTATAGCTTTTGTCTGTAAAGGTCTTAACTTTCCCATCTTTTATTCCATTCGCATCATTATAAGCCAACGGATCATGCCCCGCATTTTCAGCTTGTTTTATCGTGCTCATAAAAGCTCTTGTATTTAACTCCTTTTCGTTCATTCCTACGTCTTGAGTGAAGGTATTTACAAAAGTTTCATATAGATCATACTTTAATTTTCCACTATTGGCCTGGTCAATTATGGCAATGGCATTTTTTTGGGAAACGACATTAACCACTCTTACTTCTGTGCTTTTTCCGTACTGTCCCAATCTAGTTCCGTCTGGGGCATAAAAAACCTCCAGCCCATCTATGTCAATACCTTGAATAGGAGTGTTGCTAGCAAACTGGTAAGGTGTCATTTCCGGATATTTTTTTGCTAAAGGATCAAGGGAAAGAAACCTTCCTAAACGAGCATCAAACATACGTTTACCGTAATCATAATCATCCCCGCTTCCATCCGGACTAATTTCATCCGTTCTTTCCTTGCCATTGAAGCCGTATCGATAGTTAGAACTGCTAAACCAGTGCCCTGGCATTACCATTCCAAATGAATGGTAATCAAAGTGACTGTATGGCTTTCTGGTTAGGGTATACATTCGTTTTGTAAAGTACTAATTTACCCCTTTTAAGGGTATTTTAGCTCCATTTTCAGGGCCGGTTTTCGGGCTGCAAAGATTGATTTTTCCCCATTTTCTGGTGTACCAGATCTATTTCCCTGTCCTGATAACTCTGAGCAAAGGAAACATAACGGTAAAACTCCTTACTATTGGCGGCATGCCCCGATATTTTCCGCACTACCTGTTCATTCATGCCCAGGCTGAGCATGGTGGTAATAGCCGTTCGACGCATGGTATGGGTGGTAATCATATCACAAAACCGGTATGGAACCTTTTTAATAGGGTCCTTGTATACTTCTACAGGTACCCCTCTGCGTTGCCTTCTCCTGAGAAAGGGTTCTGTCCACCCGGCTTTCTCCATCAGTTCTTTCAGGTACTTATTCATGTAAACCTTATGGTAATAGGGTAAAAGTCGCTTTTTAGGTCCTTTATACCGTTCCAGGATCTGTAAGGCATAATCCGGAAGTTTGACCCGGGTTTGGGTTTGGGTCTTTTTGGATTTGACGCTTAGGTATACCTTTCCGTCCAAAGATTCTATGTTGATAGGTGCAAGGGCCATTAAATCGGAATACCTAAGGCCAACGGTACAGCCAAAAACGAAAATATCCTTCACTTTTCTTAGTTTTTCATCCAGGGTCTCTCTAAACTCTTCGGAGTGGGTTAAAAAGTGAAGCCTTTCCGGAGTTAATACCACAATTTCAATCTCTTCCCCTGCGGAATGGAAGTTTTTGTGAAAGGTGCCAATGTCAAGGCCCTTTTCCTGGTTCAGGTAATTGAAAAAAGACCGGAGGAGCTTGACCATCATGGTCACATAATTATCGAAATGCTTCAAATCGTCATAGAGGAAGGCCGTGAACTCCATATAAAATTTCTTCCAGTACTTCTGCTCAGCCTTAAATTCACGCTGGGGCATACGGGTTACCGTTTTCAACCGGAGTTCAACACCCCGGCTGGCAGTATACTGATCGAGCAAGTTGTATAAGTGCCTGTAATTTTCCAGGCTACTCTTTTTGATCACTTTTCCGCTTTTCTGAATATGTTTACCCCTGCGAACTTCGCTGATGAATTTGAGCAATAAGGGGAGTAATTGATATTCCTCTGTTTTGCGCGGCATGAGATGGGATTGGCTCTGGTAAAGCTAATGAATTTTTCTGTAAATGTTATGTACGTATCAGTAATTTTCAATACATTTCAGAACAATAAACATCTTTTAAAAAATACCCCAATGACAAAAAATACACTAAGCAATTCGATTCATTATGCGTCACCCCAAAACAAATACCAGGTTCTGACGGTGTTGATTTTTCTAATTCTGAATGTCCATTTTTCATTCAGCCAAATCGTAAGGGCCGGAGCGCAAAGTGATGAACTGAAAAATTTGAAAACAGGAAAGACATTTGTTGTTAAAACAAATAATGAAGCCTATGATGCCAAGATGAAAACAGCCCTGGAAACCTATTGGAAAATAAATTCTTATGAATTAATCGGGCCGGAAGAAATTGGATCTCATCTCGGGAATGCCTCGAACTATATTCTGAGCCCCTACGGAAGTCAGAACGACAAACATATTGTGGGGTCTCTCGATGTTGCTAATTACCTCGTTTATTTCTGCTGTGACCGAAAAAAAATGTCGGATTATACCCGCTATGATTTTGTAATGGATATGCAATTTGTAGGATATTCAGGCCATCGGGAAGAAGGCATGGATTATATTATTAATAGTATGAATTCCGAATTGGATGCCGTGGTAAGCAAAGGACTTGCCGGAACCCGGAAAAAGATGCGGGAACTGACCGGAACTGAAATATCCAAGATGGCTTCTGTCCTTAAGGGAAAAACCTTGCTTATTCCATCTGATTATGTGAATGAAACAAAAAAACGGTTTAGTACGATTGATGAAGATGCATTTAAAGCGTATTCCCTGCCTTATAAAATGATGCCTTTTGAGGAAATAGTAAAGCTGATGAACGATGGAGATAAAAATTACTGTTTCCTGCAAACCAGAGTGGGGTATGAGCTATTTAATCTAAAAAACGAACAGTTCCGGAACACTTTCATTTATGACTTCGAGTCGAAAAAAATAGTCTATCTGAATTTTTATGACATGCTGAATAATAAATCAAAGTTTGATGCCGATGATTTCAAATCCATCCTGAATGCTATAAATGGAAAGAAGGGAAAATAAGGAGAACCGGATGCAGGAATCAGGAATGTATTACTCTGTAATTTTACGTCTTTAAACGCATTGACTTGCCCATTCTGATCATCTTTCACTTTCCTGTCTTTTTGCTTCTGAATCAAGTGTTTATACTGAAATGAAACGCACACTAACTCACTTCCGTTACCTTTTTCTTTAGATGGAGGATATTTTTGTTTAGAAGTACGACCTTTTTTTGAAGAAGAAGGACATTTTTCTTTAGAAAGATTCCCTTTTTCTTTAGATGGAAGATATTTTTGTTTAGAAGTACGACCTTTTTTTGAAGAAGAAGGACATTTTTCTTTAGAAAGGTTCCCTTTTTCTTTAGATGGAGGATGTTTTTCTTTAGAAGGATTCCATTTTTCTTTAGAAAGAAGATATTATTCTGAAGTTATATTCCCTTTTTCTAAAGAAAAAGGATGTTTTCGTTTAGAAATGTTTCTTCCTTTTGAGGAAACAGGTCATATGCTGAACCCGAAAGTAAAATTTGCTTAACAACAGAATAAGGAATAGCGCCCTACTTGCAGGTTTCACAATAAAGCCCCTTGATAAAATCCCTCCTCAGCAACTGCCAGCTTTCTTTATTGATCCAGTCACAGAACCTTTTAGCATTCATGGCCCTTCCTTGTTTGATGTATTTGATATAGTCTTCATCGTTCATATCGCCCTGATACAAGGAAGCAACTTTCAGGAATACAAAAAGAAGATCTTCGTTTTGTGTGCCTTTTTTAACGAAGGGATAGAGGATTTCATAACTCCAGTGTATTTTAAAATACAGATTGAAGAGTTTGGCTAGTTTAAGCGCATCATTTTCGGTTATTTCACTTTTGGGATAGTATTTCCGGATGCCTTCCAGACAATGATCCAGTTTATCGAAATGATGGTGGGTATAGTAGTAATAGGCGGAAACGATATAATAATCCAGGTAGTAGCGATCCAGCTTGAAATTGCGTTTGGTATCTCTTTCGCAATCGCCCAGGTATTTTTCAATTTGTCCGTTTTCGGATAAGGTATCGTTGAAGGCGCCCAGATATTTAATGGCATATACGCAATAGCTGAGCTTTAAAGGAGTATAATCGGCCCCTGCATGTATAGCGCTTTGGATGAGCTTGCGGAAATCATAATCGTACAGGAAATGTTCGTCGCAGGCCTTGGCTGCAATGATATTGGACAACACAGGCAAAAAGGGCCGGGTAACAGGTACCGCATTATCGATGATATCGTCGAGTGCCATACGGTGCTGATCGTAGTATTCGATCATGCGCGACTGGATAATCCAGGCCTGGGCCGAATCTCCTTCGTGAACTGCTTTTTGAAAGGCTATTTTGCTCACTCCTGCACTGGGGCTGGAAGAATAGGATCCGCTCAGGTGCAACCTTACAATGGCTGTCCTTTGTTTACGCAGAAAAATTTCCATGCTGTCGAGAAATAACTTATCATTCATCCGCTCCTTGATCTTGTTCTTATCCCATGTTTTCAGATAAGCAAAAGTGGTATGATCGATCTGGTGATAAAACTCCTCCCAGTTTTCTTTGCTTTCCACTTTCCAGTCGACCTGTGTATTGGTAAACCGGTTCAGGGTATTGCGTATGGTTTCGGCCCGTAGGGTTTGAAGATGGATATTGTTTTCGGTACTGCCTTCTATGGAGCTGAAGGTTTTTATTTCGATGCTCCGGATATAGGCTTTGTAATCGCCCAGGGTTGATTCAAGCAGGTCTTTCTCCCGTTGCGTGAGTTCTGTTATCCCTCTTGCGAATTCAATGTTTTTGTTGAGCAGGAGATTGAAGCTGTCGGCTTTGACTGTACCGGTAGTGGTGTTCCAGTATACGCTGATAGGCAAGGCCTGTAGATTTTCGTCGTCGAGATGAACGGGATAAGAATACCCGCAGCTGTGACGGGTTTTGAGGAGTATGGTATTGAGCTGGTAATTCCGCCCTTTGAGAGAAGCGGGGAGCTTGGCGACAAAGGTATACAGCTCTCCGGTTTTTTTGTATTGGTTGTGTTTCATCAGGTCGGGATAAAACACAGGTTCCAGCATCATGCCGTCGAATACGGGTGAGGGGTGGAGATTATTTTTTCCTCCACAAGGAAACTGTTCCCGGTACACCACATCCACTGCAATGCCGTCGAAATTGCCGGTGAGTACTTTTTTAACCAGGTTCAGATCCTGGTAATACAGAAATACCGAATCCCCCTGTACACTCAGGTAATTGGCGAGTATCGCCCCGAAAAAATTATAATCCTTGATACAGCTGCAATACAGATCCTGGCTTTCTCCCACACCCCAGGCTTTGTCTTTGATAAGCAGGCCGGGTACGGGAATATATACAGGCCCTCCAAAGACCTGAGCGGCATAAAGCTTTTTCTCTCTGGCATCGTAACGGAATCCCATCCCTTCCCATTCATAATAAGGAGTGATCATATTCTGGAAATGGGGAGGGGAGTTAAACCAACTGTCGAACATTTCGTCGGCAGCCTCCTGATAGGTTCTGACGGTAACAACTTTTCCGCTTTTTCTTTTCAGCGAAGTGAACAGGGGGATATAGAGCACATTTTCTCCTACTCCCTCATGGGCTCCTTTGTAAAACAGTTCACGCTCGGAAGGTGTTTGCTTGTCTTTAGTGATTTGGGTATGACCTATGGCTTTATGCGAGCGCATATACGAAGCCTGATCGGTAGCGGCTTTGATGAGTACGGTATCGGATCTCAGCGGATGGAGCTTATGTTCCTTCCGGAGCAGGTTGAGTTGTTTCAGAAACAGGGATTCCAGAAGTTTAGTATCGGGATGAGCTGTGTCCATGACCCAGGTTCCGTCCTGGGCAGAAAGGCAGGGGACAAGAGTTATTAGAAACAGAAGCAGAAACAGAAATGGGGTGGGCCGGGCCAGCATCAGTCCTTGTTTTTCACACACCGCACATAATACCCCATGCCTTTGTTATCAGACGTACGGATTACGGAACCGAGTTGTGCACTCAAGGAATAGCACCAGGCTGCAGAAGGTTTGGCTTCTGTGGATGACCAATATCCAATGGCTTTATCGATACCGGCAAAAGTCCCGGCCTGATCCAGCCGCATGCCTCCGGGGAAGGCATTAAAAGCACTTTCATTGCTTCCGTTTCCGTCCTGTATCCATCCCTTGGCACTTTTGAGCGCTTTACCGGCAGTAGGCTGTCCGCCTTGCTGGGTAATCAGTTTATCCCATTCCTGATCGGTAGGGATATGCCAGCCCTTAGGTGCCAGTCCGCGTGCATCATTTACCGCATACCAGTTATAGAGTTTGCCATATTTACGCCCGTTACCTAAATCGTTTTTATAATAACACCAGGCTGGTCTTTTTTCGGCCGAAGCTTTAGCCCATTCTTCATCCGTTTTAACTTCCGGAATGAGCTCCCCGTTGCGGAACCGAACTCCATCCAGATTACGGGTTGCCCAGGTGGAATCCATGCGTGTAGTCTGAGCCAGAACATGGCGGGCAGGCAGCATGCACAGCAAAAGGATGAACGCAGTAAACACCGGTTTAATGTTCATGGAAGTAAATTTAGTGTATGAGCTCTCCTTTTTCCGTATACTTCAAACTGCTTTGTACTTCCCCGTTTTTATACAGGCTTGTACTTTTGAGTTTTCCGTTTTCATACCAGGTAATATCCTTTCCATTCAGCTTGCCGTTCGTAAAGGAAGTAATGCGGCTGATTTGTCCGTTTTTGAAATAAACGATGGCTCTGCCTTCTTTTTTTCCATTCACAAAGGAAGCCATCTCTTTCAGTTCTCCTTTCGGATAATACCACCTGGCCATTCCATGCAGTGTACCGTGAGCATAGCAGACTTCCCGGTTCCGGTTTCCGTTGAGGGAATAAGTCACACAAGTTCCTTCCGGAACACCTTGCTCATAGTATATTACGCGGTAACAGGAAGCCTTGCTTTTGTCAGGAACAAGGCTGTCATGCTCATCCAGATAAAGTTTATGATATCCGTTTCCAGCCGGCTGGATGGTTTCAAAAGTCAATTGTTCGGGATCCGGACCTTTTACATCCCTGGAAACACCTGGGTTTCCCTTGGTGTATAACGTTTCGGTAATCAGATTACCATGGGTATCGTATTCTTTTTCCAGGCCCGACTGAACACCCATTACCCAGGGCGACTCGGTGTGGATGATGCCGTTATCAAAATATTCGGTCCAGATTCCATCCAGTGTATCGTTGATCATAGGCATGATCGTTTCCAGTTTACCATTGGGAAAATATTCCCTGCACAGCCCGTTTTTATGTCCACCGGAATAAATAAGTTCCTGCATCAGGGTTCCATCGGTTTTGTAAATTCTAACCAGCCCGTTGAGGGTATCATGCACATATATACCTAACCGGTAGAGGGGAGCACCGGGATCCTTTGTTACCTGACTGTTGATGTCGAGCAGTTCCATCCATTTTCCTTCTTTCTTCCCATCCAGGATTCCGTTACGGGCATCGGATTTAATGGTGAAGTTATTTTCCTGGGCTATTCCAGGCGATACAACAAGGAAAAGGAAGAGGAAACAAAATAAGCAGGATTTTGGGGTCATGGCCGGGGTTATGTTATAGATGCAAATTTATCCAAATCCCCGGATTTGGTTATCTTAAGGCATTCATTCCCGGTTTACTTTTACCCGACCGGGAATTCCAGACCTGTTGCGTTTATGACCAAATACAAGGGCTTACTATACTGTCTGTTCTGTTGTAGCTTCTTTTCTATGCCGGTTTTCGCCCAGCAGGAGAAGGTGGATTCCTTAAGGGCTTTGCTCCAAACCGATAAGTCAGATACGGTACAGGTGGTACATCTGAATGCCATCAGTCAGATTTACCTGAGCATAGGAGAGTATGAGAAAAGTATGGAGGCCGGAACCAGCGCCTGGAACAAAAGCCGGTTGTTGGGATATGGGCGGGGTATGGAAACAGCGATTACCGCTCTCGCGAAAATAGCAAGCCGTCACGGGGATTTCAAAAAAGGCCTGGAATACGACCGCATTGCCTTGCACATCAGCGATTCCATAGGAGATAAAAAATTCAAAGGCATTGCTATAAACAATATCGGGTATATGCTGAGTTGTTTGGGTCAATACGAGGCAGCACTTGAAAATTATACCACAGCCTTACGGATTGAAAAGGAAGTGAATGATCAACAGGCTGTAGGCAATACCTATAATAATTTCGGACTTACTTATCAGGATCTGGGGGATTATAACAAAGCCCTGGAGAACCATCTGGAGGCTCTCC
>Ga0210401_10006140_pt1 | contig 12265 bp, 13 predicted proteins | sample IncBWH32MmetaG_FD_150866 | JGI IMG/M metagenome (GOLD analysis project Ga0210401, IMG submission 150866) | Forest soil microbial communities from Barre Woods Harvard Forest LTER site, Petersham, Massachusetts, United States - Inc-BW-H-32-M | ecosystem: Environmental > Terrestrial > Soil >... | reverse complement strand
GAGCTGCCCGGATTTCCCCTCTCGTACCTTCCAGTCCGCGCCGTTGACGCTGGCGGCGACGATATCGACCACCACCTCGCCGGGCTTCGCCACGGGCTCCGGCATGTCACCGTATTTGAGAACCTCGGGTCCACCGTGTCGTTCGATGTAGGCAGCTTTCATTTGCGTTTCCCCGGTTTGATGGCGACAGGGTCGCATTTTTGACGAGCGCGTTCAATCGATGGCCGCTGCAGGGCACATCGTTGCGGATGCAGGTCATGTGGCGCTATACATTATCAATGTCCCGCGATTTCATCCTTCATCGCACGTCCCTCGACGTTCTCGACTATGAGGTCGTGCAAGAGCAGGCCTCTGCGCTCGGACGGATGGGGCGCGCGCTGGAAGCGGCGCTGGCCGCCTTACGGGAGTTCGATGCCGTCCATCCTCCTTCGGACGCACCGGCATCGCCCCACGGGCAAAGGTGCACGCTGGTGGCCAAGGCGGGACACGCGCTCTGGATGTTCGTGGTGCAGCGAGAGGCGTGCGGCCTGCGCGATAGCCGCGCCATCATGCGCGAATACAAAGTGCCGGGCGAGGTGCAGCAATGCATGGGGATCGTCCCTGCCAAGTCGGTGCGCGCCACGCCGTGATCTGGTCTTTCTGATCAGTCTCTCGATCAGTCTCTCGATTAGTCTCTTGGCGTATCGAAAGCGGCGGCAAGAGCCGGATCTTCTGCGATGTCACGCAAGGTCGACCGCAACTCGGCAAAGGCGGCCGGATTGCCGAAGAATTGCGTGAATTGGGTGTGGGCCTTCTTCCAATAGGGGCGTCCGCGAACCACAGCTTTTTGGCCCGCCTTGGTCAGGCGCACCGGCCGGCGCCTGCCGTCCTGCCGGTCGCGATCAAGCGTAACCAGTCCGGCCTTTTCCAATGTGCGAAGCGTTTGGCCGAGCGCGGAGCGTTCGATCACGAGAATCTCGGCCAGTTCACTGACCGTTGGAGGTTCGGATGCCCGGCGTTCGAGTTCGGCAAGGATACCGAATTGCGTCAGACGCAATCCGCAGGGCGCCATGACCTCATCATAGAGCAGGGTCAACCGTCGCGACGCTGCACGCATGGCCGCGGCGATACAGAGGCTCGCCGATCGAGAAGGCAAGCTCATCATGTGTACTCCTGGTCAACGATGATTGCGGTCTTTCCAAGCGAGCGACGGCCCGCTTTCATGTCGGCAATCGCTGCGTTGATTGCAGTCACGTCAGACGGGATGATCCCGGTCACCTGCGGACGCACGGTGCCCGCCAGGGCAGACGCAGCCGCATCTCGTATCGCCTGGTTGAGCAACTTCTTTGCGTTAGCGTCCAGTGCGCTCGGATCGGAGAAATATCGCAGGAGGTTGACGTTGACGAGCAGAGCCCCCTTCGCCGCCAATATGTCGTCAACCGGGCTTTCAGTTTCGACACGACGAGTGGTCTTGCCCGGACCTACGCCCAGGACGACCCATTTTCCGCCTGGACGCACCATGTGCGATGTCGCGACGAAGCTGTCTTCGCTATAAGTCGCGTCGAAGACCAGATCGACGCCCCGACCGTCCGTCAGTCGGGCGACCTCGCCCGCGATGTCGTCTTGCCGATAATCGAAAACGTGGTCCGCGCCCGATGATGACGCCAAGGCGCGCGATTGCGCGTTACCTCCACTGCTGATGATTCTTTTCGCGCCGAGCGCCTTGGCTTTCTGGATCGCCAGATGGCCCACGCCGCCACCGCCACCCGGAATGTAGACGATCGCGCCGGGATCCAGCGTATCGGCAAGAGCAAGATGGGCAGAGAGGAAACAGACGCCGAGTGATCCCGCCTCGGCGAAGCCAAGGTTTTCCGGCTTCAACGCGGTCAGGAAATCGGGCACCACCGCATAGCCACCGGTGCCACCCGCAGCCCAGGCGCCGTCCCGGTTTGACGGCACGATGCCAAAGACAGCATCGCCAATATCGAACGCTTCCACCGCGTCGCCGCGTGCGACGACGGTGCCCGCGAAATCGAATCCCAGCACGACCGGTGGCGTGCGGCCCAGGAAATTAAGCTCGGCAAGCTTGTAGTCGAGCGGGTTGAGCGACGACGACACCGTGCGAACGAGCACGTCATTCAGTCCCGGTTTAGGCACGGGCCGATAGAAGGCTTCGAGCGGCAATCCGTCCGGTGCCCGTGTGTAGCCGATAGCATGGAAGTAGTCGGTGGATGCGAAGGCTGAGTGCATGGGCTTGGTCCTCCTTCGAGCCGAAATATGGGGATATCCCCCTATTTCCACCGGGGCCGGTTCATTGGATCATCGCCGGGCCACACATTCCCGTGAGGGCGGCACGGCGGCGCAGGCCTGTTCAATCACCTCGTCCTCACCTGCCGGCCGAAGCAGCTCATTTCGAAATAACGAGGCCAGAACATTGACGCTTGACATGCAACCATTTGGTTGCCTATCATCCAGTCCATGGATGAAGTCTTCAAAGCATTGGCGGATGCCTCGCGGCGAACGCTGCTCGACCGGCTTCATGACAAGAACGGACAGACGCTGAACGAGCTGTGCGACGGCCTCGACATGACACGTCAGGCCGTGACCAAGCACCTCGTCATTCTCGAAGAGGCCAACCTCGTCACGACCATCAAGCACGGCCGCGAGAAGCTGCACTACCTCAACCCGGTGCCGATCCATCAGATCGGCGAGCGTTGGATCAGGAAATTCGAGCGCGGCAAGCTCGTCGCGCTCTCCGAATTGAAACGGCAACTGGAGAAGCGCGATGAGTAAGCCCCACTTCGTCTACACCACCTATATCGAGACGACGGCCGAGCAGCTGTGGCACGCCTTGACCGACGGCGACTTCACCGAGCGCTATTGGTTCGGCCATCGCATCACCTCCGACTGGAAGGTCGGCTCTTCTTATGGCTTCACGAACCAGGGCAAGCCGACCGTCGACGGCAAGGTGCTGGTTTCCGATCCGCCGCGCCGCCTCGCCTACAGCTGGAACAACCGCAAGGAGGAGGCCAAGGGCGAAGGCACCTCGCGCGTCACCTTCGATCTCGAGCCGCGCGGCCAAGTCGTCAAGCTGACCGTGACCCATGACGAGCTCGGCGAGGACGGCAAGACCTTCCGCGACATCTCCGGCGGCTGGCCGATGGTGATCGCGAGCCTGAAGAGCATGCTGGAGACCGGCCGTCCCCTGCCGGCCGACGTGCTCGCGCTGAGCAAGAAGGAAGTCTCCTGTGCCTAGGGCATGAGACCGGTTGCCAAAATGAAGATTTATCGGAAGGCACGGTGCGTGATGAATATCGACAAGTTCAAGCCCGAGAACTTCAAGCCGATGACGGTCTATACCATCTACATCGCCTCCACGCCGGAGCAGGTATGGGAAGCGCTGACATCGGCCGAATTCAGCCGGAAGTATTTCTTCGGCAACTCGGTCGAGGTCGAGCAACGCGTCGGCGGCGCCTACATCGTGCGCACGCCCGACGGCGCGCTGCATATCTCCGGCGAGGTGACCGAATGCGACGCGCCGAACAGGCTCACCGTCACCTTCAACGTCAACTGGCCGATGCTGATCGAAAAGCTCGGACCGACGCTGGTGACCTACGAGATCGAGCAGGCCGGCGAAGCGGTGCGGCTGACCATGAGCGAAGCGCATGACCGCCCGCTCTCCGACGACATCCTCGAAGGCGGCCGCCAGGGCTGGCCGGCGATCCTCTCCGGGTTGAAGAGCGTTCTGGAGACAGGAAAACCACTGGTCGTAAAGATGGGCCCGCCGCAAAGGATGCTGGCGGCGCTGAAGGAAATGGGGATCGAGACGCCGTGAGACTCGGTGCGCCCCCTCTCCCCGTCCTTCACGGGGAGAGGGTTGGGGTGAGGGGCTCTCACCGCGAGCGCGACTCGTGGAGGGCCCCCTCACCCGCATCGCATCTTACGATGCGATGCGGCCTCTCCCCGCAGGCGGGGCGAGGCGAAGAGAACTCCGCCTACGCCACCTTGAGCTCGTCGAGGAAACCTCTGATCTCGCTGGTGAGCAGCTGGGCGCGACCGGCGAGGTCCTTGATCGACGAGGCCATGTGGTCGGCGGTCCGCGACGCCTCCTCGGTGGCGCTGGCGACCGTGGCGGTGTTGGCAAGCACGTTGCGGGTGCCGTCTGCCGCACGCTGCGCATTGCCCGCGATCTCGCCGGTCGCGGCATTCTGTTGCTCGACGGCGCCGGCGAGCTCGGCGGCGATGCCGCTGATCTCGGTAATGGTCGAGCCGACATCCCTGATCGCGGCGATCGCCTCGCCCGTGGTGGCCTGGATCTGCTGGACCTGATTGGCGATTTCCTCGGTGGCCTTGCCGGTTTGGGTGGCGAGGCTCTTGACCTCGCTCGCCACCACCGCAAAGCCGCGGCCCGCTTCTCCGGCGCGCGCAGCCTCGATCGTGGCGTTGAGCGCCAGCAGATTGGTCTGCTCGGCAACGCCGCTGATCAGCTTCACGATGCCCTCGATCGCCTTTGAGGCCTCGCCGAGGCTGACGATCTTCGTATCGGCGCGCTCCGCCTCGCCGACGGCGCGTCCGGCGATCTCGGCCGACTTGCGCACCCGATCGGCGATGCTGCGCACCGAGATCGACAGCTCTTCAGTGGCGGCGGCGATGGTCTGTACATTGCCCGACGCGTCGGTCGAACCCTTGACCACGGAAGCGGTACGGCTCGAGATATCGCGCGCGATGTCGGCGGTCTGGTTGGCTTCGCTGCCGACCGAGCCGGCGCCGGACACCACAGCCTCAATCAGCGCGGCCGATTTGCGGTCGAAAGCGTCGGTGATTTCAGTCACGCGATTGACCCGCTCGGCCTCCGCCGCGCGCTGCGCCGCGACGCTCTCGGCCATGGCCGCCGCTTCGATCGAGCGCTGGCGCAATTCCTCGATGGCCTCTGCCATCCGGCCGATCTCGTCGGAACGACCGCGCGAGGGCACAGCCAGATCGCGCTCGCCGCCGGCAAGCCGGCTGATCACCTCGGTCAGCACGGTGATGGGACCGACGATGCGGCGGGTGAGCAGCGACGCGACACCGGCGGTCACCGCGATGACCAGCACCAGCATTCCGAGCGCGAGCCAGAGCGAGAAAAGATCAGCCGCGCGGTGTCCATCGGCCGCCTCGACGGCCTCGGCGATCGCGGCATCGCGCACCGCCAGAATGTTTTGCATCGCCGCGGAATTCTGCGTGCGGAATTCCCTGGGCTCGATGCCATAGACGCCGTCGGTGCGGGCGGGCTGATCAATCGATTTGTAGAGCTTTCCGACTGCATCGAGGTATCCCGTGCGCACGACATCGAGCGCCGCGACCAGACGCGGCCGCGCGCCGGTGCGCGCAACAGCGGCCTGGATACGAATCCAGGTCTGGTCGATGCGTGCGGTCGCTGCGGCCAGCTTCTCCATGCCCTCGGCGCCGAACGGCTTCTTCGTTCCGAGCGCCGTATTGAACAGCGCCGACGGCCGCGAAGAGAGGTCGCGCATTTCCCAGCTCATGCGGGCAACGGAAATGAACCGGGCACTCTCGCTGTCGAGCTGGCTCAGCGCGTTCTCGACGGGATCCAGGATGTGATCGGTCTCACCCGGCAATTTCAGCAGCCGCTGGAACAGCGTATCGACGGTGCTCTTGTCGCGCTGAGCCAAGGGAACGGCCATGGCGCGGTCGCCCTCGGCGCGCAGCTCGACCAGCCGCGCCACGATCTGGCGCAATTCGGGCACCTTGGCGGTCGCGTCCGTGATCCCTGAGCCATTGAGCCGGTCGATCATCGCTGCGAAAGCGACGTCGGTCTCGGCCTTGAGCTTGTCGAGCCGCTCTTTTTCGGTTGGATCGATCGGCCCATCCGCGAGCACATTAGCAAGATAATACCCTCGCTCCAGCGCCAGGTGCTCGGTCGCGGCAAGGCCGGCCCGGATCGCCAGCGCCAGCTGCTGCGCCTCAGCCGCAGCACTCGCCTGCCGCCATTCGCTGACCACGGTGAACACGGCGGAAAGCATCCCGACCGCCGCAGCAGCCGACAGTGAGACCAGGAAAAAGGATCGAATTCGCATGATGGTATGATTCCGAACGCAAAGCCGCCCCCTTGGTACAGGAGCCGGCTTACGATTCTTTTAACCATTGCGACGGGGCAGGCTTCTCCGCCCCAAATCCGACAAGCACGAACCTCATCTCCACGAAGGCTGCAATCAACCGCGTTTCATGCTAGATTGGGATCATGGCCAAGCACAAGAAATCTGCCGAAACGCCGGCAAAAGCCGGTCGTTACGTGATCGGAAGCGCTGGTTTTGCCAAAATCAGCGCCGTGGAAGGCATTCATCTGACCGATGCGATGAAAGAGCGTGCCGCCGTCAAGCGGGCGAAGCGCCTTACTGCCGAAGAATATCGCCGGACCATCATCGCCAGCCATCGCAAGGGCTGAACACTCTGCATGTACGATGCGGTCGAGGATCCCTACACCTACAAGAATTCGACCGTCCTCAAGAACAAGCTCGATCTGCAGATTCAAGCTGACCTTGATGCTTTCGAAGCGGAGATTTCCAGCGCGCGCGCCGAAGAACCGCTCCCGGAAGGAACGCTGGATTTCAAACATTACTGTGCCATCCACCATCACCTCTTTCAGGACGTCTACGATTGGGCGGGACAGCCTCGGACCGTTCGGATAGCGAAAGGCGGCAATCCATTCTGCTTTCCCGAGAACATCCACGGCCAGGCTACAAGCCTCTTCGAGGAACTGCGGCAAGCAGACTACTTGCGAGGTCTCCAAGCGGAAAAATTCTCGCATAAGGCGGCACATTTCCTGGCTGAGCTGAATGCCGTTCATGCCTTTCGCGAAGGTAACGGTCGCTCGCAGCTGAGCTGTTTTGCGCTGCTGGCCCACAACGCCGGACACACGCTCAATCTCGACAGGCTTGACCCCCGGGAAATGCTGGCGGCAATGATCGCAAGCTTCGATGGCGACGAGAGGAAGCTCGCGGCCGTCATCCTGGAGCTAATTCGCTAACCTACCCCCTCGCCCGCAGCTCCCTTCGCAGCACCTTGCCGGTTGCTGTCATCGGCAGGCTCTCCGCGAACTCGACGTGGCGCGGGTATTCGTGGGCGGCGAGTTGGACCTTCACGAAATCCTGGATTTCGCGCGCGAGCTTCTCGCTCGGCGCAAAGCCGGGGCGCAGCACGATCCAGGCTTTCACCGCCTCGGTACGGATCGGATCAGGAATGCCGACCACGGCCGACAACGCGACCGCCGGATGCTTGAGCAGCGTGTCCTCGATCTCTGCCGGGCCAATGCGATAGCCGGCCGAGGTGATGACGTCGTCCTCGCGGCTCATGTACCAGAAATAGCCGTCCTCATCCTGCCGGCCGAGGTCGCCGGTCAGAAGAAACTCGCCGGCGTATTTCTTGGCCGTTGCGTCCGGATTGCGCCAATATTCGATCATGGTGCAGGGATTGGGCTGGCGCACGCCGATGATGCCGCGCTCACCGCGGGGCAATTCCTCGCCCTTGTCGTTGACGATACGCACGTCAAAGCCCGGCGTCGCCTTGCCCATCGCGCCGGGGCGGATCGGAAACAGGTTTGAATTGCAGCCGACCACGAGGTTGCATTCGGTCTGGCCGTAGATCTCGTGCACGTCGATGCCGAAAGTGCCGCGCACCCAGTCGAGCAGCTCGGCGCCGAGCGACTCGCCGCCCGAAAGCATGCTGCGCAGCTTGACGCCATCATGCTTGACGTTGGCGAGCCGCATCAGCTTCAGCGCAGTCGGCGGCAGGAACACGACGCGGACGCCGTGATCGGCCATCAGCTGCATCGCCGCCTGCGGTTCAAACTTCTTCGCGCGATAACCGACAACGGGCACGCCGTGATACCAGGCCGGAAACAACGCATCGAACAGACCACCGATCCAGGCCCAGTCCGCCGGCGTCCACATCACGTCGCCGGGCTTGGGGAAGAAGTCGTGCACCATCTCGATATTGGGCAGATGGCCGAGGATCACGCGATGGGCGTGCAGCGCGCCCTTGGGATTACCTGTGGTACCCGAGGTGTAGATGATGATCGCGGGATCGTCGCAGGAGGTGTCGACGGTCGCGAACTGGTCGGACGCGATTTCGATTTCCGCCCAGAATGATTTCGCCCGTGCGCTCGCGCGGCCGGTGACATAGATGTTTTTGAGCTCGGGCAGCTTGTCGCGGATCTTCGACAGCTTCTCCCAGCCGCCCTCGTCGGTGACGACCGCCTTGGCGCCGGAGTTCTGCAGGCGGAATTGCAGCGCGTCCTCGCCGAACAGCGTGAACAAGGGCACCGAGACAAAACCGGCGCGCCACGCGGCGAGATGCGCGACCGGCAATTCCAGCGATTGCGACAGGAACACCGCGACGCGATCGCCGCGTGTAAGGCCGTCGGCTTTCAACACATTCGCGAAGCGGCTGGAGAAGGCGCGCATCTCGTCGAACGAGGTGCGCGTGGCTCTGCCGTCCTCATCGACATAGATCAGCGCGAGCTTGTTCGAGCCATCCGCATGGCGATCGCAACACGCGGTCGCCATGTTGAAGCGCGCCGGGATGTTCCAGCGGAAATCGCGGTAAAGGTTGTCGTAGGAGTTGGTTTCGGTGAGCATGGATCAACCTAATCGCCGCCTGCTCGTCTGTACCCTCTCCCCTTGTGGGAGAGGGTGGATCGCATCGAAGATGCGAGCCGGGTGAGGGGTTGCCTCCACAGGCACGCTCGCGGAGAGAACCCCTCATCCGGCGCTTCGCGCCACCTTCTCCCACAAGGGGAGAAGGAAAGCCGAGCAAGCTTTAAGACAGCGCCGCCTTCACCATCCCGCTGGCCTTCGCAAAATCCATCTGCCCGGCATACTTCGCCTTCAGCGCGCCGATCACCTTGCCCATGTCCTTGATCCCGGCAGCGCCCGTCTCGGCGATCACGGCCGAGATCGCGTTCTTCACGTCATCGTCCGACATCTGCTTCGGCAAATACGCCGAGATGATCGCGATCTCCTCGCGCTCGCCAGCGGCGAGCTCGGCGCGGCCGCCCTTGTCGTAGAGCTCGACGGCCTCCTGGCGCTGCTTGATCATCTTCTGCAGCACGGAGAGCAGCGCCTCGTCCGACAGCGGCGGCTTGCCCTGTCCGCGCGCTTCGATGTCGGCGTTCTTGATGGTCGAATTGACCATGCGCAGCGTGGAGAGCTTGCGCTCCTCCTTGGCCTTCATGGCCTCCTTGACCGCGTTGTTAATGTCGTCGCGCAGCATGGTTTTGTCCTTTTATTACGTGGGAGGACTCGATCTTGGCCTGATCTAGGCCGTTCGCCGGCCTGAAACAATCCGGTTCCGGCCAAGGCGCCGCGAAATATGCGGTAAACGCATGTGAATCCGCCACTTCCTGCTTTGACGCAGGGCAAGGGCCGGACTATGTACAGGCCTCATGACACAAACCGAAAACGACGCCGCATGGCCGGACCTCAAGCCGACCGCGCTCCTCGTGCTTGCGGATGGCACGGTGCTCGAAGGCTTTGGCCTGGGAGCCGAAGGTCACGCCGTGGGCGAGGTCTGCTTTAACACCGCGATGACCGGTTATGAGGAAATCCTCACCGATCCCTCCTATGCCGGGCAGATCATCACCTTCACCTTCCCCCATATCGGTAACGTCGGCACCAACGAGGAAGACATCGAGACGGTGAACATGGCCGCGACACCAGGCGCGCGCGGCGTGATCCTGCGCACCGCCATCACCGATCCCTCCAACTACCGCGCCACGCGGCATCTTGATCAATGGTTAAAGTCTCGCGGCATCATCGGCCTCTCCGGCATCGACACCCGCGCGCTGACCGCATTGATCCGCAGCAAGGGCATGCCGAACGCCGTGATCGTGCATGCCAAGGACGGCAAGTTCGATCTGCATGGGCTGAAGGAAGAAGCCCGCGAATGGCCCGGCCTCGAAGGCATGGACCTGGTGCCGATGGTCACCTCCGGCCAGCGTTTCACCTGGGACGAGACGCCGTGGTCGTGGGAAAAGGGCTTTGGCCGCCAGACCACGGGCGAGTTCAACGTGGTCGCGATCGACTACGGCATCAAGCGCAACATCCTGCGCCTCCTTGCCGGCGTCGGCTGCAAGGTCACGGTGGTGCCGGCGACGACGTCGGCCGAAGACATCCTGGCGATGAAACCGGATGGCGTGTTCCTGTCGAACGGCCCTGGCGATCCCGCGGCGACCGGCGAATATGCGGTGCCCGTGATCAAGAAGGTGATCTCTTCCGGCACGCCGACCTTTGGTATTTGCCTCGGCCACCAGATGCTGGGTCTCGCCGTCGGCGCCAAGACCATGAAGATGCATCAGGGCCATCACGGCGCCAATCATCCGGTGAAGGACGAGACCACCGGCAAGGTCGAGATCACCTCGATGAACCACGGCTTTGCCGTGGACCAGGCGACGCTGCCTGAGGGCGCCACGCAGACCCATGTCTCGCTGTTCGACGGCTCCAATTGCGGCATCGCGCTCGAAGGCAAGCCGGTGTTCTCGGTGCAGTACCACCCCGAGGCCTCACCCGGCCCGCGCGACTCGCATTATCTGTTCGATCGCTTTGCGGATTTGATGCGGGCGAAGAAGCGGGCTTAAGCCACACCTCGTCATTGCCGGGCTTGACCCGGCAATCCATCCCTTTTGAAGAATGATGGATGCCCGGATCAAGTCCGGGCATGACGAATTGTTGTACTTCACACGCACGCATTGCCGGCATGTTGGACAGCGCTGGATCAGCGGCGGCGTTCTGTGGTTCACTTCCCTTGCCTTCAGATCAGGCGAACATGATCAGGCCAACAAGGGAAGCGCAACAATGACCAACCCCGACATGACCATTCGCGATATCAGCGTGACGATGCTGCGCATGCCCTGGGCCGATGATCCCTGGCTCAAGGGTCACGCGCTGGGCGGGCAACGCGACATCCTGATCTGCAACGTTGAGACGGCCGGCGGCATCACCGGCATGGGTTATCTCTTCTTGTTTCGCCCCGGCATGAAGTCGATCGCCGCGTGCCTGGAGGAATGCATCATCCCGCGGGTCAAGGGCAAGGACGCCACCGCGGTCGAGGCGATCTGGCGCGATCTGTGGAACGCGACCATGACCTATGGCCGCGGCGGCATCGCCGCGATGGCAATGTCGGCGCTCGACATCGCGCTGTGGGACGCGGTGGGAAAACGTGCCGGCCTGCCGCTGCACCGGCTGTGGGGCCATTACCGCTCGCAAATCCCGATCTACGGCTCGGGCTGCTTCCGCGGCGCGGGCGGCGACGGCATGATCGAGAAGGCGCTGCACTACGTGAAGCAGGGCTACAAGGCGATCAAGATGCAGGTCGCGCATGTGCGCTCGCCGGCTGAAGACCTCGACAATGTCCGTCGCATGCGCGAGGCGCTGGGTCCCGACATCGACATCATGATCGACGTCAACATGGGCTGGAGCGCCGATGTTGCGATCGAGATGGGCCGCAAGTTCGAGAAGTACAACATCTACTGGCTCGAGGAGCCGGTGCCTGCCGATGATTTCGCCGGCTACCAGCGTATCGCCGCGGCGCTGGATATGCGCGTGGTCGGCGGCGAAACCCATTTCACCCGTTATGATCTCAGGCCATTCTTCCTCAATCCCTGCCTGCCGATCCTGCAACCCGATCCGATGCGCGGCGGCATGACCGATCTGCGCAAGATCGCGACGCTCGCCGACACCTGGGGCATCACCATCGCGCCGCATCTGTTCCCCGAGCTGAACGTGCATCTGCTCGCCTCGATCCCGAACGGGATCTGGTGCGAGAATATGGGGCTGATCGATGATCTCTGGGTCGATCCGCCCGCGATCAAGGACGGCATGATCACCGCACCGGAGCGCCCCGGCCATGGGCTGAAGTTCAAGGATGAGGTGACGAAGTTTCAGATTTAGCGGGCGTGGAACGCAAGGGTTGGTGGCTGTGTTGATCCGCACCTGATTTTCGTGAGGAGGATCACGTCATGTCCATTGTCAGCGCCGATATCGAGCCGATTGCGATCGTCTTCGAGGACGATGGCCTCGTGCCCAACAATCCGATGCCGTTTTTGGTCTACAAGGGCGCGGTCGCGTTCGAGGGCGGCCATCCCGAACGCACCATCGAAACGCTTTTCCGCGCCAATGGTTGGGGCGACATGTGGCGCAACGGCGTCTACAATTTCCTGCACTATCATGCGACGGTGCATGAGGTGCTGGGCGTCGCGCGCGGACGCGCGCGCGTGCGTTTCGGCGGCGAC
>Ga0210401_10006139_pt1 | contig 12265 bp, 12 predicted proteins | sample IncBWH32MmetaG_FD_150866 | JGI IMG/M metagenome (GOLD analysis project Ga0210401, IMG submission 150866) | Forest soil microbial communities from Barre Woods Harvard Forest LTER site, Petersham, Massachusetts, United States - Inc-BW-H-32-M | ecosystem: Environmental > Terrestrial > Soil >... | reverse complement strand
CGAAGGATCCATGACTTCGCTGACGGTGAAGAGCTGAAATTTTTCGGCGGCTTCCTTCATCAGCTTCAAGCCTTCTTCCCCCATGCCCTGGAAGGCATACGGTGAAGTGCGCGGTTTGAACGCGCCCGCACGGAGAATTTTGGCGCCGGCTTTGGCGACGCTTTCGGCGATGGAGTGGATTTGGTCGCGCGATTCCACCGAGCAGGGACCTGCGGCGATTACAACGTCGTTGCCGCCAATGGAAACTCCTCTGCCCAGTTGGACGATCGTGCCTTCAGGTCTGAATTGGCGGCTGGCGAGTTTGTACGGCTGCGTGATGCGCATGACTTCGCGCACGCCATCAAGAAGTTCGAAATCGCGGTGGTCGAAGTCGCGGTGGACTCCGACGGCACCCAGGACGGTGTGGGATTCGCCCGTGGAGCGGTGCACGTTGAAGCCGCTGCCGATCAGGCGATCGATTACGTGTTGGATTTGCGCGTCTGTGGCGCCCTCTTGCATCACGATGACCATTTGCGTTCCCTGAATTCCTTCCCTTTATTTTCGTAGGTAACTTGGCGAAAAGCGCCCGCCACGCTCGGCGGCCGCTACAATATCTTCATCTATCCTTACCCGAAACGTCGCGTGGCGAACGATCGCCGGGGTGCATGGCTTCGCGTTCGGCCGAGCGCGCTTCGTCGATGATGCGCTCGAAGAGGCGGCGGATTGCGGCATCGGACAGCGGTCCGGGATTGGACCGCTCGGCGTTCTCCAGGACTTCGCGCTCGCGGTCGGGTTGATAAAGCGGAAGATTCTGCGCTTGCTTGAGCTTGCCGATTTCGAGGGCGCAGCGGGAGCGCTCGTTGAGAAGCTCGACGAGTCTGCGGTCGATGTCATCGATGCGCTGCCGCCAATCACTGAGCACGGTCATAGCGCAACCTCGCGGCGCGACAGGCCGTGGCGCGCAGCTTCTTTCAGCGAGCGGATGCGCACGGCCAGCGCGGTTGCGGCGGCTTCGACCGATTTTGCATTTTCGATTTCGCTGACCAACGCCGAGCCGATCACGGCCGCGTCGGCCAGACCGCCCAGCAAGGAGACATGGCCGGGCAAGGAGATGCCGAAGCCTACGGCGATGGGAAGCGTCGTGATGGCCCTCGCGCGCCGCAGCAGGGCCGGTAGTTCGTCGGGGAGCGAATCCTTTGCGCCGGTGACGCCGGTGCGCGAGATCAAATAAAGAAACCCGGAGGTGACCGCGGCGATGGTCGAGAGACGCTCGTCGGTGGACGTGGGCGCGCCAAGAAAAACAGTATCGAGATGATGAGCAGCCAGGATGCGCCGGTAGTCAACGGATTCTTCGGGGGTGAGATCGGTGACCAAAACACCGTCGGCCCCGGCGGAAGATGCCGCGGCAGCAAATTTTTCCACGCCCATTTGAAAGATCGGATTGTAGTAGCCGAAGAGGATGAGCGGAACCTGCGAAGACTGTCGGATGCGGCCCACCAGATCGAGAACAGCGGCCAGGGTTGTGCCGGCTTTTAGGGCACGCTCAGAAGCGCGCTGGATTGTGGGGCCGTCCGCCAGAGGATCGCTGAACGGAATCCCCAGCTCGATGACGTCGGCGCCTGCCTCAGCCAATGCAAGAACAAATTTGTGCGTGGCGTCGAGCGAGGGATCGCCGGCAGTGATGTACGCGATGATGCCGAGTTCGCCGGACTCACGGAGTTCCGCGAAACGCTGGGAGATGCGGGTCGAGTTGGCGGCTGGCGCGGTCATTCGGATTTAGGTGCTTTTGAGAAGAATAAAGATTAGAGCAGGCGCGAGTAGGTGTCCATGTCCTTGTCGCCGCGGCCGGAGAGATTGAGGATGACGAGATCGTCTTTGGTCATTTGTGGGGCGCGCTCGATCAGGCCAGCGACGGCGTGGGCGGACTCGAGAGCCGGAATGATCCCTTCGGTGCGCGCTAGCAACCGCGCAGCGGCGAGAGCGGCATCATCAGAGATGGCGGCGTATTGGGCCCGTTGTTCATCGGCGAGCCAGGCGTGTTCGGGGCCAATGGCGGGATAGTCGAGCCCTGCGGAGATGGAGTGCGTCGTGGCGATCTGGCCGTCGGCGTTCTGCAAAACGTAGGTATAGGTGCCTTGCAGCACGCCTGGGCGTGCGCCCGTGTAGCCTTGCATCGCACCGAGCCGCGCGGCGTGTTCGCCGAGCTCGGTGCCGCGGCCGCCCGCTTCGATGCCAACCATTTTGACGCTAGCGTCGCGCAGAAAAGCGTGGAACAGGCCGATGGCGTTCGAACCACCGCCGACGCAGGCGTAGAGATGCGTGGGAAGACGCCGCTCAGCGGCCAGAATTTGCTCGCGAGCTTCGCGGCCGATCACCGACTGAAAATCGCGGACCATCGTGGGATAGGGATGCGCGCCAAGAACGGAACCCAGAAGATAGTGCGTGGTGCGAACGTTGGTAACCCAGTCGCGCATGGCTTCGTTGATGGCGTCTTTAAGCGTGCGGCTGCCAGCATCGACACCGAGAACTTGCGCCCCCAGAAGGCGCATTCGCGAAACGTTGAGCGCTTGCCGCGCCATGTCCTCCGTACCCATGTACACGACGCATTCGAGACCGAGATGCGCGGCGATGGTGGCGGATGCCACGCCGTGTTGGCCCGCGCCGGTTTCGGCGACGATGCGCGGCTTGCCCATTTTCACCGCGAGCAAACCCTGACCAATCGCGTTGTTGATCTTATGCGCGCCGGTGTGCAGCAGGTCTTCGCGCTTGAGATAGATGCGCGGGCCGCCAAGCTGCTTGGTGAGGCGCGAAGCGAATTGCAACGGCGTCGGACGTCCCGCGAAATTCTTGAGCAGATTGTGAAACTCAGCCTGAAAGACAGCGTCGGACTTAGCAAGTTCGTAGGCGCGTTCGAGTTCGAAGAGCGGCACCATGAGCGTTTCGGGGACGTAGCGGCCGCCGTAGGGGCCGAAGCGCCCAGTAACAGCCGCCGGATTGACGATTTGTGAGCTCATGGATATATTGCCGTGACCCTTCCCTTACTTAAACGCGAGTCCGAAATACTCTCCGCGACCTGTGTTTACCCTGAGCCTGGAAGGGTGCTCCGACCTCCGTGCCCTCTGTGTTAAATCCTTTTCTGTCTTAGGCCTTCAGATCCCGATTAGCCCGCTCCACTTCCGCGAAAAACACCCGAAGCTTGCCATGATCCTTCTTACCAGGCCTGGATTCGACGCCACTGGCTACGTCTACCGCATACGGCTGCACGGTTCGAATGGCGTCGCCCACATTTTCCGGCGTAAGGCCACCTGCGAGAATGATACGGTGGGACTTTGCCGCACGACGCGCGAGGGGCCAATCAGCCCGTTTTCCAGTACCGCCATATTGGCCTGTTCCCGCTGCGTCGAGCAAAAATGTGGAAGCGGCGCTGTACGAGCGAAGGATTTTGAGCTGGAAGTGAGTTCCGGCCCGGAATGCCTTGGTAACCTGGAAATGTTTCGCGCACTCCCGTACAACACTCGGAGCCTCGTCGCCGTGCAGCTGGACCGAGTCGAGAGATAACGCCCCAGCCAAAGCAACGATCGCCTCAGCGGACCAATTTACAAAGACGCCCACAGATTCCACATCGTCGCGTTCAACATCGTCGCGCAGACGAGAAATAATCTTCCACGCAGCAGCAGGAGAAATGACGCGTTTGGTTTTATCGTAAAAATTGAAACCGAGCGCCGCAGCTCCCAAATCGCGTGCAGCCTTAGCGTCCCGCCAGTTGGTGATGCCGCAGATTTTTACGCGGACCATCGAGCCTATTCCGCTGCCGTCGCAGCGACGCCGAGCAACTCGGTCAGCGCAGCCGCGGGATCGTCGGCCCGCATCAGGTGTTCGCCAATGAGGAACGCATCGAAGCCTGCATCGCGCAACCGGCGGAGATCGGCGTTTGTGGAAAGCCCGGATTCCGCGACGGCGATCCGATCGTCGGGAATAAGCTCGATCAGTTCGAGCGAAGTCTCGACGCGCACGTCGAGCGTCCGCAAATCGCGGTTGTTCACGCCGATGATGCGCGCCCCCGCTGCAAGAGCGCGGGCGAGTTCCGCAGCGGTATGGACCTCGATCAACGGCTCCATGCCGAGTTCCCGGCCAAGAGACAAGAGCTCGCGAAGCAGAGCATCGTCGAGCGCGGCAACGATCAGCAGAAAACTGTCCGCATCGTTGGCGCGCGATTCCCACACTTGCCAGGAGTCAAAGATGAAATCCTTGCGCAGCACCGGGGCGGCAATTTCCTTGCGCGCATCCCGCATATTCTTGAGCGATCCCCCGAAAAACTCCGGCTCCGTCAGAACCGAGAGCGCCGCAGCGCCAGCGGCGGCCAGCGACTGAGCCAGCGCCACCGGATCGAAGGGATCGCGGATCACGCCTCGCGAGGGCGAGGCAGGTTTCAGCTCGGCGATAACATTGAGCGCGTCGCGAGAGAGCGCAGCCGCGAAGTCGCGCAGCGGCGACGCCGCCTTCACTCCGTACTTGAGCGCAGTTTCGGGCAGCACGCGCTTCCGGTGATCCACAGCAGCTCGTCGAGCATCCAGGATGCGGTCGAGCACCGCGCCCGTGTTGGCGTGAGCAGACATTCGCGTAAGTTTGTATGCTATGGGTGGGGTGAGCGGAGTGTCAAATGGCTGAGCGCGAAGAGCGCGTGGCAGCGAGTTCAGATGGCTCCAGCCAAGGGAGGCAGTCAGGGTCCATGACCAGTTATTCGGAGCGGTATGGGCAGGTGCTAGAAGCCATTGCGAATGAGGCGGATGCGATGGCCATGGAATATTTTCGGACCGCAGCGATGCGCGTAACAAGGAAGCTGGACGGAACAGCGTTGACCGTGGCAGATGGCGCGATTGAGGCGATGGCGCGCGCAAAGGTAGCGGCCAGCGGCGTCGTGCTGGATGTTTTCGGCGAAGAAATGGGCGCGGGCGACAGCGAAGCACCTTTGAAATCGGCGAGCCGAGCGCGCTTGATCATCGATCCAATCGACGGCACCGAAGAATTTTCCCGCGGGATTCCTACCTTCGGGACGCTGCTGGGGGTCGAGAACGGAGGCGAAATCGTTGCGGGAATGGCCAGCGCTCCGGCGCTGGGAGCCCGTTGGTGGGCCTATCGCGGCGAGGGTGCGTATCGCAACGGACAAAAGATTCAGGTCTCTAAGACTGCGCGACTCGACGAGGCCATGGTGTTCACCACCGGCACTGGTCCGAGCAAAGGCAAAGAAGCCCGCGAAAAGATTCGGCGTTTGGCAGACGCAGCCCGAAATGGTCGAGCGATCGGCGGATTCTGGCAGCATATGCTTGTAGCGGAAGGTGCGATTGACGCGGCCTTAGACTGGACTTCCAAACCGTGGGACTTAGCCCCGCTGGGAATTATCGTCGAGGAAGCCGGCGGCCGATCGACGAACGTGCGCGGCGACCGAACCATCTACACTGGCGATCTTCTCAGCACAAACGGGTTGATTCACGATGAGGCGCGGGCCGTCTTGCAGTGAACTACGCCGCGCAGACGCAAATATCCCGCGAGCGTCAATCTTTGATCAGGGCAAAGGAATGAGAGCAAAGGGCTCTCCAAATTGGCCGTTTCAGAATTCACAGCGATTCGTAACCTTGAAGGTTCCGGACCCGACTGGAGCTGACGATGAACATCCAAGCGCAGGCGCACAAAGCGGAGCTGTTGAGAAGGTTACACGCCGGGCCACGTATCTTGGTGTTCCCGAATGCGTGGGATGTGGCGAGCGCCCGCATCGTGGAGGAATTGGGCTTCCCCGCCATCGCCACAACTAGCGCCGGCGTCGCGGCGGTGCTGGGTTACCCGGATGGCCAGATAATCTCACGCGATGAGATGCTCGACGTAGCGGGACGCATCGCCAGGGCGGTGCGCGTTCCCGTGACAGCGGACCTGGAGGCAGGCTACGGCGAATCGATTCCGGACGTGACCGCAACGGTGAAAGCGATGGTAGCCGCAGGCGTCGTCGGATTGAATCTGGAAGACATAACCGGAAGCAACGAGAGTTCGCACGTGGATTTGCCGCTCCAGGTCGAGAAAATCCGGGCGATTCGCAAAGCCGGCGAAGCTCTCGGTGTGCCCGTAGTACTGAATGCGCGCACGGATATTTATCTGATGCCCATAGGACCGGAAGAAACTCGCTTCGAGCGCACGGTACAGCGGCTTCGCGCGTATCGCGAAGCCGGAGCGGATTGCCTGTTCGTTCCAGGGGTGAAGGACGCGGACACGATTGCGAAGCTGGTGCGCGCGGCGAACGGTCCCTTGAACATTCTGCTGTCCGCGGGCTCGCCGACGCTCCGCGAGCTAGAAAAAATGGGCGTCGCGCGCGCAAGTGCAGGTTCGGGCGTAATGCGGGCAACGCTCGGGTTGACGCGACGAATCGCGAAGGAAATGATGGAAGCCGGAACGTACACATCGATGCTGGACGGAGCGGTGCCATACGCGGAAGTGAACGAGATGTTAGCTCGCGAGAAATCCTAGCGCGATGCCCGACGCCGCCGAGCTACTGCAAATCCTAAACGAAGAGATCGTTGCGTGCCGCAAATGTCCCCGGCTGGTGGCCTACCGCGAGCAGGTGGCGAAGGAAAAGCGCCGAGCCTATCGTGACTGGATTTATTGGGGCAAGCCTGTGCCCGGATTCGGCGATCCGAAAGCGCAACTGATGTTAGTTGGACTAGCGCCGGGCGCGCACGGGTCCAACCGCACGGGGCGTCCGTTCACGGGCGACGCCTCGGGAGTGTTCCTGTATAAAGCGCTGTTCGATGCAGGGTTTGCCAACCAGCCGGTCGCACTGCAACGCGACGACGGCTTGCAACTCTTGAACGCGTACATCACCGCCGCGGCGCGGTGTGCGCCCCCCGACAACAAGCCCCTGCCCGGCGAACTCCTCAACTGCCGACCCTACCTCGAACGTGACCTGGAAATCCTGAAGCCGCGAGCGGTGCTGGCGCTCGGCAAAATCGGCTGGGATGTCTACCTCACCATCCTGAAACACCAAGGCCTGATCAACACGCGAGCAGCGTATCCATTCGCTCACGGCGCGGAGACGGACATTCCGGCTGCCGGCGTCCGATTGTTTGGCGTCTATCATCCCAGCCAGCAAAACACAGCCACCGGCAAAGTAACGCCGGCAATGTACGCCAAAGTTCTGCGACGAATTAAGCGCTTTCTCGAGAAATAAGCGTATCCCATCCCGTCGAAATCTCTCCTCGTTCCGGAGATGTCAATCCCAGACGTCAATCCCCCGTAGGGGCGGGGATTGTTTACCCTGAGCCTCGAAGGGCCCCGCCCGGCGTCAACCCAGGCACACATTACACCGGAGCGTGACCACTCCGGGCTGTAAACGTAGATCTCCGGAAGTGTCGGCATTGGCAGCCGATTGACGGAAACGAGCGACAGAAGACCGGATTACCAACGAAACCGGTTCGACGATCACACTGTAAGTCCCTGAACCAACGACCTTTGCCGAACGCAAAAAAACCGACGCTGGAGGTCCGTGTGCTTCCTCAGCAGCGTGGTCCGGAAAACCGCCAGGAGATTCCCATGAACCGCAACGGCATTCGATCGCTTGGAGCAAGCTGCGCGCTTGCCACGGTGTTTGTTTGGGTGGCCTCCGCGTCAGAACAGGAGCCTCCGCAGCCTCCGCAGGAACCCGCAACACAGGAATCCGCGGCACCCCCTACCGAACCCAATCCGCCCGCGCCGAAAATCGCCGACGGTCGCCGCCGCGCCGATTTGCCAATCGAGACGTATGCCGTGGCTCCGGGAACGAAATTCCTGGTGCGCTTGGAAGATCAGTTGGATACCGGCGAAACGCGCCAAAACAGCAGATTCAAAGTTCGCACGCTGGAGCCGCTGGAAGCAGGCGACGGAATTTATTTGCCGGCAGGCGTGGAGGTCGTTGGTCATGTAAGCCGCGTGGTATCCGCGGGAATCGCAGGTCGCGCCCGCATCTGGCTGACCTTCGACGACATTCGCACGAAGTTCGGCCGGTTGCCGATCGTAGCGGAGGTTGTGGGCGTGCCCGGCGATCACAGCGTAAAAACAGGCCCGACACAGGAGGGCTTGATCGAAGGGCGCACCAGCACGCAGCAGGCTGCCGCAGAGGCCGCGGCGGCGGGAGCGGCGCTAGGCGCCGTGAAGGGCGTAAAGGATAAGGACAAAAAGGAAGTCGCCGAGGGCGCCGCAGCAGCCGCACTCGCCGCCTACCTGATGGAATCCGGCCGCGGCCACGAAGTGGATTTGCCGAAAGGCGCGAAACTCGAAGTCGAACTGGAGCGCGCGCTGTATTTAGTAAAAGAATAAACAAGGAACATCTTCAGGAAGCCCCAGCACTACCCGAAACATCGAGACCTTCAGTTCCCAGGGTCGTCGATCAAGCGCCATAAAAATGGTTGAAATTCCGCAAGCCTGGCAAAGTCCCGGGCATTATGCGTTATCACTGTAACTCCGGCGCGCCCCGCACTGGTGGCGATCAATGCGTCGTTGGTGAGCCTTCCCTTTCCAATGCGTTCGTAGTGATACTTGGCGCCCAACCGAAACAGAACTCGGCCGGTTTGCGCCCAATCGCGAAGATCGGGGACGAGCAGACGCCTCTGTTTTGTGAAGTCGAATTCTAATCGCTCGACCACATGTCGAGCGCCGTTGCTTGCGCCAGCGTAGAGTTCTTCCAGCACGACCGCGCTGAGCCACACGACGGAGCCATCCGCTAGCCTTCTCAAGTTCAAGGCCGCATCTTCTCCTGACCTCAAGACCGTGATGTAAATGGACGTATCGAACAGGACCGGCAACATCTAGTCTTCTAACACACCGTAAACGTCCTTGATGTCGATGCCGCTCTTCGCGAAACGGTCGTGTGCTTCCGCAATTAAGCGATTTCTCTCGTGCTCGGAAATAACAAAATCCAACGCGCGATCGATGGTCTCGGTTTCAGTATCGGCGCGCAGCACCCGTTGCGCGCGTTTGATCTTGACGGAATCCAGCCGGAAATGTTTGTGCGATCGATTTTTAGCGTTAGCCATGGGTCGCTCACTTTCTCCATTATACTCCGTGTACACGCAAGAGTGAATCATGAACATCACAATCGCACGCTCAAACACTTCAGCTTCGCCAGGGGGATACCATGTACCTTTCCAATTCCATGATTCAGCAGCGCTTGGCAAGTGAGTGTGGGCTTGTTACAGTCGAGTGTTAAGCTTGCGCATATTTTGAATCGTGCAGATCATTTGACCTGGGGAGAGGCTAGCCGCATGGGCGAAGAGACGAAAACGGCGGTGCGCGCGGTCGAAACCGGCGAGCGCAAAGACCGCGTCCTGATTGTCGAAGATGAAGACAATGCACGGAAAGGCTATGAGCAATTGCTCCAAAAGTGGGGCTATGAAGTGCTCGGCGTTGCGGCTGCCGAAGAGGCGCTGGCGAAATTCGGCAACTTCCAGCCGGACACACTGATCGCCGACGTCGAATTGCCCGGAATGAACGGGCTGGATTTGCTGAAGCAGTTGGGCTCCGACCTGAACAATGTGCCGGCAATCATCATCACCGGCAAAGGAAGCGACGAACGCGCGGTGGCGGCCATCGAAGCCGGAGCGTTCTGGTACATCGAAAAACCCATGAAGGCGCCAGTGCTCCGCGCGCTGCTGGATCGTTGCCTGGAGAAGGCTCGTGACACGCGGCAATTGGCGGTTCTGCAGCGGCAACTGCGCGAAACCGGCCGCCTGGGTGATCTTGTCGGCGGGTCAAAAGCGATGCAGGAAGTGATGCGCATCGTAGAAATGGCCGCGCCGAGTTCTGCGTCGGTTCTGATCACGGGCGAAACGGGATCAGGCAAAGAGATCGTCGCGCGCAGCATTCACAAGCTGTCGCCGCGCGCCTCGGGACCCTTTGTGGCCATTAATTGCTCGGCCATCCCCGAATCGTTGATGGAAAGCGAGATTTTCGGGCACGAGCGCGGCGCGTTCACGGGAGCCGCGGAGCGGCGCATCGGCTGCTTCGAGTTGGCCGATGGAGGCACGCTGCTGCTGGACGAAATCGGCGAGATGCCCGCACCCACCCAGGCAAAGCTGTTGCGCGTTCTGGAAGACCGCAAGGTCCGCCGGCTGGGCAGCAAGAGCGAGACGCCGGTCGACGTGCGCGTATTGGCGGCGACCAATAAAGATCCGGAACAAGCGGTGGGCAACGGGCAGCTGCGCCAGGATCTCTTCTTCCGGCTGAACGTCTTCCACATCCATTTGCCGCCGCTGCGTGATCACAAGGACGATATTCCGCTGCTGGTGGAATACATCCTACGCGACGTGAACGCCAAGCACGGCAAAAGTGTGCGCGGTGTCGGCACCGAGGTCATGGACATTTTCAAGAGCCACACCTGGCCCGGGAATGTCCGCGAGTTGCGAAACGTCCTGGAACGCTCGACGATCATGTGCGAAAAGGATTTGATCACCCGCAGTTGCCTGCCCGACGAGTTCGGCAAATCGCAAGCGAAAGGCCCGAGCGATTTATCGACGATCAAGTTTCCGGTCGGCACCACCGTGGACGCCATGGAACGCGAGCTGATCCTGCAAACTCTGAACGCCACTGGTAACAATAAGACACGGGCGGCAGACTTGCTGGGAATCAGCCTGAAAACATTGCACAATAAGCTGAAAGAATACGGCGGAGCGAACGCCGAGGCGGAGTAGAGATCCACAATGCAGCTGCGGCTGCGCACGAAACTTACGCTGGTGATGACCGGGCTGGTGCTGCTGGTCGTCATCGTGATTTCCGGCGTGTTCGTTGCACAGCTTCTTGAGCAGGTTCTCCAGCAAACCGACAAGCGCGCCCATGAAATCGCACATCAGGTATTCGACCAGGCGCATCGTGCGCTAACCGATGCGGCTAATGAAGGGTTGCGGCCAATTTCCAATAGTCCAGAAGATATCCACGAATATGTCTGGCAGGCTTTCAAGATCGACGATGGTCTGCGCGCACAATTGAAGGCCGCCAAAGATATACCCTCGATTTATGAAGTCGCAATTACCGATCGCGACGGCATGGTGTTGATTTCAACGGATGAGTCCCTGCAGGGAAATTTCCTTCCGCGGAGAATGCCGCTGTCGCAACTGACGCAGCGCGGCTCGTTGCATCAAGTAAAAGCGCTGGCTGGGCCGGCGAAGATTTACGAACTGGATTTTCCGTTTACCAAGAGCGGCGAGCCGTTTGGCGAGGTCCGCGTAGCGGTGTCATCTGCTCTGTTGCTTGAAGATATTTTGCCGAACGTCAGGAAATTCGGGACCATCGTGCTGTTGGCGTTGGTGATCTCGGCCGGTCTCGCGGCCGTTGTGAGCGGTGCGACGCTTGCGCCCTTGCGCGGGATCTCCGACCAACTCGACCGCATCTCCGCTGGGCAGTTTGATACGCCAGCCGCGGAAGTACGAGGATTCGTCGGCGGCACCGATGAGCTTGGGCAGGTGAGCCGCAAAATCACACAGGTAGGGCAACAATTGCGCGGCGTTCACGAGATCTTCAGCACCATGCGCGAAAACATGAATTCCGTAATGGCCGGCATGGAGGATGGCTTGCTCCTGTTTACGCGCGAGGCCCGGGCGGTGATGGTTAGCCCGGCGGCCGAAAAATTTCTGGGTGCGCCCGCCGGAGCGTTTCTGGGTCGGCGCGTGAATGAGATTTTTCCTGCGGGGCACCCATTGCACGATGTGTTGCAGGTGCAAGGCGACGAGCTGAGTGAGATTGCGGCGGAAACCGACTTGCAGACGATCGAAGGGCCCCGGCGCGTCAGCGTCAGCGTGCAGGCCATCCAGGAGGACGGAGAACGCATGGGCGCGTTGGTAACGTTGCGCGACCTGGACTCCATCGAGAGCATCAATACGCAACTGCAGGTCAGCGAGCGCCTGGCTGCTTTGGGCCGCATTACCGCGGGCGTGGCGCATGAGGTCAAGAATCCGCTGAACTCCATGCGGCTATGGCTGGAAAACTTGAAGGAATCTTTGCCCGCCGAAATGGACAGCAATGCGATGCAAGCGGTCCAGGTGCTCGACAAGGAGATCGACCGCCTGGACGCCGTCGTGAAGAGATTCCTCGATTTCACGCGCCCGATGGAGGTGCGCTTGGAGGCCACGCAACTCGCCGACATTTTACGCGAAGTGGTCGAGGTGGCGCAGCCGCAATTGCGAAAGTCGAAAGTGGAAGTGGCTCAGCTCTTGCCAATCGATGTGCCGGAAGTTTACGTGGATCGCGGATTGCTGAAGCAGGCGGTGCTAAATCT
>Ga0210401_10006137_pt1 | contig 12266 bp, 9 predicted proteins | sample IncBWH32MmetaG_FD_150866 | JGI IMG/M metagenome (GOLD analysis project Ga0210401, IMG submission 150866) | Forest soil microbial communities from Barre Woods Harvard Forest LTER site, Petersham, Massachusetts, United States - Inc-BW-H-32-M | ecosystem: Environmental > Terrestrial > Soil >... | reverse complement strand
AACCTCGTATGATGCAGCAGGATCGGGACCAGCATCCACGTATTTGTACACACGAACGGTAGCAAGAAAAGTATACGAAACCACCAATCATTTAGGTAATGTCCTGGCTACAGTTTCAGATAAGAAGCTTGGAGTGGATGTGGATGGGATTTCTGATGCTAACGGAGTAAAACACTATGAATATTATACGGCCGATGTACTGAGCTTTACAGATTATTATGCCTTCGGAGCACCAATGCCTGGGCGCAATGGGGTAACATCAAGCGGCTACCGTTACGGCTTCAACGGTATGGAGAAGGATGATGAGTGGAATGGGCATACGGGAGCGCATTATACAACTGACTTTAGGCAGTATGACCCTAGGTTGGGTAGGTGGACGAGTATTGACCCGTTGGCAGAACTGGAAGCAGACCAAAATCCATATAATTCGATGGATAATAATCCTATTTCACTAACAGATCCAGATGGGTTATCTCCCGGGGATTGGATTAATAAAATTCTCCATCCACACAGACAGCATCAGGGCGCAACTCATGCTGGACGCGGTGGACACCATGGCCTCAATGCACACCATAGTTTGGGAAAAGCTTGGATGGGGCTTGTTGGTGATTTAAGGGAACTACTTACAGGAGCAAAGTATTCTACGAGATTAGTTCCAAGAGGTGGATATGTGAAAGGGCCTTGGCAGACATTAGCTAATAATCGTGCAATAACTCCAGGGAGCGCAGACCATTATAATTTATACGGACAAGATGTTGGCAATAATCAACTTCTTTGGGGATCAAGGGATCACATAATAAAGATTCATGAAGATTTTGGTCGTGGTACTAATCCTTTTAATTTTGTCTTTATATCAGTTCAGGGGTTGAGGGGACTTTTTGGAGCTACCCCTGGTTATGGGGGAATTTTTTCAGGAACTACAGGCACTGGATTCCTACCGTTGTGGGGGCTACCTTCTGGCCCATTCGTAGGATTTGGAGGGTCTAAAGTTTTTCCATTAGTGAATGTTGCACTGGGAGGAATACTTGCAGCAGGAGTTGGAGCACCTTTGTTTGCATTATCTGCTTTAATGATGCCTGCTGGTTTTGTGGCTGGTTCATTACTTGGTACAGCAAACCGATTAAATCCATTATTTAGAAATACAACGGCACTCAAAGTATCCAATTTTTCAAATAATACCCAGGTTACATATAATTTGCAAGTTAAAATAAAGAGATGGGACGTATTTAAACTACATGGAAGTCTTTGGTGGTTATTTCACACAATGTAATTTTGAAATCAGAAAGATGTTCCAAAAGTATTTTCAGTTGGGCATTATGTTTTTTTTATTCATATCTAACTGTATTGGTCAACAATTAGTACCAAATCCTAGTTTCGAGAAAAACAAAGGGTGTCCAGATGGTGCAAATGGAAATACATTAACAACTGTTATTGATTGGTATCAACCAACACTAGGCAGTACGGACTATTTCAATATTTGTGAAAAAGGTGCTTGTGGGGTTCCTGAGAATTGTGGCGGTAGACGTTTTGCTAAAAGTGGGGTAGCATATATTGGATTTATTTTGTATGATTCCCAGACTCAGAACTATCGAGAATATTTTTCCACTAAACTACTTTCAAGTTTAGTTAGAGGGAAAAAATATTGGGTGAGAATAAATGTATGCCCAGCACATCATTCTGAATTTGCTATTTCAGATATAGCTCTTTTGTTTTCATCAGAGAAGGTTGTGGATATGAAAACTCGAAAACTTCTGAAATATGAGCCCCAATTGAGAAATAGTACAGATAGTATTGTGGCAAACGCAAAGGAATGGACTGAGATTTCATGGCTTTATACAGCGGATGGATCAGAGCAATATATGACAATAGGAAATTTCACTCCTGATCGTAAATGTCATGTTCTGAACAGAGCATCTTTTATTGGGCGTGAAGGGGAGCTTAATGCCAAAGTATCACTTCCTACTTGCGCGTTAAGTCGGGGGTATTATTACCTAGATGATGTTTCTATTTTAGAACTGAAGGATAGCACAGAATATAAGCTTCTTGTGGATAAAAAGGACTCGATTAAGGGCTTTTTCAGTCCCAACACATTTATGTTAAACAAATCAATCGCACTCAAAAATGTTTTATTTGCTTCAGGAAAATCTCAACTTTTGTCAGAATCCTTTGTTGAACTGGATAAATTAGTACTCCTTCTCAAGGAAGAATCTATAAAAGATGTGGAAATTAATGGATATACTGATAATGTTGGGGATGAAAAAGACAATTTAAAATTATCCAAAGATAGAGCTGAAGCAGTTCAGAAGTATCTAGTAGAGCATGGAATAGACAATGGAAGGGTTAAATCTAAGGGATATGGATCAGCAATTCCGATAGCAGATAATTCAACCGAGGAAGGTAAAAAGCAAAACAGAAGAGTTGAGTTCGTACTTAAACAAAACTAGAGATGCATGATTAAAATTATGAAGTTCTGTGTTGTTTTTTTGATACTATTTGTTCAGCTTGGGAATGCTCAAAAGTCTCCGATTACGCCAAAAATGCGGCAGTTTAAAAATGATACTGTCGTTTGGAAAAAGGATTCTTTTCTGGTCAAAGAGAATTTCAAGTCAAAAACCAAGGGTAATTATCTTGGACTGACTTATACAGGGATCTTATTATACCCGACTGAGGATAATGGAAATCTTATTTTTTACATTCAAGCAATTGTTGTTAAATCGAAGTCGTATTTAAAGGACTTTTCTCCGTATGTGTTGAAGCACGAACAACTGCATTTTGATATTACGGAGTTGTATGCCAGGAAATTAAGAAAGATAATTTCTGAGAAAGATTTCAAAAAAGTTAAAAATGTTCAGGAGCAGATTACAAAGATGTATACTAAGGTAAATGACGAACTTCAGAAAGAGCAAAACAAATATGATGAAGACACGGAACATGGTATCAATTCAGCCAAACAAAAAGTTTGGAGTGAAAAAATCGCTCAAGAGTTGATAGAATATGAGCCATACAGCGTTGCAAGTATTGATATAGCAAATAAGTAATTTTTGAGGCTATTAGAAATGATTAATATAATAGAAAGGGGCTTATTAAGGCTCCCTGCACGTTCCACGCAAATCTTGCAGTAATGTTTTGAATATTCAAAGGTTTACTGAAAAAAGTGACTTTTTTTGCGATGTTTTTTCAGTTGCCAATAAAAGCATAGCTGATTTTCAGGCATTTAAACTGTCGATTTTCTTCCAATCTTCTTTTCCGGTTTTGTTCTTTAAACTCGTTGAATTCCCATATGTCTTGTTCTTCTCCGGCGAGAACCTGTAGCGGAGTTTTTCCGAGGTGAATCTTCCTCGGGCGGTTGTTATATTCCTCAATAGCAATTTTGATGGCTGCCGACAGTCCTGTTATCGTATCAAATTCTTTTTTCTTAAGATAACGATATTTGAGCTGCTTGATGGCAGCTTCAATCATACTATTGGAGTAAGGGATATTTAATTGAGCTATTTTATGCTTTATGTTGGGATGTAGCTTTAAATACTCCTTGACTTCTCCTTTGTTTTCAGAACCGTCATCGGTAACTAGCCAGAAATCCTTACCAGCTAAATCATGTCGGACCATAGTCTCCTGAAGGTTGGCAAGCGTGTATCTGGAATGACTCCCGGTGAAAACGTTAAATCCCAGAATAGCTCTTGACCGATTGTCACAGATCAATGAAACCCAGGCAGGTTTGTTCAGCATATTTGCAATGGGAAAGCGAGTTCGGTCCATGTGAATGATCTGCTTTGCTTTATCAGCCCGGAGACCTTTTTTGTACTTTTTCTTTCTGATAGGCCGTCTCCGAATGTCTTCGCCAAGAAATCTTGCAAATTCATAAAAGACAGAGTCCGATACAATCACTCTCTTGTCTGCAAGGGTTTGGGCATAAAGCTCGGAAATGGAACGATCACTGTATTTTGCTTGAAAAAAGTAATCCTGTTCCAGAATTCTACGTTCGCGGTCAGTGAGTTGATTGGGAATAATATTAGGACATTCCTTTGTATAGGTTGTTCTGCAAAGAGGCTTGCTTTTCCAGTTGAAATACGTTCGTTCCGTAATTCCGAACCAATTGCAGATGTTCATGGTGTCGGAAAATGACTTCAGACCTTCAATTAAGGCGACGATCGTGGCTCTTTGTTTTTTGAATTGTTTTTCAAGAGACCTCCTTCCACGGATAAACTTCATGAAGAAATCGAATACTCCGGAAAACATCCCATTGATTTTGTCCCTTGCCTCCAGCTTATTATTAATTAGCTGAAGCATTCCGTCTTTTAAGGCTGCTGCTTCAATGCGTCCTCTCCCCTTGTTTTCCCAATAGTATCGGGTGTTGTAATTTACTCCTGTACTTTCACCATTAATGGCTGATATTTTCAGGTTGCTGGAATAGCAATTGTATTTTCTGATGCTCATTTTTTTTGGCCGGAAAAATACAAATAGGACAACTTATCCTTTTTTAGACTGATGTAAGATTTCTGGAACCCTTTAACAACGATTGATTCAGCGTGAAATACTTGGGTAATTTAAGGCAAAAATGATTTTTATTAGGCTCTGAAAAATTCCTTAATTAAACGATAAACAAGTCTTTTTTAATCAAATACAGAACTTTAATTATTCTGTTAAAAATAGGGAGCATGTAAGATTTTTTATGCTTTTGTATATGTACCCTAATGAACCATATTGTATCAATATGTACTCTAAAACGCCACGTCTCGAAAACATGTACCTTTTTTCGTATTTTTGCGACACATACATAAAGCTAGAAAATGACTACTGCATCTAAGCCATATAATAATCTACCGCTGCTTCCTCCCAAAGTGGACGTAGAAACAAAAAAAATATTGCAAAAGACTATTCAAGCCAATAGAGCTTTGGCTGAGTTAAAAGCCTATGCCAATATCATTCCGAATCAAAGCATTCTGGTAAACAGTCTTATTCTTCAAGAAGCTAAAGACAGTTCTGAAATAGAAAACATCATAACTACTCATGATGAACTTTTCAGGGCATTTTCAGTACAGACAAGCAATGTTTCTTCATCTGCTAAGGAAGTATTGAACTACAGGGAAGCCCTTTGGTCTGGTTTTGAGCATCTACAAAAGAAGCCAATTCTTACGGTAAACGGTATCATCCGAATTCAAGAAATTATTGTTCAGAATAATGCTGGAATTCGTAAGCAGCCAGGAACTGTACTTAAAAATGATAAGACTGCCGAAGTCATCTATACCCCTCCAGCTGGAATTGATGTAATAAACAAAATCCTAAAGAACCTAGAAGTTTATATGAATGATGACAAAGATGCGGTTGACCCTTTGATTCGGATGGCAATCATCCACTATCAGTTTGAATCTATCCACCCCTTCTATGACGGCAATGGAAGAACAGGAAGGATACTCAACGTATTATACCTGATCCATGCAGAATTGTTAGAGCTGCCTATCCTTTACCTAAGTACTTATATAATTCATCACAAGGCTTCATATTATAAGCTATTGCAAGAAGTAAGGACAAAGAACAATTGGGAGGGATGGATTTTGTATATGCTTGATTGTATTGAGCAAACGGCAAAAGGCACAACGGAGAGAATCCAGCGAATAAAGAAACTATTTGATACAACAGCAGAAAAGGTCAAAAAGGAACTTCCAAAATTATACAGCAAGGAATTAGTTGAAGTCATATTCTCTCAACCGTATTGCAAAATTAACCATCTGGTGGATAGCAACCTTGTCGCACGTCAGGCCGCTGGAAGGTATTTGACCCAGCTGGAAGAAATAGGGGTGTTAAAAAGTCAGAAGGTTGGCAGAGATATACTTTATATCAACACTAAACTTTATGATCTATTAAAGGGATAAGTTATTAGAAAGAAAAGTGTTGGAACGTTTGTGATTAGCATAGCTAACGATCTTTGAATCTGCCTTTGATGAACATAATGACTTGTTGAATTCTTTAAAAATTAATCACTGCGTCCAGTGCCTCATCCGCCTCCCGGTGGATGAAATTAGCCTGATAGCCCATGGTGGTTCGGATATCCGAATGTCGGTAAAGTTTCTGAAGCATCTGAGGAGTAATACGATCTCCGGCGATATTGCCAAAGGAATGCCGTGCTATGTGATTCGAGAGGGTGAACAAACATATCAAAGTATAGGAACTCTATTAAATAACAGTAGTTTAATTCGATAGGTAAGATATTAGAGGAATAACTATTTCCTTGATCTGCCATTTTACAAGGGTTTAGCACGGCTATGTGGTCCCCTCACACAAAAAAGAATATTTTCTTACATGTGTAAGATATTCTACTTTTTTGGGAGATGCTTTAGTAAATAAAACCTGAAAACATACCCAAAACGGGAGAAGGTTAACGCAATTCAGAAGGAAAGATAAGTTTGATTTGGTCAATGACTCAGAATATGGCGGCTTTTGCTCAGTAAACTGGACGTTCTGCTAAGTCCTGCTTTGCATATTCTGGTTTTAGGATATATTTGGAATAATGAAAATCATTTTTTTATTCGTATTATTTCTTTTCTGTTCTACCATTTGGGCTCAAGATACTCTGATCTGGAAAAACGGAAACCGCAAGTTGACAAAAATCGTATCGAGCGACTCTGTTATTCGGTATCGCACCTATTTAAATGATTTTTCCAGAACATTTGTTGTAAGGCGTTCTGAAATAGCTTCAATTCACTACCACAACGGAACCATTGAACCCGGCGAGTTAACCAAATATGAAATAAACAGACATATCTGGATTCAATCTCAATCTATACACCCTCTTCTCTTAGGATACCGACAAAACAATGAGCGTTTGTTCGAAGCTGATATGCTTGATTATGTTAGTCACAACACGAATGATCAGCATATTTTATCGGAGATACGGAAGACCCGGAAAGCGAAAAAGTCGCAACGTATAGTCATGTGGAGTGGAGTAGGTATGTTTGGCATGGGGCTTTTCCTTGCGTCAAGAGGAACTTCGGGAGGGTATACTAATGATGCAGGATGGGCTTCTGTTGGTTTTATAGTTGCATCTCCTATTGTCGAGTCAATGTTTATTATCCCTTTAACTGTCAGGAAAGTACATGCTAGTCATGTAAGGAAGTTATATAATTTACAACTGCTTAATTGAACGGCACCCATTCCATAAAACCTGGCCTTATCTCCGTTTATGTATGGAAATGTTCTCATTTCAAAGAGTTCTCACTAATTAGCTTTCATCAAATCCTTTCCGGCATTCTTTTTCCTCATAGATTCCCCTTTAAGCTCCAGCCTATGGGATTCATGAATAATTCTGTCCAAAATAGCATCTGCTATGGTTTGTTCACCGATTACTTCATGCCATTTGCTTACAGGTATTTGTGGAGTTGAGTTATTTTTAGTTAGAGTGCCAGTGATACTACACAAGCCATTATTTCTAAAATGAAAAGCAGGAATGGATTGAAAATCCATATTAGAAACTATAAGAAATAGGCTGGGTGAGATGGCACGGATACGCTTACACACAGGCTGCGCCGCATATCCGCGCCGACGGGGAAAATATCGGAAAGGTGATCAGGACTGTTAAATACTTAAATCCCAGGATGATTTTTACAGATAAATTAAATGTTTACCCGGGCCTAATCGGAACCACTTTACATAAGGCTTCAGTATATCAGATTAATCATATTGAGCGATTCAATTTGACACTTAGAACGCACTTAAAGCGCCTTTCCAGGAAAACTATTTATTTTTCAAAAAGTATGGAGATGCTGGAGAGTTGTTTGAAATTGTATTTCTGGAGGATGATATAAATTACTTGTAATATGTAATATGTAATATGTAATATGTAGTAGTTAAAACTTAATCTGACAGTGCAACCTCTCTTCTGATCAGTGTAACCCCTCCTCAGATCAATTCAACCTCTTTTCTGATCTGAGTAACCTCTCCTCAGATCAACGCAACCTCTCCTCTGATCAATGTAACCTCTCCTCAGATCAATGTAACCTCTCCTCAGATCAATGTAACCTCTCCTCTGATCAATGCAACCTCTCCTCAGATCAATGTAACCTCTCCTCAGATCAAGGTAACCTCTCCTCTGATCAATGTAACCCCTCTTCTGATCAATGCAACCTCTTTTCTGATCAATGTAACCTCTCCTCTTAGCGGAGTAGCCGCTCCTGTCGATATCCTCATGACGACGATCGTCGTGATGATTGCATTAAGTGTTGTGATGTGTGCGACGATCGTCGCAATGATTGCATCAAGTGTTGTGATGTGTTCAATGATCGTCGCAATGATTGCATCAAGTGTTGTGATGTGTTCAACGATCGTTGCAATGATTGCATCAAGTGTTGTGATGTGTTCGACGATCGTCGTGATGATTGCATCAAGTGTTGTGATGTGTTCAACGATCGTCGTGATGATTGCACCAAGTGTTGTGATGTGTGTGACGATCGTCGCAATGATTGCATCAAGTGTTGTGATGTGTTCAGCGATCGTTGCAATGATTGCATCAAGTGTTGTGATGTGTTCGACGATCGTCGTGATGATTGCATCAAGTGTTGTGATGTGTTCGACGATCGTCGTGATGATTGCATCAAGTGTTGTAATGTGTTCAACGATCGTCGTGATGAGGATAGCTACTGTTGAAACCCCTCCTTCAACCCGGTTTGCGCGGATGTGACGGGCCGCAAGTGTGCCAGCTCATCCATGCATTCTAAAATGGCACGGATACGCATACACACAAACGCCGCCGCATGTCCGCGCCGACGGGAAGAAACAGGAAACACATTAATAAAGAGCCGTCCGTTCATTATAAATGCAGAAACATATTGATGAATGTATGTTGTCCATATAGAGAAATGGGAATGATATTGGTAAATAGCCGACTTCATATTTTGCGTTTTGGGAGTTAATTTCTGATTTAAATGATAATCTTCGAATAATGGCCCGCCAATCACTCAGAGAATCATACTGTTTACTCAGTGTTTCATATCAATTACTAAGTCCCATTGATTTTCCTTGACATGTTTTTATCTGCGAAATATATTTGATAATGATTAGCTTGAGATAAGTGTATCCATACTTTAATCCGTAAATGGATCATTTGCAAATTTTCCTCTCGCCGAAAAAAATTTTCATACAAAAACACTGAAAATCTTACATCTTACCTTTTTTCTTAAAAGGCGCAGATGTACGATATTTTGATAAAGAAGAAAAGAGAATAGCGCCTCCCCTCAAATCCTTTGTTTATAGGGAATTCATTGGTGAAGTATACTGTAAAAAAGTATAAACACGGAGAGATTGTCTTTAAGTACAAAAAATATTCCATATACACAACCTCATTTATCACATTTTTTTTATCTCTTTATCCGGCATCACCTGTTATGGTTTCATGATGCATCTTGACATGTTAATGAATATGGCCTATCCTTGTTTCAGGAATCAAGATAAGTTTCCAAACGACACAGACTCTCACACAGCTCAGTATAAAGATTACAGAATTGCATATTTCGCATTGAATTGAACTAACTAATCCCATTTTTAAACTTTATTGGAGAACGCTTGAAAGGATTTGTAAACAAGCGGTGGTATAGGTATCTCCTGGCTCTAGCTCTGCTTGTGCCTGGAAGGGTTGGTTTTGCTCAGGAGGGAGTAAAGGACTCTGCTGTAATTGCTGGAAAATCAGAGTCTTCAGCTTTAAGAATTAAAAGAAGTTTAAAAGAAAGAGTAATTAGTCTTTTTAAAAAAGAAATGAAAATGCCAACTGCTCCTTCTGTGTTAAAAAAAGATACGGCTAAGGCATCTTCCGGAAAGACTTCAGGTATTCTTCCTAAAACGGATTCTCTCAATGGGAAACAAGCTTTGGGTAAAACATTAAGTAAAAGAGATACAGCCGGGCTAATGGCAGACATAAAAAAGAATGTAAAAACCAGCGGAAATATAAGCGTTGGTTATGATTATGGAATAGTTCCGTTTACAACCAGCACCACCATGCCTTTAGGATTTTACAAAGCGGAAGGTAATGCCATGGTAGAGGTCAAAAAGATTCCTTTTGATGTTATGTTTTACTATTCTGATCTCCAAAGTATTTCTGGATTAAGGAATTATTTCCGGATCTCATTTGATGAGAAGCGATTCAGGGAGAATATGCTTAACAAGGCAAGTGGACAGGTAGAACAGGAAAAGGCGAAACTGGGCAATCTGTATAAAGAAAGGCAGGATTTGGAAAAGAAACTGGATTATCTAAAATCTATGCCCGATCCTGCCGACTATGAACAAGGGATCGGGAAGTCATTCGATGTATCCGGAATTGTAAAAGTGCCGCTTGTGCCAAAGGAACCGGTTTCAGTGCCTAAAGACACCTTGTCGGGCAATAAGGGAGGGGCAGGCATGGATAGTATTGCCAGGCTTAAAGCAAAAGAAAAACACGATGCAGACTCCGCTGCTGCTTTCACGAAAGAATATGCACGCAAATATGATTCCATTCAGAGGGTTATCGGAAAGTTCCAGAAAATGCTCGATGATATTGAATGGAAAATAGCGTATGCAAAACGGACTGTCCATGCACTGGAGAATACGGATCAATTGGCTTCTAAAGAAGCATCTCCCTATTTAGGTAAGTTCAATAGCACCATGATGAGTGTCAAAAAGCTGGAAATAGGGCTCAGTTATCCCAATTATTCAACTTTCCTTGTTAGCGGGGAACCGTAAGGGGGGTGAATCTGGAGGCGGAAAAAGAAGGCTTCTTTATTGGATTCACCTATGGGAAAACACTGAGTAATCTCCTTTATACCAATAATCTTGTTCAGAATTCCCTGAGCAACATGCAGAATCTCTACAACTTTTTTGATTTTACGAATGTTAATGACAGTCGCCGGATTATGGCTATTAAAATGGGGCCTGGTAAAAAGGAGGGAACTCATCTTCATTTTGGCGTATTATATGGGGTTGGTAGCACCAGTTATATACCAGAGGCTATTCCTCCCGCGCTCAATTATGAAAAAAACTATGTGATTGAAGTCGACGGAAAGATCGTGATTACTAAAAGTAACGTATTGGATTTGGTTTATGGGAAGTCTTCCATACTTCAAAGCAGTTCTATGACTGGTGATTTGCAAAAGGGTTTGAATTCGGTTTTTGATCCCACAAGATCCAATGCTGCGTTGGTCCGCTTTACATCCACTATTGCCAGAACAAAAACAAAATTAACGCTGACCGGTCGTTATGTTGATCCATTCTTTACCAGCTATGGAATAGGTTTTATGCGTTCGGATAATTTCCGTTATGAAGTGAAAGCCGAGCAAACAATAACGAAGAAAATAAAACTGACTACCCTTTTCAGAAAAGAACAGGATAACCTGCTTTCCCTCTATAATTATACCACGCGGCTTACCACGATCGGGGCTAATCTGAGTATAAAATTAAGCCGGGTTCTTACCATTCGCGCAGGTTATAGTCCTGTGCTACAAACTGTAGATACCAAAGACGGAAGCTATTCTCTTAATAACCACAATAATATCAGCAATTTTATTGTAACCTATTCCCCGCGGCTCAAAAAAGTAATGACATCCTTTAATGCGCTCTACTGCTATTACAATTTGTCCTCTATTATTCAAACTAATGTGTTTCAAAATATTAATGTAAATAACACATTGCAGGGAAAAAATTCCCCATTAAGGTTCACGACTTCAGCAAACTGGTTTTATCGCAATGGAGTGGATACGACAGGGAATAATACGCTTATGTTGGTTGAAGAAGTAAGTTACAATCTGAAAAAGGGGACAGCCTTTTCTATCGGCGGGAAGGCAGCTCACAATGATCTTATGGGATGGCAGTACGGGTATATGCTAAAAGCTCATGTGCCGGTTATTAAACATTTCAGTGTAGAAGCCAGTTTTGAAAAATTGGTTATCGGTGATTTTTATAACAGTCTTGGATTGCAGCAAATACAAAGGTTTCCATATTACTGCAGCGGAAAAATAATTTATAACTGGTAAGATATTTAAAACATGTGCCCATGAAAAGGTTTCTCCTGATTTGTCTTTTGTTTGGCCTTCTGCCTCTTTATTCGGGAGCTCAGGTTAACATATTAAGTGCATCTGTAAATAGCTTTAATGTGACCCCGTCATCCCTGTGCCAGGTAAACGTAATGAATACACAGGGAGATGTACAGGCTATGCTGGAAGCAGATCTGACATCGACTGATAATACGCTTCTTTTGAAAGTAACCACCGGCACTTTTATCCTGAAAAAAGGATTGAATTCTTTGGGAATGA
>Ga0210401_10006135_pt1 | contig 12271 bp, 12 predicted proteins | sample IncBWH32MmetaG_FD_150866 | JGI IMG/M metagenome (GOLD analysis project Ga0210401, IMG submission 150866) | Forest soil microbial communities from Barre Woods Harvard Forest LTER site, Petersham, Massachusetts, United States - Inc-BW-H-32-M | ecosystem: Environmental > Terrestrial > Soil >... | reverse complement strand
TCCAGCGCCATCACGATGTTTTTCGAACCGCCACTGGTGGAGATTCCGATGGCGACGTCGTTGGGCCGTGCCTGCGCGATCAACTGCCGCTGGAAAATTAATTCGGTGCCGACGTCATTCGCTATTGCGGAAAGATTCGCAGGCTCCATCGAGAGAGAAACCGCGGGAATGGGTTCGTACCCGGTTGGCGGCATGACGCAATCGATGGCCCAGTCATTCGCGTCCGTGGCCGATCCCCCGTTGCCAAAGAGAATCAGTTTGCCGCCTCGTTCGATGCGCTCGCGAATTGCCATAGCGGCATTGCCGATTTTTTCTGACTCTTCCCTCGCGACCTGCGCGCGCAGCAGGGCGTCATCATGCACTTTCATCTGGATGGAAGCGGCAACTTCGACGACGACATCGAACGTTTGCTGCTTCTCTTTGCCGAGAAATGGGTAGAGAAAACCAGCTTCTCCGACGTCATGGCCCAATTCGCGATGCTCGAAGAAGACGTGCACCGTCTCCCAAAGCGTGTGATAGAGAATTTCGATCAACTCCTGGTGGATGAAAGCATCTTGCGTTGCAGGGTTGCAAAAGTAAGAGCCCCCTGCGCCCGGCAGCGCGAATGTCATCGCGTGGCGCTGATGTGCAGCGTCCAACGCAGCCCAGACTTCGGGGTTACCTTCGGGCGGACCAAAGCCCATGACCATGTCATCGGCTTGGACGAGCGTCTTCAGCCATGGCTCAAAGGCGATAGAAAGATCAAGGGCGGGGAGCGCGCGCTTTCCGACGATCACCGGATGCACGAATTCGACGGAGACGTGCTGCGCGTCGGTGGAATACGGCCCGCGACCAAACGCCAGGAGCCGGCCACCGCGAAGAAACCGCTCGGACATTTCCCGGCAAGCTTCCGCCAAGCGCGAGGCTTCCAACGCAAAAAACGACTTCAGCACTTGATTGCGCGCAAGCAGTCGCTGTTCGATTTGTGCCGTCAATGCCAGAGCCGTCGCCATCGTGCATCCTAACAAATCCGCGGCAGAGGGTCGCCCACAAGCATGTCCACCAGGCGGCTTCCACCATAGAGAGTCGTCACCAGTACTGCGCCTGCAGGTTGTTCGCGAACTTCGCCGATCATTTCCGCTTCTTCTCCGCCAGGCGTCGCGTGCAAAGCCTGCAGCGCGGATTCCGCCTGCTGCGTCGAAACGATCGCGAGAAACTGTCCTTCATTCGCGATGTGCAGGGGATCAAGGCCGAGGAGTTCGCAAGCGCCGCGCACGTAATCTCGGACGGGAAGCTTCTCTTCGAAAAGAGCTATTCCGTGGCCGCAGTCCCGCGCCAATTCGTTGAGAGAAGTGGCGACACCCCCGCGCGTGGGGTCGCGCATCCAGCGGACGCCTGCGCCAGCTTTGGTGACGAGAGCCTGCACGAGAGGAAGCACAGAGCGCGTATCCGAACGGAGATCGGCCTCCAAATCGAGTTCTCCTCGAGCCAGCAATATCGTGATGCCATGATCACCGATAGGGCCAGAGAGCAATACCTTGTCACCCGGGCGCACGGACTGCGGCGATATTTCGACTCCGGAGAGCAAACGTCCGATTCCGGTCGTCGTGATATACATGCGGTCGGCTTTGCCGTGTTCCACAACCTTAGTGTCGCCGCCCGCGATCATGACCCCCGCATCCTCCGCGGCCTGGGCCATGGCACGAACTTCCGCTTCCAAAACATCCGTGGGCAACCCGGCCTCAAGAACGTAGGTGCAAACGATCGCTTCCGCCCTTGCACCGGACACCGCCAGATCGTTCACAGTGCCATTGATGGCCAGCTCGCCGATGGAACCCCCGGGAAAACGCAAGGGATTGACCACAAAACTGTCCGTGGTTATGGCAATTCGAGTTCCGTTGATCTGTATGTGGGCTGCGTCGCCCAGCGGACCATGGGAAGATCCAAAAAGAAGAGGAGCAAACAATCCTTCGACTAGTCTTCGGCTGGCCTTACCGCCGGCGCCATGCGCCATTTCGATCTGCGGTTCGCGGAACCTGATCTTGGTAACAGGAGTGGCCATAGAGATCTCATTCGCTCATTGCGCCGCGGCGCTCGCGATGGTCACAGGTTTGCGATGCTCGTAGTTGTAGTACGCCGCGCAAGAGCCTTCTGAGGAGACCATCAGGGCGCCGACCGGTTGCTCGGGCGTGCACTCGCGTCCGAAGAGCTTGCATTGCGCAGGTTTGAGCACCCCTTTCAGCACCTCGCCGCATTGTGCCGCTTTGGGGTCGGTAACCCGCACACCAGGAACCGAGAAGCGCTGCTCAGAGTCCCACTGCGCATAGCTCGCGCGAATTTTGAGCGCGGATTGCGAGATGAACCCCAGGCCGCGCCATTCGAAATAAGGGCGCAGTTCAAATACTTCCGCCATGGCGCGAAGCGCCGCACGATTTCCTTCCCAGGGAACTACGCGTTTGTACTGATTCTCGACTTTCGCTTCGCCCTTTCGAAGCTGGCGCAGAAGCATCACGATGGATTGCAAAATGTCCAACGGTTCAAAACCGGACACGACCACGGGCTTTCCTTCGTCCTTGGCAATCCAGTCGTACGGCCGGCAACCAATGACCGTGGAGACATGGCCCGGACCGACAAATCCATCCAAACGCATATCCGGTGAATCCAAGATCGCCCGGATGGCGGGAATAATGGTGACGTGATTACAAAACACCGAGAAATTGCGGAGACCTTCCGCTTTCGCGCGCATGAGCGTCAGCGCGGTAGATGGAGCTGTAGTTTCAAATCCTATGGCGAAAAACATGACGTGCTTTTCGGGATTGCTGCGCGCCAGCTTGAGCGCATCCGCGGGGGAGTACACGATCCGAACATCCATGCCACGCGCTTTGTATTCCAGCGGACTTCCATGAGTTCCCGGAACGCGCATCATGTCGCCAAACGCCGCAAAGATGAAATCCTGTTGCGCCGCCAACGACAGACCATCATCGATGCGCCCCATCGGAAGAACACAAACGGGGCAGCCCGGCCCGTGAATCAATTCGACGTTAGAAGGAAGCAAGTCCTTCAAGCCAAAACGATAAATGGCGTGCGTATGTCCGCCGCACACTTCCATGATCCGGTAATGGCGGTTCGGTTCGGCAAGCCTGCGGATCTCCTTGCCGGCTTTGGCGATCAGTTCGGGCGCCCGAAATTCATCAATGAATTTCATTGCTTCCACCTTTGAGCGGACTCGTCTTGCTCTGCGTTCTCCAAACCATAGCCGCGCACTTCCTGCATGGCGGCTTCGGCCTCACCAAGCATCGTGAGCGTTTGCATTTGGTCTACGGCTTCGGCTTCGCTGATCTTGCCCATCGCAAAACCCACGTGAATCAGTACCCAATCCCCTGGAACAGGCGGTTCGTCCTGCAAAAGTCCCAGATCCACTTTGCGGCGCACACCAACTACGTCAACCACAGCGAGGTGCGCGTTTTGCGGATCCATCTCAACGATTTTTCCCGGTATCGCTAGGCACACTTTGCAGCTCCCCTTGCCAAAGTCCTTTGCGGCTATCCGCTAGCAACCGATTCGTCCCGCATTCGCGCTACAAGTTCAAAATTGAACTTGACCTCATCCTTCAGTCGCAATGCTCCCGCAGCAAACGATACTGGCCTGATCCCGTAGTCCGATTGCCGCAGCGAGAATTCACCGGAGATACGCAACATGGCTCCCATACGCGTAACGCGGGCGTCAAACGAATGGCTCTGCGTGACGCCATGAAACGACAGTTCACCGGTTACACGGGCACGGAGCAGATCATCGCTCAGCTTCTGGACCGTTATTTGCTTACTCTCATACGACGCGGTCGGGAAGCGTTGCACTTCCAGAAGTTCTTCGTACATCGTCTGTTCAAGCTTCTTGCGATCATCGCTCTTCATCTCGTCGAGTACTTCCATCGCCCCGGTCCTCACTGTCATTCGTACCATAGCCTTATCATAAGTTTCGGGCACAAACTGAATCTCCCCCTCGAAATCGCGCATTCCAATCTTAGGGTTATGGCCAAACGGGGAGAGCATCCCGGTCGCAAAGGCTTGCACTGTAAATCGGCTCGCGGTTGCATCGATCGCAAGTCTCACTGGCGCGAGTCCTCTTTGTATTCCTGTTTGCATGACCTAAGCCCTTGGTTCTCACTCTTGCCGGTGACCGCGCATGAATTCAGCGCACATGGGCCATCATTCACCAGCGTCATCACCCCGCTCCGTTCCTTACCCAATCGTAGTTTTGACAACAGCACAATTCACGGCGGAATTGATGCTGCTATTGACTGCGATTTTATCCACCTACATGGATCGCAGACGGAAATAGCGTTCCAAGTCCGGCAGCGCAGCCGAAGCTAAATTGCCTACGCCTACTTGCCCGAGATAGCGGCGCACGGTCGGATTGGAGAGCACGAGTCCGGCGCCAAAGATTACGAGCGCCACACCTCCGAGCATGTAGAGAGTCTCTTTGTCGGTTCCATTTGATTCTTCCGTCCGATTCATTATTTCAACCGCCATGGTTTTTCTCCTTTGCGCGATGGCAATCCGGTCATTTCTTTGCAGGCCATTCTCCCGCAAGAAGTCGCGTAACAAGCGAATGGATGAGTTTCACAGCTTCATCGACGCCGGCTGCCACGGTTTCACTCAGCCCCATCTGTCCTTCTTCCGGCCCAAGAGTCGCCGGTACGCAGCCAACCACAAGTACTTGCTTTAGCTCTCCACCCATGCTTTTCGCCATACGCAGCACATTGATCGGATTCATGGCATGGGGCTCAATAAACCCTGGCGACGTTCCAACAGAATTCAATTCGTTCAAGTCTGGCTCGACAACGAACAGCGTCCCTGGCTGGCCTTCACCGGGATAAGCATCCACGAGAATGGTTGTCTCGTAGCCGTCCATCAAGGCATACGCAAGGTCCAGGCCTCGAATCCCAAAGTCCGTCACGCGCACACCAGACGGAAACGACTGGTTTGCGAGCCGGCTAGCAACCTCGACTCCAAATCCATCATCTCCCAGAAAGATGTTGCCAATTCCGGCTATGAGTATCTTTTTCGTTTCCGAACTGGGCGGCTGTTCGTCTTTGGCGACCGGCTGAACCTCACTCGACGCGAAGAAAAAACGATGTCCCGGCTGCCGCATCAGACCCATGTCCCTTCCAGGATCGTCATCAACAACCACGCAAACGTGCAATTTCCCTTCGTAGTCCTGCTCAATGGATTCAATGGCTGCGATCTTCCCGTCCAACGCGAGGTCGATGACATCGCCGCCGGCTTTCGGGCGTAGCCTCACGCGATCGCCGCGCCGAACCTGGACGCCCAGAATCTCAAGCGACTCGACCGGAATCTTGTCCTCCAGGAGCTGCCATTCCCATTCGTTCATGGCATCTCCCCTTTCACGGCGCGAAGTCCGCGCAGGGCTCCGTGAAGTTTCATAAATTGCTCGTCCGGCAAAGCTTCAGTCCGCTCCAAAATCTTTCGCGCGCGCGCATCGGACTGGCGCATTTCTTGCTTTTCTTCGTCCGTCATGGTCATGATTCGAAGGGAAAGAATTTCGTCGATCTCCGCGCCATCGAACAAATCCCCCGGGCTTTCCGGAGCAATTTGCGGATAGTCGTACAAAATGATCGGTGACGAAAGAATCGTATCCCGTTGTCCCTCTTCCCCGATCAGGACGGGCCACGTCCCCACGTTATGGCAAGCTAGCGCAAACTCGCGGAATGTCTCCGGAGGATCGATCAGAGAAAGGAATTCCCCACCGCACACTTCCAGAATCGTATGGGCCGAAACAAGAGATCGCGTCAGGGCCTCGTCGCGACCAATGGGGCCAAAACCCTCAATCCGCGAATCGTTCGAAATCCGCGCCGCCAGTTTGAACAAACCCGGCTCTACGTGTTCGGCTGCCAGTTCGATCGTTCCAGCAACACTTGCCTTGTCGCGGTAAATGATGCCAACAATCAATCCATGCTCATCCCGAACCGCTTCCGTCTCCTGTTTCGCAGATAGACGGAACGGCCATTGCATGGGCTGTGCAGCAAGCGCAGAAAGATTGAACTCTGTTACTTCGATCGTTTCTTCAACAGCTTCTTGCCATGTGTGAAAAATCTGGCCGCCAACTTCCAGCCGTTCAACCCTTTCGATATTTTCGTCTGTCACCGAGGAGAGTTCATTCGCGTGGTTCCGGAGTTTTGCAACAGAGCGCGCCACCATGCGCAGGAATCTGACTTGCACCACGCACCGGGTGTCCCCTTTCCCCAACACCAGGCACTCCGTTTGCATCGTGCAGGCATCCGTGCCGCCTTGCGCTTCGCTGTAAGCGCAAGGGTAGATAACGCCAAAATTAAATCTCTGCCGATTTTTCACGGAAGAAGAGCGGTAGGGGTAAAGCATGTACCCTTCGTAGAGCACCGCCTTCACGATCCCGTCTAGCAGCACCGCATTCATGGGCGCACCGTTTCCGTCAAGGCGTTCAACGCCCTCTCCAGCGCTTCTTCCCAAGTAGGAATTCCTTCGCGCATCTTGTACTGGTAAAGCTTTTCAAAGGTGTCTCGTTGCAGGGCAAGCCAGGCGGAGTTTGGGTAATACACGTCCATCATGTCTTTCCAAACCTTCACCGGCAGCCGGTACTTCGACTCCTTGTCCCAGGAGATGGGCGCGACCTGCAGCGGCCCATCTCCAGTTTGATAGAAGACCGTTCCGCTAAATTGGAAGCAGAGGGGCAAATCTCCGCTCGTCACGCCGTGAAAGTATTTTGTTGCGGCGATGTTGAAATCGAAGGAGCAAGGCACGGGGATGTCTGCCAGCACCTTGCCCGTAAAGCGCGGCACAACCACGCTCGCGTGCGTCCACAACATGTTTCGCAACGTCTGACCCCATCGATCCGGTTCGCCAAAAAGATCCACAAGCCGTGCTTGTTCGTTCGCATTGTAGTTGCGGCGGTTCACTTCGATCTGAATTTGGGCCCGCAGCGCAACGGTGTGAACAATCTCTTCGCTCGGGTTATTGGCGATTCGTACCTTGAACGCCAATAATGGCGCGGCCGCGTACTGGACCACTTCAGCGCTTTCGATGGTGAGTCGTAGATCAGGCACCCGCGACCTCGTGACTAAAACTGGCCCTCTTCTTGAGCGCGGCAAAAAACGCGCCAAGCTCGCGCCAAACTTCAGTGCCCCCGGAGAGTCCGCGCCAGTGCGTGCGGATGAGGCCGACCAGCTTGTAGCATTCATCGATGGGAACTAGATAGTACTCTGCCGAGGAAGATCCGCGGGCATGCCCTACGCGGTTAACCAACAAGGCGCTTACATCGGCCTCCATCTCGCTCAGGATTGGATTCATCTGAGCGATGTCAGCCCAAGTGTCCAGCGAAAGCAACGATTCAGTTGGTCCCGCGGGACTGGGGTATAGAGCGATCACTTTTCCGTGCGGCGTGCTCTTGAAAAAGAACGCCATCTCGATCGGAACCATCAAGCCGTCCCACTGGCCGTCTGTCAGTTGAAAATCCCGCAGGAATAGCACTCTCCGGGGAACACGCTTGTATTTCGCCCCGCTCTGCCCCTCGAAGAGAATCGCGCAAGTGGGGCAAGCGCACACCAAGTTGCGGTTCGCCGGCTCCACCAAATGTTCGTGCTCTGCGGCGAGGTCTTGGCCGCACATTTCGCAGCGCTCTACGGCCGTCCGCTTGCGGGCGAACTGGCGAAGGACCGCAAACGCACTCTCCTGTTGGGGTGGAAGCTGGGGAGGCATGTCAGCGACCGCTCCGTTGAGCTCGCCCGACGGACAAAGCAGCCATGGCCTGGCCGCTCTCGAGTTGCGCCACGGATACAAATCCTGATTGCGTCAGCGCCGCACCCGTCTCCTCTACGACAATCGATGTAGCGTCCGGCGCGGCGTCTCGTATGGCTTCTTCAAGAGTGGACTTCACCGATGCAGCGGAAGAGCCACAGCCGTTGGCTTTCATCTGAAGTCGTAGCGTGACCTTCCCGTCGTCACGGATTGAGACCAGTTCCGCGTTAGCAGCATGAGATTCAAGGTAGGCTCGTGATTTCTCCAGCGCGCGTGTTATGCGAGAGTGCAAGCCCTCCGGATGCAGCCCGTAGAGGAGGAGCAGGCTGCTGACCAATTCATCGCGTCCACATTTCCCGATAATGGTCTCTCCGGCTTCACCGGCTTCGGAAACAAGCTCCAGGATTCGTTCGAGCGCCGCCCCGTGCAGTGCCATCAGCAATTCGAGGAGCTCCTTCGCCATGGCGCGCGCGTTCGGATCGGTGGCCGACTCGAGCTGCTCGACCATTTCCCCGATCCGCTGAATTCGTTTCTGGAACGCTGTATCCGGCGCCATAGTCTCCTTCAGATAGAAACGGAAGCGGATGTCTGCCGTTGAGGAGGCAAACAATAATGACCGCTCCCAAGCCTACCCCTCGCTCGCAATGACCACCCGCTTCGGCTCGCCGTCCAGGAACGTCAAGGTTGTAGTCCAAACATCGGCGAGTGATGAGTTTCGAGCACCTTTCCATTGCCGAGGTACATGTGTACACCGCACGGCAAGCAGGGGTCGAAACTCCGCACTGTGCGCATAATGTCTATGCCCTTGAATTTGTCCGGGCCATTTTCCTCAAAGAGCGGTGTGTTCTGCACTGCATCCTCGTAGGGCCCTGGTGTTCCGTAAATGTCCCGTGGGTTTGCGTTCCACGGCGTCGGCGGATAGGGATGGTAATTGGCGATTTTGCCGTCGCGAATGACTACGTGATGCGACAGAACGCCGCGCACCGCCTCGTGGAAGCCACAGCCGATGGCATCCTGCGGAACGGTGAACTCCGACCACGTCCTGGTTCTTCCCGCGTGCAATTCCGCCAACGCCTGCTCGGCAAAGTAAAGGGCAGCCGACGCTGCGTACACCTGGAAGTACGTTCGAGCGCGATCGCGTTCGATGGTATTGCTCCACTTCGGAATCTTCCATTCGAACTCGACCTCAGGCAACGACATCGTCTTCGGTAAATACATCTTGACACTTCGTCCGGTCGATTTGATGTAGCCGTTGTCCACGAGGCCTGCCAGCGCCGTCGCCCAAAGGCGTGCGATCGGTCCGCCGCCCGTGTCGAGTGCCAAATGATCACCGGTCCTCTTGTCAAGCCACCGTGGTGACATGACCCAGGTGTATTTACCAGCAAAGTCGCGCTTCTGAGGTCTCGGGATAGTCGTCTGGTTCCACGGATGATTCTGATCCACCGGATTGCCCAGCGGATCGTTTTTCACAAACTTTTCGCCGTTCTCCCACCCGTCGTAGTACGAGCTTCCGAGCAGGATGCGGATGTTCAGGTTGATGTCCACGAGGTCCGTTGTCACCAATTTGTCGTCGACGACTACTCCAGGCGTGACGTACATCGCGCGGCCCCAGTCGGTCATCTTTTTGTAGGAATAATCGCAAACTGCCGGGTTATTAAACGATCCCCAACATCCCAGCAGCACACGCCGTCGGCCGACCTCTTCATATCCAGGAAGGGCGTCATAGAAGAAATCAAACAGGTCGTCGTGCAGCGGAACCACTTTCTTCATAAACTCCACGTACTTCATCAACCGCACAAGATAGTCCGTGAAAAGCTGGACTGTCGGGACCGTTCCCACTCCGCCCGGGTACAACGTGGACGGATGCACGTGCCGCCCTTCCATCAGGCAGAACATCTCTCGCGTCAGCCGGCTCATCTGCAACGCTTCACGATAGAACGACCCCGTAAACGGATTGAGCGCCTTCATGATGTCCGCAATCGTGCGAAAACCATGAAGATTCGAATGGGGCGCGGCCGTTTTTTCCGCCTTGGCGTAGACGGAAGAATTCGTCTCCTTCACCATCTGCTCGCAAAAATCCACGCCGACGAGGTTGTCCTGGAAGATGTTGTGGTCGAACATGTACTCGGCTGCTTCGCCCAGATTGACGATCCATTCGGCGAGGGCCGGCGGGCGCACTCCAAACGCCATGTTCTGCGCGTAGGTCGCGCACGTCGCATGGTTGTCGCCGCAGATCCCGCAGATGCGGCTGGTAATGAAGTGCGCGTCCCTCGGGTCCTTGCCTTTCATGAAAATGCTGTAGCCGCGAAAGATCGATGACGTGCTGTGGCACTCCGCGACCTGCCGGTTGTCGAAATCGATCTTCGTGAAAATTCCCAGGCTACCAACGATTCGAGTAATAGGATCCCAGTTCATCTCCACCAGTTTTCTCGAACCGGTTGGCGTTCCTTTTGCCGCAGACGTAATCGTAGCCATGATTTCCGCTCCTTTTTCTCTTAGTACGCCCCGGGTCTATAGCCAGTGGTTAGTTCTGCGCGAGGATGCCGCCATTTCGGCTCTTTGTTCACCGTGTCGTTGGTAAACGCACGCAGAGCTCGGATGGCCTTGCCGTAAATGGTGATGCTGGCGGCGGAGACTTTCGCTCCCGGCGGCTCATCCATGAACGGCATGAACTTGTCCGGAAAGCCCGGCATCGTGCAGCCGATGCAGATGCCTCCGACGTTCGGGCATCCGCCAATGCCTGCCATCCAGCCGCGCTTCGGCACGTTGCAATTGACAACCGGTCCCCAGCAGCCCAGTTTCACGATGCACTTCGGGGAACCGTAGACTTCCGCAAAATCGCCCTGCTCGTAATAGCCGGCACGGTCACATCCATCGTGGACGGTCTGCCCAAATAGCCAAGTGGGTCGCAACTGGTCATCAAGGGGAATCATCGGCGCCAGACCCGATACCTGGTACAGCAGATAAAGCACCGTTTCCATGAAGTTATCCGGCTGGACGGGGCAACCGGGGACGTTCACGATCGGCAAGCCAGCCTTGGATTTCCAGTCCCAGCCCAGATAGTCGGCCAATCCCATCGCTCCTGTTGGGTTCCCCTGCATGGCGTGGATTCCGCCGTACGTCGCGCATGTGCCACAGGCCACCACTGCCAGAGCTTTGGGCGCCAGGCGATCGATCCATTCAGTGGTCATGATGGGTTGGCCGGTCTTCGAATCGGTTCCTAGCCCCGCCCAGTAACCTTCTTTCTTGATTTTCTCGTTGGGAATCGACCCTTCCACTACCAGAACAAACGGTTCCAGCTTCCCTTGTTCGGCTTGATACCAATACTTCAGAAAATCATCCCCGTTTTCATAGGCAAGCACAGGGTTGTGCAGATGCACCTTGGGCAATCCTGGGATCGCGCCGAGCAAAACGTCCTCTATGCTCGGTTGCGTCGCCGCCGTCACGGAGACAGAATCTCCGTCACAGCCAAGCCCGGCTGTAATCCAAAGAATATGTACATCAGAGACCGGTGGCGCTTTTTGCGTTTTTCGGCCGTAAGGAACTGCATCGGGTGTCATTACTAGTCTCTCCTTTCGGGCTCTTGTAAGTCCCTGCAGGGACGACTCTGCAATCAAGCAGTCCCGAGTTCCCCGCCGTAAATCAACCAGAAGGAAAGACCAAGCGCTTTCCATGGCAAGCCGCTGGCCCAGTTCGGGACAGACTTCTATCCAAAATTTCGATTGGGAGAATTACTACGGCAATTGACGATCGACAATCAGGCACAAGCGGTTTTTGTAATAAGGGTTGGTCCTACGAGGGCATAGGGGAATCCCCTATGTGGAAATCATATAACATCTGGCCTAGTAACCTCCTTTCAGATTCACGGTCCATTCAATCGCGTGCTGCACAAGCTCGCGGGCATTCCGCAGGGCCAGTTTTTCCTTAATGTGCGCCTGGTAAGATTCGATCGTCTTCACACTAAGGTGGAGATCGTCGGCAATTTGCCGTGTTCCATGTCCCTCGCCGATCAAACGAAACACTTCCAGTTCCCGGTCCGTCAGATTCACGAGAGGAGAAGTCTTGACCTGCGAAGCTCCGCGTACATACTGCTGCAACATCGTGCTCGTCAGTCGATCACTGAGGTAAACTTCGCCCTGCAGAATTCTTCGAATGGCAACCAGCACTTTCTCGGTTGCCTCCTGCTTCATGATGTAGCCATTCGCGCCTGCGCGCATGGCGCGCTCTGCGTAGATAGACTCGTCATGCATGGAGAGAATCAAAACAGGCAGGTTCGTCGTCTTCATGCGGATTTCTTTGAGCACGTCCAGCCCGTCGGGGCCACTCAAAGAAATGTCCAGGACGACCAGGTCAGGCAGCAGCGTCGCGATCGCGTGGAACGCAGAATGTGCGCTCTCGGCTTCGCCGCAGACGCACAGATCGGGTTCGCGGTCAATCAACAAAGCAAGCCCTTGCCGAACGATGGGATGGTCGTCTACCAAAAGCACTCTGCATTTCTTGGG
>Ga0210401_10006133_pt1 | contig 12274 bp, 10 predicted proteins | sample IncBWH32MmetaG_FD_150866 | JGI IMG/M metagenome (GOLD analysis project Ga0210401, IMG submission 150866) | Forest soil microbial communities from Barre Woods Harvard Forest LTER site, Petersham, Massachusetts, United States - Inc-BW-H-32-M | ecosystem: Environmental > Terrestrial > Soil >... | reverse complement strand
GGGCGGAGGGCGTTCACAGCCATGGTTTTTGCTTTGGAAACACCTGAACCGGAGGCCAGGTTGAATGGAGTCCTGCGGCCGTGTACGGTGAGAGTGGAGCATAAGATTCCGAAATGCTGCGGCCTACCTGCGCATGAACCCCTTTGACTTACATACCATTCATTTCTTGAATTCATTTGCTCAGCGTTCCTGGGTGTTCGATTCCCTAATTGGGCAACTTGAAAGCACTGATCTCCTGAAGGGTGGAGTCATCATGGCTCTGTTTTGGTGGGCCTGGATTCGCTACGGCAACGCACACCCTGAGAACAAAGAAAAGCTGCTTTTCGGCTTAATTTCGGGCGTTTTCGCCACATTTCTTGCCCGAGTTCTTGCGTTAATGCTTCCGTTCCGAGTGAGACCTCTGCACAACTTGCAGCTGAATTTTCGGCTTCCTTATGGGTCCGACCCGAATACATTGGTTGGCTGGAGTTCGTTTCCTAGCGACCACGCCGCTCTCTTCTTCTGCCTTGCCGTTAGCCTTTGGATCGTATCGAGACGGTTGGGCGGCTTTGCGTTGTGGTACACCCTCTTGGTCATCTGCCTTCCACGAATTTATCTAGGATTTCATTATCCGACAGATATTATCGGCGGCGCTTTGTTGGGCACCGGGGTAGCTTTTCTTTCCAAAGCGACGAGACTCAGGAGAATCGTCACACTCCCTGCTTTGTACTGGCTGGATGAGCATCCGGCGTCCTGCTATTCATTCTTATTTCTTTGTACCTTTGAAATTGCGGAGCTCTTCGGCTCTCTAAGACATATTGGTATCTCCGGTTACCACGATGTTGAACGGGTTCTGCAGGCAATTCGATAGCTCAGGTGCAACCCCAATGAGGTCACGCTAAACCATCTCGTTGAGAAGTTGAATTTCGTCCCCATTGGTTTTTCGAATTTCAGAACTTCGCGAGAGCTGAGGGTCACAGGGTCACTTTGGTGCGGTTCTATGTTCCAAGATATCAGCGCGTTCGTGCGAATTTTTCGCCGAAAGGGCTGCACTTGAGAAGAGCGCGCCATCTACAGGTCCGACGCGGCGATCTTGACCTTAAGAAAGATAAGAAGGCCAGAGAGTTAGCGATTGCCGATAACCGCGTCGGCGAACTCGACCTTGAGTGGAATCCCGAGGTGCTTGCCACGCTCGACGTGGACCTAAAGCAGAAAGTATTACTTATCTCCGAACCGGACAACGAATCCGGCAGATATTCGGAGATTATTCTGATGGTTGTTGATGCCGTTGGCAAAGTGCGTCAGATAATAGTCGGCCTGGAACGCCCGGAGCCACAAATAGCGATTGAGTCCGAAATTCAGGCCGCCTCCCGCCAAGACTGCAACTGAGTTTGCTGAGCCGGGGAAACCGCCCGCGCCTGGCGCGAAGCTGCCTCCTGCATGGACACCGCCGACAAGGACTTGCCCAAATGGTTGAAAGCGATCACGTGTGGCAAACGTGTATCGAGAGCCGATGGTGTAGGAAGTCAGGAGCAAACTTTGGCCTGACCCACCCACGTTGCTTGAATGTTGAACAGCAACTTCCCCGACGGCTGAAAATGTTTGAGTGAAACCATACGAAGCCCAAACTGATCCGCCCTCCAAAGAGAAGCACCCACACCCTCCGGGTGGGACATTCGTATGAACGAAGTTGTAGTTCGCGCCAATTTCGAATGACCGGGGCTCTTGCGCCATGACTCTGTTCGGGCTCGTGAACATTGTCCCGGCGACAAGAAAGAAAGCAGCGAGTCTTTGCGCAAACTTTGCTCGCAGAAGTGTTTTCATCTTTTTCATGGCAAGATCGCGTCCTCACTCGACAATCAAAGTAACGGTTGTGGATGGGTGGAGCGAGCCGTCCGTCCCTGTCACGGTGATGACGAAGGTTTGGGGCTGCGGGGGCTTGCCAGCGAATCCTCCGTTACACGCCATCAATCCAAGTGCCGCAGCGAGGGAGAAGAAAAAAACCGTTTGACGAGCGGGCAAGAATCGGCGGTCTTTGCTTTTGCCAGATATCAGACACAGACCGAAGAGAACTAAGCAGCACGTGAGCGTAGTTCCTATCCTTGACTGGACGGATTGGACCGGTTGTCGTGTCATCTGAACCGTCATTTTCGTGGTTGTGCCGATGCTTCCGGGAATGACAGTCGGAGGTGAAAAAGAAGCAGTGGCACCGGGGGGAAGATCTGTGGCGGACATCGTCACCGCGTTGTTGAAAGGATTGCCGGTGGGCGCCACGCTGATAGGGATCGCAACCGACCCACCTGGAGTCACGCTGAATGGCGTCTGCGGCGCAGACACGGTGTACACAGGGGGCGCATTACTCACAGTGAGAGCGAGAGGTGAAGAGTTCGAGGCGGCAAATGCTACGTTGCCGGAATACACCGCGATCAACGAATGAGAACCTGCGGACAACGCGCTAGTGCTGAAGGTCGCGACGCCAAAGGAGCTCACATTTACCGTATCCAGCAGTGTGGTTCCGTCAAAAAAGTTGATTGTGCCTAGAGGTGAGCCCGCGGGCGTGGGCGAAACTGTGGCTGTAAGCGTAACGGACTGCCCATCGACCGCGGGGTTGGGATTCGCTGACAACGTAGTAGAGGTGGAGCTCGGATTGGAGGCCGAGATGATTTCTGTTAGTGGGATGGACGTGGAGCTTGCGAAGGTGGCATTGCTCGAGTAGGTGGCAGACAGTGTGTGCGAACCGACAGAAAGCGCGGTCGTGCTGAATATAGCGACGCCGGACGCATTCACGTTTGCGCTGCCCAGTAAAGTTGTACCGTCAAAAAAATTCACCGCACCGAACGCCGCTCCAGTGGGAGAGGGAGAAACGGCGGCGGTCAGCAAGACAGCTTGTCCGACGAGAGCCGGGTTCGGAGTCGCAGACAGCACAGTTGTCGTCGAAATGGGCGAAACAGTTGCGGTGACCGGCGACGAAGTGGAAGTAGCGAATGTCGAATTGCCGGAATAGATGGCAGTGAGCGTGTGAGACCCAACCGGCAGATTGCTCGTCGTGAATGTAGCAACTCCCGATGCATTGACCGTTGCAGTTCCAAGTAAGGTCGAACCGTCAAAGAAGTTGACCGTTCCGAGTGCTGAGCCACTGGGCGCGGGGGATATGGTGGCGGTCAGAAGGATGGACTGTCCGGCAACTGCAGGGCTGGGACTTGCGGTTAGGGTCGTAGTTGTTGATGTAGGACTCGTAGCTGACACAACCTCGGTGACTGGATTCGAGGTTGATCCGCCAAAACCAGTATTGCCCGAGTAGTTGGCAGTGATGGAATGCGAGCCAACCGTGAGACCGCTGTCAGTGAAGACTGCCGCGCCCGGAACATTCACATTGATAACACCCAGCTGTGTCGCACCGTCAAAAAACGTGACGGTGCCGAGCGGCGATCCAGTCGGAACAGGAGAAATTGTTGCCATAAACGAAACCGTCTGGCCACTCGAGACTGGATTCGGCAGCGCAGACAACGCTGTAGTTGTCGGCGTTGGGCTCGCAGGGGATATGACTTCTGTGACTGGCCCGGAGGTAGAAGTTGCAAAGCCTGTGTTTCCCGAGTAGACCGCAGTGATTACATGTGACCCGGCCGATAAGCCGCTAACGCTGAACGTCTCGACGCCGGAGGAAATTACGCTTGCGGTGCCGAGAAGAGTTGCGCCGTCAAAGAAACTAACTGTGCCCAGAGAATTCCCAGTCGGAGCAGGTGAAACCGTGGCTGTGAAAACGACGGATTGTCCGGCGGTGGCAGGGTTCGGGCTCGCGCCGAGAGTCGTGGTTGTCGATGCCGGACTGACGGCCGAAATCACTGCGGTCACGGGCGAAGAAGTAGAAGTCGCAAAAGCGGTGTTTCCAGAATAAACCGCGGTGACAGAGTGCGATCCGACGCTCAGGCTGCTGTCACTAAAGGTCGCGATCCCCGACGAATTAAAGTTCACAGTGCCGAGAAGCGTGGCGCCGTCAAAGAAGCTGACCGTGCCAAGCGGTGAGCCAGTCGGTGCCGGAGAGACTGTGGCCGTGAGAAGAACCGCTTGGCCGAAGGTCGCAGGATTAGGAGAAGCAGTCAGTATCGTTGTTGTGCTTGTCGCCCCGGCTCCGCTCAACGGAATCGGCGACGATTGACTGGCGGCAAATGCAGAATCGCCCGAATAGCTCGTTTCAACGAAGTGCGTGGCCGAACCAGTGAACGAGATGCCACTGAGCGACGCTGATTCGATGTGTTGGCTGAGCAAGACGCTTAGTGCCGCGCTGGGACCAATATTTGCCCAGACTATGTCGTTCAAGCCGTCGCCATTTGCATCGGCTACCGCTAAAACCTTGGGTATCGTGCCGGGGCTCACGTTGACAGGCAGGAGGAAAGTACCGTCACCTTTTCCAAGGAAGAAACTAACCGCGCCACTCACTGAATCTGATGTTGCTAGATCGGCATTGCCGTCGCCGTTGAAATCTCCGGCGACCACGAAGTTCGGGGACGCGCTCGTTGCTGTCGTGCTCTGATTCTGAAAAGTGCCGTCGCCGTTTCCGAGAAGAACTCCGATCGTTCCGTCACCTTGATTTGCGACTGCCACATCGATGTTGCCATCCCCATTGAAGTCTGCCGCGGTAATCGCGGCTGGAGCGTTGCCAACCGAATAAGGGACTAACGCTGCAAAGGTTCCATCACCATTGCCAATCAAGACGCTAACGTCGTTACCGCTGTGGTTGACCGTGATCAAGTCAAGGATGCCGTCGTTTTTCAAATCTGCGGCAACGAGCCCGACGGGAGCGGTCCCAGCAGCGTAAAACACCGGCGCTTGAAAAGTCCCATCCCCGTTGCCAAGCAAAATGCCAACGGAATTGTCCGGTTCATTCGCCACGGCGATGTCTGCGTTGCCGTCGCCGTTGAAATCTCCAACGACGAGAGCCGACGGCTGACTGCCGGTTTCATAAGCCACTTGCGTTTGAAAGGTTCCGTCCCCGTTTCCGAGGAGAATGCTGACGGATCCTGGACCGCTGGCTGGAGAGTTGAGCACTGCCAGATCCAGCTTCCCATCGCCATTGAAATCGCCCACACCGACGGCCACGGTTGGCCCTACGGGATCAGTGTTAACGGTGGCTTCCGTCTGAAAACTGCCATCGCCGTTCCCGATAAAGATGCTGACCTTGTTCGTTGCGCCGGTCGCAACAGCTACATCGACCTTTCCATCGTTATTCAGGTCCGCAGCAACAACTCCGGTTGGCGCGCCTGTAATGGAACTGGGTCCAGGGACCAAGGTGCTCGCGAATGCAAGGGTCGCCGAATCAAGGGAAGGGCTGCCAAGCACGTTATTTCCGTTTGAGGTGTCAACGAACGATATCGTCCCAGTGGGCGCTGGCTTGCCAAAAGCCGCGACAGTCCCCGTCAACGAATAGCTTGCGGAAGTTCCTGTTGCGGAAATCGTTGTTGACGTGGCATAGCCGCCGATTCCAGTTACCGTCAGCGCCTGAGAAGTTGAGGAACTGGCCAGCTCCGTCGGTGTCCCTCGGAAAAAAGCCACAAGGTTGTAAGAGCCGGCTCCCGGCGTCAGCTTTAAGGTTGCTGTGCCATCACTTTGCAATTGCGCGGTTCCCACCAGGGCAAGTCCGACGCATTGGGACGTAGTTGTATTGCAGAAATCGACGGCACCAGGAAAAACCGAAGAACTCCCCGCAGTGACTGTCGCCGTCAGCGTGACTTGTGTTCCGGCATTGATGGAGAGTGAAGGCAAAACCGACAGGGATGTGGTGGTCGCCGTGGGTGTGGCCGCAATCACTGTTGTAACGTCGGACGAGGTATCGTTCGAGGTGTTGATTTCACCGCCCCCCGTCACACTTGCCGTATTCGTGATTAACGCTGCGGCGTTGGCTGCAACGTTAACGATAAGAACGACTGGGGTATAACTCGCTGAGGGGCCGAGAACATCACTCCGAGTGCAGGTTAAGGTGTTGAGTGTGCAGTTCCAGCCGCTGCCGCTCATCGCCGAGGCGGTCAGTCCCGAAGGCAAATTATCCGTTACGGTTACGGCGCTGGTAGTCGGTCCGGTTCCAGAATTGCTCACCACAATGGAATAGGCCGCGTCTACCTGCCCCTGCGTGAAGTTTCCGGAGTGCGTCTTGCTGATCGTCAAATCCGGTAGCTGCACGATGGTCGTGAGGTCGGACGAAGTATCATTCGCGGTGTTCGCTTCGCCGCCGCCGCTAACACTGGCAGAGTTTGTGACGGATGAGGCTGCGTTGCCGGCCACGTCGGCGGTCAGCGTTATCGCCGGGAAGCTGGCCGACGCATTCAGCGCATCGCTTCTGGTGCATGTCAATGTTCCGAGCGTGCAACTCCAGCCGCTTCCACTCAGTCCCGTCGAGGTCAGTCCGGTTGGGAGAGTATCAGTGACTGTGACTGTGCTTGTAGTTGGCCCGGCTCCCCCGTTGCTGACGAGGATCGAGTAAGTGGCGCCTCTTTGGCCCTGCGTGAAATTGCCGGTGTGAGTCTTGCTGATCGTCAAGTCGGGCAGTTGCGTAACCGTTGTTACATCGGAAGAGCTGTCATTGCCGGTGTTGGTTTCGCCACCTCCGCTGACCGTCGCTGTGTTTGTAATGGATGAGGCTGCGTTGCTCGCTACCGTAACAGTCAAAGTGATCGTTTGATAGTTCGCCGACGAAATCAGTGCGTCGCTGCGAGTGCAGGTCAAGGTGCCCAGTGTGCAACTCCAGCCGGTTCCGCTTAGCGCGGCGGCCGTCAGACCTGTAGGGAGAGTATCCAAGACCGTAACTGTCCCGGAGGTCGGCCCACTTCCTGCATTGCTAACGACGATCGAGTACGTCGCACCCGTTTGACCCTGCGTGAAGTTGCCGCTGTGAGTTTTGCTGATCGTCAAATCCGGCAGCTGCACGATAGTCGTGACGTCGGACGATGTGTCATTAGCGGTGTTGGTTTCCCCACCGCCACTGACGGTCGCAGTGTTGGTGACGGACGAGGCTGCGTTGTTCGCTACCGTAGCAGCCAAAGTGATCGCTGGGTAGCTCGCCGACGAATTCAGCACGTCGCTGCGAGTGCAGGTCAAGGTGCCGAGTGTGCACGTCCATCCGGTACCGCTCAATCCTGTGGCCGTGAGTCCGACTGGAAGCGTATCGATCACCGTGACCGTGCCCAACGACGGTCCACTTCCGCCATTGCTCACCGTGATGGAATAAGTCGCGCCAACTTGCCCTTGCGTAAAATTCCCGCTGTGAGTCTTGCTGACGGTGAGATCAGGAGAGCCGACGCTCAGAGATGCCGTTGCCGGGGAATTATCGGAAGTGGAGAGGGTCGTGTCGATCTGAGTGCCATTGAGATGCGCAACTGCGGAATTCGTGTAAGAACCGGCTATGTTAGGGACCGTTGCCTGAAATGTCAGATCCACGCTGCCATTCGCCGGAATAGTAAATGTGCTGGTCCAAGTCAAAGTGCTGCCGGAAATCACAGGGTCAGAAAACGCGCTTCCGCCGAAGATTGAAGTCCCGGCAGCGTAGGTAACGTTGGCTGGAGAACTCGGAAGCGTGTCGACGAAATCGTCGAGTGTTGTGCTCGACGAGGAGGAATTTGTCACACGCAATGTGTACGTGGGTGTTCCACCGGTCGGCCACACGGCGGAATTCACCATCTTGGAAAGCGTAAGCGAGTTGCTTGTAACGCCTATTGGCGAGAGCGAAGTAAAGGAGGAAGTGTTCGTGTGCTTAACTTGCGCGCCGCTGCTGATGAACGCAACTGGGCTTACGGGTGTAGAAGTCGTCGTCGAGCCCACCACTAAATAGGTAGCCACGAAGCTGTAGTTGGTCGTCGCCGTTGACGAGAAGGCCGATGTCGGTACAAGAAGTTGGTTCGCAAACGTACCGGTGTTCGCACCGCTGAACGTAACACTCGTGGCGACAAGGCGAAAGCTAGTTGCCGGAAAGTCGATCGTGGTTTCTGGACTTGCGTAGAAGATCTTTGCTGCTCCAATTGTTCCCGTGGCTCCTGTCACTGTAACCGTGATAATGCTTCCCAGTGTCGGGCTGGTGGAGGAGATCACAACGGTGCTCACTGTATTGTTGCTGGAGCTAATCGTGTCCGCCACCGTGACGGAAAAAGACTGGGACTGAAGTTGATTTGTCGTGGGCGGTCCCGAATAGAGTCGAACCGTGAATCCTTGCGCAGCAGCGACGTTGCACTGACCTGCGTTGAACGAAGAACAATCCACCTGCAAATAGAAGAACACTGGTTTCACCGCACCGGCAGTCATGGCGCCGAGATGCGCGATCCCATTTTCGTTCGGAGCGAGCGAAACGAAGCCACCGGTAAAACTCCCGATCGTCACCCAGGCATCAGCGATCACGGAGCCGGTATCGTTTGTGACGTTGAAGCTGACATAGTCTCCTTGAAGCTTTGGATTTACGTTGTTCGAACTATCCACGTACAGCACGCTGCCGGAAGTGGTGCCGATTGAGGCGATGGTGTAAGTGGGGGACAGAAGAAGAAAAGCCAATGCGAGAGCGCCCTTCGCGAAACCGAGTAGTTGTTCACGTCTTGGGTTAGGAGCTTGCAGGCGGTTCAAATGAGTTCACCGCCGCCGTCTGCGGTGCTAGCAGTTCCTCTTATTGAGATTGCTTGAACAGAGGAATTGCTTGCGCTGGCAGGCGGATCACTGCGCGGGGTCCCGCAAAACAGCGCTCTGAAATGGTAGTTTCCTGGGCCTAGCGTTAGGGTCAGCGTTGCCGAACCATTCGGGTCGACTTGAGCGACCCCAACTATTGCCAAGCCGTCGCAGCGGGCTGTATCTGCATCACAAAACTTTACCTGCCCGCGCGAGATTAAAGACGAAGCGCTGCTAATTTTCGCGGTTAATTTGACTACGACTCCGGCCCGCACGACATCTTTGGTCGTTTGCAGCGAAAGGGTCGTGGTTGTGCGACTAGCGATGACCTTCTGGCCAAAGCTCGCACACGGACTAGCTAAGATTAAGAAGCCGAGTAGAACTGCTCTTGGGGTACCCATAGATCGATCCCTTAGAAGGGAGAAAGTTTCCCAAGTTCGCGAGTGCTACGAGAGGGACTTCAGCGAATGACATCAAGATGCACATCGGTCGCCAAAGTCAGACCTTTAGGATTGGAAGTTAATTAGATTCGTTATGCGGGTTAGTACCAAGTTGGGAGTCGTGGCGGCTTGCACAGGAGCCTGACGCAACAATTCGGAGCAGCGTGAGAATCTACCGTAGAGTTGATCGTCCGATGTGGGCGTTTGCTAAGTTGTTGAAAAAGAGTGGCGCGCCCGGAGAGAGTCGAACTCCCGACCTTCTGGTTCGTAGTCCGAATTGCAAGTTGTGTGCCGTGTATTTTCAAGAGGATGGAATAACGCTCTGCGGATGGAATCATGGTGTTTGGGCAGGAGTGGGCGAGTTCTGTGCAATGAATTGCACAAAGAAAAATCGCTGCCGTTGAGACCCTGTTTGAGAATCTGTTTTCGCATCGGCCAGTCGCCTCAGTTTGGAACCGTCTGTGCGGATTTCTGAAACAACGCATCCATTTTTTCGACGGCCCGAAGCGCCTCCGCCGGTACGGACTTAATGTAAAACTGCTGTGTCGTTTGAACGTTTGAGTGTCGGAGCAGAGACTTCGCGGCAAGTTGCGAGTCGAGCGAAGTTGCGAGCGTTGCAAGTCCACGACGCAGCGCATACCAGCCGCACCATTCGGGAAGTTTTTTGAATCCGTGGCCGTTTGCGTCGTGCTCTTTTTCTTCCTCGCCGCACTCCGCACAACGAGAAAGCGCCGGAATGACTACCCGCGAGGCTAGGTTATGCAAATCGACCGGCTTTCCGAGTGGCGACGCCAGAATGTAACCGGATTCGCGCCGAGAATCTCGGAGAATCTCGGCGAGAGTTTCGGCTACCGGCACGGGAGCGACACTCTCGGCAGTTTTTGGCAACGTCGTGTGCGACCGCCACATGCTCGACCCGATGCGAAGGGTCTTGGTGTCATAATCTTCCCATCTGGCAGCACGCGCCTCGCCGGGCCGGAGTCCGCAAAAATAAATCAGCGCGACGGCAGTTTTCGCGACGCCCTGCAATACGTCGAGCATCGACAAAACCTCCTCTGCGGTGTAGGCGTGCGTCGGTTTTCCGGCTTTGGCCGCACGCGGAATACCGGCATCCGTGACTGGGTTGTCGCCATCCACGATCCCGGCGCGTTTCGCATGCGTGAAGATCGTGGACATAAGCGCCTTGCAATGCCTCAATGACTTTTTGGCCAATCCGTGTTCGCGGTGAATCGCCGCGAGGATGCGAGTCGCATCGACGCACCGAAAATCGCGAAGATTAATTCCCGTGAGCCGCGGGCGCAGGTACATTCTCCAAAGCCCTTTGTAGCCGTAGGCGGTTGAGGGTTTCAGTTCGCGCTCTGCGTACGGAAGAAAATGCTTGTCGCCATACTCGGAAACCGCAAGCGTGCTTTCAGCCGATGAGCGACCTTCGTTCAGCGGCTTCAGTTTTGCGTCGAGCAACGGCTGTACGTCTTTCTTCGAGCGATAGCGATCCCCGTACTCGGCAAGTCGTTCGCAATGCTGCCTTCGCAAAACTTGCTTCGAGCCGTCCGCGAGCGTTATCAGTTCGTCGCGGCGCCAACGCCCGAACCAACTCTTACCGGATTTGAATATTTGTCCCTGTTGATGCCTATGCCCCGTTTCAGTCTTCATCGTTTTTGCTTTCCTTTGCTGCGACGCCTTTTCGCGAGAGCTTTTCGCAATCGCGCCAAGTCCCGGTCGCTCCAAAGCCTGATTTGCAGACCGCCCACCATCGTGAGCGGCGGGAAGGGAACCGCACGCTTTGCGATGAGCCTTTGCAAGTAGGCTTGGCCGAATCCGCACATCTTCGCAACCTGTACTGTGGAGTAGCGTCTCATGGGTCATAGGCCTATGCCTTTCTTGCACGATTGTCAACGGGTCATCGCCGTGCGAGCCACGCTTCAACTGCGGCCCACGAAAACCGGACGTACTTTCCAAGTCGCACAACCGGCAACGGATCGGCGTCGCGCACTCGCGCACGCTCTCTCGTTTTTTCCCGAATCCAGCTCTCATTGACGCGGAGCCGAGCAGCCAGTTCTGCCGGAGTGAGCAAGTCCAGCGAAGTTTCTGGCGACTTCTTAATCACAGGAAGCGTGAGGCTCTTGGCGTTTCTTGTTTTCGGGTTCATGGTTGAATCGGCTCCTCTTGTGCAAACCCTGTGCAATGCGCTTTCAAAACCCACTACTACAATCACTTATGCGTGACCATCGGGTCTTTGGCCAGTGGTTCATCGTTTCTTCTGAAACCTTTCCCGGCGACGAGTGCTGTCCATGTCGGCGTGGACAGGAGCGCTTTGCCAGTCCCTTCGCTCATTTTCAGCTCGGCAATATCGAGCGCCTTCGTGATCGAGTCGCTGTCGTATGGAATGCCGTGTTCGGCCGCGTAGCACTTCAAGTCTTCCTTCCGAGAAACTACATCCAGCGCAACTCCCAAACGCTCTTCTTTTTTTCGCAAATCGATCGCTGCCTCGATGAGTCTTTGGACATTGAGGTAACGCTGCCGTTGGGGGAGCAGGGTTTTGTTTTTTCCCTTCATCTCAACAGGAGGGTTGGGAACTAGCGGCGCATTTTGCCGCTGGGTTTCGGGCTGCTGAGGATTTGCACAGCCTGCATTTTTCCGCTGCTGTAGGTTTTGATTTTTCCCTGAGTTCTGCTTACTGATTAAATGAATAGGTGCGCCGTCAGTTGCTTCGGCAGTGGCGCCGTCAGTGGCGCCGTCAGTACAGAGTTCATAACACGGATTGCGCCAATCAGTTGATTTCACTGCGTTTAATCGCTTTCCTCTCAGTACGCCAGTTCTCACGGAGTATTTGGAAATCAAAACGGGGTAATTGCCGCGCTTTCCGGGCGTGCGGAAGGCTTTTAGAAAGCCGATCCGGATCAGCGTCACGAGCGATTCCTGAACACGTCGGAGCGTCGTGCCTCGCGGAGCAGCGGCAAGCAATTTCGGAGCGCTGCCCCACCAAATCCCCGTTTTGAAATCGGTTTGCCAATGGATGATCGTATAAAGTCCGAGGTCGAAAGCGCCGATCTTCCCGGCTTCGAGGTGGTCCAGCAGATCGCGCATCACGGCGAATCGTTTGCTCATTCTGTGCGATCTCCTGATCGAACAAGGGCAGGCCCGTAACTAGCGGGCGGTCCTTACAAGTTAACAACACACTTTCGGAAGCGCATCCGCAAGGAAGCGGCGTCCTTCCG
>Ga0210401_10006132_pt1 | contig 12275 bp, 7 predicted proteins | sample IncBWH32MmetaG_FD_150866 | JGI IMG/M metagenome (GOLD analysis project Ga0210401, IMG submission 150866) | Forest soil microbial communities from Barre Woods Harvard Forest LTER site, Petersham, Massachusetts, United States - Inc-BW-H-32-M | ecosystem: Environmental > Terrestrial > Soil >... | reverse complement strand
AATCGCCATCGTGGTTGTGACAGGACTATCGATCTGAATCGTTCCGCTACCGACAACAGCGACGCCGTAAAGTGCCGCGCCCGTCGCGCTCTCGAGATCAACCGTACCCAAGGCACCGATCGATAGTGTGCCGCCGTGAATGCTGGCGCCTTGCTCGAGCGTCAGCGTATCGCCGCCATCGACCTGAACGATGCTGCCGGTCGCGCTCAGGCTCGCAATCGTGCTGCCGTTCACCGTGACGTTATCCAGGGTCAGCGTCACGCCGCCCTCGACCGTCACCGCGCCATTGTTCAACGTGGCGCCAGTATCGATCTTGCTCGACTTAGTGACGTCGATCCCCACCGACGAGTTGTCGTTGATTGTGCCGCCGATGATCTCGGTGCCCGACAAGGTCAGCGTCTTGCCGTTGTCGATCTGGATGATGCTGTTGTTCGTCAGCGTGTCATAGGTAAGAGAGGCCAGCCCGGCGATCTCCAGCTTGCCGTTGTTGGTGATCGTGCCAAGCTGCGTGCTGGAACCAGCGATCGACGCGCTACCCTCCAGCATTACCGTGTCGGCGAGCACCAACGTACCCTTGTCGGTGATGGCCGTGCCGTTGACGGTAATGCCGTCCAGGGTCAGCGTCACGCCGCCCTCGACCGTCGCCGCGCCATTGTTCAGCTTGGCGCCAGTGTTGATCTTGCTGTCCCCGGTGACGTCGATGGCCGTCGACGAATTGTCGTTGATGGTGTTGCCGCTGATCGTGACGTCATTCAGCGTCAGCGCCGCGGTCCCATCGATCGTGAGGGTGCCGCTGCCGCTGATCGACGAGCCCTGGTCGATCGTGAGCGCGCCCGATTTGAGCTCGATCCCGCCGGTGTTGGTGATCGTCTCGTTGTCGAAAGAATTGCCGAGGCCGCTGACGTAGACATTGCCGCTGTTGTCCAGCGTGCCGTCTCTCACGAAGTTCGAGCCCTGCAGGTCCAGCTCGCCGATGATCGTCAGCGTCCCGCCGGTGATGCCGCCGTTGACGGTCGCCTTGTTGTTCGCATCGTGGCCGAGCGCGAGCTTGGCGCCGTGTTCGACCTTGATCTCGCCGCCGACAACCTTGCCGTTCGTGCCGGTAACGGAATTGGCGATATTGACCGCGACGTTGAGCGTGCCGCCGGTGAGATCGATCAATCCCGTATTCGTAACCCTCGGAACGGCGTTGCCATTAGCGTCCTTGCCGGTGGCATCACCCATAATGTCGCCGCCCTGCGCGATGCTGAGCGTGCCGGAGTTGACGATGACGCTGGTGTTCAGTCCCGTAAAATTGTTATTCGTATCGAACGAATCGAGCAACTCGAGCTTGCCACCGACGGTGATCGTCCCCGCGTTGATGAGAACGGAATCGGCGCTCATGGAGAGCGCAGCGCCAATGGCAAGCGAACCGCCCTGCAAAACGTCCAGCTCGGGCGGCAGATTGACGAAATCGTTCATCGTCACCGAGTTGGCGGCCGCTGTCGTCGTCCCATCGATCGTCACCGGATAGGCCGGCGTATTGGGATGCAACTGGTCGGTGATGATGATGACGTCGTTGGAAGAGGTTGGGACGGTTCCAGTTTCCCAGTTGTTCGCGGTCGTCCAGAGGTTATCGTGGCCGTCGGTCGTGGTGTGGATCCAGACCACCGCAGGATCGTTATTCCCGGTGATGGTGACCGTGATCGTCTGGGTCGAAATCGCGCCCTGCGAATCCGTCACCGTAATGGTGTAGGTCAGCGTCAGCGTCTGGTGCGGCGGAATGAAGTCCGAGAGATAGACAGGCAACGCCGAGAGCTGCCAGTTGATCGTTCCGGCGCCCGTGCCGGTGCTGTCGATGCCGATCGCAGCGCTGAGGGCTGCTTCGAAAACGCTCTCCGGCAGCGGCGGCACGGTGCCGCCGTTCGACATCACCGCGCTGGTCAGCTTGGCCGCGACCGTATGGGTGTCGGTCAGATCGACGTCGGTGAAGGCGAGCGTGCCCGAGGTCGCATTGGTGGTCTTGAGATCGCCGCCGACCGTCTTGGTGCCGGAAGGCGTGAACGCGATGGACTGCGCCGAAGTCGTGATGACCGGCGCGTCGTTGGTGCCCGTGATCGTGATCGTGATTGGAATCGTGATCTTGGCCGTGGGGTCCGGCGCGTAGTTCTCGTTGACCGTGATGAAATAGGTCAGCGTGATCTGCTCGCCCGCGGCAAGGAAATCGAACGCTTTATCGGCGATGCCGTAGGTGAAAAACGCCCCACCGATATTGGTGTTGTTGGCAAACGGGTCGACCTTGAGCTGGACCTCGGTCGCCGCAATGTCCGCAAGCTGCAACGCCGACAGGCCCCCGGTGACGTCCTGTCCATGGGCGTTCTTGTAGGTGAAGGAACCGAATGCCGCGCTGACCGAGGGTTGGTCGCCAACATTGATGTCGTTGAAATTGACGATACCGACGGCGCCGTCCGGCAACGGACTGCCGGTCAGGCCGGACAGCTCGCCACTGGCACGGAAGTCGGTCGTCTCCACACCCAGCAGGTTGGCAATGTGGATGATCGGCGGCCCGGAAATGTGAAACGTGGAACTGCTCTGCGTGGTCGGCGGCGGCGGCGAGCTGCTGCCCTGCACGTTCACGGTTTGCGCGGTGATAAGCGCTTCCGCCGTCTTGATGATCAGCGGACTGCTGGTGGGGATGATCGAGTCGGTCGCCGGCGAGGTCGATTTGGTGTTGGTCGAGTTATCCGTGAACTTCTGCTGGAAGACGTCGGTGATCAGCTTCTGCAGGTCCGGCGTCAGCGGATTGGTGGTGATATTGATGATGCCGTTATTGATATTGATCTGCTGCCCGGCCTGATTGACGATCGCGATCGGCTGCAGCGTGTTCTTGTCGAACAGGATGTAGGAGCCGGTGGTGCCGTCCGGTTCGACCAACACCTGGAAGCTGGCATTCGGCTGCCCGTTCTGGCCAGGAATCGAGAAATCGATCTCGACCAGGCACGCGGTGCCGCGGATGCCCATGGTGGCAACCGGCGTGTCGATCTTCATGTCGCCGTGCTTGGCGGTCTCGCCGGCGACGAAAGTGATGGTGCCGGCCACCAGGCTGAGCAGCGAAGAGTTGTTCGACCCGTTGGGGTCGTAGACCATCTCGTTCAGCACCATCCTCGCATTCGAGGACAGGCCGAACACGGTGCCGTCGATGAAGGTGATGCCGACCGTCGAGCTGGCGCCGGACTCGACCACGTCGCCCTTCTCGACGTTGTCGCCCATGTTCACGATGATGGAGACGCCGTTGCGGATGGCGGTCGCCGAGCCCTGCAGCTTGGTGACGTGGCCGATCACCTGGCTTGCGACCGGAGCGTTGCCGGCCTGGCTGACCTCGACCTCGCCGACCAGGGCCTTGACGATGTCGGCCGTCAGATGGGCGCCATCGGGGGAGGCAAGCGGCGCGCGCTTCTCGCCCATGAAGTAGTCGTGCACCACGTATTCGTGATGATCCTTGGAAAGGATCAGATCGGTTCCAGATCGCGAGAAGTCGGCATGGAACAGAAGCTGCGCGTCGGGAACAATGATCGCGCCAGCGGGCGCGTGCGTCTGCGATGAATCGACATGCGCATACGCGTGGGAATGCGTACCGGGGCCTTCATGAGCAAACGTGGCGTCAAATTTGCCAGCGTAATTCAAAGGACCACCACAAAAGGTTAATAATTATTCAATAAATCCAGTGCAATGCCTCCTTATCATTGGAAGGTGCATTGCGAAACCATCTGTTGCTTGTGCGACAAAATGGATTTTTTTGCGTCTTTTTACCGGATCGGCGAACTCGCGAAATATACCCTGGCATACAACAAGGTATTTTGATGTATTCAAAAGGGCACGAAGCGGGAATAAAAAGCATTTGTAAGTATAGATTAGGCGGGAAAATCTTGAGACACTTACCCCTTGCACCACCATGCAGGATACTGCGCCGTTTTCCGAGCTAATACTGTGATCTGAATAACAAAAACGCGAAATTTGGCGCGTTAGCCATACTCCGGGGAATTCAGCACCAATTCAACCGCTGAATGCGGTTTTCAGACCTTCGCGGCTTTTGGGTCACGGAACCGAGACCTTGCGGGAAGCCGAACGCTAAAATTGTAGCGGAACCGGCGAGAGGGATTTCAGCCTGTTCCGAGCTTTCCGGCCCGTTTGAGCCGGTTTTAAGAAGAAGAAAAGCCCCACCTCCGATCATCGCCCGCGAACGATCCGGGCAGGTATCAGAGGCAAAAGCCTCGGCGATGCCCGGACAAGGGGCGTCAGATGAGGTTTTCCGTTTACGCGCACGCGTGGCGTGCGGCGCTGCTTGCGTGCAGCATGGCCTTGCTCGGATCGGGTGCGCTGGCCGATCCGCTGGCCGTTCCGGCAAGCCTCAAGCTCACCGTGGATTCGGGCGAGCCTTTCGGGCTCACGACCACGCCGGTCTATGCCGGCGGCCTGCGGGCCAAATGGCTCGGCGTCGAGAACAAGCTCGATGACGAACGGGTGCAGCTGGCGCTCTGCGACGGCGATCGCGAAAACTGCGCCTCCGATGCCGCGCTGAAATTCCTTGCGATCGTCGATGCCGGCCGCCAGCGCGAAGGCCGCGCCCGTCTCGGCGAGATCAACCGGGCCATCAACCTGTCGATTCGACCCGTGGACGACCTCGTCCAGTATGGCCAGGTCGACTTCTGGAGCTCGCCGCTCGTTACCTTCTACCACGGCGCCGGCGATTGCGAGGATTACGCGATTGCGAAATATGTCGCGCTGCGCATGGCCGGTATTGCCGCGGAAGACCTGCGTATCATCGTGATGGTCGACACCTTCCGTCACGAAGGCCATGCCGTCACCGCCGCGCGGCTGGACGGCCACTGGCTGATCCTTGACAACCGCCGCACGGCAATGATCGAGGATTCCTACCTGCGCAATTACCGCCCGCTGTTCGTCATCGACGACACCGGCGTGAACAAATTCACCGATGCGCCAGTGCTGGCGAGCATGCCGGAGCCCGCTCCGGTCACGCCGGCGAGCACGCTCAATATGCAGTCCGGCCTGATTGCAGCTGCGAACTGAGCGGCAAGGAAAACCGCAGGACGGCAGCGGCGCGGCAATAAGCCCCGCCGCATCATTTCTTTCGCTCTGCGTTCCGAAAAGCTAGCATGGCGCTCGCATCATGTGTTGGCGGGCGGGGATTTTTGGAAATGCGGGCGGTCTGGCTGGCGGTGGTAGCGGTCCAACTCGGCCTTGCGCATCCGCTGTTGGCGGAGGATTCGCCCGGCAGCAATCGCTCGATCAGCGAGAAGCTGCCGCTATTCGTCAAAAACCATTGCGAGATACACAAGGATCCCGCCAATCAATTGTTTTGCGCCGATCCCGAGCTGATCGCGGCCGGCGAGAAACTGGCCGCCGCGATCCAGGAACGGCTGAGCCGCCTTCCCGACCGCCTTCTGGCCGTGGAAGAGAACGCCGAGTGGATCCGCAATCGCAACCAGAGCTGCGGCATTTTCGGACACGAGCCCATCCGCTTTGAGAATATCGAGCCGGTCACGGCCTGCCTGCTGACCGAGACCGAAGAACGGACCGATATCCTGCGCGATCCGAATTTCGACTGTCTTGCCGTCAACACGGCCGCCGGCGCGCTGATCTGCAGCGAACCGTCGCTGGCCGAGGCCGAAACAGACCTCAACAAGGACGCGCTCAAGCTGATCGGCAAGCTCAATGAGGCCGATGCAAAAGACGCCTTTGCCGAATTCGCCAGATGGACGCGCGATCGCGACCGCCGTTGCAATCTCGCCGGCAAGGAGAATGTGCCGCTATCGGAATTGTCGGCGTCGGAGGACTGTCTCGCCGACACCATGAAGCAGAAGGAGACCGAGATCGCTGCCGCCAAGGGCGATCCCAAAAAGCTTTTCGGCCGCCATCTGCCTTCCCCGCTCCCCAATGCCGACGCGGTCGACCTGTGCATGGCTCAGATCCACGCCGCCAACGCCTGCGGGGATTTCGTGCGGGTCAACCGTGTGATCGAAAAAGGCAGCGAGATCGCCGACCAGAGCGCGCAGGTGACCGCCGAAGTCGAGATGATCGTGCTGTCGCCGTTTGCGGCCTGCAGCCCGGTCGCGTCGGGCTGCACCGGCACCTGCTGGGATCTGAAGACCGGCAAGGCAAAACCGACCCCGGGAAACCGCGACAGTTTTCCGGTGTCGAACCGCATCAGGATCGAGAAGGCCTTTGCGCTTCAGAAGGCCGACAAGGGCGGCTGGCGTTGCAACACCACGGCGCTGCCGCCCGTCGATCTCGGCGTCACGTTCGGTCCCAATTAGCGAGCTGGATTCACCGCGCCGAAACATCTTCGGTCCATGGTTTCGGCCCGAAGCGAAGCTGGACCATCCCATCATGAACGGCGAAACGTCGGCGCTGCGCCTTACAGGGTTAACAAAGCGTTTCGACCGTCTTGCGGTCGACGCACTCGACCTCACCGTCCGTCGATGCGAATTTTATGCGCTGGTCGGCCCCAACGGCGCCGGCAAGACCACGACCTTGCGCATGGTCGCGGGCCTGCTCAAGCCGGACGCCGGCTCGGTCAGCATTTTCGACATCGATGCGCTCACTGATCCCGTCGCCGCCAAGCAGGTGATGGCGTGGGTATCGGACGAGCCGATGATCTACGACAAGCTGACGCCGCTCGAATATCTCGAATTCGTCGCCGGCCTCTGGGGCATCGAGCCCGCGACATCGCAACCGGCCGCCGAGGCCTTGCTGACGTCACTCGGCCTCGAGCCGCATCGCAACGAGCGCTGCGAAGGATTTTCCAAGGGTATGCGCCAGAAGGTAGCGCTCGCCGGCGCGCTGATCCATGAGCCCAGGCTGATTATCCTCGACGAACCCCTGACCGGGCTCGATGCCGTCTCCGCCCGCCACGTCAAGGGGCTACTCGGCGATCGCGTCCGCGCCGGCTGCACCGTGATCATGACGACTCACATCCTGGAAGTCGCCGAGCGCATGGCCGACCGCATCGGCGTCATCGCCGCCGGCCGGCTGGTCGCCGAAGGCACACTCACCGAGCTGCGACAACAGAACGGTCATCACGACACCAGCCTCGAAGATCTTTTCATCGCGCTGGTCGATGTGAAGCAAGAGGCGGCATGAGCTCCGCGACCGCGCTGTCCTGGTTTGCGCGGCACGAGCTGCGGCTCGCCTGGCGCGAATGGTTTGCCATGATGACCGGCGGCCGGCGGCGCCGGACGCGCGCCGCTGTGATCGGCCTTATCGTCTTCGCCGCGCTGATGCACCTGCCGGCCTGGGCGGTGATCGGCCGTTACGCCGGCCTCGAGGCGCCGCTCGACAAGACCTCACTGATCGTCATCACGTCGACCGTGTTTCTCGCCTGGGCCTTGATGCTGTCGCAGGCGATCGAATCGGTGACGCGGGTGTTTTACGCCCGCGCCGATCTCGATCTGATCATGTCGTCGCCGACGCGGCTCGCCAACGTCTTCTCCATCCGCATCGCTTCCATCGCGCTCACCGTCACCTTCATGGCGCTGTTGTTGTCGACACCGTTCGTCGACGTGCTGGTGATAGGCGGCGGCCTCAGATGGTTTGCCGCCTTCGGCATCGTCATCGCCGTCGGCCTTTCGGCAGCTGCTTTCGCCATCGCCATCACTATCGTGCTGTTTCGGCTGATCGGTCCGGCGCGGACGCGGCTGATGGCGCAGATTCTCGCCGCCGTGATCGGCGCCGGCTTTGTCATCGCGCTGCAGGTGGCGGCAATCCTGTCCTACGGCACATTGTCGCGATTTGCGGTTCTGACCTCGGATACGGTCGCAGCCTTTGCGCCCGATGCCGACAGCCTGTTGTGGTGGCCGGCACGGGCGATCCTGGGTGACAGCGAAGCGCTATTGCTCCTGCTGGCGATGAGCCTTGTGGTGCTGGGCGTCGTCATGACGATCTTCTCGCCGCGCTTTGCCGACACCGCGATCAGCGCGTCGGCCTATGCCTCATCCAAACGACACGGCAGGGACACAAGGGCATTCCGCGGCTGCTCGCGGCAACAGGCGCTGCGGCGGAAGGAGCTTTTGCTACTCGGCCGCGATCCCTGGCTGATGTCGCAGACGCTGATGCAACTGCTCTATCTCGTGCCGCCGGCACTTTTTCTGTGGCGCAGCTTCTCCAACTCTTCGACCGCGATCGTGCTGATCACGCCCGTGATCGTGATGGCGGCAGGCCAACTCGCCGGCGGCCTCGCCTGGCTGACGATCTCGGGGGAAGACGCCGCCGACCTCGTCGCGACCGCGCCGCTTGTTCCCTCCAGCATCATCCGCGCCAAGATCGAGGTGGTGCTGATCGCTATCGGCGTGATCTTCGCCCCGCTGGTTGGCGCGCTCGCGCTGCTGGCGCCGGCACAGGCGATCGTCACCGCGGCCGGCGTCGTGATCGCCGCGTCGTCCGCGACCGCGATCCAGCTCTGGTTCCGCGTGCAGGCCAAGCGCACCCAATTCCGCCGCCGCCAGACCTCGTCGCGGCTCGCTACCTTTGCCGAAGCCTTCTCCTCGATCGGCTGGGCCGCGACATCGGCGCTGGTGCTGGTGATGCCGATCCCGGCAGCGATCAGCGCCTCGCTGACGCTGGCCATCCTCGCCGCGACCTGGAAGCTCAGCCCAGCGCGGGAGTGAGCTTCTCCCGCGACGCCTACTTCATCGCTTCCAGTTCAAGTCCGCGTGTCTCCTTGACCCTCGCGAGCACGAATACAAAAGACAACACCGCCATCAGGGTGTAGGCGCCATAGGCAACGCCGAGGTTGATGCCCGCGAGCGTCGGGAAGGTCTGCGATACGATGTAGTTGGCGATCCATTGCGCCGCGGCGGCGACGGCAAGCGCATAGGCGCGGATGCGATTGTTGAACATTTCACCGAGCAACACCCAGACCACCGGCCCCCAACTCACGCCGAAGAACACGACATAGAGATTGGCGGCAATGACCGCGACGACGCCGGCTGCGGGACTGAGCTGGGGTTGGGCGCTACCCGAAACCATTTCAGTCGGCGCCGTGCCGAAAACCCAGGTCATGATCCCCAGGGTCAATGCCATGCCGAGCGAGCCAATGATCAGAAGCGGCTTGCGGCCCAGTCGATCGATCAGCGCAATCGCCACCAGCGTCACGATGATGTTGGTCACGGAAGTGATGACCGTGATGGCGAGCGCGTCATCCTGGGTGAAGCCCACCGCATGCCAGAGCGTTGCCGAATAATAGAAGATGACATTGATGCCGACGAATTGCTGGAACACCGACAGCAGAATGCCGGTCCACACCACGGGAAGAAGGCCAAAGGCGGGCCCCGCCAAATCGCGGAGGCTGCGCGCCCGTTCGTCGCCGACGCTCTTCTCGATCTCGATGATCTTTTCCTCGACCGGCGGCCGATTGCCGACGAACCGCCTCAGCACGTCGGCCGCCTCGCCAAATCGCTTCTTGAGAACCAGATAGCGCGGCGATTCCGGAATCATGCCGGCGAGAACGGCATAGATGGCGGAGGGAACGGCTGCGGCGATGAACATCCAGCGCCAGGCCTGCATTCCGAACCACAGCGGCTTTTCGGCCCCGCCTGCCGCGCTGGCGAGCGCATAATCACACAGCAGCGCGACGAAGATGCCACTGACGATCGCCAACTGCTGAAGCGAACCGAAACGTCCCCGATATGAGGCCGGAGATACTTCGGCGATATAAGCCGGCGCGATGACGCTCGCGGCGCCGATGGCGGTGCCGCCGAAGAAACGGAATACACTCAACGCCTCGATATTCCAGGCGAGCCCCGTACCGATCGAGCTCACGAAGAAGATGGCGGCCGCGATCTCCATGACGGCAATACGCCCGTAGCGATCCGCGAGAGGACCGGCGAACCAGGCGCCGACGGCAGAGCCCAGAAGCGCGCCGGCCACGGCGAAGCCAAGCAACCAGGAGGCCGCGCCGGACCAGAGCTTGATGGCATCGACCGCGCCATTGATCACAGCGGTGTCGAAGCCGAAAAGGAACCCTCCCATCGCGGCCGACGCGGCTACAAGGGCGATCCTGCCGATCGCAATGCCATCCATCGACGGTCCGGGGACGGCGGCGCTCTTGCTATCGATGGTTGACATGGGCCGTCTTCAAATCATGTGAGTGCGAAGGTGTGATGAGATTACCTTGAATTGTCGCCTCGCCGGAAGTGCGAACCGCTCTCTCCTATGTCCTTATCAACTCCATCACCGCCGCTGCGAACGCTTCCGGCTCCTCCTGCGGAAGGTTGTGGCCCGCGCGCGGAATCCTGCGATGGACGCGGCGTCCAGTGAATTTGGCGCTGCTCGCCTTGCCGTCGGAGGCAGACGCGACGCCATCGGCCTCGCCGTCGAGTGTGATGGCGGGCACGGTGATCGCAGGCAGCGCCGCGATCTTGCGCTGGATGTCGGCATAACGCGGATCGCCGTCGACGAGACCGTAGCGATGGCGATAGGAGTGGATGACGATGTCGACATAATCAGGATTGTCGTGGGCGATCGATGTTCGCTCCAGACAAGCCTCGTCGAACTTCCAGTTCGGCGACCATTGCTGCCACAGGATGCGCGTGATGCTGCGCCGGTCGGCTGCCAGGCCCGCACGCCCACGCTCGATCTGGAAATACCATTGATACCACAGCGGCACCTCGCGCTCGGCCTTCGCCGGCTTCAGCGCGTTCGCAATATCCTGGATCAGATAGCTGTTGACCGAGACGAGCCCGATGCAGCGCTCCGGCCACAACGCGGCGCCGACGCAGGCCGCGCGCCCACCCCAATCGTAACCGGCGAACACCGCGCGCGGAATCGACAGCGCATCGATCAGCGCCATCAGGTCCGCGCCGATCGCCGCCTGCTCGCCTGAGCGCGGCGTCGATGCATCGAGAAAGCGCGTCGGACCATAGCCGCGCAGGTAGGGCACGATGACGCGGCAGCCTTGTGCCGCCAGGATCGGCGCCACATCGACATAGGAGTGGATGTCATAGGGAAAGCCATGCAGCAGCACGGCCGCCGGACCATCGGCGGGACCCGCCTCGTAATAGGCGATATTGAGCACGCCGGCATCGACATGGCGGAGCGGCTCCAAACGCTGGGACGACGACGCGCGCGAGGCCATGACTACAACTCCCGTGACGTAAAGACGGTTCTGACGATCTGTTGATGCCGGCATGATAGTTTGGTCCGCGATCCGGCGATACAGTCAGGCGTCACTTCGCATAGGCCTTGCCATGTTGCGCATCGCTTCCGCCGTCATCGCCCTGCTCGGTTCGCTGATCGTGCCAGCGGCCGCGCAGACCAGCCCATCGCAGGACACCCCGCGCAGCGAGTGTCTCGCCATGGCAAACGCGACGCCGCCCGCGATGCCGGTCAGCCTTCGCCGGACCGCGGCCGGGACCGATGAAGTCGCCATCACCTATGCCGGCCATTCCACCTATTACATCGACACCCCCGGAGGTGTGCGGATCGCGACCGACTGGAACGGCGCCTACCGGACGGGACGGCTGCCCGATGTCGTCACCATGAACCGGGCCCATTCCACGCACTACACGCTGTTCCCCGACCCGCGCATTCCCCATGTGCTGCATGGCTGGGGCGAGAACGACGAGCCCGCCAAAATCTCGGAAAAGATCGGCGACGTCTTGATCCGCAATGTCACGACCGACATTCGCCGCTTCTGGGGCGACAATTCCGGCACCGACATGATCAAGGACGGCAACTCGATCTTCATCTTCGAGGTCGCCGGCCTCTGCATCGGCCATCTCGGGCATTTGCACGTCAAGCTCGACGACAGCCATTTTGCGGCGATCGGCCGGCTCGACATCCTGATGGTGCCGATCGACGGCACCTACACCATGTCGCTTGACGGCATCTCCGAGATTACGCGCCGCTTGCGCGCCTCCGTGGTGCTGCCGATGCACCGCTTCGAGACGCCGCTGGAGGATTTCATGCAGCGCATCGGCAAGGATTTTGCCATCGACCAGCGCAGCGAACGCACATTACGCATTTCACGCGAGACGCTGCCGACGGCGCCGACGGTGATCATTCTCGACGGGGTCTGAACCGCCTCAGGTCGGCGCGATCCCGGCACCATCACCGTTCTCTCTTCCAATTCCGCTTCACGCAAAACGCAAGCCGGCATGCGGCAGCACCGACTGGCCTGATCGTCCCGTTGCGGTAATATCCGCCGAGCCCGGTTCAACAACAATAAACAAGGGAGTGAACATCCATGGTCGTCAGCACCGCACCTTCCACCAGAAGCG
>Ga0210401_10006131_pt1 | contig 12276 bp, 15 predicted proteins | sample IncBWH32MmetaG_FD_150866 | JGI IMG/M metagenome (GOLD analysis project Ga0210401, IMG submission 150866) | Forest soil microbial communities from Barre Woods Harvard Forest LTER site, Petersham, Massachusetts, United States - Inc-BW-H-32-M | ecosystem: Environmental > Terrestrial > Soil >... | reverse complement strand
TGAGCGGACGCGGTGGCCGTGGCTCCGATTGCCATGATGACCGCAACCAAAAGGCATGCTGTTGGCTTGGTCACCATGACCGAATTACCGTTCCCCAATCGCCCTTCCATCCCGCGAGCCTTCCTTTTCGAAATTGCAGATATAGCCCATCGCTGCGGCTCGATAGTGCACTTCCCTTGACGTTCGGTATCGCGAGAAGCAATTCGTCTCCGTGCCCGCCACGAACGTAAGCAAGCGGTACGCCGAGCGCTTGCGACGCTTGCTCGGCGTTCATGCCGAATTGCAGCGGCGCGCCAGATGCCTGGGTTCCCCGCAGGAGCTGCTGGCTCCGGGCCGGCGTCAGCGAGGCGGTGGCCAGCGCCATGGATGCGATCGCAGTACCGATGGTCAAACTCTTCCGCAGAAAACTGAAACGCATCAGCATTTTACACCACCCTTGCCCCACCGCGTCTCAAGACCCGCAAGCGTATCCGGCCTTGCGACTTGAGCAGACCGTCCGAACCCGAAGCTGCTCCATCCTTTTTCCTTCATTCTGCGGGCCATTGCAAATATGCATTCGCTATGTCGGCTTGAAGCATATTGGCCCATGGCCTATTGAACGTCCATCGAGGCGCCGCTGCTTCTTCGAGATCTGGACAGAAAAATGAGCCGTTTCTGGAGCAGCTTGGCGCATGACCTGAAACCTTATGTGCCAGGCGAACAGCCCCGCATGGAGGAGGTGGTCAAGCTCAACACCAACGAAAGCCCATTTGGTCCTTCCCCGCGTGTGCTGGAAGCGATGCGCAGCGAGGCGACCGATGCGCTGCGGCTATATCCGGACCCACAGGCCACCGCGCTGCGGACCGCCTTGGCCACCTACCACCGGGTGCGACCCGAACAGGTATTCGTCGGTAATGGTTCGGATGAGGTGCTGGCGCACGCTTTCCGCGCTCTGCTCAAGCACGAAGCGCCGCTTCTCTTTCCGGACATCACCTACGGTTTCTACCCGGTCTACTGCCGCCTGTTCGGCATCGCCTTCGAGGCCGTGCCGCTGGATGAGGCCATGCAAATTCGCGTTGCCGACTATCGCCGGCCGGCTGGCGCGCTCGCCATGCCCAATCCGAACGCGCCAACGGGCATTGCGCTGTCACGCGCGGAGATCGCGACCCTGCTTGAGGAGCATCCAGACGCTCCCATGGTGATCGACGAAGCCTATGTTGATTTCGGCGCCGAGACCGCGATTCCGCTAGTCGCCTCGCACCCGAACCTCCTGGTCGTTCAAACCATGTCCAAGTCCCGGGCCCTGGCCGGGCTGAGGGTTGGGTATGCGATCGGCGATGCCGACCTGATCGAGGCCCTCACGCGGGTGAAGGACAGCTTCAACTCCTATCCTCTAGGGCGGCCCGCGCAGGCCGGCGCCATCGCCTCTCTGGAGGACGAGGCCTATTTTCAAGAGGGCCGCGCTCGCATGATCGAAGGCCGGGAGCGGTTAAACCGCGGACTGGTCCGACTTGGCTTCGAAGTGCTGCCGTCTTCCGCCAACTTCGTGTTCGCGCGTCATCCGGCGCATGAGGGCGCGGCGCTCGCTGCAGCGCTGCGCCGACGGGCAGTGATCGTCCGCCATTTTCCCGCTCCTCGCATCTCCGACTATCTGCGGATAAGCGCCGGCACGGACGGGCAAATCGATCGGCTGCTGTCGGCCTTGTCCGAGATCTTGGGCGGCGAACCGTCAGCTGCCTGACCGCGCCGCCTCGTTGTGGCCCGTTCGACCCTGGCGTTGCCCGGAAAAAATCGGGCCGCCGCCTACATCAAAAACACCGTTGGAACCTTTTATTGTCCGGTGACGTTTTGAATATCGCGTTGATCTGGCGGTCAAACAGGAGAGTGCGATGTCAACCCAAATCGTCATGGATCTCAACGGAGATACCCGATACCACTTCAATGCCAAGGACGCGAAGGCACTTTCGGAGGCCGAACGCCGCTTCAAAGAACTAACCGGTGCCGGTTTCACCGCTGCTACCCGAGCCGCAGATGGCGCGCCCGTGATCGCGCGCGCTTTTGACCCGACCGCAGAAGAAACTCTGTTTTTCCCGCGATTGGTCGGTGGTTGATCGGGATGATCCTGATAGAGCCGCTTTTTGCAGCCTGCTCACGTCGGGCAAAGGAATTTCTCGACTGGTATCGACGCCCGAGCAGGAGTGAGCTGCGGGGTCATCAGCTGTTGAGAGAATGGCTGTCGCCCCGGCAATTGGCGCAGTACGAAAGAAACGACTTTTTCGAGGTCACCGGCAGTCACACCGGAAAAAAATACTTGATCAGGCGAGGCACCGGAATGAACGTCTGCGAGTTGGACGACGCCGGCCTCCCACAATCAGGTTGGTGTTTTGTACCCAATGTTCATCTCGTTACCGGCGACGTCATGCTTGCCCAGAAGATTGCCTTGGAAACGGACGAACGAGCGGCGTTGGCGGTAGCAAACCGCTTCGACGTCGGATAACAAGCGCCAATTACGGACCAGCCTTCCGTCGGCGACGCGCACGGGCCGTGTCACACGCCGATGCGGCCTGCGCTGTCGCCTCCACATTCCCTGCCTCACGCGCGATGACAACCTTCGCGCTGCTGTGCGCCCTCGTCATACGCCAAGGGTGTACCGGCTCGCTGCTGTTGCGTCGCAACGAGCGTCGGGAACCCGAAGGATTCTCTTATTTGGTTGTTGCCGGCTCGAAAAATCTTGACTTAGATGGCTGCGGGCGGGGTTTGCTTGGCAGGAGGCAAACATGAATCCAGGAGGGATGGTATTTCAGCCTGAATTGATAGAATTGATGAAGTCGGTCCTTGAGGATGCGACGGCAACGCTTCCGGAATCGAAGCGCACGTCCGCGGCAAAGGCCGAGATGGCCTCGAACATTCTTGCGTGTGCCGGCAAAGGAGAGCGAGATCCGCAGGTCCTCAAGGCGAGCGCCCTTCTGACAGTCTGCGACACTTCGCAATATTGGCATGACATCTCGCCGGAGCGCCGCGCGGTCTGAGCCGGCTCCGCCGCGCGGAGTGCCTGCGGGCCGGGAGAGAGGCCAAGTATAGGTCAGTGACGGACTCGACGATGGGCTCGTGAGGCCCGCCGCAGATCCTGCTATCTGCGGCCCGTTGGTTAGATATCGTGACTGCGAAATACCCTTTGGCACGCCGACGTCAGCTTGTTGCGGTGCTGCTGGAGGCAGTCCTGCACCGCTCCATCATCACCGAGTTGCTTTCGGCAGAAGCGTGAAGCGTCGCGCGAGCAAGCCTGCTGCTCCTGCGGAGTTCCGGCGTGCGTGCCTTGGGCGAATGCCGCCGACGTTCCGACAAAGACAAATATCAAGATCAAGATCGATTTGAGCATCTGTGTCGTTCCGCTGCATAGCGACGATGACAATCCTCGTCTTGTGACTATGTTCCTCGATCTTGACTGGGAAATCATAAATTTGTTGGTTTCGAACGGTCTTCTCTGCCACCTCGTATTGGATCAGAAAAATTCAACAAGCAGGGAACCATTCGCGGGCATCAGGGAATTGTTTTCCGGAGGCATTGTTACCGAATGCGGATGACCCAAACGAACTCAGCGAGAAAAATCCTTGCCGTCGATGTCGGCGGGACTCACGTCAAAATTCTTGCCAGCGGTCAAAAGCAGGAGCGGGAGATCGCCTCCGGACCGAGAATGACCGCCCAGCAAATGGTCGATGGCGTCAAGAAGCTTGCGCGAGGATGGAGCTACGATGTGGTATCAATCGGTTTTCCCGGACCGGTTCTCCACGGTCGCCCTGTTGCCGAACCTCACAATCTGGGGTCCGGCTGGACCGGGTTCGATTTTGCGTCGGCGTTCGGCTTGCCGGTAAGGGTGATCAACGATGCCGCCATGCAGGCTCTCGGCAGCTACCGCGGCGGAAAGATGTTGTTCCTGGGGCTGGGAACGGGACTCGGGTCGGCGATGATTGTGAACGGCGCCATCGAACCGATGGAGCTTGGCCACTTGCCCTACAAGAAGGGCACGTTCGAAGATTATGTCGGCGCGAAGCGCCTCCGCCAAGCCGGTAAGAAGCGGTGGCGCAAGCTCGTAAAAGACGTGATCGAACGATTGGTCGCGGCAACGGAGCCGGATGACGTAGTTATCGGCGGCGGAAATCTCGTCCACCTGAAAAGGCTGCCGAAAGGATGCCGGGCCGGAAACAATGCCTATGCCTTCGTCGGCGGCTTCCGCATGTGGAACGGAAGGCATTCACCGGCGAACCGGCGCCGCAAGGGTAAGCGATCATAGATGACAAGATTGGACCGGGTCGACGCGCAATAACTCGTCAAGCTTGGCGTGCAGCGCGAGGCTGTCGTGCCGGTTGGCTCGGCGCGCTCGTAAAGAACCTACGGAGCGTCGTCGATCGGGTTGATCGGAATCGGCATTTCCTGCCGCCGGAACCATTTCGACGTTTGCTCGTTCAGCCAAGAATATAGTCCGGCAAATCATGGAGGCTGCTATGAACCGGTCTCAGCGGTCGTCAACTGATGTTGACCGCGCAAAAACCAAAGGCCTGAGAGAGGAGATAATTTCAGCGCAGCCCGCTTCGGCCGAAGCCAATTACAGACGCTCTGTCCGAGAGCGGAAAATTCAGGCTGCGGATGAATCGATCGAGCGCCTTGTAGCACCGGCCGCCATCGAACGCGCTTTGTCCGTCTACCAGCAAATGAAGCCGCGTGACCTTTCCGTGATATTGCAAGCGAGGAAAATTCTCACTCAGCGGATCTACGCCTTGGTCGATCAGGGAGAGAAGGACGAACAACGCTTGACCGTCGGCGGACTCGTTCACCTGAAATCCATCGAGCGCGACCGCACGATAAGGTCAGCCTCAGATTCTCGCCACAAGAAACAGCCTTGAGTTCGGACGATTGTGCCGCATCGCCATTTTGGGTAAGGCTCACAGGATTTTCTTTGCCGTGAAGTAGATATCCTTCAGCGAGTCAAGAAACAGGTCCCTTAATTCCTGCTCTTTTACCTTGATGGCCTCGCTGGCTCCCGCCGGCACGAGATAACTTGTTCCAAATCGCACATGCATCACGCGATATCGGGAACCGGCGGGCGGTCGAGCAGTTGCCTTTGCATACGAGGCACCCCATGCCACATCAGCTCCATATTGACGAAGAGAACAACAGTGCCATTCGCGCCGAAATCGGCGAACGCCTACGCGTCATTTTCCGGTTAGCGGGGCACCAGAAAGTTCCCCGCCCTATTCGGCGATCCTTGGATCGTCTGACCGAAGCAGACCGGGAGATCGAGCTGGAATCGTCACCCTCGATTGCGCCTTCGGCAAACGAAGGTTGGCTACGCCGCCTGTTGCCAAGGCGGCTTCGCTAATCTTCGAGCGAAGGACCGTCGACGGATCGCCGGCCTGACGGTCGCCGCCTCCGCAAGATGAGGAAACAATGCTCGGAACACTCACGCGTGGTAGCGGGGGAGGGACTCGAACCCCCGACCCCAGGATTATGATTCCCGTGCTCTAACCAGCTGAGCTACCCCGCCACGGCGCCGGCAGACGCGGCTTTCGATGCCGCCGTCGCGAACGCGCGGCATATAAGAAGCAGCTCTTGGCCCTGTCAAGCAAACCTGGCCGGGCAGCCAAATCCCGCATTATGCGGCTATTTCGGCCGAATGTCGGGATTGCCGCCGGGGCTGCCGGGCGGCGGGATCACCGGCGTGTTGCCGGCATTGGGCGTTGGAGCCCGGATCTGCGGATCGACGCCAGGCGGCGGACACAACACGCCGTCGGATCTGGCGAGCCTGTCGCCAAGCGGCTCGCTGGCTTGCCCGATCGTCGAACCCTCGGGCATGACCGTTCCGCGCGGCGGCACTGGCTTCGTTGGCGCGCAATTGTCGGCCGAAGCAGGTGGGGCCGTTGGAGCGGGTGGCGTCGCAGGCGACGGCGGGGCTTGCGCAACTGCCACCTCGACCGACGCCAGCAGCACACAGATCGGAAGGAACGCATGTTTTATCATGCGGACAAAACGGTCGGCGCGGCGGAGGGTTCCGCGCCGGCCGATCACGGTTTTCAAACCTTGCGGTAACGGATCAGCGAAAAATGCCCCATCGGCGGCATCGGCCGGCGCTCGGTCAGGCTGACGCCGCCATGTTTGGCGGCCCATTTCACCAGACGCGCCCATGGAAATTCGGGCCGCCAGCCGAGCCGGCGCGCCAGCGGCGCGAACGCCAGTTCGAAGACGCGGCGCGCGCCGCTCTCGGCGCCGATGTGATTGACAAGAATGAGTTCGCCGCCGGGCTTCAAGACACGAATAAAATCATCAAGCGTTGCTTCGGGATCGGGCACCGCGGTGATGACATATTGCGCCACCACGGCATCAAAGGACGAATCCGCGAATGCCAGGTTCCTGGCATCCATTACCGCGAGCGTCTCGACATTCCTCAGACCCAGCGTTCGCACGCGGCTCTGCGCCTTGCGCAGCATTGGCTCCGAAATATCGACGCCGCAGAGTTTCGTGGTGGGAGAATAATCCGACAGCGATAATCCCGTGCCGACGCCGACGTCGAGAATCCGTCCGCCGATCCTGTCGGCCTCTGCAATCGTCGATTGCCGGCCGTGATCGAAAACCTTGCCGAATACCAGATCGTAGACCGGCGCCCAGCGCCCATAAGCCTTTGCGACCCCTGCGCGGTCGATATCTGACGCCATGCCCCCGCCCTGAAACTTATCCGCGCATCGCTTCAACGAGCGGCGGCGATGTGGCGGCGGTCGCTGCCGCGGCTTTCGCTGAAGCGCTCTTCGCGCTGGCGCTCTGGATGAAACCGCCGCCCAGCACGCGAGCCCGCCCCGAGGGCGCATCGTAAAATACACAGGCCTGGCCGGGAGACACGCCCTCTTCGCCCGCGACGAGTTCAACCTCATAACCGCCTTCGGCCGCGCGCAGCCACGCCGGCTGCGGCGGCCGCGTCGAGCGCACACGCACAAACATCTCAAGGCCCTCGCCGACCGCGCGATCAAGCGCGCCGTCGCCAATCCAATTGATGTCGCGCAGCGCGATGCGGTCCATGCGCAACGCCTCGCGCGGGCCGACCACGACGCGGCGGCTCGCCGCATCCAGCCGCACCACGTAGAGCGGCGCGGTCGAGGCGATGCCCAGTCCCCGCCGCTGGCCAACAGTGAAATGAACGATGCCCTGATGGGCGCCGATGACGCGGCCGTCGAGATCGACGATATCGCCGGGCTCAATGGCATTCGGCCGCAGGCGGCCGATGATGTCGGTATAACGTCCCGTCGGCACGAAGCAGATGTCCTGGCTGTCCTGCTTGTCGGCGACCTCAAGCCCGAAGCGGCGCGCCAGCTCGCGCGCCTCGGGCTTTGTCATGTCGCCGAGCGGAAACCGAAGGTAGTCGAGTTGCTCGCGGGTGGTCGCGAACAGGAAATAGCTCTGGTCGCGGTCGGCATCGGCGGCGCACATCAGCGCACGCGATCCGTCGGCCAGAGAGCGCGAGGCGACGTAGTGCCCGGTCGCAAGCACCGCGGCACCAAGTTCGCGCGCCGTCGCCAGCATATCGCGAAACTTGATCGAGCGATTGCACTCGATGCAGGGCACCGGCGTCTCGCCCAAGGCATAGCTTTCGGCGAAATTGTCGATCACCGATTCACGAAAGCGATTCTCGTAATCCAGCACGTAATGCGGGATACCGATCCGCTCGGCAACATTGCGCGCGTCGTGGATATCCTGGCCGGCGCAGCAGGCGCCTTTGCGGTGAGTGGCCGCGCCATGATCGTAAAGCTGCAGCGTGATGCCGACAACATCGTAGCCTTCCGACTTCAACAGCGCAGCGGTCACCGAGGAATCGACGCCGCCGGACATGGCGACGACGACTCGTGTGTCCTGTGGACGGCCTTCGAGATCCAGACTGTTGAGCATGGTTCCGGTCGTTGATGTCATCGCGAAAGCGCCAAACGCTTTGCGAGCAGGGGATCACCTTGCGATCAGAGACTTTGGAGCGTTCCCGACAAGCCCGCTTGGTTCTTGGGAGCGGCTGAAAAGCTCTCCTTTAATATAGGCCGTATTCCCACGAGGCAATCACACTCACCCTTCTGACGCGCCTTGGACGGCAAATCTTGCCGCCGGGCAGAAAAGGGGCGTCCGCCGCAACGCCTCACGCGATCAGGTTATATTGTAAGATATTGAAAAATATTGATATTTTTCTAATCCGGCGATGGCCCGGTCCTTGCTCATTAACGGCAGTTCCATCGCCGGAGACCGTCCTGTGTTGAGCGTTACACCAGAAGCCATCGCGAACGCAGCCTTCCAGGCCGCGCCGCAATGGACCACCCGGTCCGACCAGTCACCCGCAAACGACATTTTCGGGACGTTGGTCAACCAAAACACGGCCTCCGACAACGCCGCGTCGGCACCTCCTCCCCCACCGCGCCGCTCCGACGAAACGCCACCGCCGGCAGACAATGCGGCGGCGACCGCGAACAACGCATCCTCCAATCAGCCGGCAAGCAACGATCAAGGCAGCAACGCGAACGCCGCATCGTCCTCCAACGCCAATGCGAATGCCGGCGCCAACGCGAATGCGGGCGTCAACGCTAATGGCAGTCCAGCCGCCGGCAACGTGACGACCCAACCATCCGCGACGACGAACGGCGCTCCGAAGACCGGGTCGACAAAGCCGACCGACAAAGCGGCCAGCGACGACACGGCGACGGTCGACGCAACGATCCTCGCCCAGGCTAGTCTCACCACCACAACGCCGAACCCGGTCGCCGTTGCAATTCCAGTGACCACGCCGCCGATAAGTGTTCCGACCGCGACACCTTCCGCCGGCAGTTCCACCGCGCCGCTCGCGATCGCAGCCGCCGCCATCGCGGCCAGCTCGCAACCGCTCTCCGGACTGACCGGCTTGCCCGGCCAGGCCAAGACCGATCCGACCGCGGCTCCGGCGGCAGCGCCAACGACCTCCGGCACCACGGCCGCAAAGGTTGCGGGCTCCGCGGTTCAAAACGCACCGGTCACGGCGCCCGTCATTCAACAGGCCGCAACGCAGGCCAACGTGGCTCCCGTGGACTCCGCCGCATTGACGAGCGCAGTGGCCGCCACAGTGCCCGTCACACCGAAGGCGACACCGGCAAAGACAGCGGCGACACCCTTGCCAACCGGTGGCGCGACGCCGACGTCAGGTACGGCCGATTCCGCCGCAACCAACACGGCGGCGGGAATTGTTCAAAACACTCCGCAGCAGGCCGTGGCGGCAAGCAAGCCTGAGCCGGCAAACGCGGCCGCCGAAGGCGCGACCGCGGATGCAGCCGCGTCGGAAGCCGCCATATCGACTCACGAGCATTCGCCGGCCGCCGGCGCCGCCGGACACACGGTCGCCGACACGCAGGAAGTGGGAACGCAGGCGACCGGCCCGTTCCAGCCACAGCCCAATTCGCCAACGCCTGCCGCACCTTCGGGCGCATTTACGGTGACGGCTGCGACCAATGGACCGGTGCCTTTGAGCGGGCTGGCAGTCGAGATCGCAGCCACAGTCAAGAGCGGCAAGAGCAGTTTCGAAATCCGCCTCGACCCGGCCGATCTCGGCCGCATTGACGTGCGCATCGACATCGACCGCAACGGCCAGATCACATCGCACCTGACGGTGGAAAAGCCAGAAACCTTGTCGATGCTGCGCCAAGACGCTCCCCAGCTGCAGCGCGCGCTGGACGATGCCGGGCTCAAGACCGGCAGCGGCGGCCTGCAATTCAGTCTTCGCGATCAGTCGTCGTCCGGCCAGAACAGCGGCAACGATTCCAGCCCAAACGCCCAGCGGCTGATCATCAGCAACGAAGACACCATCCCCGCGGCGGTCGCGGGACAAAGCTATGGACGCTCGCTCGGATCGAGCAGCGGCGTGGACATCAGGGTTTGAGGAGACGGACATGACAACGACAGCAGCGACATCCAGCCCGGTCGTCTCAGGGACGACGACCCTGCCACCCTCTGCGACCGGCACCTCGGCCGCGGCTACGAGCGCGCTGGCGTCCTCCCAGATCGCGGGCAATTTTCAGAGCTTCTTGCAGCTATTGACGACGCAATTGCAGAACCAGAATCCGCTCAGCCCGCTCGACACCAACCAGTTCACCCAGCAGCTCGTCGAATTCGCCGGCGTCCAGCAGCAGCTCAATACCAACGACTCGCTGGCGACGCTGGTCTCCCTTCAGCAGACCGCTCAATCGACCCAGGCGCTGGGATTTGTCGGCAAGACGGCGGTGGTCAACGGCAACACCGCGACGATGACCAACAGCCAGGCGACCTGGGAGCTCAACGTTCCGACCGCCTCGACCGTATCGCTCACGATCACCAGCAGCAACGGTCAGACCGTCTTCAGCGGCAACTTCCCCGCCGCCGCCGGAAACAACCAGCCGTTCAACTGGAACGGCATCGGCAGTGACGGCACCCAGCAGCCTGACGGCACTTACAAGCTCACCGCCACGGCCAAGGACTCCTCCGGCAACACGGTTGCCATCGGCACCCAGGTGGAGGGCGTGGTCAGCTCGGTTGATCTCACCCAGTCGCCGCCGCTGCTGTCGATCGGGGGCCAGACCTTCACGGTCAACCAGATCCAAAGCATCGTGAACTGACGCCCACCGTCGTCTGACGACACCGATTTGCGGCCCCAAGCCTTGCCAAAGGGCCCAGGAACGGCCAGGCGGGCACTAAAAGCGGGTTCCGGAGGTCGGCAAACGAGGCATTTTCAAGGAGATTCGTATTGAAGCCTTAGGCTTAGGCAATTTTTAAGTCACCGGGCGTAGGTTACTGGCGTGAGTTCAGTGGTTGAGAGTTTGTGAGTACGCCATGACAGAGCCCCATCGCCCGAGGGTAAAATACGTCATCGGGCCCGATGGCAGTCCGTTAACGATTGCGGATTTGCCTGCACCCGGCACCAAGCGGTGGGTCATCCGTCGCAAGGCCGAGGTCGTTGCCGCGGTTCGCGGCGGTCTGCTCTCCCTCGAGGAAGCTTGCAGCCGTTATACGCTGACCGTTGACGAGTTCCTGTCCTGGCAGTTTTCCATCGACCAGCACGGTCTTGCCGGGCTGCGCACCACCCGGATCCAGCAGTACCGCCAATAAGCGGCCGCCCGCCGACCCAATCGCATTTGAGGAAAATCGGCCTTGCTCTGCGAAGCCGATTTTTTCCGTTTTAAACATTCGCCTCCCCGCTTAATCATCGTTAACCATATCGAAACCATACCGTAGGCAATAATTGCCCAGTCGGCTCCTGGAGCCGAATCTGAGGGGCGGTTGGTTTGCAGAGTCTCGTAAGCTTCCTGAAGGGCTTGGGTGCTTCGCGGTTGATGGCGATGGTCGCGGTGACTACCGCGCTGATCGGTTTCTTCGCGTTCGTCATCATGCGCGTCACCACGCCGCAGATGACCACCCTCTTTACCGACCTCAGCATCGAGGATTCCTCGGCCGTCATCAAGGACCTGGAACGCCAGGCCATTCCCTTTGAAATCCGCAATGACGGCGCCGTGATCATGGTGCCAAAGGACAAGGTCACACGGCTGCGCATGAAGCTCGCGGAAGGCGGCCTGCCCAAGGGCGGCGGCGTCGGTTACGAGATCTTCGATAAATCCGACGCGCTCGGCACCACAAGCTTCGTCCAGAACATCAATCACCTGCGCGCGCTCGAGGGCGAACTTGCCCGCACCATCCGCGCCATTGACCGTGTCCAGGCCGCGAGGGTGCATCTGGTGCTGCCCGAGCGCCCACTGTTTGCCCGCGAGGTGCCCGAACCGTCAGCCTCGATCGTCGTGCGCGTGCGCGGCGCGCTCGAACCGCAGCAGATCAGGGCGATCCGCCATCTGGTCGCTTCCGCCGTCAACGGCCTGAAGCCGCAACGGGTGTCGATCATCGATGAAGCCGGTCAACTCTTGGCCGACGGCGCCAGCGGGGCGACCGATAACGCCATCGGCGATGAACGCCGCGCCGGTTTCGAGAAGCGGATGCGCAGCGAGATCGAGGCGATCGTCTCGTCGGTGGTCGGCGCCGGCCGGGCCCGCGTCCAGCTCTCGGCCGACTTCGACTACAACAAGATCACCCAGACCTCCGACCGCTTCGATCCCGAAGGCCGCGTGCTGCGCTCGAGCCAGACCCGCGAGGAATCCTCAGCCACGGCCGAGAACAACGGCCAGGTGACTGTCGGCAACGAGTTGCCCGGCAATCAACAGAATGCCAATCCGCCGGCCGCGCGCGACCAGAGCAAGAAGACCGAAGAAACCAACAATTACGAGATTTCCC
>Ga0210401_10006130_pt1 | contig 12276 bp, 8 predicted proteins | sample IncBWH32MmetaG_FD_150866 | JGI IMG/M metagenome (GOLD analysis project Ga0210401, IMG submission 150866) | Forest soil microbial communities from Barre Woods Harvard Forest LTER site, Petersham, Massachusetts, United States - Inc-BW-H-32-M | ecosystem: Environmental > Terrestrial > Soil >... | reverse complement strand
CCGGCAGTTCGTGGCATGGATCCGGATCTTTGCCGAAGAGTAGCGCACCCGTCGAGATCCGCCGGTTTTCGTAGGTGCTGAGGGAACTGGTGCGAAGGACCTCTATGGCGTCCTCCACGCGATCTGGCCCCTTCCATTCTTTCTGCGCGTACGGGGCGCCGTCGATGTAGCCGGAAACGTATCGATCTTCGGCCAGACCTCGAAAGAGCTCGAATCTCTGCTCGACCCGCCTCGTGTCAACAATCATCTGGTATCGCGAGTCCAAGACCGCGCCGATACTCGTCAGCAACTTCAACTCCGCCTCAGAAAAAGGCTCATCCCGCGTGAGGGAATATCTGGATCCGAGCCAATTCAGGATCAGTGATGTCCCGCCGGAAGTCCGCGTGATCCGAAGTTCACCTGGATCTAGGTCTTCAAGCAACTGGAACTTCGCCGAGGGAAAGAAATAGCCGATCCCACCCTCAACCAACTTTCCATACAGTCCGTCGATAAAAGGAGCCGTCTGCGTCTGTTCGGGCATCGTGTCCTATGGTCCTTGGCTCAAAGAGAACTCTTCTGATTGAGATGAGGGCAAGGCCGGGAAGGGCTCATGAATGAGCGAAGGTTTGGACGTTGGATAGGTGTCAGTTGCCGTTCTTCGGTTCCATGTCGAACAGGCTGCCCGTACTCGCGTCAGCCCCTACAGATGCATTTGCGGGAACTGGCTGGTACCTCAACTGACTCGGGACACGATTGTGGGTCATCCGATTGTTCGTTAGTCTCTGCTGTTGCCTGCACTCGCGCCGACCCTGGACTTGCACTCTTGCTGGATCCACCGTGAGATTTTGTGTTGGCTGATTTCCTGGCTGCTTCTTTTTCCGCTTTTGCGGCAGCGTCCATTTGTTCTTTCGCACTTTTCAAAGTATCGCATGGTCTTTACAAGACTTTCTACGAGGATGCCGTCTCGAATATTCGGAGGTGGCTCGATGCCCCACATTCAAGGCCTCCGCAATCCTCCCCAGAACAAGATCGCGAGTGTTGCGGTCATAACCACGAGATCTATCCGCGCGCTGTCCAGGGTGAAATCCACGACGGAGACAAAGAACAGCGCAAGCAGAGGAATTCGCGTCACTCTGGCGATAGTTGTTAATCAACTTAACTCTCCGGTTGAGGGACGGTTCAATCGTCGGATCTCACTTTGCCCACCCCTTTCAGGTCTTGATAGCTCTGGAGCAGAGCTACAAGGTCCTTCGCTCGAGCGTGAGCGAGTACGCCCGAGACCCTGCGAAAAACTTGCTGGTTCGTCTGCTGATAAGTCAGCATCATTTCCCCTTCCGCGCTTCACTCTATTTGACGCCGGAACGAATTCTTTCCCCGGCGTTGTTCCACGATACATACCAGGAACGTCTACACTCCGTCTCTTATAGTTCGGTCCCACAGCGCAGCCCGCCCTCGGGAGCAAAGTTAGCGAGACGCCCAGCAACAGGGTCGTCAGTTTTTTGGGAAATAAGTCCCGCCTCGTCGCCCAGTGTTTACGCATTCATCCATTTCACTTAGCCGAATAACGCCCGTTCCGCTCTCTTGCCTGAACGCGTCCCGAGGGCTGGCACAAGGAAGCGTAGCCGACTAAATGTCCAAGCGGATCGTTTTCGTGGTGGCGGACCAAGCGATCAAATGGCAGGCGCTCGGACAATGAGTGACATGGGAACTTTACGCAAGCAATCGAATACCGCTCCCTGATCCGCCTAACTTAAGGCCTCCGACGGTTGAAGCAGGGGGACTCTAACAAAGCAATGCGAATGTCTGATGAATTGGGGCTAAACCAGGCAAACGAAACTTTTGACAAACCGCAAACAATTGCCTGAAGGCGTCTGCCAAGATCCGCGCGGTCAGTACCACCAAGTAGTACGCCACGATTGATTTACTCTGATCAACACCTGATTCTCGGCCAAATCACGCTGCAACAGGTCGGCCGAAATCAGGTCTGAGCCATGGACATTATTCCTGCAATCCCATCCTTCAATCTTGAATACGATACAACTCCTAGTCGCTTCGCTGGGAATCAACTCCGTAGGTAACGGATTCGGCAACGGCAATCCACTTGTCTGCGATGTCGAAGAAGGTAGGAGACTTGCAGCCGTAGTTGCCACCCCGGCACCAAGTAACATCCATACGAAAGTCCTACGGTCAATCACCATAAATTGCCTTTCGATGCGTAATTAACCTATCGCGCACACAAAAACTGGGCTGGTCAAATAACGCGCTAATGAAGAAATGAGATCACGGTTGCGGCAGTTTTCTCGGCTTCTGTAACAAGGAATAGGTGCCCCGCACCGGGGAATGCGACCAGCGTGACTCGCGAACCTAGCTCTTGCTTCAGCAATTCTCCATTTTCTGGCGGAGCAATCTGATCGTCAGTTCCCTGTACCACGAGGTATCTCATCTTTCCTGGCGGTGCCCACCACTCCTTTAGGGGAGTGTTTTCCATTGCTGTCCGCTCTATTCCTGCTGCCTGCGAAGCGCGGCAAGGCCTGATAATCTGCCATGCCATCTGAATATTTGCGAAGTTGCCAACCATGTACTTCATGTCTTTGAGAACCTCGGCGTCCGTTGATGCAGGATTAAAGATGGTCTTCAGGGCGTGCTCGCCGTCTGCGGTGGGTGGAACTTTCCCGCCAGCCGCGAGAAGAATGACCGTATGAACTAGTTCAGGGCGGTCCGCAGCCAGTGTACGCGCCACCCGATTTCCGAAGGCGTGCCCCGCAACATTCGTTGGTCCCAATTTGAGTGCCTGGATCACACCAGCCACATCTGCAGCCAATGTGTGGAGGGTGACACCTTGACTCGGACCAGTGCTCTTTCCCGAACCTCGGAAATTAATTCGAACTACGCGATACCCAGCATCAGACAGGCTTTGTGACAATTTGTCCATGTAACCTACGGTAAGACCACCGAAAGGCAACAAGACAATTGGTTCGCCTTTCCCCTGGCTAAAGTATTCGACTTCGGAGTCGGAGAGCTTCGCTATGCCCTCTTGCGTGAGGGCGTTCCGTGTCGTCGATGCAGCACCCTGCTGACCGAAGGTATCGACCCTCGCAAGTGAGAGGATAACGATCGGAAGTAGTGTCCAAAAAGCAAATCTAAATGAAAAGGCAGTCATGATCCGCTCCTTCTAAGTTGCAAAGCGCAGCCCAACCTTGCGAAAGAACCATCCGATCCCGCGATTATCGAATGGCCATAAGGCCTCGAATGCTGTCATTACGACAAGGTCATTCGTTTGCTTGATTGTCAAGCGAGTCATGTCAGTTAAGCCCGTAGCGAGTCGCCGTTGCGGCGGCCTCGTGACAGAGGCGATACCCGAAAGGCGAGAGTGCCTCCCCAACGTTTTTGCGCGGCAGCGAGGATTGCCGATGAAGCATCTGACTTGCCCGCGCGTATTGCAGTCGCACGTGCCAGCTCGTAAGCTCGCAGCGTCTGACGATTCGTAAGGTTGATACTCGCCAGCTCAAACGCTCTTTGGACGTCGTAATCGCCAGATAAATAGAACTCTGCAGCATGGTCGGCAAACGCCAGTAAGTGCTTTCTCAGAAGGAACTCAAGTCCCGATCGGGCCGCCTCCATGTATACTTCAGCATCCCCGAATTTCCGCATCGCAAACAACACATCGGCGAGACGCCAAAAAACCTCGGGGTCGCCGATTGAGACTACCGGGGACAACAGCTCTTCCGCATCATTCGCACGACCGCAGTGCGAATAGATCTCTGCCAGATGCACGCGCGCTTTTAGATAGCACGGCAGGTATTCGATGGCTCTTCGGTACCACAGCGCGGCCCGGTCCAATTGCGCTTCGGGTACAAGTTCTCCCCACAGAACGCCGAGCTGAAAACAAACCCACGCCACGGCGAAGGGTGAAGCACCGCAGTACTCCGTCAACGCTCGGCGATAGATCCGGTCGGCTTCGTCGAAATTGCCCAGATCAGCCAGCAGGGCGCCGAGTGGTATTAGATCCTCCAAGTGCCCAGACCCTCCGTCCATGGAACGACGTATCTCCAGCAAGGATTCGAGTCTCGCCCCGCAGGCTTGGTCGATGCTCAACGACAGGCGATTTGCAACATCACACGACTCGCGGCTCACTGCTGCTTTGGCAAGATAACTCCTGGCATCGGTGAAACGATGCGCCATCGCTGCGACCTGCGCATGGATAAGGGCGGTCCGCGCGGATTCTGCATCTATGCGATCGAGGTGATCGACCAACATCGCCAAACGGTCAAGTGCGCTTGAATCCCCAACAAACTGTGCCGTCAATTGCTCCTGCTCGACGACGTACTCCGCAATGCCCGGCTCCAACGGATCACGCCAGAATCGACTCCATGCCCTTTGGCGTGCGCTCTCCAGGTTGTTAACCGCAATTTCTCCATCCGTAGGCGGATAAACAAGCTCAATGTCGGGCGCTTCGATCATCTCGAAGCACCAAAACGGTTCTTGAGACTTTCGAGACCCGTCTTCTCCAAGGTGGAAACGATCGTCTTTACGACGAGGTCGCCTTGGCCATCTGCCAAATACTGCACCCGCCACTCCACGGAACTACCGCTCCCGTTTGGCTTGGCGCTCAAGGTTCCGGTGTAATCGACGGCTGGAACGCCGCTGATCATGGTGTAGCGATAGAATCTCTGCGAATTGTCGATCGCATCCAAGCGTTCAATAATCCTCTTGCCGTCGATCGTTTCAATCGTGCGCAACTGTCCGACACCCTCCCCGGTTAATTCGACACCGGCAATCAAGGGATGCCACATTCCGCCAAACGCCCCAATGAGCGCCCAGACCTGATCCGGCGGTGTCGACAGGTCGACCCTTTGAACTACTGTCTGCAATTCCGTGTTGGGAGAAGCTAGATAAGGAAATGTATTGACGCCGGGTTTCGTCGCACTGGTTGCTCCGCCTTGCAGGCGTTCGCGGTCGTTATTCACCATCCAGGTAATCATGATGTCGACAACGTTCGAGTTGACGGTACGGCCCCCGCCGGTCTGATAAGGACGACCATGGAGCGTGCTTTTCTCAATCTCAAGAAAGCTCGTGTCGCTTGTTGGTTTCGACACGTCGACCAATAAATAATCGTCAAGATATACACTAGCCGCCGCCGCCAAATCGGCTGGCGTCCAGTCTGCCTTCCCATCGCGCATGTCCCAATTAGTCAAACTGTCCATGAGGCGCTGGCGGAAGAGAGGCTGGACTTCTTTAGCGATAACAAATGGAGTCTGCTGATTCCACAAGTCACGCAAGTCGTCCGTCCCTGCCATCGCTGGATTATTAAGACGCATATTGGTCTGTTCCGGGCGACCGACCCAATCGAAACGGGGAGGTGGGTGTCCTATTGGACTAGGGGGCCCAGGCACCGGGCTTGTCTCTGCAATGACTCCGAAAAGTGTCCCCTTGTCGAGATCGAGCACACGGCGAGTGTCGAACTCGACGACCATGCAGAGAACGTTATCGTGCTGCAAAAGGTTGGGGACCTTTTTCAGCGATGCAGGCAGCCACGCAAGAATGAACGGATCGGAGCGCAGGCCTGCAAATACTCGAAAAATTCCATCCAGAGTGGACGCGCCTTTTTCGTCATTCACGACAAAACTGAGTTCTCGGCCATCGGGGAGGGTGCAGGTGCCATGCTGGGTCGGCTTCGCGTGGTCGGAACCTCGGTCAAGGGTGCCGAAACGATAATTAAAACGATATTCCTGATCATCCGGGGTAAATTTCGCAGAATTGCCGAGGTTGGATACCGCCACACGTCGCACCACGATCGAATGATTGACGGCGTTGGAGAATACCGCGGTAGCTCCCGCCGAAGGAAATACGTTCGCTGCGAGCACGGTGCGGCTCGCGTTTTCTGGGCTGGTGAACGCGAACAGATCGGTGAGATCAGCCGCCGGATCGCCGATCTGCCGCGGTCCATCTACATGGTCTGACATCATTGTTCTCCGAGGATACTGGCTGAAGTTGCAACTCTCACTGCTTGGTCCAATCCCCGTGTCCGGTTTTTGCATCCGGCGGTCCGCCAAACGGCGTGACTTGCCCTTCTTTCTCGGGAATAGATTTCAGATACTCGACGAGCGCCCAGCGCTGTTCTTCCGTCAGCAGTGGCCCGATAACGCCATTGCCAAGAGGACCGTCCTCGAAGGAGTGTCCCGCATTGGAATTTCCAGTCAGAGATGTGTCAAGGAGATACTTCCCGGACTGACCACTGGTGTCTATCCCAACCTTAACCGGATCGAACTCGCGCCCCACATAGAACTTCTTGGTGCGCTGGCTGGCTGGAAGCAGCAACTCGTAAAGATTGGGCACTGACCCGTTATGTAGGAATGGGCCCGTGGCCCAGACTCCATCTCGCGGCGCTGCTTTGTACACTCCCGGTGTCGCAGGCGGCAATGGAAATTCGCGGTAGCCATGCAATTTTACGGCCTCCGCTTCGGTCACCTGAAGTTTTCCAAGCGCTGTGCCCAGGACTTCTTTTTGCATAATGAGGTAGAGCGCCCCAGTCTGGATAAGGTCCTTTCCCTGGAATGGTTGCGGCAAATAAGGGCTCAGTTGTCCGGTGATCGCGTATGGCCTTATGTCTTCGAATTGTCCGGGATCGGTGCCCACATATTTTTGCGGCACCAGCCCAACCTCAATGAAGCGCTTACCATACTTGTTCGCCTCCGTCCAAGTGTACGGATAGGAGTTGTGGCAACGTGCACAGTGAGTAGCAAAAAGCGTTTTTCCCTCTGCCGCTTTCTTAAGGTCGATTTTTCCTAACACATCTTCCGGCCATTTCGGAGGCGCCAAGGTACTCAGTAACTCCTCGATCTTGCCTAGATTCAGAAGTTCAGCGTTGGAATCGAAGAGGCCCTGCGCTGGTGTTTTAGAGTGCAAGTCCATAGGCATCAGAACGCCCATGGCCTCGGTGAAGTTGCGTTGAAGCGGATCTTGTTGCACGCCACGCCATTGCGTCCATGAACTCTGCGGAGTGTTCCAAACGAATGGTGGCTTCGTTGGTGCAAGGGGAGTAGACCAGTTCTGAGGAATCCCGGGGCTGTCGGCCGTCACTCGATTAACGATCCCTGCGATGGCGTCTAAGCGGCCAGGTCCCCAGGCTTGAGGTGCAACCAGTGTGCGAGTGCGAAACACATGCACGATTGTGGCCTCGTTCTCAAAGCGCTTATGGAGCGCGCTCTTGGCGTTTGGGCTCGACGCGCCGAGTCGCGCGGCCAAGCGATCGAACTTTCCCGGGTCAGTCGAAGTCGCTTGCAGCGCATCATCGAGAGCGTAGACGTAGCCCATGAAGTCAAAAGTATTGCCAGCACCACCGTCAATCCGAATCTTTTTCCCTTTGTAAGTTAGCTGGGTGTTGTGGCAGGCCGCACACGTTATTGCAATGTACTCGCCCTTCCATCGCGGGTTTGTAGCCACTGTCTTGCTCAGGCCTATCGCCAAGCCATCGGGATTAGTCTGCGGATCCGCGGCTTCTTTAGTCAGGCCGTAGCGCTCGCTATTTGCGTCTGAGCGAAAAAGCTCCTGGCTGTCAGCAACCTCCAAATTCAGAAAGATGTCGTACGATACGGCTTCGGAGCCTTGCGAAATATGGTAATACGTCTCGCGATCCGCCTTCGACCACCCCTGATCGAGATAGATGACTTTGTCATCGGACGACTGGGCCGCCACGGTTCCGGTGTGGAAGAGTCGAAGCGCCAAGACCAAGACATAGAGAAGAAGCAAAGCTAGCGAAACGGTACTCCAAAGAACCCTCTTGACCCGTTGCATGAGCAACCCTCCGAGATAGATTGAAAACAGACAATCCGAATCGCCTTGATCCGAAGGAGACTTAGTAACATTCAGTCGCAGGTTGCAATTATTAGAATCAGCGAGTCGCTCGTGCAACTGGCAAAATTAACAGTGCGTTGTCCGAAAAGTGCCGAGTCTTCCACTGATTTTGCCGGCGCGCTATTGTGGCGGTCCGCCGAACGGAGTAACTCGGCCAGCTTCCTCTGGAATGGACTTTAAATACTCGACGAGTGCCCAGCGCTGTTCTTCGGTCAGCAGCGGGCCGATGATGCCGTTGCCGCGAGGGCCGTCCTCGAAGGAGTGGCCAGCGTTCGAATTTCCGCGCACCGACGTATTGAAAAGGAAAGTCCCCGACTTTCCACTGATGTCCAGACCGACCTTGATCGGATCGAACTCTCTCCCCATGTAGAACCTTTTGGTACGGTCTTTGGCAGGGATCAGCATCTCGTAGAGATTGGGCACAGATCCGTTATGTAGGTACGGGGGCGTGGCCCAGACGCCGTCGCGCGGCGCTGACTTGTACACGCCCAACGGTGGGGCAGGCAGCGGGAATTCCCGATAGCCATGCAGATCGGCAGTCTCCTCTTCCGTCAGTTTCAACGGCTCCAGCGCCTTGGCCAAGATTCGATCCTGCAGAAGTTTGTAGAGAACGCCAGTGGGTATGATTTCCTGTCCTTGGTACGGTGGTGCCAAATACCGGCTGAGCTGACCGGTGATCGCGTATGGTCTCAGGTCTTCAAACTGTCCTGGGTCAGTGCCAACATCAGTCTGGGGCACTAGTCCGACTCGGACGAAGCGCTTGCCATACTTATTGGGCTCGGTCCACGTGTAAGGCCAAACGTTGTGGCAGCCCGCACACAAGCTAACGAATAGTACCTTGCCCTTGAGCGCTTTCTGTCGATCAATCTTTCCCAAGACCTCTTCCGGCCATTTCGGAGGTGCCAATCGACGCAGAGCGCTCTCGATCTTCTGGAGATTGAGAATGGCGGCGTTCGAATCGAAGAGGCCTTGTTCGGGCGTCTTGGAACGCAGGTCCATAGGCATGAAAACGCCCATGGTCTCGGTGAGGTTGCGCTGGATCGGGTCTTGTTGGACACCGCGCCATTGCGTCCACGACCCTTGCGGGGAGTTCCAGACGAAGGGAGGCTTCGTAGGAGCCAGCGGAGTAGACCAGTTCTCGGGAATACCTGGTTGTATGGCCGCCACGCGATTGACGATCAAACCTACGGCATCGATCCGTGCGGGACCCCATATCACAGGCGTGACCAAGGTGCGAGTACGATACTCGTGCGCAGGCTCCGCTTCGGATGCAAAGCGATTGTGCAACTCGATCTTGGCATCTGAAGTCGACGCCCCAAGACGCGCAGCTAAGCGGTCGAATTTCGCCATATCGGTCAGTGTTGCCTGCAACGCGTCATCAAGAGCAAAGATGTACGCCATCAAGTCAAATGTATTGGCGACGCCGCCGTCGATGCGAATCTTCTTTCCTCGGTAAGTTAGCTGTGCGGTGTGGCAGGCCGCACAAGTCAAGCCGATGTACTCGCCTTTCCATCGCCCCTGGGCAACCACTGTTTTGGTCAGACCTATCGGCAACGCATCCGGGTTGGTCCTCGGATTCGCCGCTTGTGGCATGAGGCCGTAGAGGCCGCTGTTCGCATCCGACCGAAAGAGTTCCTGGCTACCCGCAACCTCCAAATTCAGAAAAATGTCGTAATCGAGGACGGCTGAGCCTTGCGAGATCTGATACCACGTTTCCCGATCTGCCATAGACCATCCCTGATCGATGTAGATGACCTGGTCATTGGAAGACTGGGCCGCCGCGGGTTTGAGCTGAAAAAGCTCCAGCGGCAAGAAACAAAGCAGCGCCAACGCCGATGAAGCGATGATCCACGGATTCCCATGGGTTCGCAGCATGAAGTCCTCCGGGATGAACTAATTGACAATTCTTCTTCGCAGCCTGACTTACGAAGGCATGCTTGCGAAGACTTGCTCAACCGAACTGTGGCTTCCCAAAAGTGCGCGCTAGAGGCGGGCGCAAATACGGGCCGCTGATGCTGGGGCTTCGATTTCGGAACACCCGCCATCGCTACCACCACCTCACCGGCAAGCTCGTCCTATTCAATCACTGCAACGCGCCCAGTATACCGCCAGCTTTTTTCCCCACGCGATGGGACGTCTCCCAAACAGATGTCTGTATGCGGCATATGGTGTCGCACGATGCAACGGTTGCCTCTCGCAGGCGGCTACCAACAACAGTGCGCAGCTGTTATTGCGGTTCGCCTATCCGTTTACTCCGATTCCGTCGCCAGTTCCACACTCCATCATCCCCTTTACAAAGCAGGACGCTCTTTGCCTCGAAAATACCCATTTTCATGGCCTAAGGTGAACTTGGGGTCATGCCGGTTTCATAATGCGTTGACGTCCGGCGGGGTTGTTGTTTACGCTATCGCCTGTTTTAAGGACATTGATCACAGACCTAGATTTCAAGAAACGCTACCAGTGAGCGTCAAGTGTGAGAAACACTCTTCATATTGCGGTCCTGCTGCTTCGCCCCGACGAGGCGGGAAATACATGACTAGCCCTTTGAGAGCGCGGGAAGCTGTGCTGTTCTTCGCGATGTGCATAGCTGCTTCTTTTATCGGCGGTTGCAGCCCAAAGGAAGCGCCGATGCCAGCCAAAACAGAGAACACAAAGCCCCAAGCAGGTCCTGTATCGTCGCCCGAGGAACCGCCCGCGCCGTCAACCGGCATGGTGCTACCAACGACCTTCGGACGCCGCACCGGCGACCTGGATGAAATGGTGAAGCAGCGCAATATCCGTGCGCTGGTCATACTGAACCCCATAGGCTTCTTTTACGACCAAGGACTCCCCAGAGGCGTGATGTACGAGGCTCTGGAGGAGTTCCAGAAGTTTGCCAATCAGAAGCTCAACACCGGCAAGCTGAATGTAGAAGTAACGTTTCTTCCCATGCGACCAGACCAGATTGAAGCGGCTTTGACAGAAGGCGTGGGAGACATGATCGCCTCTGGAATTGTTGTGACGTCCGAGCGTGAAAAGCGCGTCGCTTTTTCGACACCGATACAGACAGACGTAACCCAGATCATCGTAACTGGAAAGAGCTACCCCACGATTTCCACCCTCGCCGATCTTGGCGGAAAAGAGGTTTACGCCAATCCACTTACAACGTATTACGAGAACCTGCAAAAGGCGAATGTTCAACTTCAAAAAGCCAACAAGACGCCGATGGTAATCAAGGCGGCCGACAAGAATTTAACGGACGACGACCTGGTGCAGATGGTCAACGCCGGATTGATCCCAGCGACGGTGACGACCAAACAGCGCGCCGACCTCTGGTCGCAAGTCCTGAAGCAGATTCAACCGCATCCTGACCTAGTCATCGCAAGTGGCACCCAACTGGCGTTGGCTATGCGCAAGGACAATCCGCGGCTCAAACAATTGGTCGACGAGTTTCTCTCGTCCCACTCGGTAGGATCATCCTTCGGGAACACGCTTCTGCGGCGGTATCTGCAAAATACCAAGTGGGTCACCAATTCAACCTCAGCGGAGAAGATGAAAAAGTTTCAGGCGAACCTCGAGCTCTGTCAGAAATATGCAGGGGAGTACAACTTCGACTACCTGATGATTGCAGCCCAGGGCTATCAGGAATCTCTGCTGGATCAGAGCAAGAAGAATCCCAGCGGCGCGGTGGGCATAATGCAGGTGATACCTAAGAATGCGGCCGCCTCTCCCATCAATATCCCGAATGTGAATACGGCTGACGGCAATATTCATGCAGGGGTCAAGATGCTGCGCAACATTGCGGACACCTATTTCAATGACCCGAAGATCGATCCTGTCAACAAGACTCTGTTCGTCTTTGCCAGCTACAACGCCGGGCCGAATCGCATCGTGAGGCTGCGTAAAGAAGCAGCCGATTCAGGCCTTGATCCCAACGTCTGGTTCAACAATGTGGAACTGGTCGCGGCTAAGGATATCGGACAGGAGACGGTCACTTACGTTTCCAACATTTATAAGTACTACGTCGCTTACAAGCTGGCCTTGCAACAGCGGGAACTTCGGCAAAAGGCGAAAGGATTGCCCGCCCAATAAGTTGAAAATTTGCAATTCGGGGCTATTACATCACCCTGTACCGATCATCACAGCCAACTGGATGGCCGGCAGCGCTCGAGCCAGTGGAAGAAGAACAACAGAAGTACCGGTGCCGAAGAAGTAAAAACTATAGATCGCAGGCAAACGTCGCCCGTGTAAGGGGACAAATCGAAGGCCCCGGTTGCTCGTGGACATAGCCATTCGGGCCTTGTCGCCGGCAGTTAACGATCCGACGACGGCAGTGCAAGCTGTGGCTGGCGAATTGTTATTCCTCCAAGATTCCTGAGGATTCCCCGTCCTGCTACCATTCTTCGATGCGCAATCTGGCCGTTCTTTTCATCCATTTCATTGCCGTCCTGGCTCGGTTGCTCG
>Ga0210401_10006128_pt1 | contig 12279 bp, 7 predicted proteins | sample IncBWH32MmetaG_FD_150866 | JGI IMG/M metagenome (GOLD analysis project Ga0210401, IMG submission 150866) | Forest soil microbial communities from Barre Woods Harvard Forest LTER site, Petersham, Massachusetts, United States - Inc-BW-H-32-M | ecosystem: Environmental > Terrestrial > Soil >... | reverse complement strand
ATGTAGCTCAATTCCGGAATTTTGCTTGACGCGTTCGCGCACGGTCTCGCCCAGCGCCTCGATATCGTGGCCGGTGGCGTTGCCCGTGTTGATCAGGAAATTGCAGTGCATCTCGGAGACCTGGGCACCACCGAGCTTCAGGCCGCGGCAGCCGGCGGCATCGACCAGCTTCCAGGCGCTGTTGCCGGGCGGATTCTTGAAGGTCGAGCCACCCGTCTTTTCGCGGATCGGCTGCGCGGTCTCGCGATGGGTCTGCACCTCGTTCATGCGCGCGCGGATCGCTTCCGGTGCCGCCGGCCTGCCGCGGAAGCGTGCCGAGGTGAAGATGATCGAGGGATCGACGCCCGAGTTGCGGTAGACGAACTTCATGTCGGCATTGGAGAAGATGTGCGCGTCGCCCTTGCGGTCGATGCCGGTTGCCTCGATCAGCACATCCTTGGTCTCGCCACCATTGGCGCCGGCGTTCATGCGCAGCGCGCCGCCGATGGTGCCGGGAATGCCGAAATAGAATTCGAGCCCGGCGAGGTCAGCCGCCGCCGCGGTTTCCGCGACGCGCTTGTCGAGCGCGGCCGCACCGGCGCTGACGATGTCGCGTTCGGTCGTGGTCTCGCCGAAGCCGCGCGGCGCGAGCCGGATCACGACACCCGGCAAGCCGCCGTCGCGCACGATCAGGTTCGAGCCGACGCCGACGACATAGACCGGTAGTTCATCAGGCAGGCGCTTCAGGAAATATGCGAGATCGCGTTCGTCCGATGGCGTGAACAGCACCTGCGCCGGGCCGCCGACGCGAAACCAGGTCAACTCCGCCAGCGACTGGTTCGCCAAGAGCCGCCCGCGCAGCTCCGGCATCGCGGCTTTCAGTTCGGGCGTGATGTCGGGGAAAGCCACGTTTACCCCAGTGCCTTCAGTTCGCCGGGCAGTGCGTAGGCCCATTGCGTGATGTTGCCGGCGCCGAGGCAGACGACAAGATCGCCTGACTTCGCGAGGCCCTTGACGATGCCGGCAAGGTCGGAGGATTTCGGCAGCGGGATCACTTCGCGATGGCCATGCGCGCGCAGGCCCGTGACGAAGTGATCGCGATCGATGCCTTCGATCGGCGCCTCGCCTGCCGGATAGACTTCCGCGACCACGACGCTGTCGGCATCGTTGAAACAGGTGCAGAACTCCTCGAACAGCGATTGCAGCCGGGTGTAGCGATGCGGCTGCACCACGGCGACGATCTTGCCGTTGGTGGATTCGCGCGCCGCCTTCAGCACGGCCGCGATCTCGACGGGATGATGGCCGTAATCGTCGATCACGGTGACGCCGTTGGTCTCGCCGGTCTTGGTGAAGCGCCGTTTCACGCCGCCGAAGCCCGCGATCGCTTTGCGGATCGCGTCATCGGACAGGCCGAGCTGATGCGCGACCGCGATCGCGGCCGTCGCATTCGAAGCGTTGTGCTGACCCGGCATCGGCAGCGTGATGTCGGATATTTCGTGCGCGGCGCCGGTCTTGCGATCGCGGATCACGACCTTGAAGGTCGAGCCGCCGCCCATCGGCGTGAGGTCGACCAGCCGCGCATCGGCCTGCGGGTTCTGGCCATAGGTGATGATGCGGCGATCCTCGATCTTGCCGACGAGCGTCTGCACCACCGGATGATCGATGCACATCACCGCAAAGCCGTAGAACGGCACGTTCTCGACGAAGGCGCGGAACGCGTCCTGGATCGCCTCGAAGGTCTTGAAGTGATCGAGATGCTCAGGATCGATGTTGGTGACGATGACGACATCCGCCGGCAGCTTCAGGAAGGTGCCGTCGCTCTCGTCGGCCTCGACCACCATCCAGTCGCCGGCGCCGAGCCGCGCGTTGGAGCCGTAAGCATTGATGATGCCGCCGTTGATGACGGTCGGATCGAGCCCACCGGCGTCGAGCAGGGTCGCGACCATGGTGGTCGTGGTGGTCTTGCCATGGGTGCCCGCGATGGCGACGCAGCTTTTGAGCCGCATCAGTTCGGCCAACATCTCGGCGCGACGCACCACGGGAATGCGCTGCGCGCGCGCCGCCATCAGTTCCGGATTGTCGCGCTTGATCGCGGTCGAGACCACGACGACGTCGGCGCCGTCGACATTCTCCGCCTTGTGGCCGACCGAGACCTTGATGCCCTTTTCCCGGAGGCGAGTGACATTGCCGCCCTCGGCGGCGTCCGAGCCCTGCACGGTATAACCGAGATTGCACAAGACCTCGGCAATCCCGCTCATGCCGATGCCGCCGATCCCGACGAAGTGAATGGGTCCGATCTCGCGCGGCAATCTCATGCGGCTTCCTCTGTTGCGGACTGTCTTATTAAAGGCGTGGATGGCCGGGACAAGCCCAGCCATGACGATGAAATGCGGAAAATGGGCCGATTCGCGGTCAAATTACCGCCGTCTTCACTCCAAATCGGCCAACCGTGCAAGAGCAGCTTTGCCCGGCTATTTCCCCGCCACAAAATAAAAATCCTGCCGGCCGGAGATCGAACCATAGCTGAAGGGTTTCTGCCTGCGTGCGGTCGCTTCCATCACGTCATCGCGCACGTAGTCGAACAGGCGCCGCACCTCCAGTCCCGGAGTCTGCAGGTTCTTCACGAAGGCCAGGGCAAACGGGCTGTTGTTGCCGTCGCCATCGGCCGCAGTCTCCCCGTCCTTGGCGGCGTAGACCACGAGCGTGCCCGCGTCGGGCTCGATGGCGGCAAGGCCGCGCGTGACGGAGCGCGAAGCCACCGTGAGCGTGCGCTTCATCTGGCTCGCGAACGGATTGTCGCGGCAGGCATCGAGGATCACGAGACGCAGCTTCCTGGCGCGCTCGGCGGCATTGAGAATCTGGTCCAGCGGCACCGCTTCGAAGCTGACATCGCGGTCGGAGGCGAGCTTTGCGTCGGTCGGAACAAGGTAATTGACGCCACCGACCTCCATGCCATGGCCGGCATAATACACCACCGCCCAGTCGGCATTTTCCGCCCGCATCGCGAAATCACGCAGTGCTGCTGTCAGTGCATCCTTTCGGAGATTGGTCTGCAGAACGACGGACTCGAAGCCGGTCCGCTTCAAAACGTCGGCGACGACGGTAGCATCGCGGGTCGGGTTTGCCAGAGCCGGGACGTTCTCGTAAGCGGAATTGCCGATCACGAGCGCGATCCGATGATCGTTGACCGTGACGGAGGTGGTGGGGGCCGAAACCGAGATGGTGGCAGGTGCAGCCGGCGCATCCGAAAGCGCGGCGAGCCGCGCGCGGGCAATATCCTGCGCCATCATTCTGTCGCGGGCCTGTTTGGCGTTAAGGTCCTTCTGTGAAATTGTTAGCGCGGAATTGAAATCGGAACGCGCCTCGCTGATCTTTGCCAGCTTCTCGTAGGTCAATCCCCGTCCGGTAAAGGCTGCCACGAATTGAGGATTGATGCGGATCGCTTCGTTGAAATCCGCCAGCGCGCGCGGATAGTCGCCCATGATGAGGTAGATATCCGCCCTGTGCTTGCAGGCGAGTGCGAGCTGAGGGTCGAGCCGGATCGCCTCGTTGAGATCCGCGATGGCGCGGTCGTAGTCTGCCTTCTCGAAATAGGCGCTGCCGCGATTGTTGTAGGCCGTCGCATATTTGGGATCGAGGCGGATTGCCTCGCTGTCTTCGGCAATGGCGCGATCGACATCACCCTTGATGCCATAGACGAGCCCCCGAGCATTATACGCAGCCGCCAATTTGGGATCAGCCCGAATCGCATCGCTATAGTCAGCGATGGCGCGGTCATGATCGCCTTTACTCTCGTAGTCGAGCCCTCGAGCGTAATATGCAAGCGCAAAATTGGGCTGGAGGCGGATCGCTTCGCTCTGATCGGCAATCGCGCGGTCATGGTCGCCTTTGTCCGAATAGGAAATTCCACGCTGGTTGTAGATAAACGATGACTTGGGATCGATCCGCAGCGCTTCGTCGTAGTCCGCGATCGCGCGGTCATAGTCGCCTTTGCGACGGTAGGATCCCGCGCGACCTACGTAAGTGTTTGCGTGCTTCGGATCGAGACGGATCGCCTGACTGAGATCCGCGATAGCACGATCATAATCTTCCTTCAGATAATAGATGTATCCCCGGGTAGCATAGGCGACCGGCCGCGATCGGCTGTCCTCGATGAAGCGCGAACAGCCCGCGATGGCACGATCCAGGTCCACGGTCTGGTTACAATCCGCAAGATCCTTCCGATCAGCCGCCATTGCCGGCCTCGCGACAACGGAAATGACCACGGCGCCGAACAGCGCCGCGCCGCAAATGAACGCGATTGATTTTTGGATCATCCCCAGGCCCCACCATCCCGCAGTCGGCGCAAATGCCAACCGCCCCCGCGGTTGCACTATTAGGACGATACCATTTCAGGATCGTGATCTAAATCACAGAAGGGCGAGATCGACCGCCGCCGTCATTCCGGAGCGATGCGACAGCATTGAGTTCGCGCTTTGCGCGCTCCGGATGATGGGGTCAAATTCCCGCCGTCTTCACCACGAGATCGGCCAACCGCTCCGCTGCATCGAGCCGGCCGACGCTGCGGGCGGCGCTGGCCATGGCTGCCAGGCGCTGCGGTTCGGCGGCGAGTGCGGAGATTTCGGCAGCGAGGCGGTCGGACGTGAACTCAGCTTGCGGAATCCTGATCGCGCCATTCGCCTGCGACAGCACGCCGGCGTTGGCGAACTGATCCTGGTCGATCGAGCCGGGCAGCGGCACCAGGATCGAGGGTCGGCCGATCGCGGCAAGCTCGGCCACCGTGCCGGCACCGGAGCGCGACACGATGAGATGGTTCGACGCCAACCGCGCCGGCAGGTCCGGGAAGAACGGCGCGAGCTCGGCCTGGATTTTCAGCTTGTCATAGATCGCGCGGACGCGGGTCATGTCCTCCTCGCGCACCTGCTGGGTCAGGATCAGCCGGCTCCACAGTGCCGGCTCGAGCCGCTCGATTGCACCGGGCACGATGTCGCTCATGATGCGCGCGCCCTGGCTGCCGCCGACCACGAGGAGGCGGAACGGGCCGTTGGTCTCGGGCGCCGCGTAAGTCGTCGCTGCCGCGCTGAGGATCGCGGGCCGCATCGGCGTGCCGACGGTGGTGGCTTTTCCCGACAGCGCCGGATCGCGATCGAGCACGCCGGGCAGCGAGGTCGCGATCGCGGTGACATGGCGGGCGAGAAAGCGATTGGCGCGCCCGAGCACCGCATTGGCATCATGGATCACGCGGGGGATGCCGGACAGTGTGGGATCGCGATCGAGCACGCCGGGCAGCGAGGTCGCGATCGCGGTGACATGGCGGGCGAGAAAGCGATTGGCGCGCCCGAGCACCGCATTGGCATCATGGATCACGCGGGGGATGCCGGCCAGTCTGGCGGCGATCAGCGGCGGCAGCGTCGGATAGCCGCCGAAGCCGACGACGGCCACGGGCTTCAACCGGCGCATCAGACCGAACGCGGACAACGTACCGGTCCCGAGCGTGAAGACGGCGTAAGCGAGTTGCAACGGATTGCGGCCGCGCGCGGTCTCGCTCGCCACCACGTCGATCATATCCTTGGAGAACAGCCCGCTGTATTTCACCGCACGGTCGTCGGTGACGAGGCGAACGCGCAAGCCGCGCTTGATCAGCTCGACGCCAAGCGCCTCGGCGGGAAACAGATGCCCGCCGGTGCCGCCCGCGGCCAACAGGATGAGGGGTGCGGTAGCTTCCATGGGCGGTTTCTTACAGGGAAACCGCCGTCATTGCGAGGCGCGAAAGCGACGAGAAATACGGCTAGGCGTAGCCCTGCGCGGCACCCGCTTCGCCGAGTGAAGCCAGTTCACTGCGCGGCCGGAGCCGGGTCAGCGCCAGCATCATGCCGACGCCATAGGCCAGCGAGACGATCGACGAGCCGCCATAGGAGATGAACGGCAACGTCATGCCCTTGGCCGGGATGAGCTGCAGATTGACCGCCATGTTGATCGCGGCCTGGACGCCGAACATGATGGCAAGGCCCGAGGCCGCAAAGCGCGCGAACATGTCTTCATTGGCGTAGGCCCGCGACAGCGCGCGGATGACTACGAACGCAAACAGCGCAAGCAGCGCCAGGCACAGGACGATGCCGAACTCCTCGGCAGCAACCGCGAACACGAAGTCGGTGTGGCTGTCGGGCAGGCTGCGCTTGGCGATACCCTCGCCCGGCCCAAGCCCGAACCAGCCGCCATTGGAGAACGCTTCCATCGCGGTATCGACCTGGAAGGTGTCGCCGGAAGCCGGATTCATGAAGCGCTGAATGCGGCCGGCGACGTGCGGGACCAGGAGATAGGCGAGGAACAGACCGGCGGACGCGGCGCCCGCCAATCCGAACACCCAGACCATGCGCATGCCGGCGATGAAGAACAGCGCGCCCCACACCATCAGGGTCAGCATGGTCTGGCCGAAATCGGGTTCCATCACCAGCAGTGCGACGAACATCAACAGCAGCACCACGGCCATCGAGGTCGCCGGCATCTCCGGCTTCCTGGTCGATTCGGAGAACAGCCAGGCCGCAACCACGACAAAGGCGGGTTTGGCGGATTCGGAAGCCTGGATGTTGAGGCCGAGCAGCGTGATCCAGCGCCGCGAGCCCTTCACTTCAGGGCCGATCAGAAGCGTCGCCACGATCAGGATGATCGAGATCGCAAACACGATCAGCGCACTGCGCCGGATCTGCTTCGGCGATAGGAAGGAGACGCCAATCAGCACAATGAAGGACGGCAGCAGGAACATCACGTGGTGATTGAAGAAGTGGAACGGATCGAGCCCGATCCGCACCGCAACCGCCGGGCTCGCCGCCAGTGACAGCACGATGCCCGAGAGCATCAGCACGATGATCGCCCCGAGCAGCGGCCGATCCACCGTCCACCACCAGTCCGACAGCGGGTTGCGTTCTTCGCGGGAGAGCATGGGCCAGTCCCCAGGAGGCCAAAGGGTCCCTCCCATTGGCGCCCATGGTGGTTTCCAAGGGGTTAATGGAATCGTTAAGTTTGGGGATTGGGAACCATGCTGCCCCAAAAAGCAGTTCGTAGGATGGGTTGAGCGAAGCGATACCCATCAAAGCCCGGGGCGAGAACGATGGGTTTCGCTTCGCTCAACCCATCCTACGCCGTCAAACGACAGGCTTCACACCGGGCAGCGCATTCACCAGCTCGCGGAACCTGGCGCCGCGGATTTCGAAATTGCGGTACTGGTCGAAGGAGGCGCAGGCCGGCGACAGCAGCACGACGGGATCGTGCAGCCCTGAGGCCTCCGCGTCGCGCGCGGCGTTGGCGACGGCGACATCCAGCGTTTCGGAAATCTCGTGCGGCACAGGGTCGCCGAGCGTACCGGCAAATTCCTGCGCGGCCTCGCCGATCAGATAGGCCTTGCGAATGCGCGGGAAATAATCAGTGAGACCAGTGATGCCGCCGGCTTTCGGCTTGCCGCCGGCGATCCAGAAGATATCGGCGAACGACGACAGCGCATGCGCGGCGGCATCGGCGTTGGTGCCCTTGGAGTCGTTGACGAACAACACGTTGCCAAGCCGTCCCACCTGCTCCATGCGGTGCGCGAGGCCGGGAAAGCTGCGCAAGCCGTTCTGCAGCACTTCGCCGCTAACGCCGAGTGCTTGCGCGCACGCCGACGCACAGGCCGCGTTCTGCGCATTGTGCAGGCCACGCAGCGAGCCGATGCCGCCGATCCGCGCGATCTCGCTGCGCGCGCCGCCGGCGGCACGCAGGATCGTCTCGCGCTCGACATAGACGCCGTCGGCGAGCGGGTTCTTCACCGATACGCGCACCACGCGTTTTCCCGCGCGATCAAGGCGATCGGCGATGTTGCGGCAATAAATATCGTCGACGCCGACGATCGAAGTGCCTTGATTCTGCACGCCCGCGACCAGCCGCTCCTTGACTGCGGCGTAATGTTCCAGCGTGCCGTGGCGATCGATATGGTCCTCGCTGATATTGATGAGGATGCCGACCGTCGGATCGAGCGAAGGCGTGAGATCGATCTGATAGGACGACATCTCGATCACATGCACGCGGCCCATGCGCGGCGGCTCCAGCGACAGGATCGCGGTGCCGATATTGCCGCCCATCTGGGTGTCGTAACCCGCAACCTTCATCAGATGCGCAATCAGCGCCGTCGTGGTCGACTTGCCGTTGGTGCCAGTGATCGCGACCAACGGCGCGTCGGGCGCGTAGCGGCGCCGCTCGCGGCAGAACAGCTCGATGTCTCCGATTACCTCGACGCCGGCTTCGCGCGCGAGCAGCACGCTCCAATGCGGCGCAGGATGCGTCAGCGGAGCGCCGGGGGTCAGGATCAGCGCGGCGAAATTCGCCCAGGATACGCTGCGCAGATCTGCGGTGATGAAGCCAGCCTGGGCCGCCTTTGCGACGTTATCGGCATTGTCGTCGCCGGCAATAACCTCGGCGCCGCCGGCTTTGAGCGCGTGGCAGCTCGCCAGTCCCGAGCCGCCGAGGCCGAACACCGCGACGGTCTTGCCGGCGAAGGAGGTGACGGGGATCATGATCAGCGCAGCTTCAGCGTGGAGAGGCCGGCGAGCGCCAGCATCACCGAGATGATCCAGAAGCGGATCACGATCTGCGGCTCGGTCCAGCCGAGCTGCTCGAAGTGATGATGGATCGGCGCCATCTTAAAGACGCGCTTGCCGGTCAGCTTGAAGGACACGACCTGCACGATCACGGACACCGCCTCCAGCACGAACAGCCCGCCGATCACCGCAAGCACGATCTCGTGCTTCACCGCGACCGCAACCGAGCCAAGCATGCCGCCGAGCGCGAGCGAGCCGGTGTCGCCCATGAAGATCGAGGCCGGCGGCGCGTTGAACCAGAGGAAACCCAAGCCGGCCCCTAGCACCGCGCCACAAAGCACCGCGAGCTCGCCGGTGCCGGCGACATAGTTGATCTGCAAATAATCCGAGAACACCGCGTTGCCGGCGAGGTAGGCGATCAGGCCGAAGCTGGCAGCGGCAATCATCACGGGCACGATGGCAAGGCCATCGAGGCCGTCGGTGAGATTGACGGCGTTGCCGGCGCCGACGATGACGAAGGCGCCGAAGATCACGAAGAACCAGCCGAAATTCACCACCAGTTCCTTGACGAAGGGGATCGCGAGCGAGGTCGACGACACGTCGCGGCCGAGCTTGACCAGCGCATAGCAGGCCACGAGCGCGATCGCGCCTTCGAGCAGCAGACGCAGCTTGCCGCCGAAGCCGGTCGTGGTCTGCTTCGTCACTTTCAGATAGTCGTCATAAAAGCCGACGAAGCCGAAGCCGAGCGTCACCGCCAGTACGATCCAGACGTAAGGGTTCAGCGGATTGGCCCAGAGCAAGGTCGAGACCACGAGCCCGGACAGGATCATCAGACCGCCCATGGTGGGCGTGCCCTTCTTGGCGACGATGTGCGATTGCGGGCCGTCGGCGCGGATCGGCTGGCCCTTGCCCTGCCGCAGGCGCAGGTGATCGATGATCCAGGGGCCGAACAGGAACACGAACAGCGCGCCTGTGAACATCGCACCGCCCGTGCGGAAGGTGATGTAGCGGAACACGTTCAGGCCGGTGCGCAGCGCGCCGAGCCACGGAGGAAATGTGTTGGAAAGCTCGATCAACCAATAAAACATTCAGTTTCGACCCTAACCCTGTTCACGAGAACGTCCCATCATAGCTCTCTCGCTGGCACGAGTGAGGCGAAGATGAACGGCCACGCTCTCTCGTCTTTTACGCTCTTGCCTGCAGCGCGGCCAGCAGGGAGGGCACGAACTTGTTTACCCAGAACATCTTTTTGCTGCCCTTGACAACCACCACGTCGTCAGCGCCGAGCAGGGCTGCAATCTCCTGCGGTTGCAAGGTTGCCGGATCCTCGTGCCAGCCGAGTCCCTTTCCATCGGGAAGCAACCGATAGAGATGATGCATCAACGGCCCCACGCAGTAGATGCCGTCGATGTCAGCCAGATGTCCTGCCAAACCTTCGTGATAGGCCGAGGCCTCGGGGCCGAGCTCAAGCATGTCGCCCAGGATGGCAATCCGGCGCCCTTTGCTCATCTCGCGCGCCTTGAGGCTATCCAGCGCCGCGATCACGCTGGCGGGATTGCCGTTGAAGCTGTCGTCAATGACCGTCACGCCGCCGACGGTCTGCTCGACGCCGCGGCCGGTCATGATACCGACTTCGCCGAGCTTTGATGCCAGCGGCGACACGTCGAGATCAGCGGCATGGACCGAGGCGAGTGCGGCCAGCGCATTCTGCACGCGATGTGGCGCGCCCGGCGTCACGCTGAATTTGACCTGCTTGCCGCCGATGCGGGCTGCGACATCCCAGCTACCGCCGTGCGGTGAATGGCTCAGCTCCTGCACGTCGGCGCCGTCGCCGAAGCGGATGATCTTGCCGCTCCATTCCGGCGCATCGACATCCACCGGCAGCACCAGCACGCCGTCCTTTGGCAGGCCGCGCGCGATAGAGACCTTCTCGCGCCGGATCGCTTCCAGGCTGCCGAGCTTTTCGAGATGCACCGGCTTCACGTTCACCACCAGCGCAACGGTCGGATGCGTCAGCTCGCTCAGCCGCTCGATTTCGCCCATCTGGTTCATGCCCATCTCCACGACCCAGAGGCTGGCATCGACCCGCCCGTTGCACAGCGTCAGCGGCACGCCCCAGAAATTGTTGAAGCTGGACGGGCTCGCATAGGCGTTCGGATAGGCGGCGATGAACTCCTTGGTGCTGGTCTTGCCGGCGCTGCCGGTCAGTCCAATCACGGCCCCGTTGAAGCGCGCCCGCGCGGCGCGCGCCAGGCCCCAGAGGCCATCGATCAGCGTATCCTTCACCACCAATTGCGGAATGGAAACGCCGGCGATGACATGCGGCACGATCATGGCGACCGCACCCGCGGCCTCCGCATTGGCGGCGAAGTCCCAGCCGTCGCGCGCACTGGCAAAGCTCGAAATGAAGCCGCCGCTCGGCGTGCCGCTCAGCGCCACGAACAGGCTGCCGGGCTTCACCAGCCGGCTGTCCTGGGTGACGAAGTCGATCGCCGTGTCCGGAAAGTCGCCCGATAGCCCGAGCGCACGCGCGACTTCGGCAACCGTCCACAATGGCCTCTGGCTCATGCCACCCTCGAAGTGAGCGCGGCCGCGACCGCATCGTGATCGCTGAACGGCAGGGTTTTGTCGCCGACAATCTGTCCGGTCTCGTGTCCCTTGCCGGCGACAAGCAACGCATCGCCTTCCTGCAATTCGTCGATCGCGGCGCGAATGGCGCCGGCGCGGTCGCCGATTTCGGTCGCGCCCTTCGCCGCAGCCAGGATCGCGGCGCGGATGGTGGCCGGATTTTCGCTGCGCGGATTGTCGTCGGTGATGATGACGTGATCGGCGTTCTCGCTCGCAATCGCGCCCATCAGTGGACGCTTGCCCACGTCGCGATCACCGCCGGCGCCGAACACCACGACAAGCTTGCGCTTCGCATAGGGCCGCAGCGCCTGCAGCGCTTTCGCCAGCGCGTCGGGCTTGTGCGCGTAATCGACAAAGATCGGCGCGCCGTTGTGCTCGCCGACCCGCTCCAACCTGCCCTTGGCGCCTTCGAGATGTTCGAGGCTCGCCAGCACCGCATCCGATTCACTACCGGTTGCGATGGCGAGGCCAGCGGAAACCAGCGCGTTCTCGATCTGGAAGTGGCCGACCAGCGGCAGCCGCAGCGACATCTGCTTGCCGCGGTGCTCGAGCACGAGCTTTTGCGCGAAGCCGTCGATGCCGGCCTCGACCAGACGGATACCCTCGCCCTTGCCGTCGCCCTGGCTGCCGACGGTGAGAAGCCGCAGGCCGCGCGTGCGCGCCGCCGCGATCGCCTGCGCCGAATGCTCATGATCGGCCGAGATCACGGCTGCGCCGCCGGGCGGGATCAGATCGCGGAACAAACGGAGCTTGGCGTTGAGGTAATGCGCGACATCGGGATGATAATCCATGTGGTCGCGTGAGAGATTGGTGAAGCCGCCGGCCGCGACGCGCACGCCGTCGAGGCGATATTGATCGAGCCCGTGCGAGGATGCTTCGAACGCCAGATGCGTGACGCTCTCGCGCGCGATCTCGTCGAGCTGCCGATGCAGCGCGATCGGATCGGGCGTCGTCAGCGAGCCATAGACGGTGCGCTTCGGCGAGACCAGGCCGATGGTGCCGATGCTGGCGGAGGCATGCCCGAGCCGCTGCCAGATCTCGCGCGTGAAAGCGGCGACCGACGTCTTGCCGCTCGTGCCGGTGACGGCGGCGATCGTCTTGGGTT
>Ga0210401_10006125_pt1 | contig 12281 bp, 9 predicted proteins | sample IncBWH32MmetaG_FD_150866 | JGI IMG/M metagenome (GOLD analysis project Ga0210401, IMG submission 150866) | Forest soil microbial communities from Barre Woods Harvard Forest LTER site, Petersham, Massachusetts, United States - Inc-BW-H-32-M | ecosystem: Environmental > Terrestrial > Soil >... | reverse complement strand
TTCAGCGGGCACGGCGTCGCACAATCGGTATACCTGGGGCGCTGGGCGGCCGAAGTCATGTGCGGTCGGAAATCCCTTCCGGATTGGAATTTGTAGGACAGGCTGAAGCCTATCCCACATCTGGTCACCAAGAATTGTAGGGGGTATTTTCAAACGGAGAGACTTGATCGGAATTGGAGTGAACGTCGGTGATGCCCAGCGTGGTCTGCTGCGGATCCAGCAGAACCTGTTCGGATTCCGTGTGCCAATCCTTGTTGCGTGTGATGGGATCGGTGGGGATTGCGGCCAGGTATTTCCCCTGCACCAAGTCATCGAGCGAAGTCGGGCCTGCCTCTTTGTCCAGCGTGTACTGCTGAATCGCATTGCGCATGACGAATAAATCCTGTTTAAGTACGGCCTCTTTTGACCTTTGCACGGATCGGTCGTAACGTCCCAGGGCGATTGCCGCCAGGATCGAAATAATCGTGATAACGATCATCAATTCCAACAACGAGAATCCTGCCTCCAGCAAGCCACGTCGTCCGGACGGGCTGCGCCGCCGCGTGTTTTGAAAACCGAAATCCGTAATGAGAAAGGATTTCATGCGCTTGTTACCAGGTCGAATATTTTGTCCCATCGGTCGCCGTCGCCTGGGATTGAGAATAAACGTCGAAGACGTTGCTTCCACCCCAGCTGGTGGAATCCGGGTCATCCTGAACGGCCCGCAGACCCCAATCGGGTTTACCCGTCAAAGGGTCCACCGGGATTTTCCTTAGGTAGCGTACCTTGCTGGGCAGGTCCGAGATACCCTGGCCGCCCTGACCCTGTGTTGACCCCAGTGGTGCAATGCCGCCCGCACCACCCTGGCCAAATTGTGATGCGCCGCCTGCCGCGCCTGGGCCGAATTGCGATGCGCCGCCCGGTCCAGCACCCAGTTGTGGCGTCCCGGCGGATCCAAACTGTCCCGTATTGCTCTGTCCGGCCAGCGTCGAGGCGCTGATTCCCCCTGCCCCGGCTCCTGCGGCGCTGATGCTTACGCCATCGACCAGGGTCTGCAGATCGGGCGGATAGTTCTGGCTGCCCACTTCCGTGCGAATTAGATTCTTGTCGGCGTCATCTTTGTAGCGATCGATCGCGTTCCGCATCTCCCGCAAATCATAGCGCAATTCCGATTCTTTCCGGTGCTGGATGGTCATCTGGAACATGGGAATTGCGGCCGAGGAGAGGACCAGGAGGATCCCTATGGTGGCGACGAGCTCGATCATGCTCAATCCCGCAGTCTTGCTTCTTCCGCCACGCGGGGATGATGTTTGGCGACGCATGTGATGTAGCCCTCTGGCCTATTACACCCTATTGTACATTGACGGTGGCTTCGCCGGTGACCACCTGGATCGGCCGTTGCTGAGAATCCTTTGCGTTCACCTGCACGATCGTGAGCTGCGAGTTGCCTGGAGCGAGGCCTTTGACGACGATCCCCACAAGCGTGCCCGATCCGCTCACTCCGGGCGTGTTTGGCATGCGCGTTGCCGAGATAATAGCCTGCCCGCGCTCCTTATCCACGCGCTCCACGATGGCGACTTCCTGCGTTCCGCCCGAGAGGAATCCGCCCTGGCGAACGTCCTCGACGGAAATGACCGCCGGGTTGAATTGTAAGAGCATCGGGATGGAATAAAGGTCTTGCACGTTTTGGACGGTAACGCCAATCGTGGTGGTCTCACCGGCCTTTATGGCAGCGTTTCCGGGCTCAAATCGCAAGGTGGCATTTTGCGAGGTGGATGAATTCGCCGAGGCCGGCGCTATGGCCGCTGCAGCGGCCGGAGCCGCCTGAGGAGCGGGTGCGGCTTGCGGCTTCGGCGGTTCGGGCAAAAGCACCGCATCTTCCAGCCGCACTTCGGCGTTGGTGTCCGTTCCAGAAGAGATGCTGCGCAAATTTTCGGCTGAGATGGAAGGCAATCGCACAATGTGCGGAATCAAAACAATCAGGATTTCATCCTTTTCGTGTTCGACGTTCTCGTTGGAGAATAAATGTCTGAAAAGGGGAACGCTTGAGAAACCGGGCCAGCCATTGATTGCATTGGTATCGGTCTGTTCGATCAGTCCGCCAAGGATATTGACTTCGCCATCTTTGAGGCGAATGTCATGCTCGATGCTGCGCTGGCTGATAATCGGCTGGTTGATCCCGCCGATATTCGTGGAACCGGTCTGCGAGGAAACCACCACATTCACTTTCATGCTGATTTCGTGATCCGGGTGGATGCGCGGCGTGACGTCCACGTTCACGCCCACGTCGAGATATTGAAACTGCGTGTTCACCAGGGGATTGACGACTCCGGCGCCGGTCCCGGTTGACCCGACTCCGATCCCGGCCTGAAAACTTCCGGTGGCCACGGGAATGCGGTCACCGATGCGCAGCTTCGCGGTTTGCCCATCGACTACGCGAATTTCAGGATCGTCGAGGATTTGCGTCGAAGTGTCCGTCATGAGAAAGGAAGCCGTGGCGCCGGGCATGGTGATGCTATATCCGTTACTGAAAATATGAGGATCGCTGATCAGCTGGCCGATGGTAGCCGCGGGATTCGAGGAGGAGCCGGTGGTACCGGTAGTCGGATTCGTGGTGGAGGTGGAAGTTGTACCGGGGTTGGCGAACGTCGCCGAGATACTTGTCGGCGGCGCAATTCCGATATTGCGCACGCGGTCGCGCCGCGCTTCCATGACGGCCACCTGAATCACGACTTCCGGCTTGGCCTTGTCGATGTCGTCGATAATTTTTGCCGCGAGCATGACCCGGTCCGGAGTGTCGCGAATCACGATGGCGTTTTGCGCGTTGATCTGCTGCACGCGCCGCAAATCGAGCAGTTGCCGGATGCTGGTCACGATTTCGGTGAGTTCCTGCGGCAGGACGGTATTGCGCAGATAAAATGTTTTGACCACTTCCTCTTCATAGTCCTTGCGCTTTTGCGGCTGGTCGGGCACCACAAAAATAATATTGGAGGTTACCGGACGCCAGAACGCCTTGCTCTGCAGCGCCGTGATGTTCAGCGCCTGTTCGAGCGTCACGTTGGTCAGCTCGACGGAAATTCGCCGTGAAGTCAAGTCCGGATCGAAGATAACGGTAAGGCCGGCGAGTTTTCCGATGGCCTCGAAAACAGCTTTCGAATCGTTGGTGGCTTTCATGCTGATCGGAGCGCGCGAAAGCGGCTGGACCTGGGGAGGCCCGGTCATCAATTTTGGCTCTTCCGGATTCGGCCCCGATGGCGCCGCGTTTTGTGTGATCCCTTGCTTGGCATTGATCGCATCCATGGTGGCTTTCAGTTCTTGCTGCGCCACCGCGCTGGACGGATCGACCATCTGCGCCTTGCGGAACTCCGCGAGCGCCAGCTCCAGATTGGCCTGATCGCGAAAACGCCGGCCCTGATCGACGTGCCACTGGCCGGCTTCAAACCGGGCCCTGGCCGCCTTCAATTTGTACTCAGTGTTGTTCGGCGAAGCTTGCAGCGCTTTGTTGTAGTAGTCGAGAGCGGTATCGTAATCTTTGAGGGCTTCCGCTTTATTTCCCGCATTGTTTTCCTGGCTTGCTTTGGGGCACCCCGTCAGAAGCACGGCCGCCGACATCAGCACAACTCCACACACATTCCGCAGGTTCATCCGCGCTCCACTGGTTGCATTAACATCGCGTAAGTCTAGCACTCGCACAAATGCCGAACAAGGTGCGAACTTGCTTCCTGCAACTGCACACGGCTAAGATAGCTTCCCGTGGCTAAAGCGCCAAAAAAACAGGAAAAACTCGCAGAGCTGGTGGTGGCCCAAAACCGCGCCGCTTCCTACAATTATCACCTTCTTGAGAAGCTGGAAGCGGGCATGGTGTTGCTTGGCACCGAAGTGAAATCTCTCCGCGAGAGTAAAGCCAACCTGCGCGACGCCTACGCGGTGATCCGCGGTGGCGAGATCTGGCTCCTCAATTGCCACATTGGCGAATATCTTCCGGGAGGGCCATACAACCACGGCCCACTCCGTACGAGGAAATTGCTCCTCCGCAAGGAACAAATCGACAAATTGGAACGAAAACTTGATGCCAAGGGACTGACCCTCGTGCCCTTGCGGATTTACTTTCGCGAAGGCATCGCCAAGTGCGAACTGGCCCTGGCCCAGGGCAAGAAGAAGTGGGATCGCCGCCAGACCGAGCGCGAAAAAGAGGCCAAGAGGGAAGTCGGCGAGGCTATGCGTCAGTTTCGTCATCGTTGAGTGGCTGGCATTAAGCAATGGACAGGAAGCAGATTACGGATTGATTGCAGCAGCTTGAATTTTTCGCTCGGCGCCTTCGCGAGCGTCGCTAATTCATTCAAAGAAGGGAACTTATGGAAATCACAGTGGATACTCGCGCGCTTGCCAAGATTGACGCCGAAGCTGTTGTGACCTACGCATTCGAACAGGAGAAGCCCGTCGACGGCGTTCTCGCCCGGCTCGATGAAGCGGTGGGAGGCGCGCTTACCAAGCTGGCCGCGTCCGGCGAGCTCACCGGCAAGATGTTGGAGACCACCCTGCTGTATTACCCGCAAGGACTGACCGCTCAGCGGCTGCTGGTTTTGGGTGCGGGGAAGAAAGACAAATTCGGGACGGCCGAACTTCGCAGGATAGCCGGGGCGGCGGTGCGCACGCTGAAGCCGCGCCAGGTAAGGAGCTTGGCGTTTCTCGCGCGCGAAAACGATCGCACGGCCGCGGCGGCGCAGGCCATTGTGGAAGGGATGATTCTGGCGAATTTCGATTCCGACAAGTACAAGACGGACAAGAAGCCCGGAAATGAAATCACCTCTGCCGCACTGGCCGGGTGGGAAGAATCCGCGCGCGCCGATGCCGATCTCGGGCTTGCGCGCGGGCGCGTTATCGCGGAATCGCAGAATTTCGCGCGAGAGCTGGGCAACGAACCGTCCAACCGGTTGACTCCGCGCATGCTGGCCGACCGCGCTGCGGCCATGGCGCGCGAGGCAGGCCTCGCTGTGGATATCCTGGATGAGAATAAAATTGCGGAATTGAAAATGGGGGCGCTGCTTTCGGTCGCGCAGGGAAGCGTCGAGCCTCCGCGCATGATTATCATCACGTACACTCCAGAGAAAGTAATAACAGGAGCGCCGGTTCTCGGCCTCGTCGGAAAAGCCATCACATTTGACACCGGTGGAATTTCCATCAAGCCCGCGAATGACATGGAGAAAATGAAATACGACATGTGCGGCGGCGCCGCCATGGTCGGCACGATGCGAGCGATCGCCGTGTTGAAGCCCTCTTGCAAAGTGATCGCCGTCATTCCCTCGACCGAAAATATGCCCGGCGGACGCGCGCAAAAGCCCGGCGACGTGCAAATCTCCATGGCCGGGAAATCCATCGAGGTCATCAACACCGACGCCGAGGGCCGCCTGGTTTTGGCCGACGGCATCGCGTATGCGAAACAGTTAGGCTGCACGCATCTGGTGGACGCCGCAACGCTGACGGGCGCAGTCGTCGTGGCGCTTTCCAACGTGAATGTGGGCGTGTTCGGCTCCGACCAGGCCTTCACCGATCAGCTTTTAGCCAGCGCCAAGGTAGCCGGCGAAAAAATGTGGCCTTTGCCGATCGACGACGACTACCGCGAAATGATCAAGAGCGGCATCGCCGACATCCAAAACGTCGGCAGCGGCAAGGGCGGCGGGGCCATCGTCGCAGCCATGTTCCTGAAAGAGTTCACCGGCGACACGCCGTGGATTCACCTCGACATCGCCGGCACGGCCTGGCAGGATGATTTGAAACCGTGGAACGCGAAAGGCGCGACAGGCGTGGCTGTGCGTACGTTGGTCGATCTTGCAATGAAGCTTGGCGTGAACAGCGGTTCAACGAAATAAGGTCGTAGACGCGTGGCGAGCCAGTTTCCGAGTACGCCGTCATCCAACCGGAATCTGAACCCAGCCGCTCCAACTGGTGAGCGCTATCGCATGGTTTCGTAAACTATTGGCAAACAGCACCACAACGAGACCTGCTCTTTAGCCAAATGCAGCTTCCTATACTTCGCCTTGGCTTCTTTCAGAACAAGGAAGTCGGGTCCGAACAGTGCGCAGCCCTATTCTTTACCGCCAACAAATAGACCGGGTAGCTCATCGCGATCAAGACCAAGGTAAACAAGCTGTGCTTGATGTCGCTGATCACGGATGCAATCAGAAATCCAACCGACGCCAGCAGCACTCCCAAGGTCGTCCAGGGATAGCCCCACACTTTGAAAGGCCGTGTAAGCCCCGGCTGCCGCGCCCTCAGAGTGAACAAGGCAGCGAACCCCGATATGTAGACGGACACGACCAGAAAAGAAGCGAGCGCGATCAAGGCCTCAAAACTCCCGCTAAGAACCAGCGCAATAATTATGAGTGCGCCTATCAGCAGGGCTACCGATGGAGTGCCTCCGGAATTGACCGACGCCAACCGGCGGGGAAGTAAACCATCACGGCCCATGGCAAAAAGAATTCGCGGGGAAATTAAGAGCATAGCGTTGATCGTGCTAACCACCGCGACCAGCGAAATGACGAGGATAATTTGTTTGCCGTGGCTGCCGAAAACCAGCATCGCGGCGTCCGCGGCTGGCACTTGGGAAGCAGCCATTTGAGCCATCGGCAGGACGTGGAGCAAGGCTGCGTTCACTAACAGGTAGACTGCGATGCATGCCACAACCCCGCCGATTGCCGAGCGCGGCAGGTTTCTCGCCGGATCCCGGTCCTCCTCCATGAAGTAGATCGCGCTGTACCAGCCGTCGTAAGTCACGATGACAGCCTGCAGCGCAACCACCAGAGCCAGGAGAATGTTTCCGCTCGATGCCGGGAAGCTGATGAGCGCGGACGGATCGGCTGCTCCACTTCTCGGTGAGACCACGAAACATGCCACCACAAATGCGATCAGGGCGAGTGTTTTGACCAGGCTGGTAATTTCCTGCGCCCGGCTGCCAGCTCGCAGGCCGAGCCAGTTCAGAAGTGTCAGAATAACTACGGCAGCTACGCCAACCAGCTTGAGGTGTGGCCCCACACCAGGTTGAAGTCCGGCTGCGAATTCGCCGAATGCGACGGCCAAATATGCAATTGCAGTCGTTTGCATCATCCAATCGCAGCAGCCCACCACAAAACCGGCATATTCGCCAAAGGCCCTACGGGAATATACGTACCATCCGCCCTCTTGCGGAAGCATCGTGGCAAGCTCGATCACGGAAGCGGTACAGAAAAATGCGTAAACGCCGCCCAAGCCCCAAACCGTGATGACGAGCCATGGATCTCGGAGTTGAGCTACGACCTCGCCGGGCGTGCGCAGGATGCCCGCGCCGATTGTGCTTCCAATGCCCACAGCGAGTCCAAAACCTACGCCCACGATGCGCAGAAGATGCCCTTTGGTGCGGATCGGTTCCAGGATGGTGGTAGCCGTGAAGTGTGCCGTGCTGCCTCCGTGCCGTGATCTGGTGTGTAGTACGCCAAGCAGAAGGCCGATGGTCAGCGAGTCTAGGCTGAAGTCCGATCCAAGTCAATGAGACAACAAATTCGTTAATTAGCGTCACATCGCAAATCCCTTCACAATGCCAGCATCGCCACATCACTGGGCGGTTGCCGGCAACCCGGGAACGACCATTGTCGACAGATCGCTACATTTTTTCGGGTGATTCGATTCCTAGAAGCTCCAGTGCGGCGACGAGCTGAACTTCCACAAGACGGCTCAGTTGCAAGAGAAACTTCTTCTTGGCAGGGTTGTTTTCCGTGAGGATGTGGTGATGGTGATAGAAAAGATTGAACGCCTGCGCGAGTTGGAACGCGTATTTTGCGACGAAGGCAGGTTCCTGCGCGGCTACGGCGGCGTCGATTTGCGTGTCGAGCGAGGCCGCGAGGAACGCGAGTTCCCAGAACGCGTTTCCGTCGGGGCCCACGAATAATTCCGCAGCCACGGCCGCGTCAACGGTTTGGAGCGAAGAGATGTCAAAATCCGGCTGCTCGTCGCGCAGTTTGCGGAAAATGTTTCGCGCGCGGACGACGGCGTACTGGCAGTAGGGGCCGGTTTCGCCCTCGAAGCTGAGGGCGTCTTTGAAGTCGAATGCAATGGTGGCCGTGCGCGTGAACTTCAATAGGAAATAGCGCAGGGCACCGATGGCGATGGTGTGCGCGATGGCGGCCCGCTCCACGTCGGACGTGTCTGGGTGGCGCTCATCCACTTCTGCGCGCGCGGCGGTTTCCAGGCGGTCGAGCAGGTCGTCGGCTTTTACGCCGAGGCCTTTGCGTCCGCTGACCTCGACGTACGGCTTCTTGGCGTCTTCCTCGCTCAGCGTGTAGCCGAGTTCTGCGGCGCAGCGCGGGGTGAGCGCCACAATTTCGTACGAAAAATGGACCGAGCGGCCGGCCTGTTCTTCGTAGCCGAGGGCGCGCAGCCCCGCGGTCACGACGTTTTGCAGATACGCCTGACGCGCATCGATCACGTTGTACACAATTGCGGCGCGGCCAAATGTTGGCGCCGAGGAATTTCCCCCAACGGCGGTGCTGATCCACAGCATGTGGCCGGCGGGATAGGTGTAAAACATTTCGTACAGAAAATCGCGGCCGAGCAATCCGAATTTCCAGAGCTGATAGGCGATATCCTTGCCAACGTACGTAACCGTGCCGTTCGAGCGCACGATGATTTTTGCATCGTCATCATCACTCGCAGCGTCAGGGCCGGTTGCGCCGGCGGCGTCCGCGGTGTCATTCATGCGCATCACCCAGCACCCGGCATTTTTTCCTGAGGCGGCGAGATGGATCGCGTTGCGCTGCTTCAGCAGCTCGAAGGCCGCGTCCCAGAATTTCAAATGGAGAATTTCGCTTTCGCGGGGTAAAAGGTCGTACTCGATTCCCAGCCGCTCCATCGTGTGCAGATGACTGCGGACGATGGCGGGCGCGACGATATTCGCCATTTCCGCGGCTTCGCCCGCGCCTTCTTCGATCGATTTCAGCATTTCGCCGCGCAGGGCCAGGCGTGTTTTGTCTTCGTCGAAAAAATGAGTCACGCTGGCGTACAAGTCCCAGCAGTAATAATCGAATTTCGGCTGCGCGGCCAGGGCGCGAACTTCCGACGGCGTTTTCCTGGCGATGTGCAGGAATCCGATGACCACGTCCGCAACCTGAACTCCGGTATTGTCGATATAATTTTGAACTTCCACGCGCTGCCCGGCGCGGCGCAGCAGCCGCACAAACGTATCTCCGAGCACGGCGTTGCGCAGGTGGCCAATGTGCGCGGCTTTATTCGGATTGATGTTGGTGTGTTCGACGATGCATTTCGGCGCGTCGGGCGTGGCGCCTGTCCGTTGCGCCTCTGTTTCCTTCAGAGAGGCGGCCAGAAACGAGGCCCGCGAAAAATAAAAATTCACATAGCCGCCGCCGGCGATTTCCACGCGCTCCACTCCGTCGATCGGAGGAAGTTGCGCGGCAATCTCCTGCGCGATCTGCCTCGGAGCTCGTTTCAGGCGTTTGGCCAGCTCGAAACACACGGGCGTGGCGGCCTCGCCCATCTCGATGCGGGGAGGTTTCTCCGTGACGATGGGTACGTCCTGCTGGTAGTGCTGGCGGATATGCGCTGCCAGGGCGGCGCGAACGCGGGCTACGAGAACGTTTACCAAGTGGCTCCCATCTGGAAAGAGAAACAGCGATTATAGGGAACGTGGAGCAAAAGTTGAAGGTGGAAAGAATAAAGTAGGACGGGCTTCAGCCTGTTTGCTTTTGACTTTGCGGCTACTTGGACGAATTGCGTCCCGCTGCAGAAGTCAAAAGCAGACAGGCTGAAGCCCGTCCCACGGGATCAATTCCCGGAATGCTTTCCGGTGTAGGTCACGCGCCACACGCTGTTTGACCCATCGTCGGTGAAAACCAGCGCGCCGTCGCCTGCCACGGTCACGCCTACCGGACGTCCCCAAACGCGGGCGTCATCCACGACAAACCCCGTCACGAAATCTTCATACTCGCCCGTGGCCTTTCCGTTCGGCGCAAAAATACGCATGACTTTGTATCCCGTGCGGTGCGCGCGGTTCCAGGAACCGTGGGAAGTTACGAACAAATCGCCGCGATATTCGGCCGGAAATTGTTTGCCCTCATAAAATGCCAACGTCAAGGGAGCGGAGTGGGATTGCAGCAAAACGTCCGGAACGATGACTTTCTCTTTCAACTCAGGATGCTTGCCGGCAAATCGCGGATCCTGGTTGGGTCCCGTGTAATACCAGGGCCATCCGTAGAAGCCGCTTTCCTGGATGTGCGTGACGTAGTCGGGCACCAGATCATCGCCCAGAGCATCGCGTTCGTTCACCGCCACCCACAGCTGGCCCGTTTGAGGATGCATGGCAAGCCCCGAGGCGTTTCGAACGCCGGCTGCGTAGATCCGCTGCCCGGTCCCATCGGGGTTAAATTCGAGCACATCGGCACGATTGGTTTCCGCTTCGCCATCCGCCACGTTGGCTTGAGAACCAACGCCGACATAGAGTTTCTTTCCGTCGTTCGAAAACACCAGGCTGCGCGTCCAGTGCCCGCCGCCATATTTTCCGCCGCCGGGGAGGCTCGCAACGACCACCTGAGCCGGCCCGCTGGCTTTCAAGTCGCCATTCTTGTAGGTGAAGCGGACAATGGAATTCGTGTTTCCGACGTATACGTACTGCGGATTCGGCCCGGGAGGATAAAAAGCGATTCCGTAAGGCATCGTGAGGCCGCCGGCAAATACTTCGTTCGTGACCACTTTGCCGTCGCCGGCAAACCCGCGCAGGACACGTATGCGGCCGGGGTTGCTTTCGGCCAGAAAGAGGTCTCCGTTCGGCGCGGTGACAATCGTTCGCGGCTGTTCCAACCCTGTGAGTGCCTGGTCAATCCTGAAACCATCGGGCACCTTCGGCCAGGCGTCCGCCGGACGCGCGACGACTTTGGATTGATTGGGCGCGGAGTCCGTGGCGTATGGCTTCGGCAGATCGGACGCCTTGATGAGATAGCGGTTGCCCGGGCGCTCGTTTGACCAGTCGTTGAAGGAGCCCTCGCCGCGCAGGGTTTGCGCCGCGCCGCTGGAGTTTTGCGCCCGCACGCCGGTCATGAAAATCAGGCCCGCCGCCAAAGTTGTGATCCAAAGAGCAGCCGGAATCTTGCTCAGAAATTTGTGATTCATGGTTTTTTGTCTCCCCAGTGAAGATCGTATTGTTTGATGACTATGATCTGGATAGCGTTTATTCGCTTGAAGGCATCTTAACAGCAGCGCGAAGCCGATTCCAGTAACGTCGAAACTGAGTCGTTGCCGCTCATCGACGGCAAATGAGAGCGCGGAATCAAGAGTGAGAATATACTAACGCACCTGTTTGCAATGCGTATCGAAATGGGCGAACCAGGCAAGAAAGTGGAACTCCTCCTGCCAGGAAGAGTAATTCCTTGTGTAGATGCGGGAGAGACGTCCAACCGGGGTAGATGGCAGAGCCACTCGAAACACGTGATGTCGAACTTTTGAGGCGTCTCGCCGCGGGTGACGATGACGCTTTTTTGGAGTTCTACCGCCGCCATCAAGGTGGACTCTACAGGTACGCGGTGCATATGAGCAGAAGCCCGGAATCGGCTGCAGACATCGTTCAGGAAACGTTTTTAACGCTGATCCGGCACACCGGCAAATATGACGAAGAAAAGGGGACCCCCGCCGCATTTCTCTTTGGCATCGCGCGCAATCATTTGCGAAAGCTGCATGAAAAAGAGGGGCGGTACGTGCCCCTGTCCGAGGAGTTAGGGAAGGGCCATTCGTCTGCGGGAAGTGCTGATTTGGGGCACGCCAACGGGAATGGCCACTCTCCAGCAGGGCGCGGTCAGGGGGAAATGATTCTGGAGGGATTGGAGCGCGCGCAAATTGCCGGGCTCTTGCGCGAAGCCATCCTGACGCTTCCCGATCATTACCGCGAGCCTGTGATCCTGTGCGACCTCGAGGGAAGGAGCTACAGCGAAGCGGCCACCTTTCTGGAATGCCCGGTGGGGACGGTGAGGTCGAGACTCAATCGGGCGCGTTCGATGTTGCTGGACAAGCTGCGTCCGGCACGAACTGGAACTAGGGCGGACTGGGCGCGTCCCGGAGGAAAGTGATGAGTGAAATGACGTGCAGAGAATTCGATGAAATTGTTCACGGATTTGTGCGCATGGAGCTGCTGGACGTGAACGTTCGTGAGGCCGCCCTGGAGCATGCCGCTCACTGTGAGCTGTGCTCGGAGCGGATGGCGGACGCCGCAGCTCTCGCGGAAGCTTCGGAACTAATGGGCAGGAGCGCCCGCGGAGAGCAGACGCCCG
>Ga0210401_10006124_pt1 | contig 12286 bp, 5 predicted proteins | sample IncBWH32MmetaG_FD_150866 | JGI IMG/M metagenome (GOLD analysis project Ga0210401, IMG submission 150866) | Forest soil microbial communities from Barre Woods Harvard Forest LTER site, Petersham, Massachusetts, United States - Inc-BW-H-32-M | ecosystem: Environmental > Terrestrial > Soil >... | reverse complement strand
ATCCGGAGTTCCATTCAGCGCCGTAGCTGTCGTGATCCAGGTCAATGGCTAGATCGACCCAATCGCCAGTCGGGGCAATCTCAAACTCACGGTAGTGCCGGATGTTGGTCCAATCGTCGCCCAGAAAAAACTCGACGACGTCACGGTCCCACAGCTTGAGGCGATCCTTGCTGTTATCGGCAGGCAACCATAGGTTCAGCTCGCTGTACGGAGAGACAAAGAGGAGGTAGAGATCGGAGTCGGTCCAAAACGCGCGAACCTCGGTCTTGAGCTTGGGATAGTCGAGCCGCGAAGTACAATCTTTCTCGATCCACGCGGAGGCTGCATGCGACCATGTTGGCGAGTGCGGATCAGTGTTGAGTTCCGGCACCTGAGCCACATGCGGGACGCTGAGCGCGGCCATCGGCGATGTAACTTCGCATACGTCCACCGCAAATGCGGCGACCGGGATCAAGAGGATCAGTAGCAGGCTTCGGATGGATTTCATTGTTTATGGGTGAGGCGCGTCTCGTAACCCTGGCGAAATCTCGTAGGCCTTCTCGAACTCCGCGCGTGCCTCGTCTTCCTTTCCTTCCTGGTGTAGAGCTAATCCCAGGTTGTAGTGTGCCTCCGCATAGCCTGGCTTGAGGCGTATCGCCTCGACGAACTCCGCCCGTGCGGTGCCCGCATCTCCCTCCTGCAACAGAGCCAAGCCGAGGTTGTTGTGGCCTTCCGGAAAATTCGGATCGCTGCGCACAATTCTCCGAAAAACATTAACGGCGCCTGCCGGATCGTTGTTCTGGGCGAGGACCAATCCCAGTTGGATTCGCGCATCGGTGTATTTGGGGTCGAGACTGATGGCTTCGCTCAGCTCACGAGCGGCTTCGTCCAGATGTTCTGTTTGGGCCAGCGCGAGACCCAGATTGTAGTGGGCTTCCGCCAAGTCCGGGTCAGACATTACCGCCTGGCGAAATTCCTCAAGCGCGCGGGCGCGGTCATTTTCGCGCCAATAAAGCAGCCCGAGGCTCGAGTGTACCTGCGCGTAGTCGGGCTTCAGCTCAAGCGCTATATCCAAGGCCGCGTGAGCGCGCGCCGCGTCATCTTTGCGCTCCCAAGTAACACCCAGATAGTAGTAGCTCGTTGGCAGCGTAGGACTTTGCTCGGCGGCTTTCTGAAAGAGCGACAGGGCGTCGTCGAGCCTTTGTTGTTTCAACGCATCGACGCCCTGGAGGATGAGGAGCTTCGACTGTGCCAAGCGGGCACGGAACTCGTGCAGCGCACTCAGGTCGTCCAATTCTTTCTGCGCTGCGCTCGTCTGGCCTTGAGCACGCAACGCGACGCCAAGATTGTAGTGCGCCTTTTCAAAATCAGGCTTTAGCTCGATGGCGCGCTGAAACGCTGCGATTGCACCAGCTGTGTCGCCGCCGGCTTTGAGTTCCATGCCGAGATCCGTCTGCGACTCGGGATCCCGAGGATCGAGTTCGACAGACTTGCGAAACTCCGCGAGCGCACCAACACGATCCCCCTGACGGCGGAGCGTCACGCCCAGCAGCGTGTGCGCGGGTGCTAACCCAGGGTTAAGTAGAAGAGCTCGACGAAACTCCGCGGCGGCGCCGTCCAGCTTTCCCAGCTGTCCTTCGACCAGTCCCAACTCAAAATGCAGGTCAGCCGAGGGCTTCGATGCGAGCGCCCGGCGTAACTCGGCCTCAGCGGCCAAGAAATCATTCTGCTGTGAATAAATACGCGCCAGGAGACGATGCGCCCCAGCATTCGCCGGATCGATAGCGACTGCAGTCCGCAGTTCCTCGAGCGCAGCGGCCTGGTCATGCAAATCGTAGCGGGCCGCGCCCAACCCGTAGTGCGCGTCCGCCCACTTCGGTCTGAGCCGTAGAGTGGCCTCGAACTCTTCCGCTGCCTGCCTGGCATCACCTTTATATTTCAAGGCGAGCGCCAGGTTGTAGTGGGTAGCTGCGTCATTGGGCTCGAGGGCCAAGGCCTTGCGATAACTCGAAACGGCCTGATCCCACGATTTCGAACGTGAGAGTTGAAGAGCCTCTTGACGGTAAGTCTTGGCGGTTTGCGCCGGCAATGGCGCGGAGAAAAGAAGGCTCAACATAAGCGGATAGACGATTCGCCGGCGGAAGGGATGTGACAGTGAATCAAATATCCATCCATGCGTCATGGCCTGGCTAGCCTAAGGTTTCCGAAACATTGCGGGCGTGGCTGGAAGCAGCCGCGCCCGCCGTTACACAACTCGGTGGCAAACTCGAGAACTGAGCTTACCAGTAGAACTTCGCGCTGATCTGACCAATGCGGGGATCGCGGGCATTGGTGACGATTCCGAAGCTCGAACCGCTGATGTTGCCGCTCGGATTCATAAACTGCGCGTGGTTGAAGATGTTAAAAAATTCGATACGGACATCGAAAGCGTAGTTCTCCTTAATTACGGTCCGCTTCGAAAATCCGAAGTCGGTGTTGTTGAATCCAGGGCCGAAGAAGAATCGTCGGTTGGCGGTGCCAAAAGTGCCCAAATCGGTGTTAACGGCAAATGCGCCGGGCAGGAAGTAACATCCCGTACCGTCGATCGTAGGGCAACCCGGATTCGACTTGCGGGGATTCACAGTCACGACCGGGCCGACTTGATTCGGCATATCCGTGGCCGAACTACCGGACAGCGAAGCATCACCGTTGGCCTGATTCATCTGGATGGGGAAACCGGTAGAGAATCGCGTGATTCCCTCCATCTGCCAGCCTTGCGTCAAGCGCTTAGGCGCATTGCCGAAAGCCCGGTCGAACGGAATGGCCCAAATGTAACTGACCACAAAATTGTGCGTGATGTCGCTGGACGACAGGCCGCGGCTCAGCTTGGGATCTTCGAAGTTCACCAAGTCGTTGAAGGCCGAAGAATCGTCTAGCCCTTTGGCAAAGGTATACGCAGCGAGGAACGTAAAATCGCTGGCCTTGCGCTCTACCGTGATTTGCGCGGAGTTGTAAATCGAATTGGCGCTCGTGAGCGTATTGGTGTTGCTGGAGCCGTAGCACACCTGCGCCCCGCCGGGGCAGAAATTGGGAGTCAGGATCGACTGCCTGGTGCTGTAAACGCAGCCCGGAAGAGGCGTCGCGCTCAGCGTCGAACAGGGAACGGTCGCCGACGGAAGCTGGAAAACGTCGTTCTCGTTGCCAGGTCCGCAGCCGGGAGTGTTGCCTGCGGTCACATCGATGGCCCCTTGCGCAGTGAGTTGCTGGCACAGAGCGGCGGAGCCGGGGTTTGCGTCATTCTGTGTGATCAGGCGGTGCCCCTCGGTCCCGACGTAAGCCAGCGTGAGCACCGTTGACTTGGATAGCTCGCGCTGGATGGAGAGATTGAAGTGCTCCGCGTAAGGCAGCTTGTTGTGAATGTCGTAGCCCGGAAAAAAGTTGAACGGCTCATAGACTGAGAAGTCCAGCGTCTTGTTCGCTGGGGAGCCCGGAACCGGCGCGGTGAACGGAAAACGCTGTCCCAAGGACTGCCCGGTGGCCCGAATCACGAACGGTTGGTCAAACATGACCGATACCGGTGAGGTCCAATACAGGCCGAACGGCGCGTCCGCCACTTCGTAGAACAGGTTCAGGTCCTCGACCGAAGTGTAGTACAAACCGTAAGCTGCCCGGATGCTGGTTTTGCCGGGGCCGCCAAAGATTTTGCCCAGCGCTCCCTCCGAAAATCCCGGCGAATACGCCAGACCCAATCGTGGGCCGAAGTTGTTGTATCTCGTGGGCGCCAGCGTCTTGGGGATGCCCGGGTCACCCGGGAACACCAAGCCCGAGGGTGCGAGCGGAAAGACCGTGGACTGTTCACCGGGGGCAAAGGTCTGAATCTTTCCTTGCGTGTCGTACCACGGCATGCTCACTTCCCAGCGCAAGCCGAGATTGAGCGTGAGATTTGATTTCACCTTCCAGGAGTCCTGGGCAAAGGCGCCGCCATAGCGTGTCCGCGAATCCAGGAACTGTTCGGCGGCCTGGGTGTAAGGCGCGTTGGTTGTTGAGGTCGCTCCGAGGAGGAAGTCCGCAACGTCGGATCCGGTCACCGTGCCATCAAATGTGAAGCCCCCATTCGGATTGGCAAAGTTACGTTCGTTCACTTGCAGGTAGCGGAATTCCCCTCCAAACTTCCACGTATGTCTGCCCTGGGCCTTCGAAAATACATCACTCGCCGCATACGTGGTATCGGGTTGGAAGGTATTGAGCGTAGGCACCCCAATGTTTAGGCCGAGCTGGCCAAAACTCGTCTGCGGCACATACTGCGGATATCCGGCCAGCGGGATAATTCCCAGGGTGCCGGCACCAGTTACGAAACCCAGCGAAGACAAGCTCGCAAAGCTCCCAGCGGGATTGTCTTTGTGCAGTGCGGTCCGGAAGAAGCTTATCCGGGCTTCGTTCACTGCCGTCGCTCCTACAGTCTTGACGTTGCTCATCACGAACTCTTGCGCTCGCGAAGGCGTAAGTGTTGGAAAGCCCGGCACCGTGGCATAGCTACCAGTTGCCTGATTCACGTTGGCGCTGGTCACGTTGGAATTATCTAGGTGATAATACCAAGACCAGTTTCCGGTCTTCTGGTTATTGAAGTCCACCCGCTCTCCAAATTTGTTATCGTTGGCGATGTTTCTCTGACTGTTATCCGAATAGTTGTTTGTATCTCCCGGAAGCGTCGGCGACGGAATATACGCGAGGAGTGCGACGGCCGGCGCTGAAAAGGCCGCTTGCGGAATCACGCCGTTCGGAAACACGCACTGCGCTGTAGTGGTGCACCCGACAAAGCTATATGGCTCGTTTTGCGTGACCGCGTAACCCAAACGCTGGGTAAGTACCTGCGCCCAGTAAGGGCCATCGATGCAGTTTGTGGACGTCGCGCAGGTGCCGTCGCTGCCGTTCGGCGCCAAGGCGGCAGGATCAAAGATGCCTTGACGCTGATCCGCCGAAGGCACCGAAACAAGGCCAGTTTCCGCGCCTTGCACCTGCCGGGTACCTTGATAATCCGAGAACCAGAAAAGCTTGTTTTTCCAAAACGGTCCGCCCGCCGCATAGCCAAACTGATTGCGTCGCAATTCTGACTTCGAGGGCGCGAAGTAATTCTTGGCATCTAGCTTGTCGTTGCGCAGGAACTCGAAGGCGTCACCGTGAAATCCGTTAGTGCCGGACTTAGTGATGGCGTTGATGACCGCGCCGCTGAATTTCCCATATTCGGCGTCGAAGCTGTTGGTGATCAGGCGGAATTCCTCAATGGAGTCCAGGTTGGGAACCAAACCTGCTCCAAGGTTGCGCCCCTCGCTGACGTCTCCGCCGTTTACCAGGAAAGCGTTCGCCGTTTCTCGCTGGCCGTTCACGGAGATGTTGCCGGCGCCCAAAATGCCCGATACCGGACGGGAATTAGCGTCGGCGGGACCAAGCGTTCCGGCGCTGCCGGGCGCCACACCGGCCTGCAGGCCCAAAAGGTCGATGTAGCTGCGCCCATTTAGCGGGAGGGCCAGCATCTTCTTCGAGTCGATTACATCGCCAAGCTGCGTGTTTTCCGTTTGCACTTGCACGGCATTGGCTTCGACCTTGACCACTTCCTGTTGAACGGAGCCGACGTCGAGTGTCACATCCACTTGCAACTGATCATTCACCTTCACAACGATGCCGGTCTCGACGAAATTGCGAAATCCGCCTGCGGTAACCGTCAGTTTATAATTGCCGGCGGGCAGCGCGAGGACTCGATAGGAACCGTCCGGGCCGGTGGTCTCCTCGTATCTTAGATTCGTTTCCACATTGGTGATGGTGAGCCGCGCGCCAGCGATCGCGCCTTGAGAACGATCGCGCACGACACCTTGAATCGATCCGGTGACGTCGGCGCGTATGGCGCTCGAACCAAGAAACATTGCGAGAATCAGAAAAAATCCGGATGGCAAAAACCGAAAGCGATTTCGCACTGGCCCCTCCTGAAGTGGCGGTACAGTTACACGAAGCAGGAGAAGAATCAAGCATTAGTTTCGATATACTCCTTTCTGTTTCGATCTATTACTTTTCTTGATCGTCGTGCGTGCTTCACTACGCGCCTTGGGTGCGCTCCCGACAGGATCAACTCGAAGCTGATCTCGAAGATGCACGAAGTTGAGAGCCTTTTCTACTACTACAAGCGAGGGGACACGCGAGGTACACGGAAAGCGTCGACGCATTAACTGAATTATCTTCAACTGGATAAAATGGTGCCCGGAGTGGGAGTCGAACCCCTTAGCCCCACTGATAACACGTAAGTTGTTGAATATTCTAGTCGCTCAAATCGTCAAAAACGGGCAGAATCCCTGCATCGGGGTACACGGGCTCGTATCACTCATTGGCAAGCTGCCCACCAAGTATGTGGCTTCTGATCAACCTTGCTGAAGTGTCCGTAGTTGCAAATGTTGTGGTCCCGCCTACTGCCAAAACGTTCGCCGTCAGTTTGCCACTCAGCCGGCAGACCATCAATCGGACATCGTTGCGGACTAACGGAACGCGCTCCATTGTTTTTGAGGATGATCAGTCCCACGAGCAAGAGCGCGATGACGCCGATACCGAGACCGACTAACAGGTCCGCGCGTGTTAGGCCGGATTTCGCGATGCGCATTCGCAAAACGCAACATACATCGCTCAAATCGCCAGAATGGACAGAATCCCTGCATCGAGCGTTAATCAGGGACTTGCCAGGGATTTGGGGACGAATATCGGCGCTAGGCGCAGGAGAGAATCAATTTCCCAGAATGCCGTTTCTAGCTACTTTCCGTCGCAAAAATAAAACATTGTAGCCAGTATTTATAGACTTTCAGTTTGTAGAGCGCTGTCGAAGTGTAGCTTTTCGTGTTGATGCTGCGTCTGAAGAAATTAAGGAGGCAGCGTGATCCAACTGCGACATCGGCAACCAAGTTTGTGGCACAGCGGACTAGCGAAAGACATCGAAGATCTGTGGGAACCATGGATGAAAGAAGTAGACCAACTGCTGGAAGACGCCGCACTGGTGGAGAGTGTCTACGATGCACAAGGAAAGCGACATCGGAAGAGCCGGACGCATGGGCGCACGCAAACACCGGCGGAAGTGGCTCTTCGGCTGCTGATCTTGAAGCACGTGCGGAACTGGAGTTACGACACGCTGGAGCGAGAAGTACGAGCGAACCTGGTGTATCGCGCGTTCACCCGCATTGGCGACGAGAAGGTACCGGATGCCAAGACGCTGGCGCGACTGGGGCAAGTTATTGGGCCCGAAGTGATCGCGGAGCTACACGAACGGTTGATGGAGCTGGCGCGAGAGCGGGGTGTAGTGCAAGGGCGTAAGATGCGGTTAGACACTACGGTGGTAGAGACGAATATCCACTATCCGACCGACAGCGCTTTGTTAGGAGATGGAGCGCGTGTGCTCACGCGCACCCTGAAGAAGGTAGAGAAGGCTGCCGGTGGACTGCAGAAGCGGGTTCGTAACCGGATGCGCAGTGTGAACAAGAAGGTGATAGCGATCGCATTGGCTGGGCGGTGGAAGGGGCCTGAGGGTGAGGAACGGCGTGTCGAACGGTATCGGGAACTGGTGAGTTTAACGCGAAAGATTGTGCATCAAGCGGAGGGCGTGTTGGAGGAAATGCAGCATCTTCCCCGGCGCCGACAAGTGCGGCTGACACGATTACGGGAAATCTTGGAAACGATGGCCGGACGTGTGCGACAGGTGGTGCGGCAAACCAAGGCGCGAGTGTTTCAAGGGATTACCAAGTATCCGCACAAGATCGTGAGCCTTTTCGAGCCGCACACCGAAATCATTCGCAAGGGGAAGGCGAGCAAGCCGAACGAGTTCGGGAAGCTGGTGCAGGTGCAGGAAGCTGAGAACCAGATCATCACGCACTTCGAAGTATTCGCCGAGCGCCCGGATGATTCCGAACTTCTGGTTCCCGCAGTCGAACAACACCAGCGCCGGTTCGGGCGCGCACCCCGAATGGTGGCCGCCGACACGGGGTTCTACCGTCTAAAGAATGAGAAGACCATCCAGGCAATGGGAGTAACGCGAGTCGCGGTGCCGAGTCGGAGCACCAAAAGCAGCGAGCGGAGAAAACTTCAGAAAACGCGTTGGTTCCGGACCGGGCAGCGCTGGCGGACCGGATGCGAAGGTCGCATTAGCGTGCTGAAGCGACGCCACGGATTGAATCGCTGTCGGTATCGGGGGTTCGAAGGTATGCAACGCTGGGTTGGCCTTGGAGTGATCGCGGACAACATCATCCAGATCGGTCGCTGCCTGGCATTGCAACCGGTCTGAGATCCCAACTCCCATGACTCGGGACGTAAGCGGGCGAGCGGCAAAATTCAAGCGTGCAAGTAGAGTCAGACGATCTCTAGAAACGAATAGCTCATTCAGAGCGAGCTATTTTGCGACGGAAAGTAGCTAGGGCTGGGCCATGCGGCGCTGGAAGGTTAGCAGGATCAGGTCGGCGCGCCGGCGGACACCGAATTTGCTGAGCAAGTTGGAGACGTGGAATTTCACGGTGCGCTCGGCGATGTTGAGCTTGCTGGCAATTTCTTTGTTCGAAAGATTTTCGAGGAGCGAGTCGAGGACTTCCTGTTCGCGGCGGCTCAGATTCGTGACCGCATCGGTCTTCAGGCGTCGTCCCTGGCCAGTAAGAATGGAATCCACGAAGCCAGATAGCACCGAACGGGGAACCCAGAAGCCTCCTACAGCCACAAGCGGCAGGGCGCGGACTAATTGCTCGCGCGCTTCGACATAGGTCAGCAAACCCTTTACGCCCAAACGGAGGAGCGAATAGCTGTTGGCGTCGCTGAGTTGTTCACCGACGACGATCAGGCGAGCTTCCGGATAGCGCTCGAGAATATTGGCGAGCAGAGCGCCGGTTGCGGGACGCGCGGCGTGGGCGTCGATCACATAGACCTGGGCCTGCGGCGGCTCCAGATTGCGGAGATCGGGTGCCAACGTTGATTCGAGATGCTTGAGAGTAACCTTGAACTGGGGCTTCGCGAGCAAGCGCTCGAATTCGCTCAACACCAGAGGGTGCGGCGAGAGAATGCAGACTGATAGTTTGCTGGTAGCGCGTTTCGTAGCCACTATATTCTCAGCGTAGTCAAAACTGTACGAACGGGCAAGACCGATTCCGCCGCGTGTTCTCGAACTGTTACGTGACATGTTGGAAGCTTTACTGAAAGGCAAGGATCCCAAATTTGGGCTGCCCGGGCTTTCCAGCCCTTGAAGCTCGACGGGCGGTAGTAACCATTCGCGGCCCGAAAGCGCCATTTCAATGGAAGCTGGTTCGATTATCGCGGGTAACCTGCGTAAAATGGGGATGTAGCAAGATCCGGCTTCTCTGCTGGCTCCCACCTCCCACAGGGCATCGGGAAGTCCGACAATACCAGGAAGTCAGGAGGAGTTTTTTCGAGCGGATGCGCGATCTGACCGAATCTGCGAAAGCCTTACGCACGCTGCTGAACCAGCGCATTCTGGTGCTGGACGGCGCCATGGGCACGATGCTGCAGCAACGACAGCTGACTGCCGAGGACTTTGGCGGAGCTGCGCTGGAGGGCTGCAACGAGAACCTGGTGCGGACGCGGCCGGATGTGGTTCTGGATATCCATCGGAAATACTTCGAGGCGGGCTCGGATATCGTTGAGACCAATACCTTTGGGTCCGCGTCGACCGTCCTGGCCGAGTACGGCCTGGCGGCGGATGCCTACGAATTGAGCCGCCGGGCGGCGGAGTTGGCGCGGCAAGCGGCGGATGAGGCCAGCACACCAGGGAAACCCCGATTTGTGGGCGGATCCATGGGTCCGACTACGAAGGCCATCACCGTTACCGGCGGCGTGACCTTCGAGGAACTGCGCCAGGCCTACTACACACAGGCAAAGGGATTGGTTGAAGGCGGCTCGGATTTGCTGCTGGTGGAGACTTCGCAGGACACGCGCAACATCAAGGCCGCGCTGCTGGCAATTCAGAATTTATCGAAGGAAATTGGGGCGCAAGTGCCGGTGATCATTTCCGTGACCATCGAGGCGATGGGCTCGATGCTGGCTGGTCAGACGATTGAGGCGATGTGGGCTTCGCTGCGCTACGCCAAGCCACTGGCGTTTGGGATGAATTGCGCGACGGGGCCAGAGTTCATGACCGACCACATTCGGACTTTGAGCCAGCTTACCGGCGAGTTTGTCTCCTGTTATCCGAACGCGGGTTTACCGGACGAAGAAGGCAAGTACCTGGAGACGCCGACAACTTTGGCGGCGCAGCTGGAGAAATTTGTCGATCACGGCTGGCTGAACATCGTTGGCGGCTGCTGCGGGACGACGGAACAGTACATTCGTGCCATCGCGCAAATGGTCGAGGGCAAGAAGCCACGGCAGCGGCCCGCCGAAGCGCATCGCGCGATCTATTCGGGCATTGAGACGATCGAATCGGACGACAGCACGCGGCCGCTGCTGGTGGGCGAGCGGACGAACGTAATTGGTTCGCGCCTGTTCAAGAATCTAGTCGCGGAAGAAAAGTGGGAAGAAGCGAGCGAGATTGCGCGGCGGCAGGTGCGGGGTGGCGCGCAGATCGTGGATGTGTGCCTGCAAAGCACGGATCGCGACGAAAGAAAGGATATCCCGCCGTTTTACGAAAAGCTGATCCGCAAGGTAAAGGCGCCGGTGATGATCGATACCACCGATCCCGCGGCGATCGAGCAAGCGCTGACCTATTGCCAGGGAAAAGCGATCATCAACTCCATCAACTTGGAAGACGGCGAGGAAAAGTTCGAGCGTGTGGTGCCCATCGCGCACGACTTTGGTGCGGCGGTGGTGGTGGGTTGCATCGACGAAGATCCCTTGCAGGCACAGGCGTTTACGCGTGATCGCAAACTGGCGATTGCGCAGCGCAGCTACAAGCTGTTAACCGAGAAATATGGCCTGGCGCCGGAAGACATCGTTTTCGACCCGCTGGTGTTCCCCTGCGCGACCGGCGATGAAAACTATATCGGCGGCGCGGTGGAAACCATCGAGGGAATCCGGTTGATCAAACAGGCGCTGCCGGATACGCGCACGATTCTGGGAATCTCCAACGTTTCGTTTGGGCTGCCCGCGGCCGCGCGCGAAGTAGTGAACTCGGTCTTTTTGTACTACTGCACCAAGGCGGGGCTCGATCTGGCAATCGTCAATACCGAAAAAATCGAGCGGTTTGCGTCGATACCCGATCACGAGCGCAAGCTGGCGGAAGATCTGCTGTTCTCGCACCCACCGTCGAATGTTCCGGCCGATCATTCGGCAGCTGAGTTGTTGCGTGATGTTCCCGCGGACTGGCGCGAGCAACGCAAAGAACAACGTGCCGCGGTCAACCAATTTCATATCGCTGCGATCGCCGAGCACTTTCGCACGGCAACGAAAAAAGAGAAGACGCGTGCGGCAGATATGCCGCTGGACCAACGTCTGGCCAACTACATCATCGAAGGCAGCCGCGATGGCTTGATCGACGACCTTGATCGCAAGCGCGCGGAAGGCGTCTCGCCGCTGGACATCGTGAATGGGCCGCTGATGGCCGGGATGGCCGAAGTAGGGCGGCTATTCAACGCGAACGAACTGATTGTTGCGGAAGTGTTGCAGTCCGCCGAAGCGATGAAGGCGGGCGTGAGCCACCTGGAACAATTCATGGAGAAGGCCGACACGGCGAAGCGCGGCAAGGTGGTGCTCGCGACCGTAAAGGGCGACGTTCACGATATCGGGAAAAATCTGGTCGAAATCATTCTGAAGAACAACGGCTATGACGTTGTGAACCTGGGCATCAAAGTGCCGCCGGATGATTTAATCCGCGCCTACCAACAGCACAAGCCAGATGCAATAGGGCTCTCTGGTTTGCTGGTGAAGAGCGCGCAACAGATGGTGATCACCGCGAGCGACTTGCGGGAAGCCGGGGTAGCCATCCCGCTGCTGGTGGGCGGTGCGGCGCTTTCGGCCAAGTTCACGCAACAGAAGATCGCGCCCAGCTACGGGAAAGCAGTGTGCTACGCGAAGGATGCGATGACTGGTTTACGGCTGATGAACGAACTGATGGACCCGGCTACGCGGGAAACGGTGGTGCGCGCGCACACCTCATCAGGAAATGGGTTCGAGGTCTCCACCACGGTGCGGGTGGCGGAAGTTGCCGAAGTGGCGCGCTCGCCGAAAGTTCGCGCCGATTTGCCGATTCCGGGCGTGGCGAGTCTTGAGCGCAAGGTGCGTCTGGTGCCGGACCTTCGCGAAGTGTGGAGCTACATCAATCCATTCATGCTCTTCGGGCGGCACCTGGGGTTCAAAGGCGATTTCGAGA